>Ga0316230_1001732_pt1 | contig 21289 bp, 15 predicted proteins | sample TBH18025metaG_FD_206004 | JGI IMG/M metagenome (GOLD analysis project Ga0316230, IMG submission 206004) | Freshwater microbial communities from Trout Bog Lake, Wisconsin, USA - TBH18025 | ecosystem: Environmental > Aquatic > Freshwater > Lake > Hypolimnion/Profundal zone | place: USA: Wisconsin...
CAAGGCTGGAACCAAAGTTACCTTTAACGAAAAGGGACTGGCGCGTTAAAGGGCGACTGTAGATTGCCGGGCTGCGATGCAGGAAAGGACTGGCGGAACGGCAGAGTCAAGGCGTGTATCTTGGGTGCGGCTTGAGACCTGGGATGCACGCCTTGGCCAGAGCAATGGAGAAATGACTACGCCGGATACGCTCCGGTGATGTATCCCTCAAGTTCCTGAATGGTTTGCGCCTGGCCGGAGATGACCCACTTGACTAGGTCGCCGATCGAGATGATGCCCACCACGGCGTCGCCCTGCAAAACCGGCAGATGGCGGAAGTGGTGCTCGGTCATCATCGCCATGCACTCATCCACAGTGTTCTGCGGACTGACGAAGTTGACCGGTGTGGTCATGATCTCGTGTACCTGCGTTCCCTTGGATTGGTGGCCCAGCAGGACGCCCTTGCGTGTGTAGTCGCGCTCGGAGAGTATTCCAACCAGCTTGTTGTCAGCGAGGACCATCACGGCGCCAATGTCGTTCTTGGCCATCATCTCAATGGCTTCATAAACCGACTGTTCGGGCCCAATAGAGAAAACCCTGGTTTGAGCCTTGCTTTTCAGAACCAACCCAATCGTATCGGTAATCTTCATTGAAGCCTCCTTGTCTGTCGCAGCCACTTGCCGGCGCATGCAATTTGTCGCGGGCACCTGTTCAGTTGTGGAATCTCAGTGTATCTGAATTTGCACAGAAGAGAACTATCGCCTCCGGATGAGGATACATACCGGTTACCGAGGGGGCGGCGTACAGTCCCGGCTGCTTGCGGGCATCTTCCGCGTCAGCACGTAGATAAAAGTGTGCGTTCATGCAGATATAGAACAGCGCGGATCCTGCAAACAGGGCTTTGCGTGCCCTTGCCGGGGAGACAAAAAGGGCCGCCCCGCGCGAGCGGAACGGCCCTTCAGTTCGGTTCTCGAATCCGCTGTTACTTGGCGGTAACGAGGGGCTTGGTGATGAGGGTGCCATTGGCGTAGCCCTTGGCCATATCCGCGATTGAGATCGCGGTATAGTCGCCGGCGTGGCCGGCCTGGCCGAACTCAACCATGCGCTCTGCAACCACCTTCTGCATGGCCGCGCGAGCTGGCTTCATGTAGTCGCGGGGATCGAACTTCTCAGGAGACTCCCACAGAACCTTGCGGATGGCGCCTGTGATGGCCAGCCGGTTGTCCGTATCGACGTTGACCTTGCGGACACCGTTCTTGATGCCGAGCTGAATCTCTTCAACCGGCACGCCCCAGGTTTCCTTCAGCTTGCCGCCGTACTGGTTGATGATGTCCTGCAGGTCCTTGGGAACCGAGGAACTGCCGTGCATCACCAGGTGGGTGTTGGGCAGGCGCTTGTGGATGGCAATCAACAGGTCCATCTTGAGAACCGAGCCATCCGGCTTCTTGGTGAACTTGTAGGCGCCGTGGCTGGTGCCGATGGCGATGGCCAGTGAGTCAACGCCGGTCAACTCGGCAAACTCGACTGCCTGGTCGGGATCGGTAACGTGGTCCAGGCCGCTGCCGCCGGCTCCATGGCCGTCTTCAATGCCGCCCAGAACGCCAATCTCGCCTTCAACTGAAACACCGCGCTCGTGCGCATAATCCACAACCCGCTTGGTGATCTCAACGTTCTCTTCAAAGGTGGAGGGGGTCTTGCCATCCGCCTTGAGCGAGCCGTCCATCATCACGCTGGTAAAGCCCAGCTTGATGGCGCTTTCGCAGGTCTCAAAGCTGTTGCCGTGGTCCAGGTGCATGGCCAGCGGAATCTGAGGATAGAGCTCGGCTGCGGCGAGCATGAGGTGATAGAGGTAGTTATCCTGCGCAAACTGGCGCGCGCCACGGCTGGCCTGGATGATGACCGGCGAGTTGGTTTCCCGCGCCGCCTCCATGATGGCCTGAATCTGTTCCATATCGTTGACGTTGAATGCGCCGACGCCGTAACCGCCTTTGGCGGCCTCGTCGAGAAGCTGCCGCGTGGAGACAAGAGGCATAGGAAAATTCTCCTTCTGGGTTGGCTCCGGCGGCCTGTACGCTCAGGCCCTGGGAGGGCGCGAGATCAGCCTATGGGGCTGCAGGAGCTGCAATCATCCTTATCGTAGCAGAGGCGCGCAAGAGCAAAGTGTGCTGAAGCGCACAACGGGGCCGATGCATGCGACGAGTTCAGTGTGGAATAATCTGCCGGTGAATCCTGCGACGGCAACTGCTCATGACTGGTACCTGCTGGCCTGCGTGGCCGGGACGGTGCTGCTGCTTCTATTTCTTGTGGTCAAGCTCAAACTCCATGCAGCGCTGGGACTTACGGTGGCTGCGCTGGGGCTGGGGGTGGCCGCGGGCATGCCTCTGAAGCAGGTTCCCCTCTCGTTTACCGGCGGCGTGGGAACCATGATGGGCCACATCGCCATCATCCTCGGGATGGGAGCGATTCTGGGGCAGTTGCTGGCCAGCTCTGGCGGCGCAGCATCGCTGGGCAAAGCACTCGTGGAGGGATGCGGTCCGCGGGGGTTGCCTTGGGCGCTGCTGGGGCTGAGCCTGCTGGTGGGCATGCCGGTCTTCTTTGAGGTTGGGCTGGTGTTGCTGATGCCGATCATCGTCGAGGCTGCGCGGCGAAGCCGGCGGCCACCGATCCTGGTGGGGCTACCCGTCCTTGCGGGGCTCTCAATCACGCACGGGCTGCTTCCGCCGCATCCCTCATCCATGCTTGCGGCAACCGTCTTCCATGCGGATCTGGGTCGGACCATTCTCTGGGGTCTGGTTGCCGGAGCCTTGTCCGCGGCGCTGGCCGGGCCAGTAACAGGCTGGTTTTTAATGCGCCGTTGGGAGCGCCAGCAGGCCAGGCTCATCGAGTCCGGCGCGCCACAGGAGATAGGGGTGCCCGAGCAGGAGTGTTTGAAGCCTGCATCGGGTCCCGCACCCGCCGGGGCGTTGCGGGCGCTGGTGGTGATTCTGCTTCCGATCACATTGATCTGTGCAGGCAGTTGGGCAGATGCGACCAGTGCGCCAGGCGGAATTGCGAATCAGGTACTGCACCTGCTCGGCTACCCGGATGTGGCCATGCTGCTGGCGGTTCTGGTGGCGCTGGGTACGCTGGGCACGCGGATTCAGACCACGCTCTACAGCGGGCCGGACCGGCTGCGCCGGCTTACGGCAGACGCGTTTGTGCCCATCGCCGGGGTACTGGTAATTCTGTCGGCAGCCGGAGGCCTCAGCGGAGTTCTGCGCGACTCTGGCGCGGCCCAGGCTACCGTGGGCCTGGCGCTGGGAGCGCACATGCCGCCCCTGGTGCTGGCATGGGTTCTGGCCGCGGTGGTGCGGGTCTGCATGGGCTCATCCACCGTCGCCATGGCTGTGGCTTCGGGGGTTCTGGCCCCGGTGGCCGGGCACATGGGCGTACGCCCAGAGATGCTGGTGCTGGCCACCGGCTGCGGATCGCTTCTGCTCTCGCACGTAAACGACTCGGGCTTCTGGCTGGTCGGTTCGCTCTTCAAGATGGATGTGAAGGGAACGCTGGCCACCTGGTCAGTGGTTGAGACCGTGCTTTCCGTAAGCGGCCTGGGGATTACGCTGCTGCTGGCGGCCGCGCTCAGGTAAGGCTTGTCACGCATCCTGCCCTTGCAGCCAGGGAAGGTGGAAGAAACTCAGCAAGAGCGCTTGTCGAGGAGCGCTCAGATTCTCTTCTGCAGACAGGAACACCCGGTATCTCACTGTGTCCCATCAAGGACAACCTGAGCGCTCTCGGACCTCAACCCTATCGACTCGGTTGCGCCCTCAGTGTCGCCGTACGTGAACCGGTACAGGGAATTCACGCGAACTTTTTTGATCTTTGCGCAGAAATCCACGCGGCATACAAAGTCCTTCGGGCGGTTGACGAGTACGTCTATCGGGGTTTGAAATCCGGGTGGGAGGAGCACCCGCACCTGGCGCTGTGCGTTGGCGCTCAGCTTGCCTCGAAACTGTTGCGCGGTGAGCTTGATGTTAATGTCCCAGGGAGCATTGAGGGATACCCATCCCTGTGAACCTGCGAAATCGACGATCATGGCCGAAACATCCACACGGCCAGTGGTGTTGAGGATAGTGGCGCGACCGAGCGCTGAGACGCGCACAGCTCCGGCCATGTCATGAACTTCCACGGCCGCCTGGCTATGTATGGTGAGGGATGCGTCTTCGGGCGCGGTGAGGAGCAGGTTCCCCTGCCCTCCAGTAAGGCCATGCGGATCGGTGCTATTCAGCGCCAGCAGGCTCCCGGTGCGCTGCATTGAGATTTTCTGCAGGTAGCCGTTGGCTTCTTCCACGGTGTTGCCTTCACCCTTCGCACAGAATTGCACTGTCCAGTGATCCTGTTTGGCGCCGGTAACCTGAATCCAATTGAGTGGCTCGGCCGCGATTGTCAGCGCCGGAACCTCATAGCGCGGAAGGTTGAGCGTATTCAGGCGCGTGCGCGCATAGGGAGCCAGCGGAGAGACAGTTACAAAACTGCGGGTGCCGGGCGGAAGTGGACTCGGACGATCTCCACAACTCATCTGGAAAGGCCGCTCGTCGAATAGGAAGAACGGAAACGGTGATGGCTTGGCGCTTTGGCTGGAGCAGGCAATCACGCCACCCATGAGTGCGCCGACAGCAAGAACTGAGATCAGGCTGCGGACGCACATCACCGGGATCTTCAAGTGTTGCTCCTTCATCCATGCGTTCCTGTCGCCGCAATTCAATCGAGTGTTTTGCGCGCGCTCAGGATACGGTGGTGCGCCACTTCTTTACCTGGATGGGCTTTTGGCCAGCGGGTTTGGGAACAAAGATGTCCTGCCACTTGAGGCCGCACTCTCTCACCATTTGGATTGGATACTCGAGGCGACCGAGCTCGGCCTCGGCATTGTTGGTGCCGAAGGAGAACTTTGCGCCCGCAGCCTTGGCGGCCTTGATGAAAGCGGGGCCTGGAATCTTGTAGCGGTTGTTGATCTCGATGGCGACGTCGTTCTCGATTGCGGCATCGATTACCTTCTTCATCCGCTCGGGGGTCCACAGTGCGTCGTACTGCGGACGGATGGGCAGCGGCAGGAAGGTGGCGTTGGCGTAGATGTCGATAGGCTCATGCATCACGCCCTCAATACGCTTGACGTACATATCCATGAAGGCCTGCGGATTGGAGACGTCGCCCATCTCTTCGGGCAGCCAGATGCGGCGGCGGTAGCCGGTGTCGTCGCGGAAGGTCATGGCGTCAGTAAAGCAGTAATCGAAGCGGGCGACGGATTCGGGCGAGGTAAGGGTCATCCACTCGCGGCCTTCGCCCTGCAGGGCCACGTAGCAGGGCTGCCCCTTCATGGTCTCAAGATAATCGTGGACGCTGTCATCGCTGTGGACCGGGAAGTTGAGGCCGCAGTTGATGGCGACGCCGTAGAAGATGCCGAGGCGGCGGGAGTTGGCCAGGGCTTGCTCAATGGTCAGCCCGCCCTTGAGGTGGACGTGATAATCCACCACCGGGTAGTTCTCAACGCCCAGTCGCATGGTCTCGCGATAGAGTTCGTCCACCTGCGGAACCTCGGTGGAGAGCGCCGGAGCGTTATCCGGCAGCGGGCGGACGCGGATGTTCTTGAAGCAGGTGGTGCTGTTGGGGTCGTGGCCTTGCAGGGCAAAGGTGCCGTGATTGATCACGCGCTGGAAGTTGAGATCGGCGCGGAAGGGCGGATCCGGCTCGATGTAGTCGACCACCAGCATTTCGTTGAGGCGAATCTGCACCTGCTTGCCGCGTACGAGAATGCGCATCTGGAACCACTCGTTGTCATTGACGAGTTGCTTGTGAACATTGCGGACACTGTAAAGCGAGCCGGTCTTCTTGTTGTCACCCTTGTACGTGTTGGCAACCTGGACTTCAAAGCCGGCAGCCGGGAAGCCGGTGGGCTGGAAGGCAGTGTGAAAGTAAATGCCGGAGTTGGCGCCGGGACGGGTCATCACATCGGCGCTGAACTCAAAGTTTTTGAAGTCGGCGTTGTGAGCCGGGCCGGCGTAAAACAGATGGGAGCGGGTGCCATGGGCAACAATCTGACCATCGACGACCGTGAAGGTGCCCTCATGCTCGCTGGCCTTCCAGCCATTAAGGGACTTGCCATCGAATAGGGATATCCAGCCGCCGGTATCGTCGCCAAAAGCATAGGGTGCGGCGGGTGCGGCAAGAAGCAAGGCAAGGATTTCACGGCGTGTGAGTGTGTGCATGAGGCGTCTCCGGGCTGGATTCAAACTGAATCAGCGAGTATACGCCCTGGCAGGGAACCGTGAGCAGTGGTCACTGTTTCTTGTTCACTGAGCGAGGATTGCGCGCTGCGCGGCGAAGATATCCTTCAAGCCGGATTCTGCAAGGTCGATCAGGCCGTTGAGCTGTGCGCGGGAGAAGCTGCCCTTCTCTGCCGTGGCTTGGGTCTCGATGAGGCCGCCGTCCTCAGTCATCACAATATTCATGTCCACCTCAGCAGCCGAGTCCTCTTCATAGCAGAGGTCCAGCAGCGAGGCGCCTCCCACAATGCCAACGGAAGTTGCGGCCACCAGTTGCTTGAGCGGAGAGCGCTTCAGGGTTCCCGCCTTGACCAGCGCGTTGAGCGCCAGCGCCAGTGCCACCGCCGCGCCGGTGATGGCCGCTGTGCGCGTACCGCCGTCGGCTTGGATCACATCGCAGTCCAGAATCACGGTGCGCTCGCCAAGGGCATGCATGTCTACAACCGAGCGCAGGCTGCGGCCGATCAGCCGCTGAATCTCATGGGTGCGTCCGCCGATCTTGCCCTTTTCACTTTCGCGCGGGGTACGAGTGACGGTCGCCCGCGGCAGCATTGAATACTCCGCCGTGACCCAGCCTCGACCAGAGTTGCGCAGCCAGCCGGGGACTCCCTGCTCGATGGTTGCGTTCGTGAGTACACGCGTGTTGCCGACCGCGATGAGGACGGAGCCTTCGGCGGTCTGAACGAAGCCGGGAACGAGAGAAAGGGGGCGAAGCTCGGAGGGTGTCCTGCCGCCAGGACGAAAGAAAGGGGTGGAGGCATTCATAGGACGATTGTACGGGAGCTTGGAAAAGAGTTGGGAAGGCTGGTGTTGGAATCGGAAATGTGATGTTTGGGAAGGCTGTTCCGAGATGGGAATTTGGGATTTTCGGGAGCGGAAACGGGAATCCAGATGTAAACGATTGACAGGAAACAGATTAGTTAGTTAAGCGGAGTACGGCTAGTTCCATTTTGGAACCAAAAGGCTCAAACGGCGATGCGGCAGGTGTCTGGGATTCGGACAGTAACATTTCCCTTATCAGGAACTTAGAAGAAGTGTTCTGGTTTGGCACGCTACGTGTATTAGAAAAGGACAGAAATCCAGTGAATTGCAAATCAGGAACATCTGAACGTCCCCCAGGGCGAAGCGGAAAGCGAGCATTCCATGCAGCAGCCAGACCATGTAACTAGTTTGGGCAGTACGGAGCGGAAGCGGGTAGAAGCAGTGGTAGAGACACTGGCCACATTGCGCAGCCAGGGCGACAGTGTGGCTGAGGTGGCGCATGACGCCAGAAACATGGTCACGGCGCTGGGACTCTACTGCGACCTGCTGGAGGAGCCGGGGGTGCTTGCGACTCCGTTTCTACACTATGGGAATGAACTGCGGCTGGTGGCTGCGGCAAGCCGCAGGCTGGTGGAAAAGCTGGTAGCGCTGGACTCTCACGGGGAGCAGTCCGCCACTTCGAGCCCGGCCGACTCGAATGTAAGTGAACTGAAGATTGAGCCGGCAGGATGGCCGGAGACCTCGGCGGGAAGCAGCCAGCTTGAGATTGCTCGCGCGGAACGCAGCAGGTCCAAGGCGTTCAGCCGTTGGGACCTTATGCCTGCTGAGCCTATCGATAACCTGGCAAAGGAACTGCTAGCCAATCGCAACCTGCTGGCGGCGCTGGCCGGGCCCCCGGTGGTGGTGGCGGTGGACACTTCAGGCGGCGCGCAGCCAGTGCGGCTCACGGGCGAGGATCTGACCCGTGTGTTGGTGAACATGGTGAAGAATGCCGCCGAGGCAATGCCCGCCGGGGGACTGATTCAGATTGGCCTGCGAGAACGTCCGGCAGCGGCGGACTCTGGCGCTTGCTTATTACTCACGATCGAAGACAACGGCCCTGGAGTGCCCGAAAACGCTATCGAGAAGATATTCGAGGCCGGCTTCACAACCCGCGCCAGGGTGGCGCAGGCCAACGAGAGCTGGCAAGCGGCACACCGCGGACTGGGCTTATCGATTACCCGATCGATTGTCGAAGCTGCAGGCGGCAGGATTACAGTCTCGATGCGCGCCCGAACAGGAGCCTGCTTCGAGATCGAACTGCCGGTGCGCAGCCGCTGATCCCGGTACTTGGGAGGCAAAATTCAGCCTGGTCATACCTATGCAACTTCATCGAGGCAATCGCGAGGAATACAATGCTTGAAACAGCCTTAAACACAAGAGCCATGGAGTTTATCCCTCAACTTGCAGAGTCGGCGGTGCGTCTGCACTTGCTGGTGGTGGACGCGGACGCCGCAGTGCGCTCGGCCTGCGCCGAGATTGCCACCAGCCTTGGCTATGCTGTGGACAGCACCGGAGACATGGTCCATGCGCGCAACCTGCTTCGCGGCCGCGCGGCAGATATTCTGCTGGTGAACCTGCCCTTCGGCAGCAGCCTTGGCTTGGAACTGGTTTCTGAGGTCAAACTGCTTTACCCTGACACCGCGGTGATTGCGATGACCGCTTCGGCCTCAGTGAACGCGGCTGTTGAAGCCATGCGGTGCGGCGCATCGGATTACCTGACGAAGCCCTTCGCGATGGACGAGCTTTCAACCGTGCTCGACCGCGCCGCCGCCAGCCAATTGACTGACACGGCGACTCGCCAGTTACGGGAACGGCTGCGGCTTTCGCAGGGGCTTGGCTCCATGATTGGCCGCTCGGGGGAGATGGAGAAGCTCTACCGCATTCTCTCCAAAGTGGCGCTGAGCTCGCACCCGGTTCTGATTCTGGGCGAGAGCGGAACCGGCAAAGAACTGGTGGCGCGCACACTGCACGCCTATGGGGCCAACGCGCAAAAGCCGTTTCTCCCAGTGGATTGCGGGTCGCTTGTGCCAACGCTGATTGAGAGCGAGCTGTTCGGCTATGTGAAGGGCGCTTTCACAGGAGCCAATCGCTCCAAGGACGGATTGCTCGTCTCAGCCGAGGGCGGCACGGTGTTTCTGGACGAGATTGGCGAGCTTACCCTGGACTTGCAGGCCAAGCTGTTGCGTGCATTGCAGGAGAAGGAAGTCCGTCCGGTGGGAGCCACACATCGGACGCCGATCAAGGCGCGCATTGTGGCCGCCACCAACCGCGATCTGGCGGCGATGGTTGAGAAGGGCACATTCCGCAAAGATCTTTTCTACCGGCTCAACGTCGTAAATCTTCGCCTGCCCTCTCTGCGCGACCGGCGCGAGGACATACCTCTGCTGGCGGCGCACTTTCTTGACCGCATCAGCCGCGAGCACGGCACCAAGTTCACGCTGAGCGATGAGGCGTTACGCACCATGATGCGCCATGACTGGCCGGGCAATGTGCGTGAACTCGAGAATTCAGTCGAACGTGCATGTGCGCTTTCGAGCGGACCGATTCTGCACCTGGGCGACCTGCCCACGCAACTGCAGCAGCAGGGGTTGGACGCGAGGCGCTCAGCTTCGGCGACTGCGGACGCGGCTCAGGAGGGCGCTGGAGCGCCGGAGTTTAAGACGCTGGCCGACCTGGAGCGCGATGCGATTCTGGGCGCCATTCGCACGCTCAAAGGGGACAAGCTGCAAGCCGCCAAGCTGCTGGGCATCGGTAAAACGACGCTCTACCGCAAGCTGAAGGAATACGGCATTCCGGACCCACTCCGCGAAAACTAACCAGTCATCGACAAATTTCAACCCTCAATCGCTGCAGCAGAGCGCGTCAGTCTCTCATTTGAGCTGCGACGAGCAAGCAGTCGGTCGAGGAAGGCAAAGCCAACAGCCACGAACATGAAGCGGAAAACAAACAAGGAGTTCTCCCATGAGTATTTTGATTGTGACCGGAGTGGAAGGCGCTCGTAACTGCGCTGCCGTAGTGAGCGCGCAACTGGGCATGGAAGTTGAAGTGGCGGAGGGTCGAAAGACCGCGCTGGCGGCTCTGCGGCGGCGGGAGTTTGTGGCGGTGGTGATGGACGAGACCATGGCCGAGTGCGATCCGGCGGCGGCAGAGACCATTTGGGTGCATGCCGGGCTGGCAATCCCCTTGCAGATAAACTTTGCCCTGTCTGGAGCGGCCCGCGTGATCCGTGAGATTCGCGCCGCGCTGCACCGGCGCGAGCGAGAGCAGGCGCTGGCCCGCCGTGCGGCTGCGGCGGCAATTGAGACAGAGTTGAAAGGTACAGTCGCAGGGCTGCTGCTGCAATCGCAACTGGCGCTCAACGGAAGCGAAGTCTCTTCGCCGATAGCTGACCGGCTGCGCATGGTGGCTGACCTGGCAGGTAGTCTGCGTCAGCAGTTGAGCGTACCGATTCCGGTTCGCGGGGATAATGCAGCCTGAATGCGGATAGCGGCAAGTAGGGCTGATTGCAATGCTGGCGCGATACCGGGGCAGATTTGTCCCGGCGTCGCGCCTGCCTCTTCATCTCCAGATCGCCCTTTTCACTCCATTGCAGATTACGGAGCTAACAACATCCTCAGGTCAAGATGCGCCATTCTAACCGGCAGCAGGAACTCGCTTAAACCCATTCCCCCTGGCGCATGAGTGGCTCTGCAACGCCCGTTGCAGTAACGCCGTCGATGTCCAGCTTGTCCGAACCGATCATCCAGTCCACATGGATCAGACTATCGTTGGCGCCCTTGGCCGCAAGCTCCTCCGGGGTAAGCTTCTCCCCATCGCGCACGCAAGACGTGTAGGCCTGTCCCAACGCAATGTGCGACGAGGCATTCTCATCAAAGAGCGTATTCAGAAAGAGCATGCCGCTGGCTGCAATGGGAGATGAATGGGGCACCAACGCCACTTCGCCCAACCGTCGCGCGCCTTCATCGGTGTCGATCAATCTCTGCAGCACTTCCTGTCCTTTGCTTGCGCGCGCCTCCACAATCCGCCCCTTTTCAAAGCGCACCTGGATGCCTTCAATCATTGTTCCCTGGTGCGAAAGCGGCTTGGTGGCTGTTACTGTGCCTTCTGCGCGGTCTTTGTGCGGCGTGGTAAACACTTCTTCAGTAGGCAAATTGGGAATGCAATAGAGTCCGTTTCCTGCCATCGTTCCGCCGCCCATCCAGAGATGGTCATCGGCAAGCCCCAGTTCGAAATCGGTTCCTGGTCCGCGATAGGCTAGCGAGGAATAGCGCTTTTCATTCAAGCGCTCGGCGCGTTTTTGCAGATCGGCATCGTGCGCCTTCCACGCGGCCACCGGATCCTCACAATGGATGCGGGACGTCTCAAAGATCGCTTCCCACAGTTTGGCCAGCGCCACCTCCGCAGCATCCTCTGGAAACACCGCCGCCGCCCATGCAGGCGTGGCGCTTGCCACAATGGTCCAATTGATTGCGTGCCGCGTGATCAACTCAAGCGCCGGCCGGTAGGCCAGCGAAACAGCGCGATTCGCGCGCCCCACTTTTTCGCCGTCCTCGTTTGCAAGCAAGGCCGGATTTCCGCCGGAGATTGCAAGCCGCGCCGCTCCGCTTTTGAATGCCGTGCCCATGCCGTCGTAAAGCCACTTGGCCGCATGGTCAAAACTGTCGTCGGGAGCGCAGCGATAGCGCATCAGCGTCGCTTCATCGTCCGTGTAGAGCGTAGTTACCAGCGAAGCGCCCGCCCGGTAGGCTTGCTCTGTAATGCGGCGCGCCAACGGCACTGCGTCCAGTGAGGCCGTCATTACCAGTTCCTGGCCAGCCTTCAGTCCCAGCCCAACCTGCACCGCAACCTTGGCAAGCAACTCCAGTTTCTCTTGCTGTGTCCGTTGTTTTGCCGTCGTCCCCGCCACGCTCATATCCCTCTTCCTCTCGTCCCGCAAAAATCCGCTCCAAGTATCACAATTTTAGACGTTGCAACGTCCAGGGATGGATGCCTGCTGAAGAAGCAGGCGATGGGCGTTAGTCCTGGCTCCTGAAGAGGACAATTCTGCGGCTCCCTCAATGAGCAGCGGTTCCATTCGCTCCGCTGCCATATCCCTGCCAGAGGTATTCGAGGGCCTCAGCCAGCGTCTGCTGCCGGACGGATTTATCGACATGACCAGCGTTGCGCACAAAGCTGAACTGGTAGTGGTATCCCTTTGCTGCCAGCACACGCGCCATATTCTCGTTCGCCTGAACCCAGTCATGCATGTTGTCGCGCATGGCATTGGGATTGAAAAGGTCGCGGTCGCCGACCTCCATCCAGAGCCGTATCGGCTTGGCCGGGGTGTTGGGGATAATGCTCTCGTGAAATCCCCATGCGCCGTGTGGCGTCTGCGGATTGGGTGGCCACTGCTGGTTGATAAATGTGCCTGAGTAAGTGAGTACGCGATGGTAAAGCTCCGGGTGATACCACGCCATGATCAGCGCGCATGATCCGCCGGAACTGCCGCCCGTGGTGGCGCGGCCCTCGGGGTCGTGAGTGAGGCGGACGTGGTAACGGGATTCAACGAGCGGGAGGATCTCTGACTCAACGAATTCGGCGTAGCGGCCGGACATAGTGTCGTACTCCAGCCCGCGCTCGCTGCCCTGCGCGTCGCCACTGCCGTTGCCGATGGAGATGGCGATCATCGCGGGTACACGGTGGGCGGCGATGAGGTTGTCGAGCACGGTGAAGAGCAGGCGGTCTGGTCCGTCGGCAGTGACGATGAAGGGCGCTGCGGTGCCGGGGACATACTGCTGCGGCACGTAGACGGCGACGTGCCGGGTGTAAGGCGTGGGGCGGCTGTTGGTGACGATCAGTTTGGCCGGGTCGCTGGGGTCAGGTGTGCCGCGGACGTCCGGGATCCGCGCGATGCCAGGATAGAGCTTGCTGTCTGCCGAATCCATGGTGAATTCGTAGACTGTTCCTTTGGGGATACCCTCGTGTTCGATGGCCTCCGGCGAAGGGTTGTGTGTCGGGCCGAGGATGAAGTTGCCGTCGGCAGAGGCCGGCGGGATCGCGCCGTCGGGCAACTCGGTGGCGGCCACGTAGCCGGGCGTGTGAGCATCCCGCGTGGGCGGTGTTGGGCGCGGCGGGGTGGTCTGGGCGACTGTGGGTAGGGTCAGGGCAGCGAGGGCAAGCAGGCAAAGGAGATGTCGAGGACGCAGCATGGCAGGGTTCTTTCTGTGATTGGGAATGGAAGTTCGATCGCTCACGGACAGCCGTGCGTCGCGATGGCGAGATTGTAGCGGATTGTTGGATGGGCCGGATACAGCAACCCAAGTCTCAATTTTGCTTTGCAGAGATCTGACCCTCCCACCGTTTCCGAGGCTGATTCGTGCGCGGAGCCTGACAATTTCCAGGGAACAATTCCCATAAACAATTCCAGGATTGCCGTGCCCCGGCAGAATCGATGCGAGGGTGCAGGGCCTTGATGGTTGCAACCCCTCCATGGATTGCCTTCCAGGTATAGCAATCCTGAAACTGAACTAGCCGTCCCATGCTTCAACCACGATCAGCGCGGCGATTTGGGGCTCATCTTATAAACCTCGCCAGAGGCGAGCAGGAATGCGCCGGTGACGTACTCATGGGTGCTCTCACGGGATGCTGCATTGGGCCGGGCATCCACTTGCTGGCCCCACTGCACCTTGCCCTCAGGGCTGATGGCGGCAGCCAGCGCGGCGTAGGCCTTTTTTGTCGCAGGCAGATATGTGTTGCGGTCGAGGATATGGTGATTGATGCCCCAGGCGAGTCCGAAGGTAAAGAAGGCGGTGCCGCTGCTCTCAGGGTTCGGGACGTCTTCCGGGTCATCGAGGTTGGCCCGCCAGAAGCCGTCGGGCGATTGGCGCTGAATTAGCTCGGCGGCCATGCGGCGGTAGATGGCCAGATATTTGGGGCGGTCGGGGTCGTTTTTGGGCAGGTACTCCAGGATGCGGGCAATGCCGGCGAAAACCCATCCATTCCCACGCGACCAGAATATCTTTTTGCCGTGCGCGGTGTGCTTACCGATGTAGGTGGGGTCGCGGTAGTAGAGGCCGGAGTCCTTGTCCCATAGTTCGCCGGTAACGTCGTCAAAGAAGGCGCGCATGGTGGTCATGTACTTCTGCTTGCCGGTGGCACGGGTCAGCAGGACAAGCGCGACTGCGCCGTAGAGCGAATCGACATAGGGCTTGCCTCCGTCTAGATACCAGCGCTTGGCTCCGGCCGGGGAGTTGGGCGCGGGCGTGGAGAGGGCGAGTTCCGTAGGGGCGATCATCTCCGGTTGAGCCAGGGCCGGGCTGTGTTTGGCAAGATAGAGTTCCAGCCATGTTTCGGAGCAGAACAGGCGGTTTGCGCCCAACCGCTCCGTGCCCACCTGCCACTGGTTCAGCTTGCCCCAGTCCAGTGCCTGATTGAGGAAGGCTTCGTCGTGCGTGGCCTTCCAGGCTTCCATCACGCCGGTGTACCAGGTGCCGCGCTCCCAGTTGCGGTCGTCCGGCTTCATCACCGGATGAGCAACCTGGTATGCATCGGCGCGGTGCATGAGGGCCAGAACCTCAGCCCGCGGCGGAAAGGCGGTTGGGGCCTGGGCCGTGGCAACAAGCGAAACACAGAACAAGGCTGCGCAGGACAAACAGAAAAGCGGAAAAGTTTTCATGGCAACTCTCAGTAGGCATTTATTGCCTGGGATGCAGGCGGAATCATCTTAGCTGGTTTGGCTGTAAGCTGTAGAGGAGATGAAAGATTCTGCCGTTCTATTAATCGACTGCCCTGACCGGAAAGGTCTGGTGGCGCGGGTTTCAGGCCTCCTCTACGAGCGGGGCGCAAATATTCTGCACGCAGACCAGCACCAGGACCATGAACTCGGACTGTTTTTCATGCGCGTTGAGTGGGCGCAGGACGGCTTTGGCCTGGAGGGCTTCAGGGCGGTGTTTGCGCCGATGGCCGCGGAATTGGGAATGCGCTGGAAGCTCACCTGGGGCACCAAATTGCCGCGGGTGGCGCTGTTCTGCTCGCAGTATCTGCACTGCATGGCAGACCTGCTGCACCGTTGGCGTAGCGGGGAACTGCTATGCGAAATTCCCGTGATCATCTCCAACCACCGCGATGTGGAGAGGCTGGCGGTGTTCTACGGCATTCCGTTTGAACATGTGCCGGTCACGGCGGCGACGCGGGCACAGGCCGAGGCCCGGCAAGTTGAATTGCTTGCGCGCAACCAGATTGAACTCGTGGTGCTGGCGCGGTACATGCAGATTCTTTCATCGGAATTTGTGGAGCGGTACCCGGCTGCGATCATCAACGTGCACCACTCCTTTTTGCCTGCTTTTACAGGGGCGCGGCCTTACCATGCGGCACATGCGCGCGGCGTGAAACTGATTGGGGCCACGAGCCATTATGTGACCGAGGTGCTGGACGACGGGCCAATTATTGAGCAGGATGTGGCGCGAATCTCGCACCGCGATCAAGTAGAGGATCTGGTGGCGCGGGGCCGGGACCTGGAGCGGATGGTGCTGTCGCGGGCGGTGCGCTGGCACCTGGACCGGCGGATACTCTGCTATGGAAATAAGACAGTGGTGTTCGACTGAGGCGTACAGCGGGAGACCTCCTTCCCGCTCCAGCCTGCGGCGTTGGGCAGTGCTAGAAAAACACCGCCCAGCCGGTCACTACGCCGCCATCGCCAATGCGAATCGCGGGAGCGGTACCCGCGCTCCAGCCCGTGCCCGGATGCGGGTTCGCGAGCAGGGTGTCGCGCAACGCCTTCCACTTCGGGTCTACCAATGCGGCAATCGTATAGGTTTGAATCGATTCGGTCGCATCCCAGGGATGAGGCTGATAGGTGGCGCCGCCAGCCTCTGCACGTTGACGATCGAACGGAACAACAGAGTTTACGAACTCGATATGCGACTTCTGGCCTCTGGAAAAGGCTGCAAGCCAATCCAGCGTGTTCGGGATGCTCGATCCGCTGGGACTCTTGAAACTGTACCAATCCTGCCCGTGAACCTTCGCGGCGAGCACTGCCGTCATCAGCGGCTCAAGGCTGTAATTGACATAATGCAATGCATCACGCTGCTTGAAGTCCAAGGTCGATCCATCAGGATAGAGATTGGCCTCGATCTGCTTCTCAAAAAGAGCATGGACGCGGGCGATAAGTCCCGCATCGCCAGTTTCGAAAGCTGCCAGGGTTGTTAGTTCTATGCGATGGCTTTGCCAGTTGTTGGTCAGTGTCTGGGGAATATCCACCTTCCCGGTTTCCATCTGCTCCAAATAACCGGTTGCAAAGCGCCGCGTGAAATCATCCATCTTCGCTCTTACATCGTTCGGCAGGTCCTTCTTCGTTAAATCGTAGGCCATAAAAAAGCCACTAAAACCGTCTTCTGAAAGTGGGCTGAACACGATCTTGTAGTTCGTCGCCCAGGCGTCAAAAATCTTTCCTGCCTGGTCGAGGAAGGGGCGTTCACCAGTCAACCGCCAAGCAAGCGCGAGATTAAATACAGCCTCAACGTCGCGCGAGTCGTCGCCATGGCGCTGGGCAGGGGCCATGCCGGCAGTTGAGCTGGGGGCCTGCACCGGAGCCTGAATCGCGGCCGTAGTTGAGGCCGGAACCGCATCCGGGGAAGGCGTCGCACTCCGGTTTGTTTGCTGGGCTGAGGCTAAAGCTGCCTGCCGAGCCAGGAACTGAGCGGCGCCAATATTGGGGCGCGCCTGCGTAACGGACGGTACTCGATTGAGCGCGGTGCGCGCGCGAGCAAGAATGGGCGCAGCTGCGGAACTGCTGCTCATTCCACGTGCAAAATTCGGACCTAATAATGCGAAACCTGCCGTCAGAGGGGCCGGCTCAACCGCAGCGGCAGGCTTGGAGCCCTCAGCTTCGGCGCAGGGGTACTGCCATGCGTTGAAAAGGCTGCCTGCGGTCAGAAGCAGTGCCAATCGAAGGCACAGCCTGCCTCTCTGCAACCCTCCTCGATAACTGAGTGCAATTCGCTCGGACATAATGGCCTCTTTCACTGCTTGACACACTATCGCTTTCAAAGCTCTCTGACAAGATTCGAGATCTGGCAATCGAGGGGATCAGCACTGCGTGCCAAAATTAGTGGATCTTGCCCAGCAATGCCGCATTTTTCTCGAACCAAAAAATTACCCGGTCTCCGGAATCGCGAACTCGCTCATCGCACATTCCCAGGATTGCGCTGCACGGGAAGCTGACGAGTCCGTCTCTCATGGATGCTGTTCGATGGCAATGTTGACGGTGCCTGTGTAGCCCGAGGCGGCAATGGCCTGAAGGCTTGTGGCTATGCCGGGCAGAGTGGCGGGAGAGAAGGAGACCGCGCCCGAGATATCTGACGTGGCGGTGGCCGTCTGGGTAGAGAGCAGTTTGCCCGGTGCGCAGACGGTGTGCGGAGCGCATGGCGGTGTCCAGGCATAGAGCGCCTGGTAGAGCGCTACCGTGCCGCCGGCCATGGGGTTGCCGTCCGTGTCCAGAAGGCGGAGAGCGATGGGGGCCGGAGTTGTCGCGTTGGAGATGCCCTGCGCAGTGCCGGAGACGGCTCGAAGCAGGGCGTACTCGGGGCGGGCGCCGAAAGCTGTGAAGGCCACGCACTGGCCCGTGCCATTGAGGCAAGCGTTGATGGAGGCTGTCTGGCCCTCGGCCAGTGGGCCCACAGTCAGGGTGCGGGTGGCGATGCCGCTGGATGAGGTCAGTGCGGGGGCCGAGCCTGGGGCAGTGATACCGGCGCTGGAGGCAGTCCAGGCGACCGACTGGTTGCCGCTCGGCACGCCGTTGGAGAGGACAAGGGCCTGGACGGTCCAGGAGAAGCTGGCCCCGGCGGCGAGAGAAAGCTGAGGGGTGAGGGCGGTAAGGACGGGAGGTGTTCCGCCCATAAAGTGCGCCTGAAGGCTGGAACCGTTGGTAAGTGCGGCGGTGACGACGGACAGGTTAGCGTCGTTGGCGGTGACGTACATGGTGGCGTGTCCGTCGCCGCTTGTGGTGACGGAGCATGCGGGAAGGCCGCAGGCGAGGGTTGCCGCGCCGCTGGTGGCGGAGAAGAGAACGGTGACACCGCCAGCGGGAGTCAGGTCGGAGCCGAGCGCAGTGACCGTGAAGGCGATGGGCGTGGCGATGGGGACCGTGTTGGTGGGCGCGGTAACCAGCGTGAGCGCGTCGCCGGTACCGGAGTCGTAACTGATGCCGCCGGAGAGGATGGCGGCGGCGTAGAAGATGGGCTGGTCATCTACCTCAACATCCACCGAGCCGGAGATGCCCGAGGCGGCGGGTGGGGCGATGGCGGTAATTTCGTTGGGAGAGATGCTGGTGATGAGGGCGGGCTGGCCGGCCACCAGCACCGTATCGGCAAGGCGAAAGCCCATGCCGTGAATGACGATGGGACCGCCGGAGGCGGGAAGGCGCGTGGGCTGGACGGTGTCGGCGTAGAGAAGCCAGCCGTTGTATGCGTAGTCCGGGCGGCCGTCTCCGCGCAGGTCGGCGATGCCGATGCGTACCATGTCGTCGGCACTGGAGGAGACGCGCAGCCAGGTCTCGCCTGTGGCGATGCCGTTGAACCCCGGAGCCGCGCCAATGGCTGCCGAGCCGACACGGTCGAAGCCATCCCACACTCCAATGGAAGGCATGGCCTTCAATTCAGTGGGAGCGCCGTTCTCGTCGAGAGCCTGGGTCACCAGGGTAAAGGTGCGGTTGCCGCGAACGGGAAAACTGAACCAGTCACTCTGGCCCACCTGGCTGATGCGTCCAACCCATTCTCCACTCGCGGGCATGGGGCGCGGAGATGCCTGCGTACCAATCGCGTCCTGGTATCCGCCTGTGGCTGAATTCCCAACTGTAACCGCGACAGTCTGAGCGCTGCCTGCGGAGAGGCTGGGTACTGCGATGGACTGGAGCGTTCCAGAGGGAGCAACCTGCCCGTCAGCATAGGGACCAACCGAGTCCGTCAGGATGTAGAGCGGGTCAATGGATTCAAAAGTGAGCTGGTAGTTGGCTGTGGCCATGCCTGGAGGAAGTGGGATGCCACTCAAGTCGAAGTGGCCCTGCAGGGCGGGGTCGTTGGAGCCCCACTGGGTGAAGGGGATGCCGGCTGCATCCTTCCATCCGGTGACGGAGTTGCCGTGGTTGCCGCTGAAGCTGGCACCGGAGACGGCGGTAACAGTGTACTGGTAAAGCGGATTGCCGTTGGCGTCGAGAGGGCGGGCGACTACATTGACTCCCTGCATGCCGGCTCCGTTGCGGAAGGCTACCGTGCCCTGAATCGAAACGGTGTTGGCAGCGGTCAGCAATTTGCCCGGAAAGCTGGACTGGTTTTGCGAGGTGATTGGGTAGATGCGGCTGAGGGCGGCTATATCGTCGTAGCGCAGGACGGCAGGGTTGGGGATGCAATCGCCCCCTATCGAAGAGCAAACACCGCTGCTGGGCTGCATAACGGGCCAGCCCAGGGTGCCGCCTGCTACACCACTCTGGAGCGCCCCGGGGTTGACCTGCGAGTAGTCCAGCCCAAGTACGCGGCCAAAGGCCCGCTCGAGCTGGTAACTCATCATGGCGACAAGGGAGGAAGTAGTGGCGCAGCGGCCGTTGAGCACGATCACGGCATGGGCGATGGTGGCATCAGGGTTCAGGTTGTCCATCCAGACAAAGACGCCATTGTCCTGGCAGTTGTCAGGTTGGCTGGTGGTCGCGCCAAAAACAGCGTCGATCACGGTGCCGTCGGCGTCATAGACAACGCCGATGGGGAAACTCGTGGCGGAGGGAGTGATGTCGGCGGGCTGGGTGATTTGTCCCAGCGAGTTGACCTGAATGTTGGCTCCGCTCACATCTTCATTGAGCAGGCCCTTATTGACGAGCTTGACGCCTGCGGTAGGCACGGCGCTCCAAAGTGAAGATGCCGCGTCCACCATGGCTGTCGCCTGCTGATTCGACACCGTGGCATTCAGGGGTCCCTGATCGACGTAGTAACTAACCACGCCACCCGCCCAATGCAGCGGTTGGCCCGTTGCGGCGGGATTAAAAAAGCTTGTCCCGGCAATATATTTAGGGCCACCCGCGCGGACTGTGGTGGAGGCCAGAAGAAGCCAAAGAAGGAAGGCCAGGCGCGCACGCATCACAACGGTAGCGAGCAACTAGGGCCTCCGGGGGAAGTGTAGCAAGGGCAGAGCCAGAATCGGACGGCATGGCTTGGAAATTTCTAAGAATAGGCCGGGCATGGGAGTTGGCCGCAGTCCCTACGCAACTGCGTTACGGGAGGATACAATTCGAGCGAATCCGGACATAGATGGAAATGACGATGGAAAGGAAGACTGCGACCATGAGAGAACTGCGGAATGTAGCTTCACGGAGCGGCTTGAGATTGGGATTTGTAAAATTTGCAGCCTCCATTTGCCTTGTGGCGGGGACGCTGGCCGGCGCGCAAACAACGGTCACGATTGTGGCTCCGTCGGGGAGCAGACCGGTGGAGAAACTGGCCGCCGTGGAGCTTGCAACGGCGCTGCGGAATCTTTATCCGACGGTGAAGGTTGAGCTTGGTCCCGTGGGTGTGGGGCCAACCATCTTCTTGGGGACCGCGCAGGATTTGCCGGAGAAATATGCCAAGGCAGTGAAGGCGAAGCTCGTTTTGCCAGGCAGCTACGTCGTCACTGCGGAAGGCGGCGTGGCAGTGGTTGCCGGCGCGGATGCTCAGGCGACGGTGTTCGCCGTCGAAGCGCTGACGGAGAAGTTGGGCTTTGGCTATTACCTGTCTTACAACACCATTCCGCCGGCGATTCGGGGGCCGTTCTCATTCGCGGGTTGGGACTTGGAAGACGCTCCGATTGCGGGCGAGCGGGTGATCTTCAACTGGCACAACTTCTTGAGCGGCTGCTCGACATGGAACGAAAAGGAGTGGAAGGAGTGGGTGACGCAGGCCCAGCGGATGCGCTTTAACGCGGTGATGGTGCATGCGTACGGAAACAACCCCATGTATTCGTTCAGTATGAACGGACAAACCAAGCCGACTGGATATCTGGCGAACTCTGAAAAGGGGCGCGACTGGGGTACGCAGCACGTTGCCGATGTGCGCAGGATGGTGGCCGCGGACGGCTATTATAAGGGGCCGGTGTTTGGCGCGGATGCGAGTCTTGTCGAAGACAGCCAGACGGTGCAGGCGGCCACTGGGCTCATGCAAAAGGTCTTCCAGTTTGCGGCCCAGAGGGGCATGGGCATTACGTTTGCG
>Ga0316230_1001742_pt1 | contig 21155 bp, 5 predicted proteins | sample TBH18025metaG_FD_206004 | JGI IMG/M metagenome (GOLD analysis project Ga0316230, IMG submission 206004) | Freshwater microbial communities from Trout Bog Lake, Wisconsin, USA - TBH18025 | ecosystem: Environmental > Aquatic > Freshwater > Lake > Hypolimnion/Profundal zone | place: USA: Wisconsin...
TCAGCCAAGAAATAGCGCGCCGGAGTCAAATGCGATTCATTGCCACTGACAACATCAACCGCTTCCACCGCGTAACTATGCAGGTGTTCGAGATAATCGGCGGATTTGGCATCCAACCAGTTTGTGTCATGAATGGCTTTCGCATACAACACGCCGTCGCGATAGATGTTGAAGGCCACGTTTACCACATCACCGTGCTGAAAGTGCAAAACCAGTCTGCCATCCGCCACCGTGATGCCGCCCGACTGCGACTCGTCCCAAACCGGCTGCACAGGTCCGAAAAGCGCCCGTTCGTTCTGCACGTCCACCAGACGCAACCGGCCGGGATTTTTGGGTTGCTTCGGAGCCGTCAGATAAATGTCCCAGAAATTGGACTTTTGCAGCGTGGCCGAGGGCACGAACCCTTCCCCGACGACTTTGCCATTGAGTTCAATCCGGCTGATCGGGCAAACCCCTTCGTTGACCGCTTTCGGTGGAAGATGAACGCGCACCTGCTGGCTGGTGTTCCGATAGTTGAAGTTGCGCAATTCGATTTGTTCGCTGCCGCCGAAGGTTTCGTTCCGCAAACCGGCTGTGATGAACGGCCGGAAACGGATCCCATCCCAGGAGGTTTCCAGACCGAAAACAATGTCCTGCACCATCGAAAGGTAGCCGGCCACGGACCAAAGCTGGCGGCGTGAATTAATGACGGGGCCGTCCAAATGCTGCCCTTTGACTTCGGCCAGTCCGGTGACAAAGTCAAAATTTTCCATGTTGGACAGGTTGAAGGCGGCCAACTGCTCCAGCGAATGGATGCCGGCGTCAACGGCGGCCGGGTTGTTCGCCAGGCGCGCGGCTTTGATCCAGTAGGCGGTGACGAACGGCCAGATGGCCTGGTTGTGATAGATGGGAACCGTGCTTTCCTGCGGCCAGACCACCGGCGGCCCATGCGGGCCGACCGGATAATTTTTCAAGATCGCTTCGGCCTTGGGCTGGTCGGCGACATCCAACAGAATCGCGAGGGATTCACCGAGCAGGTCGTAGCGGTGAACCCGGATTTCATTCACACCGTCCGAAAGCAGACAGGTGCTGTAAAGTCCGGCTTCCGGATCGAAGAAACGGCTGTTGATGGACCGTTTCAAGTTTTCCGCCCATTGAGCATAACGAGCTTGATCGGCGGTTTGCCCCAATCGTCCGGCATAGGCGGCGGCGGTGTTCAGGAGGAAATAATCGGCGACGTTCACCGAGAGCGCCTTGGACGTCGCAATGGGCAGGACATTGTCCTTGGTCCAGCCGGGATAGGTTTGCTCGCGCCAGTCGAGGAAGGACTGCTCCCCGCGATACAAACCATCCGCCGCGTCAAACACCAGCCGGCGATCCTGTTCGATGGTGTCATGCAGGATGGGATAAACCTGTTGGAGAAATTGTTCCTGCTCATCGACCGGCAAAAACTTGAGCGTCTGATCCGCCCCCAGCGCCCACACGACGCGGTCGCTGGAAACCGGATAGCTGCCGCCCGAACCGGTGTCCTGAATGATTTGGTTGCGGTATCCACCAGCGACGGAAGGTTTCAAAATGGAAGTTTTGAACAAGAGCGAATGGATGGCGCGCTGGGGATCAAACTGGGCCAGGGCCAGGTAAACGGAATAGGACAAATCGCGCGTCCAGACATAAGTCCAAAACTCGCCCGTCTGATACGCTTCAATATTGAACGGGGCACCGTGGTTGTAGGCACCGTCTTTGATTTGCAAGACAGAATTTTGCGTCGCCTCATGCACCGCCATGGCATAAAGACCGTCAAACATGGCGTTGCCGGTCCGGATAATGGCATGATTCGGGTTTTCAGAAAACATGATGCGCTGATCCGGCGAGTTGTTTCCACGCAATTTGGCGTTGCTTGCCAGTTCATATGTGCGCCAATCTCCGCCTTGTTTAATCGAGACGGTCGCCTGCGACTGTCCTTCGGACAAGGTCATGCTTTCTTGCGCCTTGGCACTCCCAATTACCAACCATCCGCAGGCAATGATTATCCCCGTTGAAACCGTAGTCTTAAATAATTTCCGGCCTTTGGCATAACTCAGATGGAAGCTCATCCTGCTGCCCGGCTTGTGCTTGATCAATCGTTTGCGCTGACGGTTGAAAACCCTATCGGGGGCCAGTAAATCCTCCGGCTGCGCGAAGCCTTCCAGCCATTGATCCAACACGGCGGACTCGCGCTGCGACTCCGCCAGTTCATACATTTTTGTTGCAGACATAACTCGTTTAACTCTCAGGTTATGCCTCGCGCAAAAAAATCACAGAAAAATCCTAGGCTTTCTCACACGCATCCAAACAAGGGTGCGAATGTAGCAAGCTCATTGTAATTTGATTCTAAAAAACTCCTGCTGAAAAGTGGGAGTGTTGGTGTAAGGCGCTGTCACTCCCGTCAGGTCGTTCCACGATCCGGTTAAGTTTGTGGAAAATTGCAGCGTGCCGTATGGCCAGTCGAAAATCAGACTGCCATTCAGTGGTTGAACCGACACGGTGGCCGGCGGATTGACCGACACAGTGATCATTGCCGGCGTGGAAGTGCAATTGCCAACGTTGGCGGTGACACTATAATTGCCGGCCGCAGCCGTGGTCACATTCGCAATCGAAGGATTCTGGATCGTGGAGGTGAACCCGTTTGGCCCTGTCCAACTATAGGTTGCGCCCGACACCGGTGATGCCGTCAGATTCAGAGTCATGCCCGCGTATATGGGAATATTATAGCCCACGTTTGGCGACGGCGGCGGCGTGCAGGCCGGAGTGGCATTCACTTCCGCCGAGTTGGCGGTTTCGCCCGCCTGACTAATGGAAGTTGCTGCCGAGACCGCATAGTAATACGTTGTTCCATTGGCTGCCGTCAGGTCGGTGTAGGATGTCCCGGTCACCATTGCCGGCGTGGAAATCGTGGCATAAGGTCCGCCGCTGATGGTTGAACGTTTGACATTGTAACTGGTCGCGCCCAACAAGGGATTCCAAGTCAATGCGACCTGGCTATTACCCGGCAACGCCGTCAATCCGGAGGGACCCACCGCCGTCTGCCGAACGCTTTCGACAAAACTTGAATCTCCGGCTCCGGTGTAGAATCGGAAATCATCCACCCATCCGGCAAAACAACGGGTGCGATCCGGACGATTGCAGAGATACAAGGAAGCCGCATTGCCGAGCGGAACGGTTTGATTAGCCGCCGCCGTCGTGCTAATCAGGGAAGCTGAATTCTGGTCGGTGCCCTCGTAGAGATTGATTTTCGACCCATCATAAACCATCGCAACAAAAATCCAAGTGTTCGTCGGCAAGCTCGATCCAAATGCCGCTGTAGCCTGCACGCCGTTGACAAAGAAATACAAATCGGCGGCATCCTGCCACTTCATCGAAATGCTGTTGGCCGTTCCAGCGTCAATATTCGTGCTGTTGCCCAGAATGAACATGCGCCCACCGATATTCGACGGCAAATAGTAAACTTGCTTCATCCACATCGTAACCACAAAATTAGTCACATTGCCAAATCCAAGGGCGGAATTGGTAACGGCGGCAAAGTTTCCGCTGACCCCTGTCGTTCCCTGGTTGGGGTTCATGGAGAGATTGAGGGCACGGTTGGGGTTGGATACTCCCGCTACGCCGGAACTCACGGTTCCGTGAAGGTTTGTGCTTCCGCCGCTTTTGTTCAACATTTGGAGCGTGACATTCACTTCGGAACCCAGACTGGTATCGCTGGGCGTGGTGGTGCCGGGACCGGCGTCATCAAAGGGCAACCGCAATTTGAGATTCGGACCATAGGCCACGTTGCCGACAACCACGGTCAACTGGACAGTTGTGACCAACGCTCCTTTGATCGCTTGAAAAGTGAGGACATAGATTCCATTTGCACTGAAATTTGCCGTTGTGTTCAGGGCGCTGATGTTACCGAAAGTGATTGTGCCGGGACCAGAGACCTGACTCCAGAGAGTGGTCATGGCAGGAGGCGCATTCAATTGATTATCCGTTGCCGTGGCTGCCAATTGCAGAGTAGCGCTGGTGCTGCTGAGAAAAACCGTTGGCGTCCCCGGGTTGGTAATCGCGGCATTGGGCGGGAAAACGGGAACACTCCAAGTCAAGGAATCGGTGACTTGGGTTGATCCCTTGGTGCCGACCGCCTGCACGGCGTTGGTGCCGGCCGCCAGCATCAACGGCCATGTGAAAATGCAATTCGTGCTCGACGTGGATCCCTGGGAAACGCCGTTCAAGAAAAGTTCGACTGAATCGCAATTGGCATAAACTTTTGCCGTAATGGCATTGGTCAGCCGGTTCGTGAAGGTGTGTCCAGTGATATAAACCATCGGGTTGGTGGTCCAGTTGGCCTTGTAATAATAGAAGGCATCCTTGCGCACCTGCCGATCATAAGTCACCAGCCCCTTGTCGTTGATGCCTGGCTGGCTCCCTTCGTTGCGGCCGTCCGACGCGAAATCAAACAGGTTCCAGATAAATTTGGACCACAGAAACGGCCGGGCCTTCATTTGCTGCCACTGGGATTCATGAAACAGGTTCTGATACTCCTCAGGATGATACGGACCCGCGTTTGCAGGTTCTGTAACGGGATCTTCACTATGCTGATAAATATTCGCACCCGCCCCATATTCGCTGATCCCAACATTCCGCGTCGGATAGGTGGCATGAAAGTTGTCGGCCCAAGGCCCGAAGTCTGAAAAAACACCATTATACCAGCCATAATACTTGTTGAAGTCAATCAACTGCGTGTAAAGGGTGGTGGGGTCGTTATCACTGCTGTTCGCGGCCGCAGTCGAGAGCCGGGTGGGATCCTGTTGGGCGGCGATTTGAGTAAGCTGGCTGACAAGAGCGGCTGGACTGGGGCCGGAATCCAAGGTGATTTCATTGAAGACGCTCCAGCAGACCACCGAGGGATGGTTGTATCGCTGCTTGATCATCTCGATTAATTGCTGCGCGCTATTGGTATAAAACGCCGAGGAGGCGGTGATGTAATCAATCAACGGGATTTCACTCCACAGGATAATACCGTTCTGGTCGGCTAGTTGATAAGTATAATCGTTGTGTTCGTAGTGTGACAAACGAACGGCAGTCGCGCCGAGTTCCTTCAAGAAGGCGAAATTTGTATCCCTTTGCGCGTTGGTCAGCGCCCAGCCGCAGTTATACCAGTCCTGATGCATATCCACGCCATGCAGGTCATAGTGCTGCCCGTTCAGGAAAAATCCGTTGGTAGGGTCCACGCTGAAATAGCGGAAGCCCAGCGGTTGTGGCACCACGTCCACCACGCTTGCGCCGTTCCAGACTTCCACGAATGTCTGATAGAGATACGGATCCGCAAGGCCGTTCCACAAATGAGGATTGGCGATGACCGTGCTGGCCACGACATTCGATACCGAACCCGCCGGAAGGGTCACCACATTGGTCAAGATTGTCACAATGTTCGTGGCGGCGTCGGTGACAACAGCGCGAACCATCAATGTCTGTGCCGAGACAGTCGAGTTCGAAACGATCGTGGAAACCTGAAGATTAGCGGAGCTGGAACTGACACTGGTGGTTGTGAGATAGACACCCGGAGAACCGTAATCCAACGGTGAAATCTGCACCGGATCCGTAACCAATAAATGCACATCCCGATAAATACCGCCCCAGAATGTAAAATCAGCATTCAACGGCGGGATGTTGGCGTTGAACGCATTGTTGACCTTGACGGCGATGACATTGTCGCCACCGACGTTGAGATAGGGCGTCACATCGAAAACAAAGGCTGCGAATCCACCTTGGTGCTCGCCGAGATAGTTTCCATTGACATAAACATCAGTGACGAGAAATGCGCCGTCAAACTTAAGAAAGAAGTGTCGCCCGGCATAACTGTTGTCCACTGCGTAGTGTGTGCGATACCAGCCGATGCCCCGGTAGTAAGCGGTGCTGGGGCCGTCCTGACCATCGGAAATATCCCAGGTATGTGGCAGGCTCAGACTCGTCCATGACGAGTCATCAAAATTAGTCGCCTGCGCTCCCGAGACATCCTGTTGGATATATTGCCAGTTTGAATCCAGATTGATGTCCGCGCGATTGTTCGCTGGAGGCGTATATGATTGAGCACTCCCCGTTGTCAATAAATTGAAGCTAAGCCAGCTGCTCAAAAGCAAAGCCCGGATTGATAAATGCAAACAGCGAATAACGGCATTGTCGGGTTCAAAATTACGGTTCATGATTGCAGACGGTTTTAGTAGCCAGAACGCGATTTCTCGTCATCGTAAATATAATCTAGCCATTTTTAAAAAAATAGACTTTTTTGATGTTCTCGCCATCCCTATTTCGAGGGATAGATTGAAGCATTGATCAGTCACAGCCATAAAGCTGTTGGGCGGCTTGTTTTTTATCGTCTGGGTTGATGTATTGAAAATTTAATCTTTTCGGCTTGGAATTATCTCTACCATTGAATAAAAGTGTAAATATAAAGATTCAAACAGAGATAGTCTTGGCCTTGAAGGTTATTCTTCTGGTGATGTCCGCGGCGAGACCGAGTCTCGACATGCCAGCGATAAGAAGCATTCCAACTCTGCTGGCCGCTTCAGTTTTACCAGCACCAAGTAAAAGCTTGACTTTTCTTATAATTAGTATTAAATAACTTTCGCATCTCACAAAACAACTTGAAGGATGCGTCAAATCAGCTTCAAATTAGGCCTTTTAAGAGGTTGCGAAAATTCCTGCCTGTCTTTGGAATCAAGGACGTTAGCACGGCTCGCAATGGTTTTTGCCTTGGGGTTCATTCCAGCGTTGGCGCAGAATCCTGTTGTCCTTGAAAATCAGCAGCCCGGCAATCCTTCGTTGGAATGGAATATCATGGGAGCCGGGGATTACACCATTCAAGGGTTCGCCACTGACATCAGCGTCAATGTAGGCCAGACCATACACTTCAAGATTGCAACCGACGCCAGCCTCTACCAGATTGATATTTACCGGCTGGGCTACTATCAGGGCAACGGCGCTCGGAAGGTGGGGTCGGGAGTCATCACGGCCACCCTGCCACAGAAACAGCCGGTGCCTTACAGCGACCCCTCAACCGGGCTTGTTGACTGCGGCAACTGGACGGAGTCGGCGCATTGGGATGTGCCGACGAATGCGGTGTCAGGAATTTATATCGCGAAATTGACCCGCCTGGATACCGGCGGCGCGAGTCACATTGCGTTCATTGTTCGTGATGATTCAAGCGGTTCGGACCTCTTCTTCCAAGCCTCGGACACGACCTGGCAAGCCTATAACGTATACGGTGGGAACAGCCTTTATGTCGGCAGCACCTCCTTTCCAGACGGCCATGCCGCGAAGGTCAGTTACAACCGCCCGTTCTACACGCGCGCTGGCGGCGGCGGCGGCAATTATGGGGAGAGCTGGTTGTTCAACGCCGAATACCCGATGGTGCGATGGCTGGAGGCCAACGGCTATGACGTGACCTACACAACCGACATGGATTCGGACCGTAACGGAAACTTGATTCTAAATCACCTGGTCTTTATGTCGGTGGGACACGATGAATACTGGTCGGCAATGCAGCGGACCAATGTTGAGACCGCGCGCGATGCCGGTGTCAACCTCGCATTTTTCAGCGGCGATGCGGTTTCCTGGAAGACGCGCTGGGAGCCAAGCCCGGTGACCGGTGACAGCTACCGCACGCTGGTTTGTTACAAGGAAGGCACGAACGGCAGCTACGCGTGCGGTGGCAAGTGTGATCCACTGACTAATGTATGGACCGGGGAGTGGCGCGACGGATTTAGCTACAGTCCGCCAGCGGACGGCGGGCGGCCGCAGAACGCACTTTCCGGACAGATCAGCACGGATCAGACCACCGGCTCGATAAAAGTGCCGGCCGCATACAAGAACTTGCGATTCTGGCGGAACACCGCCATTACGAATCTTGGTTCGGGACAGACCGCGAGCCTCGGCACGAACACGTTGGGGTATGAATGGGACTGGCAACAGCAGCAATACGCCAGTTACTATCCTGCAGGGCGAATCCTGCTATCGAGCACTTATCAAAACAACCAGTTGCACTACCTTTCACTCTACCGGCACAGCAGCGGAGCTTTGGTCTTCGGTGCCGGAACAATACAGTGGTCGTGGGGGCTGGATGGCAACCATGATCGCGGTTGGACGACGCCGGACCCAAACATGCAGCAGGCCACCGTGAACCTGCTTGCCGATATGGGCGCGCAGCCTGCCACTCTTCAGACCAACCTGGTCGCGGCAACTGCGTCAACTGATTTTACGGCCCCCATTTCGATCATCAACCTCCCTGCCAACGGCGGCACGGTGACGGGCACCATCAGAGGCACGGCCACCGACGTCGGCGGCGTTGTCGCCGGGGTCGAAGTTTCCCTGGACGGCGGTGCGACATGGAACGTCGCCACGGGCACTACAAACTGGACCTATACCTTTGCGCCCACGGCATCGGGAACGATCACCATCGAGAGCCGGGCGTTCGACGACAGCGGCAATATGGAAGTTCCGGGTGGTGGTGAGTCGCCGGCCAATATTGTAACAGCTTCAGTCCAATTCTCAATTTTTCAACAAACGCCCAGTCCGACACGTTTGGTCAGCAACCTGAACGATGGCAAGCCCATTGAACTGGGAATGAAGTTCCGCGCCAGTGTGGCAGGCTTCATCACAGGCGTATTCTTTTACAAGGGGAACCTCGATACTGGAACACATATCGGCCACTTGTGGTCGGACGATGGCATAATGCTGGCTGAAGCCACATGCACTGGAGAAACGGCCTTCGGCTGGCAGGAAGCAGCCTTCGCTTCGCCCGTCGCAATCACGTCGAATACAACCTACATTGTCTCTTACCATAGCAGCGCTGGATACTATGTGGACACGGATCCCTATTTTACAACGGATGTAACGAACGGCTTGCTGTGGGCGCTCGCAAATGGCGAGGACGGCCCGAACGGGGTCTACAGCTATTCCAACACGTCCACGTTCCCGACCAACAACTTCCAGACGAGCAATTACTGGGTGGATCCGGAGTTTACCACTTCGCTCGTGACGGAAACCGAGCCGGGAATCCCCATCGCGCTGGGCGTCACAAACAACGGTGATGGCACGGTGACCGTAAGCTTCGAAGGCTCGCCGGGCAGTCAATATTGGGTTCAGACGACCGACGACTTGATAAACATCCCATGGTCGAACATTTCTACAAACATCGCCGGGCCGGATGGAGTGTGGTCATTTTCCGAAGCCATCACGAATCATGCGCAAAGTTTTTTCCGCGCAGCAATCCCACAGACAGACCCAGATTAACTTTTGCACACTGACGATTTGAATCGGCTTTTACCGTGTATCAATTTCAGCGTGTCGCTGTATTTGTCCCAAGTATTGCTTGAGAAACGGTGTGATGCCGAAGGCGTTGCTTGTTTTCCATTGAGACCAGTCATTGGAGATAGTGTTGATGGAATCGCTTTGAATATTGGGTTTTGCATGCCTGATGCCGACTGGGTCATAAATGCCCCACGAGTTTGGCTCGTTGCCCGATGTAGCCTTATATGACCAATGGGACCAGTTCACGTTATTTTGGTCGAACTGCTGTATCCCATACTGCCAGTCCGACGCTGTATTATTTTCCCAGTTAAACTCGCCGATAAGGTCGGGGACATTCCATGATTGATGCCTTTTAAAGTCGCTGACCTGTTTGTTGATTTCTTCCGTCGGCGCACCGCCGGGATAGGCATGCATTGAATAAACCACATTAGTCCAGCCATATTTCGTAGGTGGCGGCAGCACATCCCACTGCCAATTCAATTTCTGACCGCTCGCGCCCGTCCCGCTCCAACACCCTTCAAAAACGATGATATGATTCTGGTCAGCCGCCCGGACAGTTTGATACAAGCTGTTATAGGCGATCCATAGCGCAGACTGGCTGGATGCGCCGACAGGCTCATTAATCAGGTCGTAACCCAGCACAGCCGGATTACCATTAAAATGCGCCGCGACATTTGACCAAATCAGCGTCGTCTGGTTCTGAAAGGATGTGTTTGACCAATACTGATTTTGATTAATGATCGCAGTGCATTGAGACAGACTTTGGCCTCCGGGGAGACCGTGAAAATCAATTAGTGTATAGATACCGCGGTGCCAGGCATTGGTGACAAGCCAGTCCATTTGGGCAAAGGCATCGGAACGCCAACTGCCGTCCAACGCCTCGACATTTCCCCACCAGAAAGGCAACCGGATATAGTTCATGCCCAACGCCCTGATATTATCGAGGTCATTCGTTGTAATCCACGAGTCCTGATAGGTAGTTATCAGGGCTTGTTCGGTGGGCACACCAAAACGAGAGTCTAGCGTTTGAAGCACGGAGTAATTGTCCGCCAGACCGGAGCAATCCATGGGACACATCCATCCTTCCATTAACAGCCAGCCGCCCAAATTCACACCGCGCAGCGGCACCGCGTCGCCTTGACCATAGTTGTTCCGAATATCTTGTCCCTTGACCATAAGGAATGGACTTGTGCCGGCGTGCACTGGTCGGACAACCACCACCAATGTCAGCGCGAATACAATTGTGTTTAACAGCCAATTAAACAACAAGCCGACACAGTGAACCAGCTCGCAATGCTGGTGTTCAGCGATTGCCGTGTCCCCCGACAAGCACTTGCCGAAATAGGGCATTTTGTTTGTGTTTTATCAGACATTTTAGGGCGTCACCGTCCGATAAAAGCGCTGGCTATAGTTGGTCGCACCCTCGTCAATGAAAGCAGGCAGACCATTGGTTCCGGCGACATTGGTGATCAAAGTGCTCCAATTCGTGGTGGTCAAATCGGTGCTGCCTTGAATCCGGTAGTTCACACCGGCATCACCACCAATGAAGGTCAACTGAACAGTCCCGTCTCCGAGCACCGACGGAGGATTGATTATAACGGCTGTTGCGGCTGTCACCGTCAATGTGCCGTTCACGTAGTTGATGGTATAGTTGCCAAGGCCGCTGCCGGTTGCGCTGCTTGGCACTATGTCATACGTATTGACCGGAGCCGCATTTGCCGTTCCGCCGCATGTCAAAGTCACACTGGTGACACTGTCGCCAGCCAACAGACCGCTCGTCGTGAATTCCGTCCCGGCAAAACTCAAACTCTGGCCATAAACTTTGCCGGCGTTATTCGCCGTGATGGTCAGGCTGGCATTGCCAATCGCACCGGTCGTGTCATTCACAAAGATTATGCTATAGTTGTTCCCGCTATTGCCGTCGCTCACGGCGCCCGACGGGATCAATGTCTTGCCAACACCCACATTTTTTGTGTCATAGGTTTCGGCAAAGTTGGCCGTGTCACCCGGCTGCACACTGCCCAAGGTAACGGTCGGCGTTGCGGCGGCGTTGATTGTGCCATCGTAAGTTTTCGTGTTGGTTGCCGCCGAAACCGTGATGTTTGTCGCGTTGATCACGCCGGTGCTTGCCGGGTTAAACGTAATATTGTAGCGACTGGTCATGTCGTTGCTGCCGACATCGGTAATGGTGCCGGCCGGAGTGAGAACCTTATTAACACCAGCATTCTTGTCGCTATAACTTTCCGTGCCATTGAGAACATCTCCCGCCGCCAAAGCGCCGGCCGTCAAGGCTGGTATGGCAGTCGTGTCGGTCGTGCCGTCATAATTCTTGATGGCTGCCGCCGCCGTCACCGTGATGTTAATCGGCGTGTAATGGAGCACCACCGTTTTCCCAACGGTGAGAACGCTGTATTGGGAGGAGTATTTCGGTGCGGTGCCGACCCAGACCGGTGTGCTATTGAAGCTCCCTGAAATGGTGCCAGACGCGCCGACATTAAACAGCACATAATCCGAGGTGCTCAATGCCCCAGCCGACGTGTTGTTGATGGCGATCTGTGCGCCGCCACAAACCAGCGTCGTGTTTTCCAAAACTATCTGGTCATTGCCGGAGGTATTATTGGCACTCAAATTGAACTCTGCACCGGCACTCGTGCCGCCAAAAGTCAGGCTGCCGCCGATGGTAAGCGTGCCACCGCCAATGTTGTCAGGATAGAGCATGGCAGTAGTTGCATTGGCCACGTTGACCGTGCCTGCAATGCGACCGTTGCCGCTCAACGTGCCCCCGACGTTCACCGATACCGCGCCACTGCCGGTGCCACTGTTCGGATAGCCCTGGCCGTTGACCACCAGTGTGCCATTGTTGACAATGGTGTTGCCGGAGTAAGAGTTATTGCCAGCAAGTATAACGGAGCCGGTTCCGACGTAGTTTGTGGCGACGGTTGTATAGGTCGCGTAGGTAGTGTTGTTTGATGGATTTGGTGTATAAACGCCAGGATTATACAGCGTGTAAGCGCCGACAATTGTAAGATTATTTGTTCCGCTGACAGCACCACTTACAGTGAACGGACTGGACGAGACATTTCCCCAAGTCTGGTTTGCCCCGAGAACAACATTCGCCGCGAGAGTATGCGACCCGGAACCGGCCTGCACCGTGATGCCGCCGCTGTTCATCAATGAATACGGCGTGCCGGAAATCACGCTCGAATCAACACTGCCGATGGTCAGCGTATTGCCCGCGCCGATCGTCACAGAACCGGTCGCATCCTTCGTAAAATTGAGACTGCGAATGATGGTGTCCGCTCCGAGCGTTGTCGAAAGCGGCCCCGTATTGGTATTGAAGTAAACATCAGGATAGATGCCATAAGTAATCGTTGCGGCATCATTCAGAGATTTCTGCCGGTCCTGTGTCCGCGCACGATCCACCGCCCAATTCGAAGAGGTGCCATTGACGGTGTTCCATACCCCGCCCTGGTTGCCGGTCCAGTAGGCCGCCCCATAGGTGAGTGACTGATACCAGATGCTGCCCATTTTGTCATAACCGGCTTGCGTTGGATGAATCAGATCCGAGCCAATATCCGCCGGATAGTTCATGAGATTGCGCAAGTTGAGATACCCGACGTTTTGGCCGGCAAGAACGTGGTTGAAAACGATGCCGTCGATCGCCGGGTTGTAATATGCATCCAAACCAACGGAGTAAGCACCGCTGCCGTCGCCGCGATAACAGATGGTGGAAACTATCGTGTCCACGCCGGAACGAAGCGTGTTGAAGTCAGACACCGTGGCATCCAACCGGTGGGCGGCGCTGGCAAGCGTGGCGGAATCCGTTCCATAATCCACCGCGTCGTTGCCGCCAATATTGACGGTGATGTAGTTCGGGTTCACTCCATTGCCGGGTGCCAGCCAAAAGCCGCCGTTGCCACCTGAGTTGCCATCGTTGGCATTGATGTTTGCGAGCATCATCAAAGTCGTCCAGCCGGGATGACCTTCATGATGCAACTGGTTTGCCGTCGTGAGAGGATTAACATTGGTGGGGCTGTTCGCCAGAAGGTTGATGTCGCTGCCAACCATGTTCGGCGTAAAGCGACCATCCGCGACCAGATCCAGGTAAAGTCCAGTGCGGTATCCGCCGCCTTCGTAGGGGCTTTGTGCGCTTTGTCCCGCGGTAATCGAAGACCCAAACGGCATGATATTGATGCCGTTTGTAATGTTGTAAGCTGAAACGACAATCTGTTCAGCAGTGTCCGTATTGTTGAGTGTAAGCAGGTAGAAAACATTGCTGCCGTTGTTCACGATCAATGTATTCGTCGCACCAACGAACATGAACGTGCCGGTCAACCCACCTCCGGAGGAACTGATCAGGTTGTAGGTGCCGGTGCCGCTCATTCCCGATGCATTAATCCCGATATAGTTAGTTCCGCTCACAGAAGCGGTCGAGACTCCAAGCTGGTTGGCGCTGTTCGCACCCAGCTTGAAGTTAAAGGTCGCCCCACCGGAAATTGAAAGCGCCCCTTGTGATAGGTTGTTTCCGTTCAGATCCAGCGTTCCCGCCACGGACAAAGCATTTCCACTATCGCCCAGGGCGGTGCCGCTGTTCGCCTTGACCGTCGTTCCCGCGCCGATTGTATTTCCGCCGGTGTAACTGTTGTTGCCGGAGAGTGTCAGCACACCGCCGGACGAAGTGCCTCCGGGACCAATGTCTGTTGTGGTCAATCCGCCAATCCCCGAAATGCTTCCACTGATTGTTCCACTCATTGCTCCGCCGCCTGAATAAAAGTTCACCAGCCCCACGGTTCCGCCTCCTGCCTGCAAGGAAACAGGGCCTTCATAATTGCCCGAGCCAGAGTAGTAATCCCAGGCAATTGTCCCGCCGTTCAGCGTCAGCGCGTTGGTGATCTGGCTGCCGAGTGTTGACAGCTCCGCACCCGCGTTCACAGTTATTCCGCCGGAACCGGCGGCGAGATTATTCACCAATTCCAATACGCCACCGTTAAGCGTCCAGTTGCCACTATAGCCGGAGTTTGCGTTGCCGATGGAAATAAATCCGTTGTTGTTGACCGTAATCGGACCGCTGCCGGTAAACTGGCCCGTGGTGTAGAGCACGATTTCGTTGTTGTTGCTGGTGGGAACACCATTGTTCAACTGGATTGTTCCGCCCGTCGTGCCGGTGGCTATGGTGCGGGTCATGGTGACCTGCGCTGTCTGCGCGGAAGCAAGCGTCCCGCCGTTGAGTATCACGCTGCCGCTGGCATTGCCCAGGTTGCCATTTGAAATAAACTGAACCAACCCGCCGCTGATGGTCGTTCCCCCGCTATATGTGTTTGCTCCAGACAAGGCCAGGGTGCCGCCGCCAGTCTTGGTTAAACCCGATGTCCCGGCCACGACTGCCGAAATGGTCACATTCTTGCTGGCTCCAAGCGTATTGACGGTGATAGTTGGCACAGTGCCGGCCAAAGTTAGCGTGTTACCCGCAATTCCGTGATTCGCCAAAGTCCAGCCACCAGCTGTCGAGGTGTCGGTGTCGCCAAAGATCAGGTTTCCGATGGTGCGGGGAGAGTTCAAGTTGACAGTCTGATCCGATGTGATGTCCAACGCGCTGAAGTCGGCGGTAACATTTGCACCTGATGGCACCAGACTGGAACTCCAATTACCGATGGTATCCCAGATCGTATCCGCTGCGGCGCCGGTCCACACCCCCGAAGCATAGATGTTCGCCGTCAGTCCCGTGGGCTGGTTGAGGAAATAATTGCTTCCCGAGGCACCGCCCAGCGTGGAGGTGGAAGTCACGGAAATTCCGGTGCCAACGGCGGAACTGGCGAAGTAGCCGGTGCCGTTCAGAGTTACTGTATCACCGCTCAAGACGCCAATAAGTGTGCCGCTGATGGTGGCGTTGGTGGTTCCGTCGTAATATTTGCTCTGCGCCGTCGCGCCGGAGACCGTCAAGGTTTTAGAGCTCACAACTTGTGCGGGTGACAAGGCGGGAGAAGCGCTGCCGGAATTATTGCTATCACCGCCATAGATTGCGACAATGTTAGCATGTGTTCCCGCCGAGAGACTGTTCAGCGGGTTGACCGTGATGGTGGCGGACCCGCCGGATAACGTCCCTGTGCCCATCGTCGTGCCACCGGCACCGCCATCTTTCAACGTGATCGTGCCGGACGGAGTATAGCCGGTCACCGAGACGTCAAACTGGAGCGCATCGCCATAAGTCGAGGAGGAAGTCCAGCCGGAATGCAGCGCGATGGTAGTAGTCGTGCCGGTCAGGGAGGTGGACACATGGAGGATCAGATTGCCGCTATTCAAAACCAACGTGGCAGGCAAGGTGCCGAGCGCCAATCCTGAGCCGCTGCCCACTCCGCTCGAAGTATTCAATGTGGGTGTGCCGCTCACGGTTCCACCGCTAATGAGCGTATAATCACCGGCTCCCAGCGGCGAACCGCCGTTGTTGATCACCGTGATGGTGCTTGTGCCAAGATTCAAAGCCCCAGATACCACAGTCAACGCCGGGTGAGTCGAGTCGCCCAAAAACGCGCTTGGAGTAAAGTTCAAGGTTGCTGAACCTGAACCAACGCTGACCGTGGTGCCACCCTTGATTGCGGCGGCTGTTGAGCCAACCGTTGTGCCGGTTCCGCTGGCAGTCAGTGAAGTGCTGGCGCCTAAATTATAAGTTGTGATGGCTGACACATCGAAGGTTCCACCCGCACCAATCGAGACGCTCGGAGAGTTGTTAATCGAAGCGCTGCTTCCCAACGCCAAGGTGCCGCCATTGATGGCGGTATTGCCATGGTAGGTATTTGCACCGGCCAGAACTTGCGTGCCGCTTGTGCCATTCACTTTCAGACTAATGGCATTGGCAACGCCGTTGTCATTGATGCTGCCGCTGAAGGTCGTGCTGCCGCTGGTCGGGGCCAGCGTCAAACCTACGGTGGTTGCGGACGCGCTGTTGGTCACAATTCCGCCGCTGCCACCGAGGTCAGACAGTGATGCCATAGTTTGCGGGATGCCGTTCAAGTCCAGCGAGGCACCGCTGGCGAGATTGAGCGTGGTTGTGCGCGGCAGAACATTTGCCGTTCCAGCCGGGTTGCCAAACCATTTGTTGAGCAGATAGGCCTCCACCTGCTGGCGCTGGCTCGCAGTCAAAGCTGTGTTATAAACCAGGATTTCCGCAACATCGCCGAGCGACCTTGCACCATCGCCCAACCGATAGCCGATTTGCAGTGGCGCTGCCGTGGTGTTCAATGCGCTGCCAAGGGTCTTTGCTCCTAGAAAACTACCGTCAAGATAACCAGAGGTGGTTACGCTGCCATCATACGTTGCTTCACAAAGGTGAGGATACAAATCAATCGGAGGGGTGTTGAACGTGCTGTCGCTGCCATAGGTGCCGGGAAGGTAGTAAAATCCGCTGCTTACGATTGAGACGTCAAAGGAGCTGCCCGAGACCGTATTGCCTTCGGACACCCGGATTGTGCCGCCAGCGGGCCTCAACATTACCGCAAATACACTTCGGGCACCACTGCCCGAGATTGAGAAATTGCCAGTCGTCTGCAACCCCATGTTGGTTGAGTTTATAAAATGAATCGTGCCCCGGCCATTTAAGCCAGTGGAGTTGTAAGTTGGCGGATTCAATGGATCATAGGGAACCACAGTATTGCCATTGCCACTGCCGTCCGGCACGGAAGTAACGGCGGCACCGTTGGCCAACCCCAACGTGGAGGCATCCAACTGATATACGAGACTGCTCGAATAAGGAGCTGAAGGCGTTGGCTGAAGCTGAATCGTGCCATTGCTGATCGTGGTTGAACCGGCATAGGTGTTGGTGCCACCCAAGACCAGAGTGCCTGAACCGGCTTTCACCACGCTCAAGGTTCCGCCATTTGCCGCATTGTCCTTGATGTTGCCCTCATAATAACCCGCGCCCGTGCCCAGTGATCCGCCAATCGTCAGCGTGGAAGCTGCCGTCCCGCTGTTCGTAACCACACCGCCCAAACCGGCCAATGAACCAATCGTCTCGTTTGTCCCTTTCAAATCGAAGGTTCCGACATTGACCGTCACCGGTGCGCCATCATAAATCTGATCGCCGCCGCTGCCGGTCAACTGAACCACACCGCCGCGAACAGTAAGCCCGTTTGTGCTGATACCATGGTTGGCGGAACTCGAAGCACGGTTGAGTTGAAGCGTCACTCCCGCTGCCACCATCGCCCCAAAACCGGAGTTGTCCGCTTCACCTGAATTATTTCCGAGCAGCAAGGTTCCAGCCGTGGCACTGGAGTTTTCAAACAACACCACGCCGGAGCCGGGGCTTTTCCACTGGTTCCGCGTCCAGATGGTATAACCATTCACATCCACCACCCCGGTCACGCCATTATTGATTTGGAAAGTCCGGTTGATGTTCAGGGCGGAACCGGATGCGATGCCCGCCTCAAACTGCATCGTGCTATTCCCGGCGAAAGTAAATTGCGGCACGGCGGGGGAACCTGGAGTCGCCCCGAAACTTGGCCCTTGGGAAACTCCCAGGACGCCAGCCTGATTAGTGACGCCGCCTGTAAAAGTGTTGGCCGCCGTCAGATTCACCAAACCCGCGCCGCTGTTATTTATGGTGAGCGCCTTGCTGCCGCTGATAATGCCCGCGAGCGTCAGCGTGTTGCCAGCCGCGTTGTTGACCGTCAGGTTGTCACCCAGCGCAAAAGCCGTGGCAATCGTGTCGCCCTTGCTGGTGGAAACCTGATTCAACTGCGCACCGTTGCCGCTATTGTTAAACGTCAGCGAACCGCCGGTGTTGGTCAGGATGTAGGCCGAAGTAGTGTCGGCATCACCAATATTCAATGTGCCGAGCGTGGTGGCCGTGTTATTGGTCACGATGCGGTTGGCGGTTATGTTGTAAGTCAAGCCGACCACATCGCCGGCGGCGGTTCCCGGCACCGCTGCTGGCGACCAGTTGCCGGCAGTGTTCCAACCGCCCCCAGCATCAACATTCCAGTTTCCACCCGCCGCCCTGGCGTTTTGAGCTTGGTTTAACAGGAACAACACTGCGACGGGTGCTGTAAAAATTAATGGCTTGATAGTTCTTTTCATAAAATTTGATGAATGCTGCGCTTTGCACATATTGGGTTTTTAAAAAGCTAACAGGCCGCGACATGCGCGACATCACTCTTTCGGGTAGTATCCGGAAGTTTTACCGAAACCGATAGTGATGCTCCAAATGAACGATTACAGTCTGATTTTTAAAGCGTCGAACCCTGGCGTTTCTTAATCCAACTGGATAATTCCCCGTTGCAGCGCTATCGTGACGGCTTCCGTGCGATCAGCCACATGCAGTTTGCCAAGAATATTCTTCAAGTGGTGCTTGACGGTGTTTTCGCTGATTTCGAGCACATCGCCAATCTCCTTGTTCGCCAATCCTTTGGCCATCTTTTGCAGCACCTCCAATTCCCGTGGCGTGAGTTCTTCGAACAATTTTCGGGAGGTCAGGCGGGCTGAGATTTCCTGGGGAATCCATTTCTGCCCGGCAGCCACGGCGCGCAAGGCGGGAACCAGTTGTTCGCCGGTGGAATTTTTCAACACATAACCTTGGGCACCGGCTTGGATGGCGCGATGAATGTCTGTGTCGCCGTCATGGGTGGTGAGCATTAAGATGCGGGCTTCAGGATGTTTGCTCCGGATTTGCGTCGTCGCCACAATACCATCCTTGATGGGCATGCGCACGTCCATCAGCACCAGGTCTGGATTAAGCTTCTCAAACATTTCCACGGCTTGGCTTCCATCGGCAGCCTGGCCAACAATCTCCATGTCGGACTCAAAGCTGACCAAGCCGATCAGTCCCATCCGCACAATGTAATGATCATCGGCAACGAGGATTCGGATTTTTTTTTCGTTTCTCATGGAGTGACCTTCGGCTCGGCGCATTCGTCTGGTCGGCTCCGCTGTTCTATGCCAATCTGAACCGTCACGATTGTTCCCGCGCCCGGTTCACTCTTGACGGTAAGTTCGGCACCCAGCCGTTTTGTTCTTTCAGCTATGCCCAGCAAACCGAAATGTCCTTCGGTCGGGCCAGCACATTGATTCTGGTCGAACCCGCGTCCATTATCCCGGATTCGCAACGTCACATTATTCGCGCCGTAATCCAGCTCGATCCCTGCTGTGGTCGCTTCCGAATGTTTCATGACATTGGTCATCGCTTCTTGGGCGATCCTCAACAGGTTTTCTTCTATGATTTCGGGCAAAGGTCGCACCCTGCCCTGCGTGTGGATTTCAAAATGAATCTTGGAACCTTCCAAAAGCTGCCGGCTGCTGGCTGCCAAAGCGCCTGGCAGATCAAACTGTTCCTGCGTTCGCGAGCGTAAATCCCAGACTGAACGGCGCACCTCCATTTGGCTTTGTGACACCAGTTCGCGGGCTAGTTTGAGGTGATGGGTTGAGGTGTCAGATTTTTCCGTAACCAGTTTCGAAGTGATGTCCAGTTGCAGTCGGATTCCCGTGAGGGTTTGTTCCAAAGTGTCATGGAGTTCCTGGGCCAGGCGCGTGCGCTCGGACAATACCGCTTTATATTGCAATTCCGACTCCTTGCGCGCCGTGATTTGAAATTTTAACTGGGCCGTGCGTTCCTTGACACGCTCATCAAGGAGATCGTTTGCCTGCTGCAATTCCATCTGCGCCAGCTCTTTTTCACGGATCAATTCCCGCAGCACGGCATTCCGTTTGAAAATCCTCAATGTCCAGAAGATGGCCAGCAACCACACCGCGAGCAGGATAACCACGCCGATCAGCATGCGCTGCGGGGTGAGCCAGTCAGGCTTGCGCAAAATCCGCAGATCCCCGGCTGTGGGGAGAAACATTTGCAGTGACTGCATTTTTCCGTTCTCTGCGATGTGCATGAAACAAATGCCGTCAACTTCCACCGTGCTGCCGACAGGCATCCGCGCCAGCGCCTGGTTGGGCTCGGGCGCGAACGCTTCCACCGAGAACACAACCCCACCGCTTTGCAGGGTGAGAACGGTTAATTGTCCGTCTTGACCGCCATCGTTCTCGCCGGCACGCCGTTGGTTGCGATCCAGCACCTTCCCTTGAAGCCGGATCAGGTCGGCATGCCGGTAGCCAGCCTGTAGTTCCCCAATGGTCACCGGCTTCGGTTCCACTTTCTGGATCGGTTCGTTGGTCTTCCGAAAGACCGCGTCCTGAAGAACAGGAAGAGATTGCTCAAAATCCCAAAAACCAACAGCCTCGACCACTTCGCCGGGCGTAAATGTAATGGGTTGGCTGCTTTTAACCTGCAAGCCACCGGTAGCATCCCAAAGAAAGACATCTTCCCCCGGTCGCTGGTAAGTCACAACTCCCTTGACATGCACTCGTTTGCCCAACTCACGACCACTTCCAAATTGTCCGAGGCTGTTTAGCGGCAGCACTGGTTCACTGAAGGGTTCGGATGGATCGGTTTTTTCAATGATGAAATCTGACTGGAACGGAACATGGAGGACTACCCTGATTAATTGCCGGAGCTGGCCGCTAAAGACGGCGGAAGCGGTGCCATGGAGTCGCACACTTGCACCGACCAGCTTTTGTGGGTCTGTGTCTTTGAGCGGTGGCACATTCACTTTCAAGCGATGGCCGCCAGACATGATTTCAAACGCCCAAACCGGCTTCTCCCCCACGACGGATCGGACAGTCCCCGAAATTTCGACGCGCTGGCCATCTTCAGTTCCCGCCATCAACTGTTCGATGGACACGGGTTTTGCAACCGGCAGTGGCGCGGTTCCCAATTTAACCCAGCGGGCGTAGCTGATGAATGGAGCATAACCGCCCGGATGACTGATCCCCGTGATTTCCACAAAATCACCCGGCGCTGGCTGCGGCTGATTGCT
>Ga0316230_1001751_pt1 | contig 21028 bp, 14 predicted proteins | sample TBH18025metaG_FD_206004 | JGI IMG/M metagenome (GOLD analysis project Ga0316230, IMG submission 206004) | Freshwater microbial communities from Trout Bog Lake, Wisconsin, USA - TBH18025 | ecosystem: Environmental > Aquatic > Freshwater > Lake > Hypolimnion/Profundal zone | place: USA: Wisconsin...
TCGCCGTGTCCTACATTGCGTTCAACTACACAACCTACTTCTTCTATTACTGGATGCCCATTTACCTGATGGAGCGCCACCACGTTTCATTCAAGAGCATGGGACTTCTGGCATCGATGCCGTTGTTCATGGGCGCCGTAGGATCGTTGACTGGCGGCATGCTGACAGACGCGATCTATAAGCGCACACGAAATCTGAAGTGGTCGCGTCGCATCGTGTGCATCGCGGCCATGTTGGGAGCGGCGGTATTCATGATTCCGTCTGGCCTCGTTGCATCGCCGTATGCTGTGGTGCTTTGCTTATCTGCCGCGATCTTTTGCCTGGCATTGGTTTTGGCTCCCGCGTGGGCTGTCGCAATGGACATTGCCGGAGGGCACACCGGTTCAGTGTCTGGAGTGATGAATATGGTGGGCCAAGGCGGCGGTTCGCTTTCTCCGATCATTTTCGGGGCGCTTACGCAAAGAGGTTACTGGATCGCACCGTTCTACATCACCTCTGGGGTTCTACTTGCCGCAGCATTAATGTGGGCATTCTTGATCAACCCTGAACGCTCAGTTCTGGACCGGGGATAGCCGGCCTATACTGACGGGTTAGAGACTAACGAACAATTTGCAATGGAGGATTTGATGTCTAAGCAGGACGTAAACAATCCGGGGGCAAAAGCGCCTGAGGGAATTAAAGCGGGCCACGGAAAATACTTTTTCGACATAGCAACTGCGAATCATGTCCATGCGGGCGGAGCTTACTCAACGGCGGCAGGTTCACTTATTGAAGGTGAGCGAATCCAGTGCGGTCTTATGCAGATGCCCAAGGGCACAGGTGCCCGTCCTCACAGCCACCCGAATGAGCAGTGGATCTACGTGGTGCAGGGCGTGTTGGATTGCGAGATCAACGGCGTCAAGTCGGAAGCGCCTGCAGGAACTCTTATCTACATTCCGGCAAATGAAATTCACACCGTGGTTGCCGTACCCGACAAGGGCGACGTGCTGTTCTTTACCTGTAAGGATATGTCGTCTGGCATCTGGGGCACGCCCGTCGATGCTTCAACCTCCGAACCACGATTTGCGCCGGGATTTGAAAAGAAGTAAGCGCACGCGGTAGTGTGTCAGCATAGCTACAGTTTCTTGTTCGTCAACGACAAGCAGTGGCGACCCGGGAGCACAGATTCGAAGCACTGCTTTATTTAGAAAGGGAACAACGCAATGAGCGCAAATTATAGTGAGATTCGCGATGGTATGCAGATTGACTGGGATGTGTCGATCAAGGTTGATGATGGACTTGTTCTGCAAGCCGATGTGTTCCGTCCAGTTGGCAATGGCAAGTATCCGGTCATCCTGACCTACGGCCCTTACGCCAAGGGTCTGTCGTTCCAGCAGGGGTATCCGGGCTCGTGGAACATCATGGTCGCCGCCCGGCCAGACGTTCCGTATGGCTCGACGAACAAGTACCAGAACTGGGAAACCTGCGATCCCGAAAAATGGGTTCCAGAGGGCTACGCGATCGTCCGCGTCGATTCACGCGGCACCGGACGCACGCCAGGCTTTGTCGATCATTTCTCGCCCCGCGAAACCGCGGATTTCTACCAGTGCATCGAATGGGCCGGGGTGCAGCCATGGTCCGACGGCAAGGTCGGAATCAACGGCATTTCCTACTATGCGATGAACCAGTGGCAGGTCGCTTCCAAGCAACCTCCACACTTGGCGGCAATGTGCGCCTGGGAAGGTGCCGCGGACTGGTATCGCGACTCCACCCATCACGGCGGCATGATCTCCACCTTCTGGGCTGCCTGGTATGACGTTCAGGTGAAGAGCGTTCAGTACGGTCTGGGCGAGCGCGGTCCGCGCAGCGTTGTCACCGGAGAACTGGTGTGCGGTGACGAGACGCTATCCGACAAGGAACTAGCCAAGAATCGTTGCGATTTCGGCGATGAGATTCTGGCTCATCCGCTGGACGATCAATATCATCGCGACCGCTCTCCCGAGTGGGACAAGGTGAAGGTGCCCTTCCTTTCCGCCGGAAACTGGGGCGGGACAGGACTGCATCCGCGCGGCAACACCGAGTCGTTCATGCGCGCCGCATCCGACAACAAGTGGCTGGAAATGCATGGCATCGAACACTGGACGCATTTCTATACCGACTATGGCGTCAATATTCAGAAGCAGTTTTTCGCCCACTTCCTGAAGGGTGAGAACAACGGCTGGGATAAGCGTCCCAAAGTGCAATTGCAAGTTCGCCATCCGGAAGAGAAGTTTGTTGAACGCTTTGAAGGCGAGTGGCCGATCGCACGCACCGAGTGGACGAAGTTCCACTTGCACCCAAGCCAGCAGTTGTTGATACCGCGTCCTCCGAAGAACTCGGCGGATATCGAGTTCGATGCGCTCGGCAAAGGGTTGGAGTTCATCTCGGCTCCCTTGGAGATGGAAACGGAAATCACCGGCCCGCTTGCTGCCAAGCTTTGCATCTCGTCGAGCACAAACGACGCAGATGTGTTCCTGGTGTTCAAGGTGTATACGCCGGACCTCCGCGAAGTGGTCTTTATCGGGGCAATCGATCCTCATACTCCAGTGGCTCAGGGCTGGTTGCGAGCTTCGCACCGCAAGCTGGATACGAAATTGACGCTGCCTTACCGGCCGTACCACACTCACGATGAAGTTCAGCCTCTCACACCCGGAGTCCCCGTGGACCTCGACGTGGAAATCTGGCCGACCTCGGTTGTGATTCCGGCAGGTTACCGCATCGCGTTATCAATTCGCGGTAAAGATTACGAGTTTGCGGATAAGACAGGGATTAAGCTGCCGCACTTCAAGAACGAACTCAAAGGCTGTGGTCCATTCCTGCACAACGAACCGCGTGACCGTCCGGCGAAGATTTTTGGTGGGCGTACCACGGTGCATGTTGGTCCAGAGCACGAGAATTACGTTCTGTTGCCAGTGATTCCGGCAAAGCAGTAAACGGCTCCACTGCACGAAGCAATCACGTGCAGTGGTCGCTTTTGTTTCTCCAGTTCTGCGCCCGATAACCGGGTGCAGAACTGGATTGTGGGAATTAGGGCAAGGTCAAGAACTTTGGGTATGATCGTCCCTGTGTTCCCACATTCGCCAGAAGAAGGCGAATATGGGCCACCCGCTGGATTTCACTGCACATCCGTAAGCGCCAGAACTTTGCCGCCAAGCCGTTGTTGCAGAAACTCGACACAAACCCGCACCTTTGCCGACTCATTCAATCGCAAGGGATAGACCGCGGAAATGTCCGCCTCTTGCTCATAGTCTGGGAGCACCCTGACCAGAAGCCCGTCTCTCAAGCTAGGCCCCACGTCCCATGTGGAGCGCAAGATGATCCCATGTCCTGAGATTGCCCATTGATGAACGATTTCACCGTTGTTGCACGATAAAGGTCCAGACACTCGGACGGTTTCGAATCCCTTAGCCCCTTTCAGCTTCCAGACTCCAAAACTTTGGTCAGGTTCGCGAATTACGATACAGTCGTGTCTTTCCAGGTCGAAGATATTTGCGGGCGTGCCGCGCCGCTCCAGATAGGCAGGTGAAGCACACAGAATGCGCGAATTGGCGGCTATGTGCTTGATCATCAGGTTCGGCGCTGATTGACCACCGATCCGGATATCGATGTCGAATCCTTCCCCGATCAGATCAACGGGCCGGTCAAGCAGTTCAAGCTGTATCCGCAGCGAAGGATAGAGCACGGCAAGGTCGGAGAGCGCCGGGGCAATACGCATTTGGCCGAAGCCCGGGCTCGCGCAAATTCGCAACAATCCGCGCGGAGTTGTTTTTGCCGTGGTCACCGACTCGGTCAGTTGCTCCACATCTTCGATAATCCGGTGTGCCCAGCGAAATACTGTTTCACCGTCCTCGGTCATGCTGACACGCCGCGTGGTGCGGTGCAGCAAACGCACCTGCAGCACCTCCTCGAGCAGGGCGATTCTTTTGCTGACGTAGGCTGGGGATGCGCCGGACTCCTTAGCTGTGGCAATGAAGCTTTTGTTGCGCGCAACGGCACAGAACAGCCGCAAGTCCTTGAGTGGTGGAAGATTGTTCACGATTCGTGTCCTATGTATTCACATATTAGCTAGATACTTCCATAATAGGAACTGATAATTTCCAAGTTCAGGCCATAACAAAATCACAAGGATATCCAAGGGCAAAACCATGGAAACACATAAGATTGCAGTAATAGCTGGTGACGGTATAGGCAAAGAAGTTATGCCGGAGGGGATTCGGGTCCTTGAGGCCGCTGCAGGCAAATTTGGCATCAAGCTTAACTTCACGCATTTTGACTGGGCCTGCGCGGAATACTACATAAAGCATGGCAAGATGATGCCGGACGACTGGGCCGCCCAGCTCAAAGGCTACGAGGCAATTCTCTTTGGCGCCGTAGGTTGGCCTGAAGTAGTGCCCGATCACATCTCACTCTGGGGTTCGCTGCTCCAATTCCGTCGCGGATTTGACCAATACATAAACCTGCGTCCGGTTAAGCTGATGCCGGGAGTGCCTTGCCCACTGGCTGGCCGCAATCCGGGAGACATTGACTTCTTCGTGGTGCGCGAAAACACCGAGGGCGAATATTCGACCGTTGGTGGACGCATGTTCGAGGGTACCGACAGGGAATTCGTACTGCAGGAGGCGGTGTTCACTCGCAAGGGCGTTGATCGCGTGCTCAAGTTCGCGTTCGATCTGGCCGCCACGCGACCGAAGAAACACGTGACTTCAGCTACCAAGTCGAACGGGATCGCTATCAGCATGCCCTACTGGGACGAGCGCCCAATACCCAGAGATTCGCTGGGACAAGTACCACATCGACATTTTGACGGCCCGCTTTGTGCTGAGCCCTGACCGCTTTGATGTCGTGGTGGCCTCAAATCTGTTCGGCGACATTCTCTCCGATCTGGGACCTGCCTGCGCCGGTACGATTGGCATCGCGCCTTCGGCCAACCTGAATCCTGAGCGAGTATTCCCATCGCTGTTCGAACCAGTACACGGGTCTGCTCCAGACATCGCAGGCAAGAACATCGCGAATCCAATCGCCATGATCTGGTCGGGTGCGTTCATGCTTGATTTCCTCGGCAACGGCAATGCTGTCTATCGGTCCGCTCACGATGCCATCATCAAGGCGATCGAGACTGTGCTCGTCGAGGGTCCAATTACTCCCGATCTTAAGGGAACTGCCAGCACCGTTGAAGTTGGGAAGGCCATCGCCGCGGCGATTCGTTGACCAAAACCGGCGCAAAGCCGGTTTTCATATTTGGGGAACAAGTAGATTAGGGGACAGGTAGATGGGTGTCGTGCAGTCAGTAACTCCGCCTCGGCGTTCGCTCTTTCGCAGGATCACTAGTGATCTATTTTTCCAAGTAGTCGTCGCGACCATCATCGCGGTTCTACTGGGCATGTATTACCCGAAGTTTGCTGAATCTCTGAAGCCACTTGGTGATGGATTCATTCGGCTCATCAAGATGGTGTTTGCGCCGGTGATTGCGCTCACCGTCATTCTTGGCGTCGCCAAGATGGAAAGCATGAAGGAACTGGGCAAAGTTGGAGCGTTGTGCCTGGTTTACTTCGAGGTGGTATCGACCTTCGCATTGGTGTTAGGACTGCTTGCAGTGCACGTTCTACACCCGGGCGCCGGCATGAACATTAATCCGGCGACACTGGATGCCAAATCGCTTGCCACCTACACGGCGGTGAAGTCGCCGGGTTGGCAAGACTTTCTGCTCAACATCATTCCTAACAGTGTTTTTGACTCGTTCGCCCGGAACGATGTGTTGCAGATCATCTTCTTCTCGGTCCTGCTTGGCGTGGTTTTGTCAATGCTTAGCAGCAAGGCCAAACCGGTGGTCGACCTGCTTGAAAGCCTTTCCGAGGCGATGTTCTCCATCGTCCGGCTGATCATGCGGTTGGCACCGATTGGCACACTGGGTGCAATCGCTTTCACGGTCGGCAAGTATGGCACGGGCACCATCGTGTCCATGGGTAAAGTGGTTGGAGCGATGTATCTGACGGCCTTCGTGTTCATTGCGGTGGTGCTGAACATCATTGCCCGGATTAGCGGATTCAGCCTCTGGAAGCTGATGAAGTACATCAAGGATGAACTGGTAATCGTATTCGCAACTGGATCCTCGGAATCGGTTTTGCCGCAGGTCATGGGAAAGCTAGTGAACCTCGGTGTTTCTCGCACAATCGTAGGCATCACAGTCCCCGCCGGGTTGACCTTCAATCCCGACGGCCAATGCATTTACTACACGCTGGCTGCTCTATTCGTGGCCCAAGCGACGAATACGCACCTCACGCTGATGGATCAGGCAATCGTTCTGGGCGTGCTTATGATAGCTTCCAAGGGATCGGCAGGTGTCACCGGGTCTGGTTTTATCACGCTTGCTGCGGTACTTGCCTCAATCGGAAAGATTCCGGTCGCTGGCATGGTGCTGCTGCTTGGTGTCGATCCGTTCATGTCGCGGGCGCGCGGCTTCACCAATACATTGGGCAACGCGGTAGGAGCGATGGTGATCGCTCGAAGGGTCGGCGGAATCGACACGAAGATGCTCAACGAGCAACTCGACGGTCAGGCATAGAGAGGAAATACAATGCGCAATTACACTATCGCCACCATACCAGCCGATGGCATCGGCAAAGAGGTGATACCTGCGGGTGTCACCGTTCTCAAGGTATTGCAATCCAAGTGCGGCGACTTCAAACTCGGCTTCGAAGATTTCCCCTGGGGCTCGGACTATTACCACAAGACCGGGCTGATGATGCCAGAGGATGGACTGGAGCAACTAAAGCCATTCTCCGCCATCTATTTTGGGTCAGTCGGTATGCCCGATGTTCCCGACCACATTACCCTCTGGGGCCTACGGCTGAAGATTTGCCAAGGCTTCGACCAGTACGCCAACGTTCGCCCTACCCGAATTCTGCGCGGCATCACCAGTCCGTTGCGGGGAGTTGAAGAAGGCGATCTCGATTGGGTGATCGTGCGCGAGAACAGCGAAGGTGAATATGCCGGCCACGGTGGCCGCGCTCATCGCGGACATCCTGAGGAAGTCGGCACGGAAACGGCGATTTTCACTCGCGCCGGAGTAACCCGGATCATGCGCTACGCGTTTAAGCTGGCGCTTTCGCGCCCGCGCAAGTTGCTGACCGTGGTTACCAAGTCCAATGCACAGCGCCATGGCATGGTGCTGTGGGACGAGATTGCTGCCGAGACTGCCCGCGAATTCCCAGATGTAACCGTCGACAAGATGCTGGTGGATGCTTGCACCACTCGCATGGTAGGAAAGCCCAAGAGTCTGGACGTAATTGTTGCCACCAACCTTCATGCAGATATTCTGAGCGACCTGGCGGCGGCACTGGCAGGTAGCATGGGCATCGCGCCGACCGCCAATCTTAATCCGGAGAGGCGATATCCGTCGATGTTCGAACCAATCCACGGCTCGGCCTTCGACATCATGGGCAAGGGCATCGCGAATCCGATTGGCGCGTTTTGGACGGCGTCGATGATGCTCGAGCACCTCGGCGAAAAAGAAGCAGCAGCTCGCCTGATGGCAGCGGTGGAAAAGGTCACAGCCTCGGGAACCGTCTCCACGCCCGACCTGGGGGGAGCGGCCACCACTGTTCAACTGACAGAGGCGGTCTGTGACGCCCTGTAGAATGCTTTCGCTATTCTGATCTGCTGACCAGGATGTGGGCCGGAGTTTCTCTGTGGCAACTCCGGCCCTTGGTTGGTTGCAAGCCCGACTACTTGGAGGATATTGGAATGATACGTCGCGATTTCGTCAAATCGTCATTGGTATTAGCTGGTCTCGCGGTTACAAAAGGCGCTACAGTCGTCAACGCTCAAACGAAAGAAGTCGCGAAGCCTAAGGCTTCGGTTCCAAAGGCCGGGGCGCCTGGCCTCACCAAGTACGTCTGCGAGTTCATTGTGAACTCCACTTATGCGGACATCCCGCCCGAAGTCCTCGAACTCGGGAAGAAATCTATCCTCGATGGCTTGGGTAATGCATTGGCCGGATCGGCTTCTGAACACCGTCATGCAGTGCTTGAGTATGTCCGGTCGCTCGGCTCAAACGGAAAGGCCAGCGTCATCGGAACCAACCTGAAATCCGCACCGCGCTTCGCGGCGTTCGCCAATGGCGTGTGGATTCACGCAGATGATTTTGACGACACCCAACTAGCCGTGCTTCCAGATAGGGTTTACGGGTTGCTCACCCATCCTACCGTGCCTGTGCTGCCTCCGGTCTTCGCACTCAGCGAAATTGGACGACGTTCTGGGAAAGACTTATTGCTGGCATATAACGTCGGCGTCGAAGTGGAATGCAAGATTGCCGAGGCAATCAATCCGCGTCATTACGGCGACGGCTTCCACTCCACCGGAACTTCCGGATCATTTGGCAGCGCCACGGCGTGCGCCAAAATGCGTGGCCTCAACGCTCAGCAAACTGCGTATGCGCTCGGCATTGTGGGTGCTGAGGCTGGGGGATTGCGCGAGAATTTCGGCTCGATGACCAAGCCATTTCAGGCCGGTCACGCGGCTGAAAACGGCACGGTTGCCGCTGATCTCGCAGGCCTGGGTTGGACGGCTGCGCCCAACATTCTTGAGGCACAGTTCGGTTGGTTCAACGCTGCCGGAGGCGGATACGACAACAACGCAATTATGAACAAGCTAGGGAAGCCCTGGACATTTGTCTCGCCAGGGATTTCGATCAAGCCATTTCCGTGCGGATCGCTGAATCATCCGGCGATGTGGACTTTCCTGACGCTGGTCAAGCAAAACGACGTGCAACCAGCCGATGTCGAAAAGATCGATTGCGGCGCAAACTCCAAGATGACTACGACGCTGCTGCACCATCATCCGACAAACGGATTGCAGGCAAAGTTCAGTATGGAATTTGCTCTCGCCATTCTTCTGTTGGAGCGCAAAGCCGGAGTGGCACAGTTTACCGACGAGACCGTGAACCGTCCTGACGTCCAGGAGTGGATCAAGCGTGTGAACTTCTATGTGGATCCCGAGGCGGAAGCCGCTGGTTTCGACAAGATGACCAGTCTTATCAAGATTCATTTGAAGAACGGTAAGGTTATTTCGGGAGACGCTACCATGGCGAAGGGAAGTCCCTCGAACCCGATGTCGTACGACGAAGCTGCGGAGAAGTTCCGCGGCGGCGCTGAATTCGCAAAGTGGCCCACAAAGAAGGCGGAGGCGATTATCCAACTTGTGAGATCACTGGAGAAAGAACCCGATATGGCAAGGTTGGCCGCAGCGCTCACCGTATAAGACAAGCACCTGTAGAGCTTCGGGATGTGTTTGCTGGGTCGCGGCAGCATCCCGAAGGTGTTGCCCAGACCGGTACTATAGTTTATTGATCGATCAGCTACTGTCAGACACTTCAACCATATAAGGTCGTTCCATGAAGCTAGACGCGCATTCTTCACACTCGTCCCAGTCCTCCAAGCCGCTATGGCGCAGAGGATACATTCAGGTCCTCGTAGCAGCGGCTGCCGGAGCGGCTGTAGGTGCCATCTGGCCTCAGACTGGTATTGCCCTCAAGCCCCTAGCCGACGGATTCATCAATCTCATCAAGCTGAGCATCACTCCGCTGATCTTCCTGGTGGTTGCCACCGGTGTGGCCCAGGTCGGCGATATGCGCAAGGTCGGACGAATTGGACTGAAGACGCTGATCTACTTCGAGGTCATTACCACCATTGCGCTCATTATGGGCACCCTCGTCGGCAATGCAGTTCACTTCGGCGCCTCCGTCCAGCGCCCCTCGGGGACGCAGGTTGCCGCGACCGCGCAATATGCATCCGCCCACGCCCAGTCATTGTCCGCGTTCCTGTTCGCCATGGTTCCTGACAATCTGTTCGGCGCTTTCGTTCACGAAAGCGTGTTACAGGTACTCGTCATCGCATTGTTGGTCGGTGCGGCGCTGTTACGTCTCGGCGATGCTGGCATCGCGATCCGCCAAGGGATGGAGCGCTGTATAAGCCTGGTTTTCGGAGTTGTGAACATCATCGTCATGGTTGCTCCGATTGGCGCCTTCGGTGCACTGGGATTCACCGTCGGACGCTTCGGCATCCGCACGCTTTACGCTCTTGGAATGTTTGTAGGAACCGCGTGGATCACGTTGGCCGTGCTGATGTTCGTGGGGTTCGGAATAGTGTGCAGACTCTGTGGCGTGCGAATTCTCGACATCATGGGACGCCTCAAAGAAGAGTTGCTGGTGGTGATTGCCACATCGTCTTCCGAGACTGCGATTCCGGGCATGATGCAGAAATTGGAAGCCTCGGGCATTTCGCGTACCACCCTCGGACTTGTTATCCCAACAGGCTACTCGTTCAACTTGGATGGCGTGGCGATAACCATACCGATGAGTTGTCTGTTTATCGCGCAGGTGTATGGCATCCATCTGGATATTCGGCAGCAGATCACGATGTTTGTCCTCATGCTGTTTACCTCGAAGGGTGCAGCCGGTGTCACCGGAGGCGCTTTCGCGGCGCTTGCCGCTACGGTTGTCGCCAGTGGCCTGCCTGTCGAAGGACTCGCTCTACTGCTTGGCATTGACCGCTTCATGTCCCAGGGACGTTCCATCGTCAATACGGTCGGCAACGCGGTCGCCGCGGTCGTGGTCGCCAAATGGGATGGAGATTTTGATCAAGTTGCATGGAAGAAGTATCGGGAGAACCTTGACGCAGGAAAGGTTCCGCAGTTAGCTGCGGTCGCGGTTCCGGAAAGCTGAGTTGTTCGACAGCCGAGCCCACCCCATATTCGCCAAAGGAATGCGGATGTGGGCCACACGACAAGTAAGAGTGAAGCATTGAAGCAGGCGCTAATCGTTTCCGAAGGCTGTCAACAAAGGAGTAAGTAAAGATGGAAAATCTGTCCACCAATAGCATCAATGATCCCCGTCCCCGTATCGCTCTGCTGATGGGAGATTGCACCGGCATCGGCCCGGAATTAGTCGCAAACGTCCTCCATGGCAAACGCCTGAATGACGTTGCGCGTCTCGTGGTGGTAGGCGATGCTCGCGTGCTGGAACTCGGGATGCGCGATGCTGGCGTAAAGGTAAGCTGGGTGAAAGTTCCAAACACGGCGGCTATCGACTGGTCATCCAGCGCCGTGCCTCTAATCGATCTCGGCAATGTAGATCCTTCAAGATTCGAGCGCGGTAAGACCTCGGCGGAATCAGGTAAACTCACCGGAGATACGCTTGCATATGCCATTGAGATGGCGCGTCGCGATGAGGTTGAAGCCATCACCTTCGCACCACTCAACAAGCGGGCAATGTTCGACGGAGGCTGGCGATTTGCCGACGAACACAAAATGTTTGCTCATCTGCTCGGCCACGAAGGCTACTTCAGTGAAATGAACGTGCTCGATGGGCAGTGGATGTCGCGCGTAACCGGACACATGGCACTGCGCGAAGCACTGGACCAGGTGACGCCGCAGAGCATCCGCGAAGCAATCATTCTCGCCGACACAATGATGCGCCGCGCCGGCATCGAGAATCCACGCATTGCCGTTAACGCACTGAATCCCCACAATGGCGAAAACGGCCTATTCGGCCGCGAGGAAATCGATGTGATTCGCCCGGTCGTGCAGGAGATGGCGGCCAAGGGAATTAATTGCAGCGGACCCTATCCGCCCGACACGATTTTTATCAAGGCGTTTGCCGGCGAGTTTGACAGCGTGGTCTCCATGTACCACGACCAGGGCCAGATCGCCACCAAATTGCATGGGTTTCACCGTGGAGTGACGATCACCGCTGGACTCAAGACTGTCTTCACGACACCGGCGCATGGCACCGCATTTGACATTGTTGGCAAGGGCATTGCGAAAACGGGAGCTATTGAGAACGCACTGCACCTGGCGGCGCGCCTCGTTTCCAATAAACCGCAGCCCGTCTCCGCGCCAATACACTAGTTGTAAAGTGCATCTGCGATGATCGCAAGTGTGGATGAGTAGAATGTTCGCTGCCCCCGCCTTCGCCGCGTTGTCTATTGCGCGGCTAAGGTGGGGAAGCAATCCCTTTCGCGGTTCCAGTGGAGCTGCTCTTGATTCCATCTGATACCCACTTATACAAACCTACTTTTGTGACCCGAAGTACCGCTGAGCGTCTCGCACAGAAGACACTTAGGAATGAGCTGTGGCAGTTGCGCATGAGTGAACATCCGGGGATCACTTACTCGTCTGTTACTCTGCGAACTCATGTACTGTTCTGCGCTGAATACCTGCGAATGAATATTCTGTGTTGTCACTCGCACCCACATTTTCAGTGCAGTTGCGCGTACTGATACCTTCAGCAGTTACAAGTTGGCAAGGGCTTCACCCTGATAACTTCCCATGCCATAGCCCGCGGTTCGTTACACCAATCAAGAGCCACCCACTCGCCACAAATAAAAGGGTAAGTTCCCAAGTGACGCAGTTACTCTCTTTAACAAAAATGTCGGTGACGGGGGTCGCCAACGCGATGCACCACGGGAAGAACGTGCGAAGGCGCAGCGTAGATGGAGGGAATCTCAGGGTGAGACGTAATTGGTGCGCGTCTCCGCCAATTAAGGCGCGCTGATGGGTGACTCGCCGATCATCGTTATTCTGCTGATTCAAGCCAGAAAATTTAGGGACTCACCGGTGCTGGCCATGCCCCATCGTGTAGTGTCCAATCTAGAAATCTAGGACGGTTACTAAAGATATACGCTAAGTTAAAAAGTTTTCATCTTTTTGCTTCCTCCACAGGGGCATTCACACTAGAATTGTGCAGCTTCCGATACTAGGGGGGGTCCTGTGTCTGTGGGGAAATTCCACAGGCCTGATATTTTTCACACCTTATCTCGCGTCCCGACGCCGATGGCACCGGGAGACTTGCGAGAAGTTACACTTTGGAGCGACAAGACATGAGGAACTTTCAAAAACTGGTAGCTGTATTAGCGCTATCCGGCATGTGCCTGGCAGCGCCGGTGCCATCTGACGGCGAGCCTGCCGCCAAGAAGAGCACAAAACACCACGCCGCTAAAGCCGCAAAGCCCGTAGTGAAAGATCAGACTGCTGAGCAGCTCAAGCAGTTGAAGGAAACGGTTGATCAGCAGCAGGCCGCGATGCAGCAGATGCAGCAGCAACTGCAGCAGACCCAGCAGCAGCTGCAGAAGACCCAGCAGCAGTTGACGCAGACCCAGGCAACCGCAGCAGCAGCAGACGCCAAGGTTACGACCGTTCAGACCAGCACCGACATGCAGGTCAAGAAAGTCCAAGCCGACGTTTCTGACGTGAAGGCCGCCGTTGCAGCCGACACCTTAGCTGTTCAGAAGACTGAAAAGAAGGTCGAGTATCTTGAGCATCCCGCCAGCATCGCCTACAAGGGCGCCACAATTACTTTGGGCGGCCAGTTCGAGTTGGTAGGTTGGTACCGCAGTCACGCGACCATGGGCGGCAACGCGACCTCAGCCAACAGCATTGCTCTTGCAGGCCAGGTCAACGGAGCGTATAACTCCCGCCTGTCTGAGTTTGCAGCAGACTCACGCAACTCACGCATCGCTCTGCGCTTGGATGGCAAGGCAGGTTCGACCAAACTAGTAGGCCAGTACGAAGCGGACTTTGGGACAGAGGGCACCAACTCCAACCCGAATCAGACCTCGTCTTGGGCTCCTCGCCTGCGTCAGGCATACGGCAAGGCTGAGTTTAAGAATGGACTCACGATCATGGCTGGTCAGCCGTGGACGTTGATCACCATGAACCGCAAGGGAACCGACGCAAGCACCTTCTGGACGATCAACTCGATCGATCAGCAGACGATGCCTGGTATCGCCTGGGGCCGTTGGGGTGAACTTCGCTTGTCGCAACAGATCGGCAAGAACGTCAACATCGCTCTGGCATTGGACAACCCGTCCTATCTTTCCGCCGCCAACAACACCACCACTTACGTCAGCGGCGTAGCGGCTATCGGAACCGGCTCCAACAACAACTCCTATGTCTCGGCAGCCTGCACCGCTGTCACGACTGCTACCGGAACTCCCTTGGTGTACACGACGACGAACACCTGCGTCGATACCCCGTTGTACTCCACCGGCTTGGCTCCGGATCTAATTTTCAAAGCAGCTTATGACGATGCAAAGCTTGGTCACTACGAAGTTAAGGCCCTGGGCCGTTTCTTCCGCGACCGCGTTGTGTCGACTGCTACCGTTCCGGGCTGGAACAACACCGGTCTTGGCTGGGGCGTAGGCGGCGGCGCAATCATCCCTGTTCTTCCAAAGAAACTTGATTTCCTCTTCATGGGCCTGTATGGCAAGGGCATCAGCCGCTACCAGAGTGCGGGTAACACGGACTTTGTCGTCCGCAACACCACTGGCGTCATTGACCACAATATGATCCTGGTGAAGGGCGCGAGCGCGATGTTCGGTTTTGAAGCTCACCCGAACGCCAAGTGGGAAATCAACTTTGATGCCGGCGCCGAGTACTACGGTCGCACCACCTACCCGGCTGCCCTTACTGGCACCACGCTTGGCGGCTACGGCGTACCTACCGCCAATAACGTTGGTTGCTACTTTGAAACAATCCCCACCACCGTGCCTGCTACCACTGGCGCGGCTTGCACCGGCAACAACCGTTTCGTAGGCGATGTCAAGTTCAATGTCTATTACGACCTCTTCAAGGGATCGTATGGCATTCTGCGCTACGGCACTGAATTCAACTACTACGAACGCGGCACTTGGTCTGGTACCGGCGGATTGCCGAACACAGCCCTATTCCCCACTCTACCCACGGGCAAAGGCCTTGCGCCGCGTGGCAACGACAAGGTCGTTATGACCGTGATGCGTTACATCTTCCCGTAAACGACGTCCAGGAGTTCCTCAGCTAGCAACGTGAGGAATTAGGAAACACAGTGAAGGCCAGCGCGAACCAATCGGTTCGCGCTGGTTTTTGTCTGCAAAAAGCGACCTTCGAAACACCTTTCCTGACAATCCAAATCAAGACCTGCCGATTCTCAATATGCTAAAATCAGTCTGCAGACACTATCTTCCATTCGTTCTCCCTGTAGCCTCCCAAATTGTGGACGGAATAGGAACGATACGTCATTGAAACTGCGGAAGTGCGCTTGATCGCACCTCCGACATTCATAAGGGTGATCATTCATGAGTACAATCGGCAAACTTGGAAAGATTGGAAAACTTACGTCGAGTCCGGCGCACGATGTTTTACGCGCGCAAGGCCATCCGCTGGATCCCATTTTTAACCCGAAGAGCGTGGCATTGATTGGCGCCTCTGAGCGTGCGGGCAGCGTCGGCCGCAACGTGCTATGGAATCTGCTTAGTAGTCCATTTGGCGGCACAATTTTTCCAGTCAATCCAAAGCGCTCGAACATCTTGGGTGTTCGCACCTACCCCAGCGTGAGTGATTTGCCTGAGGTTCCAGACCTTGTCGTCCTAACCACGCCAGCCGCGTCGGTACCTGGCCTGCTTCGCGAAAGCGTGGAATTTGGTATTCCGGGCGCAATTGTTATTTCCGCCGGATTCAAGGAGACGGGCCCAGCAGGCATCGCACTTGAGCACGAGATCATGGAGATCGTAAGCGGCAAGATGCGCGTGATCGGTCCGAATTGCCTCGGCGTGATGAACCCCGTTCAGGGACTGAACGCCACTTTTGCAGCACACGTCGCACGTCCCGGCAATGTTGCATTCATGAGCCAGAGCGGCGCGCTTTGCACCGCCGTTCTCGACTGGAGCCTCCGTGAAAACGTAGGGTTCAGTTCATTCATTTCCATCGGTTCAATGCTCGACGTGAACTGGGGAGATCTGATCAGCTACTTCGGCAACGATCCTCGCACGAACGCCATTGTTATTTACATGGAGTCGATCGGCGACGCCGGTTCATTCCTGTCGGCGGCACGCGAAGTGTCGCTGACCAAACCCATCATTGTCATCAAGGCCGGCCGCACAGCTGCTGCTGCAAAAGCCGCAGCCTCGCATACCGGTTCGCTTACCGGTTCTGACGATGTACTGGACGCGGCATTCCGGCGTGTCGGCGTGCTGCGCGTTGATTCCATCTCTGACATTTTCTACATGACGGAAGTGCTCGCGAAGCAGCCTCGTCCGAATGGAAAGCGGTTGTGCATCGTTACCAACGCAGGTGGCCCCGGGGTACTCGCCACCGACGCACTAGTTCAGGGCGGAGGAGAGCTCGCCGAAATTTCTCCCGAGAGCATGGTCGCCTACAACAAACTGTTGCCTGCCTCCTGGAGCCACGCCAACCCAGTGGATATCCTGGGAGACGCCGAGCCGGAACGCTACGCAAAGTCCCTGGAGATAGCCGCGAAAGACCCGAACATCGACGGCATGCTGGTTATCATGACGCCGCAGGGCATGACCAATCCCACGCGAATTGCAGAGGAACTGAAGCCCTATGCGCATAGCTTGGGCAAGCCGGTTCTGGCAAGCTGGATGGGCGGCAGCAGCGTCGCAGCCGGTGAAGACATTTTAAAGGAAGCCGGTATCCCGAGTTTCTACTATCCCGACATGGCGTGCCGGGCGTTCAATTACATGTGGAAGTACGCGGACACCCTAAAGGGATTGTACGAGACGCCGTCTTTGCAGACTGGTGATCTCGGTCCTGACCGCGAAGCGGCGCGTGCCATTGTGAACAAGGTGCATGCCACAGACCGCACTATTCTCACCGAGTACGAATCGAAGAAACTGCTGGAAGCCTACGGCATTCCGACGACCAAGACAGAGATTGCCGCGACCGTCGATGAGGCTGTTGCCTGGGCCGAGAAAATCGGTTATCCAGTCGTACTCAAGCTGTATTCGCTGACGATCACCCACAAGACGGATGTGGGCGGCGTGATCTTGAACCTGCGTAATGCCGCTGCAGTCCGCGAAGCCTTCAACGGCATCCAGAGTGCGGTCGCAGAAAAAGTAGGAGCCCAGCACTTCCAGGGCGTGACCGTGCAACCCATGGCCAAGCTCGATGGCTATGAGCTGATTATCGGTGCCAGCCTCGATCCGCAATTCGGACCGGTACTACTGTTCGGAACCGGCGGTCAGCTTGTTGAAGTCTTCAAAGACAAGTCGCTCGCATTGCCCCCGTTGAATTCAACGCTGGCTCGCAGAATGATGGAAACGACGAAGATTTATCACGCTCTCCAGGGCGTGCGTGGCCGTGCGAGCGTGGACATGGCGGCCCTTGAAAATCTCATGGTGCGCTTTAGCGAACTGGTGGTCGAGAACCCGCGCATCAAGGAGATCGACATCAATCCGCTGTTGGCATCTCCAGACCGCCTCCTGGCACTCGATGCGCGTGTTGTTTTGCACGAAGCCAGCATACCGGACGAGAAGTTGCCGCATTCCGCGATACGCAATTATCCGGAACAGTACGTTTCAAAGTGGACAACGAAAAAAGGCGAACAGGTTCTGATTCGTCCAATTCGCCCGGAAGACGAGCCGAAGCTGATTGCGTTCCACGAAAAACTTAGTGAGCGCTCGGTGTATCTCCGCTACTTCCAACCGCTGAATCTTTCCCAGAGAACGACCCACGAACGTCTGACGCGGATCTGTTTCATTGACTACAATCGCGACATGGCGTTGGTAGTGGAACGCCTGAACGAAAAAGGAATGCCGGAAGTGATTGCGGTAGGCCGTATGAGCAAAATGCACGGCGTACCGGAAGCTGAACTGGCTGCATTGGTTCAGGACGGTTTCCAGGGCGCAGGGTTGGGAACTGAGCTCTACCATCTACTGCTGAAAATTGCGCGCGATGAGAAACTGAGCAAGGTGCACTCGAATATGCTCAAAGAAAATCCCGAAATGATCGCAGTTTGCCGGAGCCTTGGTTTTAAAATGACCGAGAGTGAGTCGGCTGACAACCTTATCCTTGCGGAGCTTGTTCTGTAGTTTCCGTTGTGATCTGTTGATCGATTAAGGCCCGCCGCTTCGCAGCGCGGGCCTTTTTCCGTTTGCGTGTGTTCGGAAAAGCTCGTGCCTGATTTGCAGCTTAAACTGACTCCCGGAGGAGCGGCGGACCGGGCATCCCGGAAGTTGCTTGACAGCCGCCGCTGTGCTGAATAATGTGGTAGCAATCTCTTACCCTGGTATGTGCATCGAGGAGGCAGCTTCGGGTAGCTGTTGTGATTGTAGAAGTTGAGCAATCGCCTATTCTTGTGTACTCGCCTACTTGGTGCCATTCGAAAAGGAAAAATGAGTTTAGAAGAAGTCAGACCTTTTGTCGAAATGCGCAGGATTGTGAAGCATTTTCCGGGCGTCCTTGCGCTTAAGGGTGTCGACCTCGACGTGAGACCCGCCGAAGTGCATGTGTTGCTGGGAGAAAATGGGGCGGGTAAGTCCACCCTTATCAAGGTTCTTTCCGGCGTTTACCCCGCAGACTCGGGCGAGATTTGTTTTGAAGGCAAACCCGTCCACATCCGCAGTCCGCATGATTCCCAGAAGTTGGGGGTCAGCACAATCTATCAGGAATTCAATCTCGTGCCCGAAATGAGCGTCGCGGAAAACATATTCCTCGGCCGCGAACCGCTGCTCAATCGTCAGCTGGGCATCCTCGACCGCAAGGGGCTGTTGGTGCAGGCGCGCGAAGTCCTTTCTAAGTTTGATATCCATGTTCCACCGGAGACTGTTGTCAAGCGCCTGGGCGTGGCGGAGCAGCAGATGGTGGAGATTGCCAAGGCTCTGTCGTTGAATGCCAAGGTCATCGTCATGGACGAACCGACGGCGGTGTTGACCTCCCGTGAAATCGATCATCTTTTTAAGATGATTCAAGATTTCAAGCAGCGCGGCATTTCCATCGTCTACATCTCGCATCGCCTGGAAGAAGTGAAAAGGATCGGCGATCGCGCCACGGTTCTGCGCGATGGCAATGTGGTTGGCACGGTACAGGTCGCCAACACCCCGATCGACGAGTTGATTCGCATGATGGTTGGCCGCGATTTGAAGGACAAGTTTCCCAAGTCCAGGGTCGAACCGGGGGAGGAAATCCTGCGTGTGGAAAATCTGCGGCGCAAAGGGGTATTGCACGGCGTCAGCTTCCACCTGCGAAGGGGAGAAATTCTGGGCGTCGCCGGATTGGTCGGCTCCAAGCGTACAGAAATGGCGCGCGCCATTTTCGGCGCGGACAAGTTCGACAGCGGGGAGATCACGGTGCGCGGCAAGCGGGCGGAGATCAAATCTCCCTCGCAGGCCATTCGCGCGGGGGTTGCGTTGGTGCCGGAAGACCGCAAGCGCCATGGAATATTGCCAAGCATGTCAGTGAAACATAACGTGACACTCAGCATGCTCAAGCGCTTTGCGCGTGTCGGTTTCCTTAACCTGGCAAAGGAGAAAGAAGCTGCGCAGGGACACGCGGATTCACTGCGAATTGCAACTCCGAACCTGGATCGATGGGTAATGTTTCTAAGCGGTGGCAACCAGCAGAAGGCGGTAATCGCCAAGTGGCTGGGAACGGAAGCTGATATTTTCCTGTTCGACGAACCGACCCGAGGAATCGACGTTGGAGCCAAGGTCGAGGTCTATCAATTGATGGGTGAACTGGTGAAGCGGGGAGCCGCCATCCTGATGATCTCATCGGAACTGCCTGAAATACTTGGTATGAGCGATCGCGTCATCGTGATGCATGAGGGGCGGATCGCCGGTGAATTTACTCGTGAGGAGGCCACCCAGGAGAAGATTCTGGGCTGTGCACTGGGTGGCACGTCTGCCCAACAAATTGATCTGGGAGTAAAGGCATGAGTGAGGTTGGGCTGAAAGAGATCGAGAAGAAAGCTTCAGGCGAATCTGTTCCCTCCAAAGCAGGATTCCTGCGCCGGATTCCGTGGAGCAGCATTGGCATGCCTGCCGTGCTGGTTATCCTCTGTGTTAGTTTCGGCACCATCAATCCGAACTTCTGGAGCGTAATGAACGTGACCAACGTCTCGCGCCAGATTTCGATTCTGGCGTTGATTTCGATTGGTCAAACGTTTGCGATTCTCAGTGCTGGAATCGACCTCTCGGTCGGCTCGTTGCTGGCTTTGGTTAGCGTCGTCTGCGCTCAGCAGATGTTGAACTTCGGACTCTGGGGCGGCATCGCAGCCGGCATTCTTGTCGGTGCCTTCGCTGGACTGATCAATGGATTGCTGATTGCCAAAGCCAAACTGCCGGCCTTCATCGCGACCCTCGCAATGTTGATTACGGCACGAGGCGTTGCGCTAACGTTGAGCGGCGGATTGCCGATTGTCGGCTTGCCTCACGAGTTTCTATTTCTCGGCGGCGGTAAGATCGGTCCAATTCCAGTCCCTGCGGTGATTGCGGCCGTGGCCCTCTTTATCGCGCACCTCATATTGAAACGGACGCGCTTCGGACGCTACGTTTATGCCATGGGGAGCAACGAAGAAGCTGCCATGCTGTCTGGCATTAACGTGGTCAGGAACAAGATCATGGTCTACGTTGTGAGTGGCACGTGCGCTGGAATTGCGGGCGTGGTGCTGACTTCGCGCGTCATTTCTGGCCAGCCAACACTGGGAGAAGTGCAGGAATTGTATGCGATCGCAGCAGTTGTGATCGGTGGCGGAAAAATCACTGGCGGCGTGGGTGGAATCTGGCAAACCTTGATGGGCGTCATCATCCTCGGCGTACTGGCCAACGGATTGAACCTCATCGAGGTTTCGTCGTACGTACAGAACATAGTTATCGGCGTCATTATCATCTTTGCGGTTTACATCGACTTGGCGCGTGAACGCCGGCGCTAGAGCATTTTCAGAGTAGGGTGTATCCCGAGGGTGCCCCATATTTGCGTAGTTAGCAAATGTGGGTTCGCAGCGATCAATGCCAAGGCACCGCTCCACTGCTGCAATGGGATATACTCTCGCGAAACTGGCAGTATCCGTTTCGGTGCGAACAGTGACCGGGAAAACCGACATTGATCGTTCCGCGAAGGCAACGTTACTTTTTGAAGATAGTGTTCCTATAAGGGAGATAAGTAATGACCAAGCGTCTGCTATCAACCACCCTCGCGTCTGCTCTGCTGCTGGTTCTGTGCGGCGGCGTGCCATCGGCAA
>Ga0316230_1001755_pt1 | contig 21012 bp, 11 predicted proteins | sample TBH18025metaG_FD_206004 | JGI IMG/M metagenome (GOLD analysis project Ga0316230, IMG submission 206004) | Freshwater microbial communities from Trout Bog Lake, Wisconsin, USA - TBH18025 | ecosystem: Environmental > Aquatic > Freshwater > Lake > Hypolimnion/Profundal zone | place: USA: Wisconsin...
CGTCACCGCCCTCTGCGTGATCTTTGTGGCGGTGAACACACTCCGCACCTATCACCTCTACCACTTCCCAGAGCAAAATCACGGGGTTGAAACATTCCCCCCGCCAAGCGCTCCGGTCAGTCCCCCGACGCAGCAACGTACTTCGACGGGGCCGACAGTTAAGGAACCTGAATCGGACCAATGGTTTACGCACCCAGAACAACCAGTCGCGCAGGAAGCGGATGCCAGCCACAAACGTCCAGAGCAAGTGCCGCCTCCACGCATAAAAACGCCGGACGAATTGGCTGCTGAACACGAGGCGTTTCTGGCGAAATTCTTAAATTTCCGGCCACTTCGAGATGCACGGGCAAACGTGATCGCTCTCTTACTAGTTTCCGACAGCGGCCAACTCAACGAAGCTCTGGGCACTGCGGTTGCGGACAGGTGCAAGCCCGATGGCGTCAAGCTCCTCTCCGGCCTTTTCACCCAAGAATTCGTTTCCGACGGTTTGTTCGCACAGGTAGTTTCAGGCTCGACCGAGGTTTCCCGTTCGTTGGAATTGACGAATTTCGTCGACGCCCTGCTTTTCGGGCGCGAGACGGTGCAGTATTCGACAAATCCCGACTTGGCGAACACGATAACAGCCAATTTGTGCTTGGAGTTGACGTCCTTCCGGGTTACTGCGGCAGGGCAGGACGCAGGTTGGAAGCTGTCTGCCAATGGAGTGGGCTTCCGCCAGACGGAAGCGCTTTCAATGGCTCAGGAACGCCTGTTGAAGCAGATCTCCCGCACAAACTTTGACCTGCGGCGATCCCCCAGAAAATAAATGACGACCAAACCCACACTGTGACATGAAATCCATCCTGCGCCTCACTGCAACCTTGTGCGTCTTGTCTTGCGTTCACGTCCACGTCCAAGCCCAGGACATGGACAAGCAACTTCCTGACCTAGCCGATAAACTCGCGGACCTGGTGAAGGAGCACAATAGCAAGAAGGTGGCGGTGATCGATTTCACCGACCTCCAGGGGGCATCGAGTGAGCTTGGCCGGTATGTCGCCGAACAAATCAACGTTGACCTGGTCATCGCAAAGCAAGGGTTCTCCGTGCTGGACAGGGCCAACCTCAATAAACTTCTGGCTGAACACAAACTCACGAGCACGGGACTGGTCGACCCGGACAACGCTAAGAAGCTCGGCATGTTCGCTGGCGTGGACGCGATCATCATTGGCACCATCACCGCGAGGGACCTAGACGTGAGCCTGACCGCCAAAATCATCACCACCGAGACGGCTGAAATCATTGGCGCCGCCAAGGCAACATTCAAGCGCGACAAGACGGTTGAGGACCTGCTCGCACACCCCACCACGGGGGGCAACGCCGCGCTCGGCGGAGGTATACAGGATGAGAAACCGAAAGTCGCGAAAACCTTTGGCGACGTGCGTGTCGAGTTGCAGACGCTCCGGATCGTCAATGGAAAGGAATTTCTCCTGACCATGCTCATCACCAACCAGAATCAGCAGCGAAGCGCGTGGACGGCACTGAGAGCCGACCCCGACCCGTACTTTCCGCAGGTAAAGGGCAAAATCACGGACAGCGAGGGGACGGAGTTCAAAGCCATCAACGAAAGCGCAACGGGGATTCCGGTCGGGGGCTTTCGCGTCAATGGATACATGCGAGTTGGGGCCACGCCAAAAACCTTTGGTCCTGCGACGGAGATAAAGCCGCATGAGGCCATAAATGCCACTTTGAAATTTCGTACCGGCGCCGGTAAAGCGCCCGACGTTGGCGTCTATCGCCTTCAACTTGAGTTCTTTATAGGCCATGAACAAGATGATCGACTTCCGGTGAACAACATTGGCGGCAATTTGATGACGCAGATCGAGGCGAAATGAGCAAACGGGGGTGGCGCCTATCGGCGCGAACTTCTTAACACAACTAATAAACTTGTCGTGGGTGGAACTCGTCGAAACCCGTTGGTCGCGTGAGCGACAGGTCTGAGGGAGGTTTGGGCGAGCGCGGCATCCACACCAAAACATGGACTGCCGCGCGAGCCTAAAACCGACCGAAGTCGGGGGTGCCAGCCGAGCGCAAAACAACGATAGTAGCTCGGTAATACCGAGGGATTTTGACATCGTCACCCCTCCCCGCCGTGGGGAAGGGTGTGGGGATACCCTCGACGGGTTCAAAATCACCCCTCAAACCCAGGGTTGTCCGTGAAGAAAGTTCGACTGTCCTTCAGGAAGCACCACCATCCTAAAAGCCTCCAGAGAGTCTTCATTCAGTACTTTGCCTATTCCCGGATATGGAGATACCCGGGTTGGTCCTGGCCTGGCCGGGAACCGGGTGAGGCAGGTCCGGCAGGACCCTGGGGGATCACCACGTTGCGCGGTTGGATCACGGTCCGGGCCAGGTCGCGCTGGGTGACGGTCACAGGGCCTTGCATGAGTTCGGGGACATTGAAGGTGTTGAGGCAGAAGCCATAGAAAGCGGGGTCTTCCTGGGGCAGAATGAAGGGCTTGTGAAACTCGCCTTGTTCGTCCACGTAACTGAAATAGGGTCGTGCGAAGAGGCCATCGAGGCGTTTGCTGCTGAACACCACCCAGCGGCTGTTGCTGGACCAGGAATGCCAGGTATCAGCCTGGTCACTATTGATTTCAGGGCGGCGGAGTTTGCGGGTGGCGAGGTCCATCACATAGAGATCGCTGTCGGACCTAAAGATGGGGAAACTGCCGTTTTTGCACAGGGTAACGAGCAGGAAGCGGCCATCCGGGGAGAGTTTGGGCTGGCAAACGCTGCGCCCGGTTTCCGCGGCGGAAATCATCAACTCGGGCTGCCCCCATTGGCCGGTCTGAAGGTCGAAGCTGGCCCGCATCAGGTCGTAGCGGATCTGCTGGGCTTTGGCGATCGGCTGAGGGACGGCGCTGCTGAAATACAGGTACCGTCCATCGGGCGACCAGGCAGGCCAGGTTTCGTTCCGGTCGGGTGCGGCGATGGCGGGTGGGAAGGCGACGGTGTTGGAATCGAGGCGGTAAATGCCCAGGTCCGAGTTGGCATCATAGACCTCGCGGGTTTCACCGCGGGTGTGGAAGAGGAGGGAAAGCCGGTTGGCGGAGAAGGCGAGCAACCGGCCGCTCGGGTGCCACGCGAGGTAGCCCATGGTCTTCTCCACGCGCGCGGGTTGGTTGGAGACGACCAGGATCATGGGGTTCTTGCCGCCGTCGCTGCGGATGTTGAAGGCGAACGTATTCGGGCTTCGATTTAACGGGGTGTGGCAGTTGAGGCAGCTATCATTATACGCGTCCTGTTCCAGGATCAATCTCTGGTCGAAGGACTCGAGGTTACGCTGGTAGATGCCCAGATGGGTGTAGAAGTTGAAGATCGGCTTAAGCAGACGGTAAGCCAGCCAGCCGTCGATTTCCTCCCGCGCGATCTGGTTGGTCACGGTGGCAAACCGGGTCCAGGCGGATGGGGAGGTTTGCGCGGAAATCTCCCAGTAGAACGGTTGGCCGGGATTGGCGCGCAGGAGTCGGGCCCAGGCCTTGGGTGGGATCCGAATCGCGGGGTTTGGGCTGGAGATGACCAGAGGCGGTCCTTGGGTGGAGCGTAATTCCACTCGGTAGGCGGTCGCCGGTTCCCGGATCGAGAAGTTCAACGGCGCCAGGTTGGGCGGGAGCGTGATGCCGGTGTAGTCGGGGAAAATCCGTGGCAACTCGGCCGCCCGCGGTGCGAGCGGGCTGACGGCGAGACCAGCGACGGCCAGGATCCAAACGGGGGTTATCATGGGGCTGAGGCCTGGCTCTCGGCCGCTCGCTCGCGGCTTCGGGCGGCATAATAGAAGTACCAATAGGTGTCACCGAACCTGGCGGCCATGGCCGCCAGGTCCTCGGCGCTTCCCTTGAACTGTTGGACGGCCGCTTTGAACTGACGGAAGCGCTCGACGGTTTCGGGGCGGATCGAGCGGCCTGGCAGAGCGACCTGCACTCGCGCGGTTTGCTGAAAAAGGAGCACGGCCTCTTCGTAAGGGCGGGGGATGCGGGCGTAATGGAAGTTATCGAGCAACCGGAGGTGCTCGACCGCTTGCTTCAAGTCCAGGCCCAGCAAGCAGTCGGCCATGACGTATTCGAAGGCCATTTGATTGGTAGGGTTCGCCGCCAGGAGGACGTCGAGCAGGCGCCCGGCCGGTAGCCCATCATGCACCACGTCGTTGGTCAGCATTCGGGCCCGCATTCCGGCCAGCAAGGCGCGCTCGGCCGCAGGGATCTGCGGGTCCGTCTTAGGCCAGCCCGCGTTTGCCGGTTCGCCTTGGAAAGGTATCAGGCTCAGCACGTTCAGGAAGACCTGCGCCGCCTGGGGCCGGTCCTTCAGCAGATTGATGCGCGCCAACAGGCGCAATAGATCAGGACGGTCGCCCTCCATTACCAGCGCCTCGCATGCCATGTGCTCGGCGTCGTTGACCAAACCGAGTTCGAAGAGGGACTGGCTTTGAGCTCGGGAGTCCTCACCGACTCCTTCGGACGGCGCGTTCTCAATCAGGCTGTGAAAGGAAAACAGCTCTTCCGCCAGCCGCCCGGTGTGATAGAGGGCCAACTGCAAACGGGTTTTGGCGGGAGGATTCAGCGCTTTGACCCGCCCGGCCGCCGCCAGCACGGTTTCATAGCGCCCGCCATTGGCCGCGTAATCGATTTCGGACAGGAGTTTCTGGCGCTGATCGAACGTCAGCCAAACGGCGGACCACCCGAGCAGGAAGACCAGGACCGACAGGCCTTGGCCGGGCTGCGGGGTCCGGGACCTGGTGCTGGGCTTGGGGTCGGGTGGGCCTGAGGCAGGCGCCGAGAGCAAAGCCAGGACTGCCCCTGCCATGGGCACCGAGGCGTACAGGGTGGCCGCCAGGACCCAGTCGACGCCTTTCGGCCAGGGGTTGACTAGTCCGGCCATTTCGAGTTGTCCCATTCCGATCGCCAGCAAGGGTCCCACCCAGGCTAGAACCAAGCAGCCTAAACCCGCGCGCCAGTTCCGCATTTGGAAGCCTACGAACTCGGCGCACAAGACCGCAAAAACCACCGAGGGCCACAATCCCGCCAACCAGAAAAGGAGACCGGAAATCAATCCACTGGCCGCCGTTGCCATCCATGGAAGCCGCCAGGGCAGCCAAACCTGGGCGGCCGAGGCGGCGAGCGCCAGCAGGAGCCCGACGCTCATGGCCGGCACCGGGCAACCATAGTGGTTGCGCAACAGCAGGAGCACAAACAGGGGGAGCAGGGTCGCCCAGCTCGGCGCCCGGCCGCTGATGCGAGCCAGACCTGCCCGGGCTGCCAGCCACACCAAGCACTCGGCCAGCACGAACATCAGGGCCCCCACAGCGTTCAGGCCGTTCAACTGCGCCAAAAACACCGCGGCATAACTGGCCAGACCTCCCGGACGATTGAGGAACGGCTCCAGAAACTCCCGCTGCCTGAAGAAATACGGACCGTAACGGTGATACTCCAGGAGCGGCTCGACGCGCAGCCAAACATAGAAAAAAGAACCGACCAACAGAGCGACGGCGCCGACCGGGAAAGCCGGCCAGGACCGAAAGAACGTCCCCACCCAGAATTCCCGGCTGACTGGCTGCTGTCGCATCGGTTTTCAGTATAGGCGAACGGGTGCGTCCGGTTGCAAGCTTGAACCCAAGGCTTTCCGAGACCGGGTGGAACAGCATTGCTTTTCCGGCCGCGATTTGGCACATACTGGGGCCAAATTTGAAATGAAAAAAGAAACGACGAAAGCGACGAAGACCACCGAGGCGCAATTGCTGGACTTGCTGAAGAAGGTCCTGCCGAAGGCGACCCATGATGCGCAATTGGCGGTCAAGATTTACGAGGCCATTGAGCAGGAACTCAGGGCCAAGGCGCGGGGCAGCGCGTTTGAGAAGTTCTGTTCTCGGGTGGAATTGCCCGATCTGGAGCCTAAGAGCATCCAAACGGTCAAGACCCAATTGGCGGACGCCTTCGGGGGCGGGGACGTCACGTTGAAGCCGGATCGGAAGGAAAAGACGCTTGCGGTGGAGGTGGCCATGGCGGACGGCACACAATTCAGCGGCCAGATTCAGGTCAATCCTGACGCCGGCGCGCAGCCGAGTGATGAGCAGGAACTGAAGCTCAAATTCATTCCTTTCCCCGTCAGCCTGCCGAGCGACCAGGAGTTGGTGTGGTTGCTGGCCAAACACGAAACGCTCACTCACGAGGAGGCCGGTATCGCGCTTGCCAAGGTAGAGGAGGATTACTGGGCCTCCAAGCCGGGCCAAAAGGCCATACGCGACCGGGTCGAACGGATCTTCCCTGAGTTCATCGCCCGTGTGCCCTCCGCTGCCCTCACCGAGGTGGGGCTCAAACGGCACTACAAGACGCCGGAACCGCTGAAGGTGCTGCGCGTGAGCCGAGCGAAATAGGGGCGTCGGAGCGAACCTGAGTTCACTCATTTTGCTCCCCCGATGCTTACCGGCGGGGTGCGGACGGGCTTGGAGCCGGCTCAGGCCGGCTTCCACGATCCCCTGGGAGCGGTTCGACAGTAGGTCACTTCGCCTCGGTCACCTCTAGTTCGGCCACGGTGGCGAATGGTTGGCCGCTTTGGTCGTTGAGGGCGACGAATTTCAGGTAGCGCGCCTTCACGGGTTGTGGCAGGCGGATGGTCTGCTCCGCGGCATTCCGGCGGAAGCTGCCTTTGGCCGCGGGTGCGCCCCAGGTTTCCGCGTCGTTACACAGGTAGATTTCGTAGTCCTTCACATGCCCGTTGGCCATGTCCTTCCGTGCGGTGTAGGTGACGGCCGCGACGTTGAGCGTCTTGGTAAAATCGATCACCAGGAAGTGTGGCGGGGGTGCGACAGTGCCGCTGTAGCGGGTGTGCCAGAAGGTGTCGGGGTCGCCGTCCACGGCATGGATGGGGTCACCCTCGCCGGGCTCGAAGCTGCTGGCGGACACGATGTTCCACTTGCCATGACCGGCGGCCTCGGTGAACACGATGGCACCCTGGTAGGGCAATTGGCCGTTCGCCTGGGCCCGAACCCATACGGTGCCGGCCCCCAACTCGACGGGTTCGGAGTAGGCGGTCCAGGCGCTGCCGTCGAGGGAATAATCCATTCGGGCTTCCGGCGTCGCGCAACTCAGGGCCACTCGCCCGCTGCTGTTGCGCGCTCCGATGATCGGTTTTACCCGGTTCTGGGGCACGAACGATCGGCCAGCGGCTTCCAGACCTTTGGCTCCGGGGAGGAGTCGGAGGACGTATGAGAACGTGGCGGGCTCCGACCAGGTGATGTACTGATCCAGGGGGCGCGGGCCGCAGCCCGCGGAGCCGGCGCCGAGCGTGCGGGCCGCCAACATCAGCACCGTGTTCGTGCTCTTCGGCAGGTCGACCGAGTATTCGACGGGGGTCATCGCTTCATCCGTGTAGGGCAGGGCGGAGACTTGGAGCAGGCCACCGTCGGCTTGGGCTAAGAGGCTGGGGATGCCCCGGCCCGAGAGGGCGGCCCAGCGAACGTCTTCATGGTTCCCGCATTCCATGGGTTTGGCATAACCGGTCATCTGCTCGCGAACGCTGCTGGAGTAGAGGCCCACGTCAAACCCCCGTTTGCGGTCGGCATAGTTTTCCAATGGCCCGCGGCCTAGGAAGGCAAACTGATCCAGCTTCGGGTCGAGGAGCATCCGCACCCCGAGGCGGGCCAACGGGAGCTTGCGGCCCTGCGGCACGAAGGCGTTGTCCACCACGATCGAGCCGTCGGAGTAGAGGTTGTAGATCGCGGAGTGCGTGGCGCTGAAGCCCCGCTTGCCCTCAACTTTTACGGCCGCCTCGACTCGGACCAGTTCCGGGTCGGCCTGGGTGGCGCGCATCCGCAGGGTGGTCCATTGGAGTTCGTCCAGGCCGCTGGCGTGCCAGTCCTTGTAGGCCCACAGGTCATCGTCGCGGTGCGGCGCGCGCCATAGGTGGAGTTTCGGGCCGCCTCGCGAGCCGAGGAGATTGACGCCACCGCGCGAGAGTTGGGTGATCGTCCCCTCGGACTGGTCGAACACGACCGAGAAACCGTCGCCGCTGACCTTGATTTGTCCCCCGGACTCGTCCAGTTTGAGCGGCTTGAGCTTGGCTGGGGTGGAGGCGACGACGGCCTGGAGGGGCAGTTTGAACTGTGCCGCGGCGATTTCATAGCCTGCCTTGGCCCAGATCTCGCCCTGCTTGAGCGTGAACGAGAGGCGTAGGAAATACTCCGCGCCGGGACGCAGCGCGAGGCCCTGGAATGGAACCGCCACGGTCTGCTCGGCGCCAGGGGCGAGGTCGAAACTCCCCAAAGAGCCTTCCGCGACGACCCTCCCGTCGGCTGACAGCGAATATTGGGCCTGGAAGCGATCCAGGTTGAGGAAGGCGTACTTGTTTCGGATTTTTACCAGGCCCGACGCCAGGTCGACCGGTTCGAGGCCGATCCACTGGTAAACCCGTTTCATCTCCGGGTAATGGGGTTTGGGGGAGCGGTCCGAAAAAACGACGCCCTTGTGGATGAAGTAATGGTCGTTGGGCACTTCGCCAAAACCGCCGCCAAAGGCCATGTATTGGTGGTTGGGATCGCGGCCATTCCAGATGCCTTGATCTTCCCACTCCCAGATCGCGCCACCCATGAGGCTCGGATATTTATCGAAGACGTCGTTGTATTCACCGATGGCGCCCATGGAGTTGAACATGGCATGAGCGTATTCGCACATGTAGAAGGGCTTGGTCAGGTTGGGGTCGGTGGCGATCTTCTCGAGTTGGTTGGGGTGGGTGTACATCTGGCTGTCTACGTCCGCCGGGTTGCGCGCGCCCGTGCCAAACGGTTCGTAATGGGTGGGGCGGCTGGTGTCGCGGGCCTTGATCGCCTTGAGTGCCGAGAGGAAATTCTTGCCGCCGCCGCACTCGTTACCGAGCGACCACATCACGATCGCGGGATGGTTCTTGAAATTCTCCACGTTCGCGATGTTGCGATCCACGATGGCCTGCTCGTATTTGGGTTCCCGATCCAGGACGTTGTAGTAGCCGTGGCATTCGACGTTGGCCTCGGCGGTCAGATAGATGCCCCATTCGTCGCAGAGCTCGTACCAGCGAGGGTCGTCCGAGTAATGGCAGGTGCGGACGTGGTTGCAGTTGCCCTGCTTGAGCACCTCCAGGTCCCGGATCATCTTCTCCTCGGTCACGTAATGGCCGGAATCGGGCCAGTTTTCGTGGCGGTTGGCCCCCTTGAGTTTGACCGGCGCGCCATTGATGGTGAAGAGGCGGCCCTGGATCTCGATTTTGCGAAAACCAACCTTGGCGGAGAGGATTTCGCCGCTCTTGCCTGCGCCCAGGGCGAGTACGGCCGTATAGAGATTGGGGGTCTCCGCCGTCCACTTGGCCGGCTTGCTGACCGGGAAGGCGGCGTCCACCACTTTTTCTTCACCCGGCGCCAGGGCGGGGACGTTCACCTCGATCGCGGCATCGGCAACCGGTTTGCCATCGGCCCCGTGCAGCGTCAACGCCAGCTTGCGGCCCGCCACCGGCTGGTCGCCGTAGTTGCGAACCTTGGCGGTCACCTGGAGGATCGCGTCTTTATAGGCCGCATCCAAATCCGTTCTCACAAAGAAATCCCGAACATGAACCTGGGGCGTGCTCCAGAGGGTCACATTGCGAAAAATGCCGCTCAACCGCCACATGTCCTGGTCCTCGACATAGGTGCCCGCGCTATAGCGATAAACCTCCGCGGCCACTAGGTTGCGGCCCGGCTTGAGGAAGTGAGTGAGGTCGAATTCCGCCGCGTTGCGGCTGTTGACGCTATACCCGACTTTCGCGCCGTTGACCCAGAGAAAGAAGGATGAATCCACGCCGTCGAAGGTGATGAACACCCGGCGGCCCTGCCAGCCTGCCGGCAGGTCGAACTCCCGCCGGTAGCTGCCCACCGGGTCGCGTTCGGTGTACGAGGTGAAGTTCCGGGGCGGTTCGCTCAGCACATGAGGCCAATCGCGCTGGAACGTGTAACCGTTGTTCCGGTAATAAGGCGTCCCGTAACCCAACAACTGCCAGCACGAGGGTACGGGGATCTCCTTCCAACCGCTCACGTCAAAGTCGGGCTTATAGAAATCCACCGGCCGCTGCGCCGGATGGGGTACCCAGTTGAACTTCCAATTCCCGTTCAATGTTCGGCAGAAGGAGGAGGCATGGCGATTGGCCTTGAGGGCTTCGGCGAGGCTGCCATAGGCCATCAAGGTGGAGTGGGCGGGTTCTTTGTTGATCCCGAGACACTCGGGATCTTCGATTTCGGGCGGTAGGGGCGCTTGCGCCCGGAGTTGGATGGAGAGCAATCCGACGGTCAACGATGCCAAGATTCCTACTATCAATTTCATATTGGATGAGAGAAGAGTAACCGAGGTGGCACCTGAATGTCATGCGCAAAAGGCGATCCGGCTGGTTTTTGAAAACTGCAATTACTACTTGCAGGCGGAGCATGGGTATGGTTGACTGAAGGTTGACAATACATGCATTGGGAACGACAACGCTCCGGTTTCAGTTCCAAGGCGAGAGCAACTCTTGCCGGGTGGCTGGCGGTGTTGTTTCTGGGTGCGGCTGCGCTCTCGGCCACTCATGCGTTGCATCAGTCGCTGCATAGCGATGGTTCCCTTCCCGGTCATGTGTGCCTGCTCTGCTCCCTGGCCCAGGGGCACCTGAGCGCCGCGGAGTCCGCTTGCGTTTTGGCAGTAATTCTCCTGTGCCCCATTTTTGTGCTTCCGCCCCCGCAGGTGGCGGTTCTCTCGCGGTTTGATTACCGCCTTTCCCCCAGCCGGGCTCCGCCCCTCCGGTAGTCGCTTCGTCGGTTGTTCTTCAAAGTGGAAGTCGCTGCCGTTCGTGGGCTGCGACAACTTCGAGTTCAGTGAGTTTTCGTGTTCAAATGTGAAAAAGTTAATGCTGAGGTTGGCCTGGGGTATCGCGCACCGGGTGCGGGCGCGAGCGGCCACGCGAACTAAGGTCGAGCCCCTCGGGCTTTGGGCCGCACGCCGTCCGGAAGCCCACCGGCCGGTGGTGAATCGCTATTGGCCGGTCGCCACCTGGGGGTTGATTTTCGGGATATGTTCTTTGGCGCCGCTGGCGCTCCGGGCGGGGTCGAGTCCTCCCCGGCCGGCGCGCCTTTCCCGGCAGCAAGCGGTGCAAGAAGCGCTGGCCCAAAATCCGGCGATCACTGCGGCGCGGGAGCAAGTGGCGGAGGCCAAGGCCCAGATCGCCATCGCGACGGCGCTGCCGGATCCTTCGCTGGTGGCGGAAGTCGATCAGGAAAGGAACCTGGTCAACCCCTCCAGCGGGAGCGAACGGGATGTGGGGGTGCAGTTCGCGGTGCCGTTTCCGTCCAAAACCCGCCTGAATGCCAAGATCGCGCGGGCTGGGTGGCAAGCGGCGCAGTATGCGCTGACCCAACTCCAGCAGCAGATCACGGTCCAAACGGCCCAAGCTTACGACGCTTTCCTGGTGGCGCGGCGGCATCGGGATGACCTGACCGGAAGCAAAGAGATAGCGACCCAGGTTTTGGAAAAGACTGAGGCGCGCTACCGGGCCGGCACGGCGCCCAGGCTTGATACCATTAAGGCCAAAGTGGACTTGGCGAAAGCCGAGAACGATTTGATGGCGAACGAAAAGGTGATTTCCACCTCCCTGGCCGCGCTGAATCGGCTCCTGGGGCGCGCCTTGCGCGCCGAGCTGGAAGCGACGGACAAACTGGAAGTGAGCGGGGTGGTTCCCGAGTTGGGGGTGTTGGAACATCTGGCGATGACCTCGCGCCCGGAACTCCTGAGCATGATCGTGCAGCGACAGGCGGCCCATGACTCCACCACTCTTGCCAAACAATATTGGCTCCCCGACCTGAGCATGACGCTCTGGCACAGCTCTATCGATGGCGCTTCCGGCTCTTATAAATTCGATGGCGGGATCACTTTTCCACTCTTCTTCTGGCAGCACGAAAAGGGGCAGGTGGCCCAGGCCAAACATCACGAGGCAGAGTTACGGGCCACGGATCAGGACTTGCTCTCCCAAGTCTTGCTGGATGTCCATAATTCCCACACGGCGGCCACGATTGCCTGGCGGCAGGCCGTGTTCTTGCGCGACGAATTATTGCCGGAAGCCCATGAAGTTTTTCAGACGACGTTCACCAGCTACAGCCTGGGTGGGTCCTCGTCGCTCGAACTACTCGATGCCAAGGCGACCTTGCTGAGCGCTGAGAGCCAGTACACCGATGCCTTGGGCGCCGCCAACGACGCCGCGGCGGACCTCGAACGCGCCGTGGGCGCACCCTTGCCGGTCGCAACTTCTCCTGTTTCTCATGAAAAATAGAATTCTGACCTTATCGGTGCTGTCGGCGGCCCTGGCCGGCGCGGCCCTGTCGCCCGGTTGCTCGCGGCCTGGGGATGCCGCCCCCGTGGCCCCGGCCCCCGAGTCATCCGCGGTGGCGAGCAACGTGACCCTGACAGCGAGTCAGCGGCAACGCGTCCATATGGAAACCGTCAAGGTTTCCTCCTTCCGCGGGACGATTGAAACCACCGGCACGGTTGGTTTCGACAATGACCAGGCGACGACCGTGTTGGCGCCCATCTCCGGTCCAGCGGTCCGGCTCTCCGTCTCGCTGGGCGCGGACGTCAAGGCGGGCGACACCTTGGCGGTGATTGACTCGCCGGATTTTGCGGCGGCCATCAGCGGTTATCGCAAGGGCGTGGCCACCGCGAAGAACGCCCGCCGGGTCGCCGACCTGGATGAACAGTTGTTCAAGGGGGACGCCATCGCCCGCCGGGATATGGAGCAGGCCCAGACCGATGCGATCAACGCGGAGGCGGATAGGGATGCGGCCCTCACGCAACTCCACTCACTGGGGGTGGATGAGAGCACTATCACGAATATTCAGCGGGGCCAGCCCGTCACCAATGTCTGGGGGACCATTCGCGCCCCGGTTAACGGGACCGTGGTGGAGAAACTGATCACCCCGGGGCAACTGTTGCAGGCCGGCACCACGCCCTGCTTCACCGTGGCCGACCTGTCGCAGATGTGGGTGATGGCCAATATCTTCGAATCGGACCTGGCCGCCGTGCAAGTGGGTGATGCCGCCGAGATTATCACCGGCGCCACCTCCAATAGCTTCCCCGGCGCGGTCGATAATATCTCGGCGATCATCGATCCGAGCACACGCGCCATTGGGGTGCGGGTCGTGGTCAAGAATCCCGGGGGCGTGCTCAAGAAGCAGATGTACGTGCGCGTGCTCATCCACTCTTCCCGGGAAACAACGGGCATTTTGGCGCCGGTTTCAGCCGTGTTGCGCGACTCGGAGAATCTGCCGTTCGTTTATGCTGCCCGGCAGGACGGCAGTTTTGAGCGGCGCGGCCTGACGTTGGGGGCGCGCGTCGGCGACCGCTATGCCATTCCTTCGGGTCTCCAAGCCGACGACGAGATTGTCGTCGAGGGCGGCCTATTTGTTCAGTTCTTACAAAACCAGTGAACGAGAGCCCTCTTCCTTTGCCCGAACCGCCGCCGCGGACGGCTTCGATCATCAACCGGATCATTGCCTCGTCCTTGCGGCAGCGCCTGCTCGTAGTCGTCCTGACGGCGCTCTTGATGGGAGCCGGGGCTTGGTCCCTGAACCGGTTGCCGGTGGACGCTTATCCGGACCTGTCACCGCCTCGGGTGGAGATCATCACTCAATGGCCGGGCCACGCGGCCGAGGAGGTCGAACGCTTGATCACCGTGCCCATCGAGGTCGAGATGAACGGCGTGCCGCGCCTGTCCGTGCAACGGTCGATCTCGCTCTACGGCTTGTCCGATGTCATTCTGACTTTTCGCGATAATACCGACAATTATTTCGCGCGCCAACGCGTCTTCGAGCGGATCGCCGGCGTGAGTCTGCCGACCGGAGTTGCCCCCTCGGTGGCGCCCCTCTTCTCGCCCTCCGGCTTGATCTACCGGTATGTCCTGCAAAGTCCGGATCGCTCGCCTAAGGAACTCAAGATTATCGAAGATTGGGTGGTGGAGCGGCAGTACAAAGCGGTTCCTGGGGTGGCCGACGATTCGGGGTTGGGCGGGGAAACGATGCAATACCAAGTGCTGTTCGACCCGGCCAAGTTGGCGGGCGCGGGGCTTTCCGTCCCTGCGGTGGTCAGCGCGCTGGGCGCCAACAACGGGAATTCCGGCGGCGGGTTCTATTCGCAGGGCGGGCAGTTTTATTACGTCCGCGGCTTGGGCCGTCTGCACACCGTGGAGGACATCAACAACGTGGTCCTGGCGGTGCATAACGGGGTCCCTATCCTCGTCAAAGACCTGGGCCGCGTGGTGATTGGCAGCGCCCCACGCCTGGGACAATTTGGCTACCAGGATCAGGACGACGCCGTCGAAGGAGTCATCCTGATGCGCACGGGCGAGAAAACTCAGAATGTCCTGAAGCGGGTCGAAGAAAAAACCCGCGAGCTCAATGAGCGAATCCTGCCCAAGGATGTCAAAATCCATCCCTTCTACGATCGCAGCGATCTCATCGCGCTGACGACCGACACCGTCGAGAAGAACCTCCTGCGGGGCATGGCGCTGGTGGTGATTATCCTCATTCTGTTCCTATACGATCTACGGGCTGGTTTGATCGTGGCGACCGCCATCCCGCTGGCGCTGCTGTTCGCTTTTATCTGCCTCGACCTCCAAAATGTCTCTGCCAACCTGCTCTCCATCGGGGCGGTTGACTTCGGCATCCTGGTGGATGGGGCGGTTGTTATGGTGGAGAATATTTTCCGTCAGGCAGCCGGCAGGGCAGGGCAGCCCTTGAATATCAGGCGGGTCATCATTGACGCCGCTGCCGAGGTGGATCGCCCGATCCTCTACGCCGTCGCCGTGATTGTGGCGGGCTTCCTGCCGATCTATGTGTTGTCCGGGCCGTCCGGCAAGCTGTTCACTCCCATGGCCGACACCATGATCTTCGCCTTGATCGGCTCCCTGGTGGTGACCCTGGTGTTCGTGCCCGTGCTCTGCTCCTGGGCCTTTCGGAAGGGGGTTCGCGAGCGCCGTAATCCCGGCTTCGAGGCCATCAAGTCGGCCTATACCGTCGGCCTGGATTTCTGTCTGGCGCATCCCTGGGGTACGGTGTTCGGTTCCACCGCACTCCTGGTGGGAGCCTTGCTGCTCATTCCGGTCATCGGCGCGGAATTCATGCCCCAGTTGGATGAAGGCGCTCTGTGGGTTCGCGCGACCATGCCCTACACCATCTCCTTTGAGGAATCAAAACTGATTACCCCGCAGATCCGCAAAATTCTCCGGTCCTTTCCCGAAGTCACGGTGGTCGCTTCGGAACATGGCCGCCCAGATGATGGGACGGATCCCACCGGTTTTTTCAACGCCGAGTTCTATGTCGGCCTGAAGCCGTATGCCGAATGGAAAGGACCTTGCCGCACCAAGGCGAAACTGATTGAAGCCATCAAGGAGAAGCTCGAGACCTTCCCCGGCATCATTTTCAACTATACCCAACCAGCCGAAGATGCGGTGGACGAAGCCGAGACCGGCTTGAAAAGCGCCTTGGCAGTCAAAGTGTTCGGCCCCGACCTCGACACCCTCGAAACCAAAGGCAAGGCGATCAAGAAGATCGTCGAGACCGTGCCGGGGATCAAGGAGGTCACACTCGTGCAGGAGTTGGGCCAGCCGAGCCTAGCCCTGACCGTGGATCGGGCGAAGATCGCCCGCTACGGGTTGAATGTCGCCGACATCAACGGGCTCATTGAGGCGGCCATCGGGGGCTCGGCAGCCACCCAGGTGGTCCAAGGCGAAAAGCAGTTCGATCTGGTGGTCCGTTTGGAGGAAAAATACCGTGGCACCCCGGAGCAAATCGGAAACATCCTGGTCGCCACACCTGACGGGCAGCAAATCCCGCTCAAGGAGTTCGCTGACATTCAGACCGAGAATGGCGCCTCGTTTATTTATCGGGAAAGTAATTCGCGGTATATCGGGGTCCAGTTCTCCGTCGAGGGGCGCGACCTCGCCGGTGCCGTCAACGACGCCCGTTCCCGGGTGAGCGCGCAAGTGGCCCTGCCCGAAGGTTATCGCTTGGAATGGGGCGGCGAGTACACCGAATACACCGCCTCGCGCCAGCAACTCCGGATTGTACTGCCACTGACCCTGTTCCTCATCTTCCTCATCCTGTTCGCGCTGTACAGCAACGTGAAATTCCCGCTGATTACCGTCCTGGGCGTGATGCTCTCGGCGCCGGTGGGAGGCATCGTTGCCCTCTGGTTGACGCGAACGCCCTTTTCGGTTTCCTCGGGCATCGGCTTTCTGGCCTTGTTCGGGGTTTCGGTCCAGACCGCGGTGGTGTTTATCTCCTACGTCAATGAATTGCGGCGCAATGGGATGGACATTACGCCCGCCATTCGGGAGGGAGCGATCTTGAGGCTTCGCCCGATTATGATGACGGCCCTGGTGGCGGCGCTGGGATTGCTGCCCGCAGCGGTCGCCACGGGGGTGGGCACCGATTCCCAGCGACCGTTCGCGCTGGTGATTGTCAGCGGCCTCTTTACGCGGCTGTTGATTAGCGTGTTTCTCATGCCGGTGCTCTATGCCCTGGTGGCTCGTCCGGGGGACCGTTTGGAAGTCTGACGGCGTCGATGTAAGGTAATGCTTGCCAAATCTTCTGGCATCCGTAGATTGAGCGGCTCATTCAAAAATATGATTGTATCGAGATTGGATGCGATGTTGGCGTTGATGCCGCCGCCCTCGGGTGGCCAGCAGGGTGGCGCCCCGGCTTGGACGAGCTTCGTCCCGCTCCTGCTTTTGCTGGTGGTTTTCTATTTCGCCCTGATTCGCCCGCAGCAGAAAAAGGCCAAAGAGCACGCGGAGATGCTCAAGGCCATTCGGCCGGGTGACAAGATCGTCACCACTGGCGGCGTGGTCGCCGTTGTGGTTACCGTCAAGGAAAAGACGTTGAACATACGCTCGGGGGATTCCAAATTCGAAATCACCAAATCGGCCATCGCGGAAATCACCGAGCGCGGCGGCGAAACCAGTGAATCCTAGTCTATAGCCATGAATCGCAATAATTTTTGGAGATTTGTCCTTGTTGTCCTGGTGGTCCTCTGGTCGCTTTACGAGTTGTATCCACCGCAGGCCAAGAACCTCGTTCAGGTATTCCGGGACCGGGCCGTGAATCATGATCCCGCGTTCGCCGCTATCATGCTCAAGGCCACCGAGTTGGAGCAGAAACAGCCCGACAACCTGTACCAGTGCCTGAGCAATGCCATAACTACCAACGACATCACCAAGTACTTCCCCTTCTATGAGGCGAAGGAACAGGACAACCCGACGGGTTTCATCCTAAACCGACTGCAGCGCGAGGCGGCAGGCCGGATTCGGCTCGGACTCGATCTGCAAGGCGGCACCTCGTTCCTGGTGCAGATGGACACTAAGAGCCTGACCAACGATGTGGGCGGGGCGCTGTCGCAGGCCGTCGAGGTGTTGCGCCGCCGCGTGGATAGGTTCGGTGTGGCCGAGCCGTTGATCCTGCCGCAGGGCAGCGACAAGATCCTGGTCCAACTGCCCGGGCTGTCGGCCGCGGATCAGCAGGCGGCTGAGGAGGCTATTAAGCGCGCCGCGTACCTCGAGTTTCGCATCGTTCACCCGCAAAGTCGCGAACTCCTGGAGCAAGGCATCCTGGAACCCGGCTACGAGGTCATGAAGCTCAAGGATCGTCACAACGGGCAGGAGACCACCGAGACGCTTCTCGTCAAACGCCGGCCCGAACTCGGGGGCGACAGCATCCAGAGCGCCATGGTGGGGCGCGGCAACCTGGGCGAGCCAGACATCGACTTCACGCTGAATGCGGACGGGGCGGCCAAGTTTGCCGAGGTGACCAAGGAGAATGTCGGCCACCGCCTGGCCATCATATTGGACGGCAACTTGTATTCCGCCCCCGTCATTCGCACGGCCATCGAAACGGGCCGTGGTCAGATCACCGGGCGGTTCGATTACAAGGAGGCTCAGGAACTGGCCAACGTGCTGGAGAACCCCCTTCGCGCCAAGCTCGATGTGCTGGCCTCGAGCAAGGTTGCGCCCACCTTGGGCAAAGATGCCATTCGCAGCGGCATTTACGCCGCGATTGGCGGCACGCTCGCCGTTTCCGCGTTCATGCTCTGTTATTACCTGATTTCCGGCATGGTCGCCAATGTGGCGCTCGTCGCCAACATCATTATCCTCCTGGGAGTTATGTGCTCCGTCGGCACTACCCTCACCCTCCCCGGCATCGCGGGCATCGTCCTCACCGTCGGTATGGCGGTCGACGCCAACGTACTGATTTACGAACGGATTCGAGAGGAAACCGCTCGAGGGAAATCCCTGCGGGGCGCGATCGCCGCCGGCTATAGCCGCGCGTTTACCACCATCTTCGACTCCCACGTCACGACTCTGATTTCCTCCATCATCCTGATCTTCATGGGAACCGGCTCGATTAAGGGCTTCGGTGTCGCCCTGACGATCGGTGTGGCCGCCAGCTTGTTTACGGCGCTGGTCGTTACCCGGCTCATTTTCGATTTTCTGGTCGACCGCGAGTGGCTGACCTCCATCAAGATGTTCCACTTGATCCCGGCCACGATGGAACTCGATTTCATGAAGCTGGCCAAGGCCGCGTTCATCACCTCATGGGTGATTATCGTGATTGGGGTGAGCTACGGCATGGTCCGCGGCAAAGCCGCCATGGGGCGGGATTTCATCGGCGGCGACACCACTTCGTGCTCCTTCACCGATAGGCTGGGCGAGGCCCAGATTCGTGCCGCGCTCGCCGGCGAGAAGATCCAGGATGCCCTGATTCAGTACCAAAAGGACATCGTCACGGGCAAGGAATCGCTGCGAATTGATTCGCCCGAAGGCAGTGGCAACGCCGTGAAGCTCGCCCTCGAGAAGCTCGCTCCCAAGAATTTCAGCTCCTTTGGCCAGGAACATGTCGGCGCCACAGTGGGCAAAGACATTCAGAAATCGGCCATTGTGGCTTCGTTGCTCTCGCTTTTCGGCATCCTGGTCTATGTGGCTTTCCGCTACGAGTTCTCCTTCGCCGTCGGCGCGGTGCTGGCGGTGATCCATGACGTGCTTATGACCATCGGCATCTATTGCCTGTTCGGCCGCCAGTTTAGCGCCACCACGGTGGCTGCCATCCTGACCATCATCGGTTTTTCGACCAACGACACCATCGTCATCTTCGACCGGATCCGCGAGGATCTGAAACTCGGGATTCGCGGATCCTTCAAGGATGTGATGAACCAGGCGCTCAACCAGACCCTGAGCCGGACGATCATTACCTCGGGCACCGTGTTTCTGGCTACCGCGGCCTTGTATATTTTTGGCGGCGGCGATATCAACGACTTCGCTTTCACCTTCCTGATCGGTATTATCACCGGCACGTATTCGAGCATCTATATCGCCAGCGCTTTGGTGTTGTTCTGGCATAAAGGCCAGCGGCCCCAAATCGGCAGCGGCCCGATCGCCGTGGATGCCATGGTCGAAGCCAAGGCTAAGGCCTAGCCTAAGCGGTAACTTGACCCCTGGTCGCGGCCAGGCAGGTGGCTGGGGCCGGCGCAGGAAGCCGCTCCAGGGCTGTGTCTTTTATGTTCGCGGTGGTGGGAATCGCTTGGTGGCACTGGGCAGTCTTTATTGCCTGCGTCTTGGTGTTCCTGGCACTCGACTTGGGGGTCTTTCACCGGCGCGCGCACGCCGTCGGGAGCCGCGAGGCGCTGGTCTGGACCGGCATTTGGGCGGGATTAGCTTTGTGCTTTGCCGCCGCTTTGGTCCCTTGGCGTGGAGAAAAGGAGAGTCTCGAGTTCCTGACCGGGTATCTCATCGAGTTATCGCTTTCGATGGATAACGTCTTTGTTATTGCGCTGATCTTCGCCTATTTCAATATTCCTTCCCAGCACCAGCACCGCGTTTTATTCTGGGGTATTCTCGGCGCGTTGGCGATGCGCGGCCTCATGATTGGGGTCGGGGTGGCCTTGATCCACCTGGTCCATTGGTTGCTGTATGTGATGGGCGCGTTTGTGCTCTACACCGGCGTGAAGATGATGTTCGTGGCGACCACGATTCGCCCCGAAGACAATCGCATTCAACGCCTGGTGCGCCAGCTCTATCCGGTCAGCCCGACGCTTGATGGACAGAAATTCACTACCCAGTGGCAGGGACGCCGGGCGCTCACGCCGCTGGCGTTGGTACTGGTGATGGTGGAGACGAGCGATATCGTCTTCGCGGCGGATTCGGTGCCGGCCATCTTCGCCGTCACCACCAAGCCCTTCATCATCTTCACCTCCAACGTCTTTGCGATTCTGGGTCTGCGCTCCCTTTATTTTGTCCTCGCCAATGCCCTCCGCCAATTTCGCTACCTGAAGACCGGCCTCTCGCTTGTCCTGGTGTTCATTGGCTGCAAGATGCTCCTGGACCCTCATGACCTGCCGCCCCGGGGCATCCAGGTGGACATTCCGGATTCAGCTTCGTTCCTGGTGGTGGGTGGGATCCTCCTGGCCTCCCTGATCGCTTCGGTGCTGGCGGCACGGCGGCGGCCGCCCACCGTGACCAAAGCTAGCGACCGCCAATAGTCTCTCGGCCCGATATGAAATACCACTGGCAAATCGCTGACACCCAACCCGGGTTGGTGGCCGACTTGGCGGGCTGGCTCAAGATCTCGCCGCTGTTGGCGCAATGCCTCCTCAATCGCGGCTTGGCGGAGCCTGAGGCGATCGGCTTCTTCTTACAGCCCCGGCTCAAGCACCTCCGCGATCCGTTCTTGCTGCTGGATATGGAGACCGCCGTGGCGCGCCTGTTCCGCGCCCGGGAACAGCGCGAGCCGATGGTCATCTTCGGAGATTATGACGTGGATGGCGTCACCTCGACCGTCCTGCTGATCGAGGTGTTGCGCCGGCTCGGCTGGATGGCCAGTTGGTATCTCCCCCACCGGGTCGACGAGGGTTACGGCTTGAGCCCCGAGGGCATCGAGAACTGCCTCCGCAAAAACCCGGCCACACTCCTGCTGGC
>Ga0316230_1001774_pt1 | contig 20862 bp, 28 predicted proteins | sample TBH18025metaG_FD_206004 | JGI IMG/M metagenome (GOLD analysis project Ga0316230, IMG submission 206004) | Freshwater microbial communities from Trout Bog Lake, Wisconsin, USA - TBH18025 | ecosystem: Environmental > Aquatic > Freshwater > Lake > Hypolimnion/Profundal zone | place: USA: Wisconsin...
GTCGGTTCCCTTCATCTGGCTGTTCTTCAGCGGCTTCGCCTACATCAGCTTCATGTCGCTGGCCGACATGAAGATCTTCCGCCGGCTGGCCATGGACGAACTGGAAGACGACGATCCCGCCACCCATCTCGTACAGTAGGGATATGTGCCGCGCCTGACCCGCTCCAGCGCGGTAGCGCTCCGCTATCACCCGCAAGCCCCTTACCTGGACTTGGCCCCGAGGCTCGTGGCCAAAGGCGAGGGGCTTCTGGCTGACCGGATCCTGCTGCTGGCCCGGCAGAACGGCATCCCCATCCAGCACGACCCGAACCTGCTGGCCGCCCTTGAGCCGCTGGAGGTGAACCGGGTGCTGCCGCCGGAGCTGTTCAAGGCGGTGGCCATCATGCTGGCCGCCCTGTACCGGGCTAACGGCACGGCGGGGAGCTTCGGCCCGTGATCGACCTGCACAGCCATTCCATCTTCTCCGACGGCACCGACACCCCCGAAGCCATGGCCCTGGCCGCGGACGCCTGTGGTCTCACGGCCCTGGCGCTCACCGACCACGACACCCTGGCCGGCCTGGACCGGTTCATGGCGCAACAGCCCAGGGTGGCCGCCCTGCTGGTGCCCGGCATCGAGCTGAGCTGCCGGTTCATGGGCCGGGCGCTGCACATGCTGGGCCTGTTCCTGAGGCACGCGGATCCCCTGCTGGCCACGCGGGTCGAATCCATGCGGATCCGGCGCCTGGAGCGCAACCAGATCATGGTGCGGCGTCTGCGGGACCGCGGCGTGGCCATCACCTGGGAAGAGCTGGCGCTGGAAGCCCCCACCGACCTGATCTCGCGCACCCATTTTGCCCGGGTCCTGGTGCGCAACGGCGCCGCGGGCAGCCCCGAGGACGCGTTCCGCCGCCTGATCGGCGACGACAGCCCCTGCTACGTGCCGTTCCCCGAACTGCGCCCAAGCGAAGCGTCCGCCTGGATCCGCGAGGCCGGCGGGGTGGCCGTGGTGGCGCACCCCGGCCGCGGCTTCCCCCGGGGCTTCCGCTGGGACCAGGCCATGCTCGACCTGAAGACCCAGGGGGTGCAGGGTTTCGAGGCCTACTATCCCGACTACGGCCCGCTGGAGCAGCGCTACTTCCTGCAGCTCGCCGGGGACCTGGACCTGGTGCCCAGCGGCGGCAGCGACTACCACGGCGGAAACAAACCCGGGCAGAACCTCGGGGTGGGCCGCGGCGGGCTGCACGTGCCGGACGACCTGCTCGGCCGTCTGAGCGCCCTGGCTACGCCCGCCCGACCTTGAGCCGCAGCATGCCCAGGCCCAGGGTGAAGAACACACAACCGGTAACCCGGTTGAACCACGCCGAGCGGCCCGGGTCGGCGAACCAGCCGCGGGCCGTGTGGGCGAGCTGGGCGTAGACCATCAGGCTCAGGAACGAAAAGGCCATGAACGTGCTGGTGAGGATCAGGAACTGCGGCGCCAGCGCCTGGTCCGACCGGAGGAACTGGGGGAACAGGGCGGTGAAGAACAGCACGGCCTTCGGGTTGGTCAGGGCGATCAGCAGGCCCTGGGAGAACAGCTGGCCGTTGCTCCGGGTCCCGGCGGATTCGGCGGCCCTGGTGAACAGGCTCGCCTTGGCCCGCCACTGCTTCAGGCCCAGGTAGATCAGGTATCCGGCGCCCACCAGCTTGACCGCGGTGAACACCGCAGCCGAGGTCTTCAACAGCGCGCCCAGGCCCGCCATGGCGAGGCTGGAGACCACCAGCAGGCCGAGGATGTTGCCCAGGGAGGAAAAGGACACCCGGCGCCAGCCGAAGGCCACGCTGTTGGAGATCGCCAGGAAGACCGCGGGGCCGGGGGTGAGGATGGCCGCGATGGCCACCGCGGCGTAGATGATCCAGGTCGAGAAATGCATGCGGAATCCCGTGCTGATGGTTGCTGATGCTCCAGCTTACACCGTCCCCGGACCGGGTTCCGGACCCCGCGCCCCGGGGATTACGTATAATGTTCAAACAGACTGATCCTGTCGCCGAGGCTGCCGCATGCCAACCAAGATCCTCATTGTCGAGGATGACCCAATCAACGTGAAATTCATGAAAGTTGTCCTCATCCGGAAGGGCGGCTTCGAAGTGGCGGTGTCGGAGGATGTGGCGGAAATCATGGCAATGGCTGGGACCGGCGAACTGGGCGCCATCATTATGGATATCAGCCTTTCACACACATCTTATGAAGGCAAAAAAGTAGATGGAGTTTTTATTACAAAATTACTGAAAGCCAACCCCGCCACCGCGGGCATCCCGGTGATCCTCGCCACCGCCCACGCCATGACCGGCGACCGGGAACGCTTTCTGGCCGAGACCGGAGCGGAGCACTACCTGTCCAAGCCGATCCACGACCCCGACCACTTCCTGGCCGAAGTGCGCAAGGTCCTGCCGGTGGGCGCGTGAGGCGGCCGGAGCGCATGGCCCCCAGGCCTGCGGCCGGGCCGGCCTACCGCTTGCTGGTGGAGTACGACGGCTCCCGCTTCCAGGGCTGGCAGAAACAAGGGCCCAAGCAGACCGCCCAGGGGGTCCGCACCGTGACCGGAGCCCTGGAGCGCGCGCTCCAGGAAGGCGGCATCCAGGTGGCCGCCCTGGGCGGCTCGGGCCGCACCGACGCAGGGGTCCATGCCCTCGGGCAGGTGGCGCACCTGCACCTGGCCCCGGGCCCGGCGCCCCGGCCCCGGGACCTGCAGAAGATCTTCGACCAGGGCCTGCCCGGCGATGTGGCGGTGCGCTCGGTGGCCACCTGCAGCCCCGGCTTCCACGCCCGCCACGAAGCCATGAGCCGCACCTACCTCTATCAGCTCAGCCTGCGCCGCAGCGCCTTCGCCAAGCCTTACATCTGGTGGGTCAAGGCGCCCATGGACCTGGGCCGGCTCGAGCAGGCCTGGGCCGCGTTCCAGGGCGCCTACGACCTTTCGGCCTTCGCCGACCTGGAGCCGGGCGAGGATCCGCGCTGCCAGATCCAGTCCTCGGAGCTGGCCCAGCTGGGCGACCTCGTGCTGCTGCGGGTCACCGCCACCCATTTCCTGCGCCGCCAGGTGCGGCGCATGGTAGGCGCTTCGGTGCTCTGCGCCCTGGGCAAGGAGCGGCCGGAGCGCATCCAGCAGGACCTGGCCCAGCCGACCGAACCAGCCAACCTGTTCTGGGGCGCCGCCGCCGCCCCTTCGGCCGGTCTGTTCCTGGAGCGGGTACGGTATCCTGGAGATCCGGTCGCATTCCCGCTGCAGGCGGCGATCCCGGTCTTCTGAACCCCACATCTGGAGGGCCCTTGGGCATCTTCGACATCATCGGCCCGGTCATGGTCGGCCCAAGCAGTTCCCACACCGCCGGAGCGGTGCGCATCGGCGCGTTCGCCCGCAAGCTCCTGGGGGCGACCCCGGCCTCGGCCGTGATCCAGCTGCACGGCTCCTTCGCCGCCACCGGCGAAGGCCACGGCACCCCCCTGGCCCTGCTGGCCGGGCTGCTGGGCCTGGCCCCCGACGACGAGCGCATCCCCGGCGCCGAGACGCTGGCCGCCGACCAGGGTCTGGCCTACCGGTTCGAGCACGTGGACCTGGGCGAGGTGCATCCCAATTCGGTGCGCCTGCGGCTGGACACGGGCGGCACGGAACTGGACGTGTGCGCCAGCTCGGTGGGCGGCGGGGCCATCTCGGTCTGGAACATCGACGGCTTCGAAGTGGACCTGGACGGGCAGTACCCCACCATCCTGCTCACCTACCCCGACCGCCCCGGCGCCGTGGCCATCGTCAGCGCCATCCTGGCCAACGCCAGCCTCAACATCGCCACCATCAAGGCGCACCGCAACTCCCGGGGCGGCCAGGCGCTCATGACCGTGCAGCTGGACGCCGAGCCGCCCCTGAACGTGCTGGATTCCTTGCGCTGCCTGCCGCAGTTCGAGCAGGTCCGGTTCATCCCCTGTCTCGGCTTCGGAGGCTGACCATGACCCCGCGCGAAGGCACCCTTGCCGCCTACCGGGCCGCAGCCGATCTGGCCGGCGTCCCTTTCTCCGAGATCTTCCTCCGGCAGGAAGCCTGCGACTCCGGCAAACCGGAAGCGGAACTGCGCGCCCTGATGCAGAGCCGGATCCAGGTGATGCGGCAGTCCCTGGACAAGGGCCTGTCGGTGCCCCAGCATTCCCGCAGCGGCCTGATCAAGGGCGGCGCGGCGCGGATGCACCAGTGGCTCGGCACCGGCGCCTGCCTGCTCGGCCCCGCCTTTTCGCGCATGATCGCCTCGGCCCTGGCCGTGGCCGAGGTGAACGCCTGCATGGGCCGGGTGGTGGCCGCGCCCACCGCCGGGGCCTGCGCGGTCCTGCCCGCGGCGATCTTCACCGTGGCCGACGCGCGCCAGGCGGATGACGCGGCGGTGGTGCGGGCCTTCTTCACCGCCGGCGGGATCGGCCTGGTGATCGAGAAGCTGGCCACCCTGTCCGGCGCCGAAGGCGGCTGCCAGGCCGAAGTGGGCTCCGGCTCGGCCATGGCCGCCGGCGCCCTGGTCGAACTGATGGGCGGCACCCCGGCCCAGGTGGACCACGCCGTGGCGTTCGCCCTTGCCAACGTGATGGGGCTCATCTGCGATCCGGTCGGCGGCCTGGTGGAGATCCCCTGCGTCAAGCGCAACGTCATGGGCGCCGTGAACGCCACGGCCTGCGCCGAAATGGCGCTGGCCGGGCTGGAGAGCGTGTTCCCGGCCGACGCCGTGATCGAGGCCATGGGCCGGGTCGGCCGCCGGCTGCCCGAGGAGTTCCGCGAGACCGCACGGGGCGGGCTGGCGGCCATCCCGAGGTAGGTTCAGAACTTTTTCACCACGATCTCCCCGGTCTCCAGGAGCGATTTCAGGTTGGACAGGATGGCCGGCCAGCCGCCGGACACCTTCCTGATCAGTTCCGATTCCGCCCGGTCCATCGAATGGGTGATGGTCAGCTTCACGGCGCCCTCGAGCGGCTCCAGTTCCATGGTCATGCGCGAGGGGCCTTCGGCCTTCAGCTCCGGCGATTCGTGGAGCCATTTGATGACCATGCGCCTGGGCGGATCGATCTCCAGCACTTCGCCGCTATCCGCGACCCGGCCGTCAGGGAATAACAGCCGCCAGGGCGAGCCGACCTTCCAGTCGCATTCGACATGGCTTGCGAACCAATATCTCTTCATGAAATCCGCTTGGGTCAGGGCGGCCCATAACCGTTCCGGGCTGGTGCGGATGAAGGTGACGTAGACGAACGTGCTGTTATCCATGGGAGTCCTCCCCCTCCAGGTGGTTTTTGAGGTCGAGCAGCGTGTCCAGGCGCCGCTGCTCGAATTTCCTGATCCAGCGTTCCGCCAGTTCGTGGATCGGCACCGGATTCAGGTAATGCCGTTTTTCCCGTCCGCGGCGCACCGCGGTGACCAGGTTCGCCGCCTCCAGCAGGCCCAGATGCTGGCTTACCGCCTGGCGGGTCATGTCCATGCGTTGGCAAAGTTCGCCCAGGGTCTGGCCGTTCACCTCGCACAACCGGTCCAGCAGCCTTCTGCGGCTGGGATCGGCAAGGGCCTTGAAAACATTGTCCATGTCCGTCATAAAAGGCCTGCCCGAAGGCGTTGGTCCATACCGGCAAATATGCAAGTATTTGCTTGCCTGTCAAGCCCGCCTGACGCTGAGGAGGGGTGATGAAGGAAAAATTCGGACCCGGGGCTTTTCGTTGGATGTTGAACTTCTGGCCCTGCTACCGCGGCACCGGCGGTTGGGTGACCTTCATCGCCAAGGACTGGCGGGAGATCCGGGTGAAACTGCCCCTCGGCTGGCGGACCCGCAACTACGTGGGCACGATCTTCGGCGGCAGCCTGTTCGGCGCCTTGGACCCCATGTTCATGCTGATGCTCATCCACCTGCTCGGGCCCGATTACCTGGTCTGGGACAAGGCCGCCAGCATCCGCTTCCTCAGGCCCGGCAGGAACACCCTGTACGCCACCTTCCGGATCGAGGAAGCCGAACTGGATCAGATCCGCGCCCTCCTGGCCAGCGAATCCAAGATCGAGCGCAGCTATACCGTCGCCTTGGCGGACGCCGAGGGGGTGGTCCACGCCGAGGTGGTCAAGGTCATCCAGATCCGCGGCGCGCCCGCGCGACCCATACAAACCAAGCATTGACGTGGATTGACTGTGATCAAGCGGATGCTGGACCGCGTCCTGGCCGGTTTTTTCACCGGGATCACCGGCCTGGTGCGGCTCCAGGCGGTGGTGCAGGCGGTCCTGAATTCCGGACCAAAAGGTACTGAAGAACTGATAGGTGTGCGCGGCGGAAGGGGTATGATTATGGCCGCGAACATTCGACCCTGATCATCTAGGAGTTACCTGTGGCCTTGGATACCTTTCCCGAGACAGTTACGTTGCGGGACGGCAGCACCGTCGTCCTCACCCCGCTCCAACCCCAATGCACCGGGGCCCTGCTGGCCTTCTACCGGGCCCTGCCCGTCGAGGACCGGCTGGTGCTCAGAGATGACGTGACCTCCGGCGAATGGGCCGAAGGCTTCCTGCGCAAAGTGGAGACCAAGGAAGTGATCTCGCTGGTCGCCAAGGCCGGGGGCAAGGTGGTGGGAGTTGCCACCCTGTACCGCACCCTGCGCGGCTGGACCCGGCACGTGGGCGAGATCCGCGTCACCGTCGCCGCCGCCTTCCGGCGCCGGGGCCTGGCCACTGCCCTGGCTTCGGCCCAGGTGCGGATCGCCACCGAACTGGGCATTGAAAAGATCATCGTCCAGGTGGTGGACAACCAGGTGGCGGCGCGCCGGACCTTCGAGAAACTGGGCTTCCACAAGGACGCCATCCTGCCCCACCACGTGATGGACGGCGCCGGCATGAAGCGCGATCTCATCATCCTGGCCAACGACGTGTCCCAGATCTGGGCGGCCATGGAGGCCGCGAACCAGGATTACGCCCATCTCGGCTGAATCAACCGGCCGGCTTCAGGTTCAACAGGTAGACCAGGATCGCCCCGGCGACCGCGCTGAGCATGAGCAGGATCAAGGTTTCCGCTCTTCTTCGGTACTGCTCCATGGCCTGCTCCGGAACGGGCTGCGTGCCCTTCCTTGACATGTGCCATTTATACCGAATAGGTTCCCGGGCAGATCAGCCCGCACTGCTCCGGCTGGCCAGGAAAACCACCCCGCCGGTGCCGATGGAAGCCAGGGCGGCCGCCAGATAGACGGCCGCCAGCGTCCCGTGTGCCAGGCCCCAGCCGGCCACCAGGAAGAAGGCGATGAAAGCCAGCGAGCCCAGCACGTTGCCGCGCAGCAGGCCGGCGGCCGCGGCGGGGCCCTGGCGGTGCTGGGTGAAGGCCGCCAGGACCACGCCGAACACCGGGAACGGGGCGATCAGACCGCTCAGCTGCGGGCCCAGGGACCGGGCGAACCCGGTCAGGGCCAGCACGAAGGCGGTGGCCACCAGCATGCGCGCCGGGAGATCCCAGCGGGGCGGCCGGTTGGGCGCGGCGCCGAACGGTTGCCGCGGCATCAGCCGGTTCGCCGCGACGATGGCCGCCAGCAGGAGGATCGAGGCCGCGGGCAGGGTCCAGGCGAACCGGTTGAGCAGGGCGGTGGATCCTGCGAAGACCAGCAGCGCGGCCGGCGCGCACAAGGCCCAGGGCCACCGGCGCGCCGCCAGCCCGTAGGCCAGGCAGAAGCAGCAGACCGAGGTCTGGCCGGCCAGGTTGCCGACCGCGGCCCGGGCGGCGAAGGCGGGCCCGTACTGCAGGGCCAGGAAGATCGAAATGGGGCCGGAAGTGAGCGGCAGGCCCATGAGCAGGCCGCTGAAGGCCGGACCCCAGCGCCGGCCGGCCAGGGTGACCGAACCGATGAAGATCGGCGTCACGATCAGCTTGAACAGGAACACGGTCACGGGCGGATCCTTCCGGGTCAGAGCGGATAATGCCCCGGGCGGACGATCTGCATGAACATCGCCGGATGCTCCAGCGGCTTGAACCCGCACTTCAGGTAGACCCCGTGGGCATCCCGGGTCGCCAGCATGATCCGGCGCAGGCTGCGCACCTCCGGGGCCGCCAGCAGGGCGCGCACCATGCGCACCGCCAGGCCCCTGCCCCGGTGCGGCTCCAGCACGAACACATCGTTCAGGTTGCCGAAAGCCGCGTAGTCGGTGACCAGCCGGGCGAAGCCCACCTGGACCCCGTCGGGCGTATAGGCTCCCACCACCAGCGAGTTCTGGATGGCCCGCGCCACCAGTTCCACGGGAATGCCCGGAGACCAGTAGCTGGTGGTGAGGTAGCCGTGGATCACCTCCAGCTGCAGGTCGGCCCGATCCATGGAAATGCGGTATTCCTCACCCTGTTGCATGAATAAACCCTCACAGTGTGGAACTTGGCGACCGTTGGCAGTCCATGGGGGTATTATACTCAATGTCTCATTCCCAGTCCGAAGCGGAGTCCCCCATGGTTCATTCAGCCCTCCTGCCTTTTCCCTGCCTCCAGGTGCGTGAGCAGTTCCCGGCCCTGGGCAGGACCCACCGCGGCCGCCCGGCGGCCTATTTCGATGGCCCCGGCGGAACCCAGGTGGTGGAATCCTGTGTGGCGGCGATGGCCGACTACATGCGCAAGGGCGGCGCCAACCTGCATGGGCAGTTCCCGTCCAGCCACGAGACCGAGGCGCACATCGCGGCGGCCCGGCTGGCGATGGCCGACCTGCTGAACGTGGCGCCGCGCACCGTCGCCTTCGGCGCCAACAGCACCACCCTGGCCATGGCCGTGGCCCGGGCCGTGGGGCGGGACTGGAAGCCCGGGGACGAGATCGTCGTGACCGAGCTCGACCATCGCTGCAATGTCGACCCCTGGATCGGCCAGGCCCGGGACAAGGGCGCCAGCGTCCGCTGGATCAAGGTGGACACCGCCACCTGCACCCTGGACCTGACGGACCTGGCCGAGGTAATCAATGAGCGCACGGTGTTCGTGGCGGTGGGCCTGGCCTCCAATGCCGTGGGCACCATCAACGACGTGGCCCGGGTCGCCGCCCGGGCCAAGGCCGTGGGCGCCCTGGTGGCGGTGGACGCGGTGCAGGCGGTGCCGCACTTCGCCGTGGACCGGGACGCGCTCGGGGCCGACATCCTGTTGTGCTCATCCTACAAGTTCTTCGGTCCGCACATGGGCATCCTGACCATGGGCGAGGCCCTGATGGAGCGGCTCGAGGCCTACCGGCTGGCGCCGGCCCCCAGCGCCATCCCGGACAAGTTCGAAACCGGCACCCAGAACCACGAAGGGATCGCCGGCATCCCGGCCGCGGTCGGCTTCATCGCCTCGCTCGGCGCCGGCGCCACCCGGCGCGAGCAGATCCGGTCAGGCTATGAGCGGATCGAGGCGCACGAGAACCAGCTGATCTGCCGGATGCGCGAAGCCCTGGCGGCCCTGCCCGGCATCACCCTGTACCAGGCCCCGGCGGCGGTGCCCAAGACCCCCACCATCGCCTTCACCATGGCCGGACTGACCCCCGAGGCGGTGTGCCGCAGCCTGGTGGAGGAGCACTCGGTGTTCGTGGCCAGCGGCGACTTCTACGCTTCGACCCTGGCCGACAAGCTGGGCATCAACCCGGCCGGGTGGGTGCGGGCCGGGCTTTCGCCCTACAACACCGAGGCCGAGGCGGAACGTTTCATCGAAGGTGTGCGCCGCCTGGCGCACCGGACCGGTGCTTGACGCCGGGGAACCGTTCGATCTGCCGTAAGGTTCACACCTTGGAACCCGCCCCGGCCAAAGCCGCGTCCGCCAACCGGCCGAGGTCCGAGCTGCCCTGCCCATTGGCCAGGGCCTTGGCCAGGGCCAGCAGCACCGCCGCCTGGGCGTGCCCGGGCAGGTGCGGCAGCAGGTCGGCCACCGCGGCCGTGGCCAGGATCTGATGGCTGTGGTTGAAGGCGGGGTCGTTGCCGGAAGCGGCCTCGGCCAGGGTGCGCAGGACCGGGTCCGGCCCGGCCAGGTCCAGCAGCATCCGGGCCAGCCCCATGGCCGGCATCGCTTCGCCGTCCAGGATGGCGTCCAGCAGGGCCGCCGCCGGGTCCGCGGGCGCCTGCCGGGGCGGCGCCGGCTGCGGCCGGTCGTCGTCTTCGCCGGTGGGGAACAGGTTCACCAGGGCCGCCGCCTGCACCCAGCTTTCCGGCGCGCTGTGCCCCGCTTCCGCCACCCGCTTGGCGAGGCTGGCCAGGAAGACGAAATTCCAGGCGGTCTTGCCCTCCAGGTCGCGGCGGGCGTCCAGCTGCTTTTCCGCGGCCGCCAGCGCCAGCACCGCCAGCAGGTCGCCGCTGCCGCCGCCGGACTGGACCCTGGCCGAGAACCGGTCCAGCAGATCCACCAGGCCGGCATCGCAGATTTCCCGGGCCTGGGCGCGCTGCGCCTCCTGGTTCTGCACCGGCTCCCGGTGCAGGACCGGCGCCGCCGCGCCCAGGCGATGGGCCGCGCGGTCATGCCAGAAGCTGTCGTGCGGCTCCGAGGCGCAGTGCCAGGCGGTGAGGGCGAGCATCAGGCGGCCGGCCTCCTGGGGCTGGCCCAGAGCCAGGAACAGTTCGCCAAGCAGCCGGGCCAACACAGACTTGTGTCCGACGTTGGCCATGTCCGTCTCCGCGACCCGCTCCAGCAGGCGGAACTGCTCCCCCTGGACCTCCGCCACTGCCCGGGCCTCGCCCCAGGCGATGGCCGGCCGGTGGTGCGCCAGCGCCATCTCCAGGTTGCCCCAGTGGCCCGAACCGTTGCCGATGGCGCTCAGTCCATGGCCGGCGGGGCTCCGGCTTTCATGGGCGAAGGCGTGCAGCTGGGTGGCCAGGATGCGCAGGAAGCTCGGTTGCGCCAGCAGCGGACGCAGCCGGTAGGCCGCCTGGAGCCCCAGCAGGCCATGGGGAATGTGCGGCAGATAGCCCGCCCAGTCCACGGCCGGCGTCAGGTGCAGCACCGCTTCCCGGCCGGCGTCGGTGCCGTCGGCGGGCAGGGCGGCGAAGGCGCGGAAGAACCCCTGGGACGGGTGATCCAGTTCCGTGAGCCAATTTCCCATGACGGATCCGCTCATCAGACCACCCCCCAGGAATAGTACACCTTCAACCGGGAATGCCCCAGGCCTCGCAGACCATCCGGCTCCAGTGGTGGTCCCAGGCGCGCCGCCAGACCAGGCTGCCTGCCTCGAGCCGGGCTTCGGCCAGGCGCAGCGTCAGGTCCGCGCGCAACGGCTCGGCCGCGGCCCCCAGCCGGGCTTCGGCCTGGGCCACCAGCTCCCGGAACAGCTTGCGCTCGGCGTCGTAGTGGTCCAGGAAGCCGGGGGCGTCCGGCGCCGGCGCCGCCGCCTGGAGCCGTTTCCAGTCGGCGAACAGGGCCCGGACGCGCAGATCCGAACGCAGCGGTTCCTTGACTGCGTCCCAGCCCGCCTTGGGCGAGGCGTCCCCGGCCCGGTCCAGGGCCGAGCGCAGCTTCACGGCCTTGGCCACGTCCTTGGCCAGGTGGTCCAGGGCCACGAAGCCATGGGCCTTGGCGCGCTTGGCCCGGCGCGTGAAGTAGGTATCCATGGCGTTGACGATGGCGTCGGCCGGCACCCCCTCGCCGGCCCACAGTTGCAGCTGCAGGAAATCCTCCCGGCTCATGAAGGCCGAGCGGCCGTGCAGATGGAAGGCCCACTCCGCCTCCATCCAGTCCAGTTCCTCCCGTGTGTAGAGCATGGCGGCGCTCAGGACCGGGCCCTTGGTCTCATATCGTTCTCCTCATGCTCTGGATATTAGCGCCTCGCGGTAGACTTGGGTCAGGGAGCGCGCTGTGGCTATCCGCGAACAGATCAGATACAAGAGTCGAAAAGAGATGGAAAAGCTCAGGGAAGCCGGGCGCCTCGCGGCCAACGCCCTGCGGGTGGCGGCCAGGGCCGCCAAGCCGGGGGTCACCCTCCTGGAGCTGGACAAGCTGGCGGAAACCTACATCCGCAAGCAGGGCGGCGTCCCCAATTTCAAGAACTACCACGGCTTCCCGGCCACCCTCTGCACCTCCGTCAATGACCGGGTGGTGCACGGCATCCCCGACCGCTACGTCCTGCGCGACGGCGACATCATCGCCATCGATTGCGGCGCCAAGCTGGACGGCTTCCACGGCGACACCTGCCTGTCCGTGGCGGTGGGCCAGGTGAGCGAGGAGGCGCAGCTGCTGCTGCAGGCCACCCAGCTGGCCATGTTCATGGGCATCGACTACTGCCGCACCGGCTACCGCCTGGGCGACATGGCCACCGCCGTCCAGACCTTCGGCGAGGAGCGGGGCTACAGCATCGTCCGGGAGTACATCGGCCACGGCATCGGCCGGGACCTGCACGAGGACCCCCAGGTGGTCTACGCCGACACCCGGCCCGGCACCGGCTTCCGCATGGAGGTCGGCATGACCATCACCATCGAGCCGATCTTCAACCTCGGTTCCCAGCGCTGCCTGGTGGAGCCGGACGGCTGGACCGTGCGCACCGCCGACGGTTCGCTCAGCGCCCAGTTCGAGCACGCCGTGGCCATCACCAAGGACGGCCCCTGGATCCTCAGCATGCCCGACCCGGAATTCGAACTGGAGGACGGCCTCTGATCCGCAAAGCCCCCGCCAAGCTGAACCGCTTCCTGGCCGTCCTGGGCCGGCGGGCCGACGGCTTCCACGACCTGGAACTGGTGACCACCGTGCTGGACGGGGTGGCCGGCCTCACCGACACCCTGGAAGCCGAGCCCGCGGCCGCCCTCACCCTGGAACTGAGCGGCCCGGATGCCGAAGGCCTGGCGGTGGACGAGCGCAACCTGGTGCTGCGCGCCTGGCGGCTGCTGGAACGGGAGGCGGGCCGGCCCCTGCCCGCCCGGATCCGGCTGGACAAGCGCATCCCCCATGGCGCCGGCCTGGGCGGCGGCTCCAGCGATGCCGCCGCGGCCCTGCAGCTGGGCGACGCCCTGTTCCGGCTGGAGCTGCCCGCATCCCGGTTGCTGGCCCTGGCGGCCGCGCTGGGCAGCGACGTGCCGCTGTTCCTGCTGGGCGGCACCGTGCTGGGCCTGGACCGGGGCGACCGGGTGTTCCCGCTGCGGCCGGTGCCCCTGGAACCCATCCTGATCGTCCATCCAGGCCTGTACGTCGCCACCCCCAGCGTCTTCAACTCCATCGCCAAGGTGGGCTACCCCCTGCCGACCCCCTGCGCCAGCCTGGCCGGGGGCAGCGCGCCGGACTGGCGCAACGATCTCACCGGCGCGGCCATCTGGGCCTGCCCCGCCCTGAGCGAGGTGCGCGCGGCTCTGCTGGAGAGCGGCGGCGAGCCCCTGCTCTGCGGTTCCGGCAGCTGCTGGGCGGCGCGCTACGCCGAGCCGGCCGGGCGGGACGCCGCGCGGGATCTGCTGGCGGCGGCGCACCCGGGCTGGCGGCTCTGGAGCCTGCCATGACCGGTCCCGCCCTGCGGGTGCGGGGCATCCGCAAGACTTATCCCAAGGTGGTGGCGGTGGCCGGCCTCGACCTGGAGGTCCAGCGCGGCGAGGTGTTCGGCCTGCTGGGCCCGAACGGCGCCGGCAAGACCACCACCCTGGAGATGATCGAGGGCCTGACCGTCCCGGACGCCGGCACCATCGAGCTGCTGGGGCTGCAATGGCAAAGCGACGGCCGCGCCATCCGCTCCCGGATCGGCGTGCAGCTGCAGGGCACCAGCCTGTTCAACAAGATCACCCCGCGCGAGGCGCTGACCCTGTACGGCAGCTACTATCCCCGGCGGCGCCCGGCCGCCGAGCTGCTGGAGCTGGTCCAGCTCACCGACAAGGCCGACGCCTACCACGTCACCCTCTCGGGCGGCCAGATGCAGCGGCTGGCCCTGGCGCTCGCCCTGGTGAACGATCCCGAGCTGGTGTTCCTGGACGAGCCCACCACCGGGCTGGACCCCCAGGCCCGGCGCGGCCTGTGGGACGTGGTGCGGAAGATGAAGGGCGAAGGGCGCACCGTGATCCTCACCACCCACTACATGGACGAGGCCGAAGTGCTGTGCGACCGCCTGGCCATCATCGATCATGGCCAGTTGCTCACCGAAGGCACGCCCATGGGCCTGATCCAGAGCCTGGCCATCCCCAGCGTGGTGGAGCTCACCTTCGACGGGACGCCGCCCGACCCGGCCGCCTTCCAGGCCCGGCTGGGCCAGGAGGTGGCGAGCCGGGGCGACTTCTGGGAGATCCCCACCCAGGACCCCAAGGCCCTGCTGCCCGGGCTGCTCGAGGCCGCCGAGGCCGCGGCCGTGCCGTTCGTGCAGATCCATGTGCGCCGCGCCACCCTCGAGGACGTCTTCCTGCATCTCACCGGCCGCAGCCTGCGCGACTGAAAGGCATCCCATGCTGCTGAGGCAATTTCTGATGGAATGGCGGCTCTACAGCCGGGACCGGGTGGCGATGTTCTGGACCTTCGCCTTCCCGATGCTCATGCTGCTGGGCTTCGGCACCATCTTCCGGTCCGGCGCGGCGCCCGCCTTCACCGTGGTGGTGAGCAGCGACACCCGGGCCAGCCAGGCCGGGCGCGACCTGCTCGGCGCCCTGCAACGGACCCCGCTGAAGCTCCTGGAACTGTCCCCCCAGGCCGCCGACGCCCGCTGGAAGAAGGGCGAGACCGCCACCCAGCTGGCGCCCGCCGCCGGCGGCTTCGCCCTCAAGGTGAACACCTACCTGGCCGCCCAGGGCCAGATGGCCGCGCAGATCGTCCAGCAGGCCAACCTCGCCGTGCAGATCCGCTCCGCCGGCGCCGAGCCGCACTGGCTGCCGGTGCAGCTGGAAAGCCCGGGCTCGGCCCACGCCTCCAACTACGCCGCCTTCCTCCTGCCCGGGCTGCTCGGGCTGAACCTCCTGAGCATGGGGCTGTTCAGCGTGGGCATGGTCAACGTCTCGTACCGGGAGAAAGGCAAGTTCCGGCGCCTGGGCATCACCCCGCTGCCCAAGTGGGTCTTCCTCATGGGCCAGATCCTGCACCGGCTCACCGTCTCCTTCCTGCAGGCGGCGCTGATGCTGCTGCTCGGCCGCTTCGCCTTCGGCATCGCCAACCAGGGTTCCTACCTGCTGCTGGCCGCCGTGATGGCGCTGGGCACGGGATGCTTCATGGCCATGGGCTTCGCCCTGGCCGGCTTCGCCCAGACCTCCGAAGGCTACGCGGCCCTCTCCAACGTCTTCTTCTTTCCCATGACCTTCCTGTCCGGGGTCTACTTCACCCTGGATTCGGCGCCCCGCTGGATGCAGCAGTCGGTGATCGTGCTGCCGCTGGCGCCCTTCCTCAAGGCCCTTCGGGCCGTCTTCAACGACGGCGCGGGCCTGGCCGGGCACGGGGCCGGGTTGGCCATCGTGGCGGCTTGGACGGCCGGGTGTTTCCTGGTGGCGCTGAAGCGGTTCAAGTGGGCCTAGCGCCCCGGCAATGCTAGAATCGCCCGGAACCTTTTGAGGCCGACGCAATGCTGACAACAATCCGTGGACATGCCCGCATGCTCCTGGGTTGCCTGGCATTGCTGACCGCCTTCGGCTGCCGGGGCCCCGCCGTGCCGCCGGGAGCGGCCCCCGTGTCCAGCCAGGCCCTGGCCCGCCTGGGCTTCACCATCCAGGCCGGGGCGTTCGCCCAGCCGGAAAACGCCGAGCGGCTGTCGGAGACCCTGCAGGCCAAAGGGCTGAACGCGATCTACTATGCCTCGGCGCCCGAGGGCACGCCGCACCGGCTGTTCCGGGTGCGCTTCGGCGATTTCCCCACCCGGGAGGCGGCCCGGGCCCGGGCCGAGGCCCTGCGCGCCGAGGGCGTGATCCAGGAATTCTACATCGTCGCCCCGGAGGAGCCCCCCCTGCCCCGGCCCAGCCCCGAAGACGAAGCCGGGATCCGCGCCAACCTGGTGGACACCGCCAGCAACTACCTGGGCGTGCCCTACCTGTGGGGCGGCAGCAGCGGCGCCGGGTTCGACTGCAGCGGCCTGACCATGGCGGTCTACCGGCTCAACGGACTGCAGATGCCCCGTTCCTCCCGGGAACAGTTCGCCCGGGGCACCCCGGTGCCGCTGAAGGAGGCGCGCCGGGGCGACCTGGTGTTCTTCACCACCAACGGCGCCGGCACCGTCTCCCACGTGGGCATCTACCTGGGCGGCGACACCTTCATCCACGCGCCCAAGCATGGCCGGAAGATCAGCCGGGAAAAGATCACGGGATACTACCGGGAACATCTGCTGGGGGCTCGAACCTACCTATAGCTTCTGACACCCCGCCAGCTTCCCCAGGATGGAGTCGAAGGTCCCGAGCGGCGTCCCGGAGGCCTCCTTCACGGTTTCCAGAATGAAGCAGTCCGCGAAGTCAGCCTTGCAGGCTTCCCAGGTCTTGACGGCGGCCTCCAGCAGGGCCGGCTGCTGGACATCCAGCTCCACCATGTCCAAGAGTTGTTTGACCACTTCGCAGACCTTTTCCTTCTTCAGGCCATATCGGCTCATGAGGACCCAGGCCAGCTCCAGGATGGAAAGCTGGGTCACCAATACAGGCTGGTTTTTCTTGATGAAGGCCTGGGCCTTCTCGAACTGGGTGGGATCGTCTCTCGTCACAAGGCGGACCAAGACGTTGGTATCGATCGCCGCCATCTGATTACAGCCGCTTCATCCGGGAGCCCAGGAACTCGCGCCGCGCATCCTTGAGTTCCTTGTCCGTCAGCCGGACGCCGGAAACGCCCAGCAACTTGTGCAGATCATCTAACGTGAAACGCTTGGCCCGGACCACATAGTCGCCATTATCCTGCCGGTCCCAGACCAGCTCCGTACCGGCCCGAACGCCAAGATCCCGCCTGACCTCGGCCGGAACCGAAATCTGTCCCTGCCTGGTGACCTTGGACATCGCGACAAGCATGATCGAATCCCTCATTACCAATGGTAATGAATCCTGGCCGTGGTGCAAGGGGTATCGATGCGGTTACTTCACCACCTTGGCATCCGTGATGACCACCGCGGTCACCGGCACGTCGCCCGGGCCGGTCTTCACGTCCTTGATCTTGTCGACGGTGTCCATGCCCTTCACCACCTGGCCGAACACGCAGTAGCCCCAGCCGTCCTGGCCCGGGTAGTCGAGGAAGCCGTTGTCCTTCACGTTCACGAAGAACTGGGCGGTGGCGCTGTGCGGCGCCGAGGTGCGGGCCATGGCGATGGAGCCGCGGATGTTCTTCAGCCCCTTGCCCGCCGCTTCCTTGGCCTCGTTCTGGATCGGCGCCAGGGTGGCCTTCTCGGCGCCGTCGGCGGTCATGCCGCCGCCCTGGATCATGAAGCCGGCGATGACCCGGTGGAAGACGGTGCCCTTGTACTGGCCGGATTTGACGTAGCCCAGGAAGTTGGCCACGGTCCTGGGCGCTGCGTCGGGGTTGAGTTCCACGGTGAAGCTGCCCAGGCTGGTGGTGAAGGCCACCTGGGGTTTGGCGGCGGCGCAGACAGCGATGGTGGCGAAGGCGAAAGCGAAGGCTCGAAGGCGCATGGCATGGCTCCTGTGGTGCTGGAATGGTCATTATGCCTGAACCGGCCCGGCCCGGCCCAGCGGGATTAGGAAGAAATCCGCTTCAATCTTTTGCTCTCGGCAAAGGAAAGAGCTAGATTTATGGTGAATGTCCATCACCGGTGCGACGCGTGCTGAAACCTCCTGTCATGTTGGCCTGTCCCGATTGCGACCTCCTGCATCGGGCCGGCGCGCCAGGGAAGCACAGCATGCAGCTCTGCGTCCGCTGCGGCGCGGTGCTCGGCCGGGGCCGGCATGCCGGCCTGGCCCGGGTGATGGCCCTGCATGTCACCGCGCTGATCCTGTTCTTCCTGGCCAACGCGTTCCCGCTGCTGGCCCTGCGCCTGCACGGGACCTTGCGGGAAACCTCGATCCCGGGCTGCGCCCGGATCCTGGCCACCCTGGGTTGGCCCTGGCTGTCGGCCATCCTGGTCACCACCGTGATCCTGGGCCCGCTGCTGCAGCTGGGCGGGACGCTGGCGGTGCTGGTGCAGATCGCCCGCCGCCGGCAGGGCCCGTGGACGGCCAGGCTGTTCCGCATCCTGGAGGAGTTCCGCAGCTGGGGGATGGTGGAGGTGTTCCTGCTCGGCGTCCTGGTGTCCTATTCCAAGCTCTCCCAGACGACCACAGTGATGGCGGGGCCGTCCCTGTACGCCCTGGGCGGCTTCCTCTTCGTGGCGGCCCTGGCGGCGTCGGCGCTGGATCCCCGGGCGGTGTGGGAGGCGGCGGGCGCCCCCGCCGAGGTGCCGGAGCCACGCCAGGGGAACGGGCGCAGCGCCCGGGGCTCGGGCCTGCAGGGGTGCTCCGCCTGCGGGCTGCTGGCCCCGGTCTCGGGCCAGGTCTGCGCCCGCTGCGGCGCCACCCTGCACAGCCGGAAACCGGACAGCGCCACCCGCACGTGGGCCCTGCTGATCACCGCCGCCATCCTCTACATCCCGGCCAACGCCCTGCCGGTCACCCAGGTGATGAACCTGGGGCGGGCGCACGAGGACACCATCCTCAGCGGCGTCCGCTACTTCCTGCGCACCGGCTCCTGGCCCCTGGCCCTGCTGATCTTCGTCGCCAGCGTGCTGGTGCCGCTGGTCAAGTTCGTCATCCTGGTGTTCCTGCTGGTCTCGGTCCGGTTCCGGCTGCGCTGGCGGCCCCGCCTGCGGGCCGGCCTCTACCGGCTGACCGAGATGGTGGGCCGGTGGTCCATGGTGGACATCTTCGCCATCACCCTCATGGTGGCCATGCTGCGCATGGGCAGCCTGGCCTCGGTCGTGCCGCGGCCGGGCGCCATGGCGTTCGCCTTGATGGTGGTGGCGACCATCCTCGCCGTGCGCAGCTTCGACCCCAGGCTGGTCTGGGACGCATTGGAGTCCGCCCATGATTGACGAGCCCGAACAAGCCCAGCTGGTGCCGCCCGAGCCGGTCCTGCGCCGGCGCAGGCCGTCGCTGGTCTGGCTGATCCCGCTGGTGGCGGCGGTGATCGGCGCCTGGATCGCCTTCAGAAGCTACGCCGAACGGGGCCCTACCATCAACATCACCTTCCAGAGCGCGGAAGGGCTGGAGGCGGGCCAGACCCGGATCAAGCACAAGGACGTGGAAGTGGGCCGGGTCACCGCCATCAACCTGAGCCCGGACTTCGGCCATGTCGAAGTCACCGCCGAGCTCAAGCGCGGGGCCTACGCGCAGATCTCCGAGAACACCCGGTTCTGGGTGGTGCGGGCCCGGGTCAGCACCAACGGGATCTCGGGCCTGGGCACCCTGCTGTCCGGCGCCTACATCGGCATGGACCCCGGTCCGCACGGCAAGCCGCAGCGCAGCTTCAAGGGGCTGGAAAGCGCGCCCACCATCATGCCCAGCACGCCGGGAACCCTGGTGGAACTGCGCGCCGAGAAGCTGGGTTCGCTGAACATCGGCTCCCCCGTGACCTTCCGGCAGATCCACGTGGGCGAAGTGGAGGGCTTCGACCTGGCCCCGGACGGCCAGTCGGTGCTGATCAAGATCCAGGTCAACGCGCCCTACGACCGTCTGATCCACCACGAAACCCGGTTCTGGGATTCCGGCGGGGTGGACCTGAGCATCGACGCCAACGGCGTCCGGCTGCACTCGGACTCCATGGTGCAGCTGTTCCTGGGCGGCATCGCTTTCGAGAACCCCGCCGGCCAGCTTCCCGCCGAGCTCACCCCGGGCCAGACCTTCACCCTGTTCCCCAACCACGACAAGGCCTACGAGCCGGTGTTCCTCGACCACCACTTCTTCCTGCTGAATTTCGACGAATCGCTGCGCGGCCTGTCCCGGGGGGCGCCGGTGGAGTTCCGCGGGGTGAAGGTGGGCGAAGTGCAGGACTTCAAGCTGGAGTTGCGCGCCGGCGAGCTGGAAGCCCGGATTCCGGTGCTGATCACCCTGGAGCCCGCGCGGTTCGCCATCAAGGGCGGCAACGGCGCGTCCATCGAGGACCTCATGGCCAGGATGGTGCGCAAGGGCTTCCGGGCCCAGCTCAGGGCCGGCTCGCTCATCACCGGCACCGTGTTCGTGGACCTGGGCTTCTTCCCCCAGGCCGCGGCCAGGGCCATGACCCGGAGCGGCGGCTACCCGGAGATCCCCACCATCCCGTCCACCATGGGCGCCCTGGCGGACAACCTGGCCAGGCTGGTCGACCACCTGCAGAAACTGCCGCTCGAGGACATCGCCGACCAGCTGCGCGGCACCTTCCCGGTCCTGCGCGACACCCTGCAGCAGACCCGGGCCCTGATGGCCCGCCTGGACACCGAGACGGCGCCCCAGGCCAAGGCCACCCTGGCCCAGGCCCAGGCCACCCTGGCCGCCCTGGAGCGGACCCTGGGCGCCGATTCGCCCACCCAGGCCGATCTGCGCAACGCCCTGGACGAATTCGCCAAGGCCGCCCGGGCCCTGCGCAACCTGGCCGACTCCCTGGAGCGGCATCCTGAATCCATGATCTTCGGCAAAGGGAAAACCCCATGATCCGCTGGCGGCCCGTTCCCGTCCTGTTCCTGGCCGCCTGCGCGGGCTGCCTGGGGCCTTCCGCGCAGGTGGCGCTGCACACGCTCCAGCCGATGCGGCAGGAGGGGGCCGTGCCGGCGCGTTCCGGATTCGCCCTGGAGGTCATGCCGGTGCGCCTGCCGGAGTTGCTGCAGCGCCCGCAGATGGTCATGGTGCGCTCCGGCGGGCTCGGGCTGTCCGAGACCCAGCGCTGGGGCAACCCCCTGGACCAGGACATGCAGCGGGTGCTGGTGGCGAACCTGGGCCTGCTGCTGGGCAGCGGCGCCGTGGTGCCGAGCCCCTACGGCGAACGGGTGGCGGCCGCCTACCGGCTGGAGCTGGTGGTCCTGAGCTGCGCGCCCCAACCCGGCGGCGCACTGGCCTTCGAGGCA
>Ga0316230_1001788_pt1 | contig 20715 bp, 15 predicted proteins | sample TBH18025metaG_FD_206004 | JGI IMG/M metagenome (GOLD analysis project Ga0316230, IMG submission 206004) | Freshwater microbial communities from Trout Bog Lake, Wisconsin, USA - TBH18025 | ecosystem: Environmental > Aquatic > Freshwater > Lake > Hypolimnion/Profundal zone | place: USA: Wisconsin...
GCTCGGATGGCTTACCGCGAGCAGAGCCTGGTCGGGCAGGGATTCGTCATCCAGCAAATCGGCCCGGTTGCTCGTTGCGATCACCTGCGTGTGGAGCGAGGCGGCTAACAGGGCGTTCCGCAGGACGCCGGCGGCTCCGGGATGCAGGGCGGCTTCTGGTTCCTCAATGGCGACCAAGGCCGCCTGTTGGTCTGGATCGCGATTCGCGGATTGAAACAGGGCGGTCAGGACCCCTAACGCGCGCAGGGTGCCTTCGGACATATTCTCGGCCAGGAACCGCCAGGGCAGTTCGTTGCCCCCGACTTTCTGGCGGAATTCCAGGGTCGCTCGGTTGCCGATGTGCCGGGTGGCGACATCGACCACACCGGGAACGACTTTCGAAAGCAGTTCCACCACCCGGGCTTTGGCCCAGGGACGCTCGGTGCTGAGGCGATTCAGCATACTGGCGAGATTACCGCCGTCTCTCAGGAGCACTGGGCCGGCGTCCACCGGTTGCCAGTCGCGGATTTTGTCGGGATTGAGTTGGTAAAAACCCATGTGCGTGAGGCAGGCGTACAGGGGGCGGAATTCGGGCCGATGGGAAACCGCCGCCAGAAAGAGCCGATCCTCCGCGGCGGGAGGGAGGGGTCTGGGATTCGACTCCGTGACCACGCCCGAATTGACCACAAAAAAAGTGTCTTCCTGGAGAGTTTCTCGAGCATAGAGGCGGCATTCCTCCCGCTGGACCTCGAAACCTCCGTTGGGTTTGGGCCCGACCCGGAAGGCATAAAAGCCGGACGTCGAGTCGGGCAAGACAAACTCGAGGCGCATGCCCAGGTGATTGGGATGGCCCAAGGAACGACGACGGACCTCGTTGATCCCGCCGCGCTCGCGCAGGGCGTGGACCAGAGAACTGTTGAGGGCTTCGCCGGCGAAGCGAAGCGCGTCCAGGAAGTTGCTTTTGCCGGAACCATTTTGGCCGACCAGGAAATTGAGCGGGCACAGTCGTACAGAGCAGGAGGCGATGCTCTTGTAATTCTTCAGCACCACACGCGTTATCAGAACGGACCCATTCATGGCCACGCTTATACCATTCTATGGGAGACCGTTCCATGCCAAAGTGCGCGGCTGTTGCCGGATCGCGCCAGGAATGAGTCTACCTCGGCGGTGGTGTGTCGGTCAGATCCCGTACAAAGTTCACTCCGCCACCGCAAAGCCCATTGGTTCGACGGTTTTGCCGTTGGGGAGACGGAAGGGGGCCGCTCCGAAATTCACCGTCACCGTCTGGCCGTTGGCGAAGAGGGTTTGCTGCACCGCGCGGTCGGTGGTGAGGAAACGATGGTCGAGCATCTCGGAGTAGCCGGAGCGGCGGACGTACGGGCAAGTATTTCGGTAGCTTTGCGCGAAACGGGCCTGGTTTTCCTCCCACAGCTTCCGGTTGAACATGAACATGGGGGGTGTCCCGTAGAGCACATTGAACAGGTCCCGCTTGTCCCAGAGGGCGGGGAGCTTGTTGTTGTAGTCGCCCCAATACCATTGGGCCACGGTGCAGTCGTGGAAGACTAGTTCCCAGAGCGGCAGGCGGTAGGCGTGGCCGAGTTGGTATTTCGCGACCCGTTCGGGGACGCTGGTCAGGATCTCGCTCATGCGCCGGCCGGCATCGGGCACGCGATAGGGACCAAGGCTGAGCATACCCTCGAAATAGTGAAGGAAGGGCACCGAGGCGTCATGGCCGGTTTCGCAGCCGGTGACGAGCTTTTGATCCTCGGACATGTAGCGCAGGAGCGCCATCTTCGACTGTTTGCTCTCGGTCCGGGTCATGGGGTGGTTGGTGGCATAGCACTCGTGCCAGGGGGCCGCGGTGGTGGTGTCGATGAACCGGCATTGGTACGGGCTGGAAAGCAGTTCGGCGGGAACCCGTGCGCGGGCGAAATCCAGCGCCAGCTTGTCGCAGATCACTCCGCAAGAGATCATCGAGTTGTCTTTGGCCTCGACGCCCCAGCCTTTGATCCATTGGCCGCGGGCATCCAGGATGATCCCGTTGGGCCAGGCGCCGGTGGTCCAGTCCCCATGCACCCAGCGGAGTTTGGGAAACTGGGCGGGGTCCATCACGTCCTGGTAAATATCGTAGCGGCTGGTGAGGACGCCGAGGCTGTTGAGGGCGCGCAGATTCTCCGGCGGTTGGGCGTTGCTCCAGAGGAGGTGCTCGATACCCGCGCTTTGCATCTCCTGGACTATCGCGACAGCATTCCGTTCCCAGCACCAGACGTTCACTGCGCCGATGAGCCGGTCCACGTTCGGATTGGCGCGGCGTTTTTCGGCAAGGGTCTTCAGGAGGCCGATCTGGCCGGCGTAAGCCCGGTATCGCTTGGCCATCGCCACATGCCCCCCATGGTCGAAGAACACATATCGGAGTTTCCGCGCGTAACCGAAGTTACGGCGTTGCGGCTCCCATTCGGGGGCGATAGTGAGCCGCCGGTCAACCCGGCGCATCTGGATGGCGGCGTCATCCGGGGTTTCCAGGATGCCCATCTGCCCGGCATTCCCGTCGGTCACGCCCCAAAACGCCATGCAGATGCCGTGTCCGCCGTAAGCGATCAGCCGATGGGTCTCCACGCTCTCGTCCTCGACCGGATAGGAAATGCCCTCATTCATCGGCACGACCAGATAGTCACCCACGGCGCTCTCGAAGGGGTGGGGGAACCGGAGCGTGGTCGGCATTGGCCCGGAGGCAGCCAGTTCGAGCGTGAACTCGGGCTGATCAGCCACCAACTCGACTTTGCCCGTAACTTCCAGGCCGGACTCGACGTGGTAAAGTCTCAACCGAATCCTGCTCCCTTCGGTTGAGGCGCTGGTCAGGATCAGGCCCGAGGCTTGCGCCCGCTGCGCCCATTCGCGCCCCGTGCGGAGATCATGGACGCGGAAGGTGGCATTCGACGTGATGAGCGTCACGGTGAGGTCGTGATTCGAGACCACCAAAGCTGCGGCCAGACCGGAAGCCCCGTTTCGCGCAGGGCCGGACGCGCGCAGGACAAAATCATCGACCCAGGCAGTGATCTTGCCGTAGCCGATGAGCCGGGGTTGGATCTGAACGATGCCATCGGGAACGAGCAGGCGTGTGCGCAATGGCTGCCAGCCTCCGCCGGCCTCGGCCTCCCGGCTGGCGTAGCTCCATTCGGCCGCTTGATTGCTCTTGTTCCACGTCGAGGCGCAGAACTCGAGGCTCCCTTCGCCTTCGGTCTTTACCCAGACCTCCATTTCGAGGAGGTCGCCGGGATGGACCTCCAGCCGCTGGCCTGGCTCGAGACTCCAATCCTCCGCGGACCGGTGTTCGACCCGTCCGGCCGCTTTGCCGCCGTGACGAACCTGTTCATCCAACGCCAGCGTGCCCGCCCGGTCCTGCCGGGTCCAAAACCGCCAACCGTCGAGGCCGGACTCGAAACCGCCATTGGTGAAAGCGGCGCCATAAGCGGATGCACCCGTGAATACCAGAGCCAAAAGCCAAGGAATCTTCATCAAGGGAACTGTATCGAAGCCCAGCGTGAAGTGAAAGGGAAAGCAAGAACTCTAGTAGCCTTCTCCTTTCGATTCCACGGGGTCTGGCCAGACGGCGTCGAGCCCTTCCCAGAACCCCGGTTTTCCTCCCGGCCCGGGTCGCGGGTCGCCGCCATCATCCCGGCCATCCAGGCCGACGGAATAGAGGAGGAAAGTGCCGTTCGGCCTGGGGCGATAGCTCAAGGAATTGCCGCCCATCGGGTCGCCTGGCGCCACTGCCAGAAACTCCGGGATTAGCGCGGCGAGCGTCTCGGGCAGGCGCCCGTGTCGGAGTTGATAGCGCGTCAAGGCGAGGGCTGCCAGGGTCATCTGTCGCTCGGTCTCGCCCTTGATGGCGGTTTCCGTGGCGCGGATGAAGTTGGGCTGGTTGTCCCAGGAGAGCCGCCGGGTGAGCTGCTGGAAACCCGCGGAAATCGGCGACTTCCGCGTCGTCGGGGGAGTCATCTGCGCCTTCACCGTGGTCCACCGCTCGCCCGCGCGGAGGCTCCGGACCCGGTCCAAGCTGGACTGAGTCTGCTGAAGGTAGAGCAGTTCATCAGCCTCGGCGCTGGTCAAATGATAGATCGGAAGGAGCACCCCGTCTTCGAAAACTGAGGCGAGATTGGGCACTGCCGGGGTGGGCGCGACGCTGCTGAGGGACAACCCGCGCGCGGTCGCCGGATTCTTGTGGAGCAGGGTGGCGTATTCCAGCCCCGAGATACGGCTGCCCATGAGACCTTTCTCCAAGCCCCCCCAGCAGGTCATCCCCCTCGACGCCCCCTTGCATCCGGGCGAGTTGTGCGTCCGTCCAACCCGGAGCTTGCAGCGCCTCCCAAATCGCCACCGACGCCAAACGGGTTATCGCCACGCGGATCATCTGCGCCACCAGGCTATACTCCCTCCGGTCCACCTTCCCCAGTGCTGCGAGGGCCGCCAGGTCGAGTGAAGCCGCTTCGAGGCGGTCCTGGCGCACCTCGCTCATCGCCGCTCCCATGAGCCACTGGGCGGCCGTCCGCATGGACACAAAGTCGATGCGCGGACCGAACAGGAGGTTGGTGCGGGGCCCGCTATCGGGGGCGGGGTCTTTGAGTGCCGCCCGCAATTCCTGAAACGGTCCTTGCAAGGTCTCCACCTGGCGGGCAAAGGCCTCCCAATTCCACGCCGGATTCGGCCCGTCGCCCGGGCCCAGCCACGGATTCGTTTGGCGCCAGGCCACCTGGGCCCGGCCTGGGGAGCTGTACCAGCGGAGCGGCAACGTCCCCGGCGTAAGTGGTTGTCCCCGGGTCTTGGCCGCGGCGGTGACGAGCAGCGCGAGGGAGGGGCCCCCATTCGTGCTGCGCTCGCGTCCCAGATCGGCATAGGTTAGTTTCTCGCCGCTCGCCTGTAATAAAGCTCGGTATTGCGCGAGCGCGTCCTGCCTGTGCGACCGACAGTCGTAGAGGGTGAGACCGACCAAAGCCAACAAGAGGAGCCCCGACATAATGGGCAGTCCCGGATAGCGGCGCAAAATGCCTGGTTGGCCGGATGGCGACATGGAGGGGAAAAACCGCGTCGGTAGCAAAGTTGCGGTCTAACGCCGGCTTTCCAACCCCTTTCAGCCGGCCCGGAATAGAGTTGAGTCCGGCCCGGGAGCGGGGGAGAATGCCCCCTTCCGAAGGAAAATGAAACGAGTTTGTATTTTTTGTGGTTCGAGTCCCGGCGCGCGCCCCGAGTACGCCGCCGCCGCGGGGCATTGCGGGGCGGTTCTGGCGCAACGAGGGCTGACCCTCGTTTATGGCGGCGGGAACGTCGGGCTGATGGGTACCCTGGCGGATGCGGTACTGGCGGGGGGCGGGGAGGTCATCGGCGTTATTCCACGAAAATTCATCGAACATGGGGTGGACCACCAGCACGTCACCTCGATGATCGCCGTCGACACCATGCACGAACGAAAGCAGAAAATGGCGGAGTTAGCCGACGCCTTCATCGCCTTGCCTGGTGGGATCGGCACCATGGAGGAGTTCTTTGAAGTCTTCACCTGGCTGCAGATCGGCTTCCATCAAAAACCGGTGGGATTGCTGAACGTTTCCGGGTTCTACCATTCGTTGCTCGCGTTTCTCGAGCACCTGCGCGAGGAACGCTTCTTGAAGCCGGAACATCTCCAGGGGCTTTTGGTCGAGGAAAGGACCGAAGCGCTCCTGGACCGGTTGGCCGGGTTCGCACCCGCTTCCGTGGCGAAGTGGATAAATCGAGTTTGAGTTGCTCGTCCTCAGTCGCTGGGCCGGTATTTTCCGCCGTCTCAGCGGACCACGAACGGGTGCTCGCGTCGGCCATGGGAGGCTAACCGCCCACCCGGCGCTGACAGCCTCCTCCGGCGGTGCCGGACGCGGCTATTAGGCAAAGCCCTACAAGCGAATTGTACTCCGCCCAATAGCCGAAAAGCGCCTCGTTCGCTAAGGTTCATCATGCCAAATGACAGGCTTATGAACCGCTTGCGCCGTTTACTGGAAGGACCTGGTAGCCGCCAAACCCGCCGCTGGGCCGGGCGCGGCCCCGGCCTGGGTGCGGCGCCAGCTCGCCAACACCCTCCTCTATGATGAAAGACGTTTCCCCGCTCGGCCGGCGCGCCGCCTTGGTCATCGCGACCCTGGCCGCCGCTGGTTTCGCAGCCCTGTTCCTCCGATCAGGCTCCGGCCAGACGCCCGCCTCCTCCCCGGCCACGAACGCCCACCCGGCCGAGGCGATCGTGGAATTGACCGGCAGTCAACTCAAGGCGCTGAAGGTGGAACCGATTGTGAGGTACCAGTTCCCCGCGGAGCGAGAGGCTCTCGGTGCCATCGATTATGACGAAGACCTCGCGGTCCAAGTGTTTTCGAGTTACCCCGGCAAAATCCTAAGCGCCTTGGCCAACCTCGGCGACGACGTTCAAAAGGGACAAGCACTGTTCACCATCGACAGTCCGGACCTTATCCAGGCCGAATCGCTGCTGATTTCGGCCGCCGCAACCCTGGAACTGACCAGCCAGGAACTCAGCCGGGCGCGGGATCTCCGCGGGATCAACGGGGTTTCCGAACGGGAACTGGAACAGGCGACCTCCGACCAGCACACCGCCGAGGGCGCCCTCAAGGCGGCGCGCGAGGTGGTGCGTCTCTTCGGGAAGACCGAGACGCAAATCGATCAAATCCTCACCGCGCGAAAGATCGACCCCGCGCTCGTCGTCGCCAGTCCGGTCAGCGGGCGGGTTACGGCGCGCAATGCCCAACCGGGACTGTTCGTCCAACCGGGGAACACGCCGGCCCCTTACTCGGTAGCCGATCTCTCCACCAAATGGATGGTCGCCAACGTCACCGAAAGCGACAGCCTTCTGGTTCGGCTTGGCCAGCCGATTCGGGCCGCGGTTAGCGCTGTTCCCGGGCGGGTGTTTGCAGGCCGGATTTCCGCGCTCGGCACGGCCGTCGATCCCAACACCCACCGCGTGATGGCGCGTTGTGAGCTCAAGGACCCCAATAATGACCTGCGACCCGGGATGCTGGCCACCTTCATCATCCAGGTGCGAGACCCCGTGGACGCGGTTGCGATTCCGACCACCGGTGTGGTGCGGAATGGGGATGGCACCATGGCGGCGTGGGTGACAGGGGATCACCACCGTTTCACGCAGCGGATCATCAAACTGGGTCTGGAACGAGACGGTCGATACGAGGTCCTTGAAGGATTGCGGTTGGGAGAGATAGCCGTGACTGACGGGGCGGTTTTCCTGAGCAACCTGCTGGAGGCTCCGCCGGCTGATTGAACGCGAGCGGGTATTGGCCGAAATCGCCCTGCCTTTCTAACCACCGATTATGCTCAAATCCCTGATCGCCTTCTGCCTCAGTCGCCGCGCAATTGTGATGTTCGCCTTGCTGGCGTTTGCCGCTGCCGGCCTCATGGCCTACCTTAAGCTCAACATTGAGGCCTATCCGAATCCGACGCCGGTGATCCTCGAAATCACGGCCCAAGCGCCGGGCCTTTCGGCTGAGGAGATGGAACGTTATTACACGCGGCCCATTGAGATCGGTCTTTATACCACTCCCGGCATCGATATCATCCGCTCGACCTCATTTTACGGTTTGGCGTTCGTCCGCGTCGTTTTCAAGTATGGGGTGGATTATCATTTCGCCTACGCGCAAGCAGCCATTGCCATGCAGCAGAACGTCAACCTGCCTGGCAACCAGGTGGCCCAAATCCAGCAAAACAGTTCCACCGGCGAGATCTACCGCTACCAGGTGGTGGGTCCCAAGCGACTGGGTCTTACCAATTTGCGAACGGTGCAGGATTGGGTGGTGCGGCGCCGACTCCTGACCATCCCGGGCATTGTGGCGGTCAATAGTTGGGGCGGTCCGACCAAGGAGTTCGAGGTGGAAGTCGATCCGCGAAAGTTGGAGAGCTTTGGCTTGAGCATCCCGCAGATCCTCAACGCCCTGGGCAATGCCAACATCAATGTCGGGGGACGTGAAATCCGCATGGGCCAACAATCGATTAACATCCGCGGGGTCGGCTTAATCGATGACGGCGGCGAGGATGATCTGACCCAAGGCTTCAAGGTGGACGACATCGAGCAGGTGGTGCTGGCGCAGACTAACGGCCTCCCGGTGCTGGTGAGAGACCTGGCCAAAGTCTCGGTCGGCTACGCGCCTCGGTTGGGGATTCTCGGCCGTGATCACCAGGATGATGTCGTAGGTTCCATCGTCGTGATGAGTCGCGTGGGGCACGCCAATGAGATGATCCCCAAGGTCAAAGCCGAGATCGAGCGAATGAACCACGACGGCAGTTTGCCGCGTGGAGTCGAACTGCGCCCTTATTACGACCGGTCCTCGCTGGTCGCCGTCACGACCCATACGGTGCTTCACAATCTTGTGTTCGGCTGTCTCCTGGTGTTTCTGATCCAGTGGATCTTCCTGGGCGACCTGCGCAGTGCGATTATCGTCGGGTTGAACATCCCCTTCGCGCTGTTCTTTGCTATCCTGCTCCTGGTGGCCTACGGCGAGAGCGCTAACCTGCTTTCGGTGGGCGCAGTGGATTTCGGGATCATCGTGGATTCGGCGGTTATTCTCGTCGAAAATGTTTTCCGGAATCTCCAGCGAACGGCCGAAGAGCGGCAACTGCTGCTGCGCCGCCTGGCCAGCGGGTTTTACGGCCCGGATCCCACCGCCCTGGCGGAAGGCGAACCGAGCATTGCTTGGACCGACCGATTGCGGCTGATCCTCATCAGCGCGGTGCAGGTGGACAAAGCCGTGTTTTTCTCAGCCATGATCACCGTGGCCGGCTTCGTTCCGCTCTTCATGATGGAGGGCATTGAAGGCCAGATCTTCGGGCCGATGGCCCGGACTTATGGCTACGCGCTCGCCGGAGCGCTGATCGCCACCTTCACCATCACGCCGGTGCTCGCTTCCTTCTTTCTCCCCGCTCACCTTCAAGAAACCGAGACCTTGGTGGTGCGGGTCCTTCACCGGCTCTACACTCCCGCCCTCCGGTTCGCGCTCTCCCATCGGGCCGTCGCGGTGCTCATCGGGGCTCTATTCGTCGGGGGGGCAGCCCTGCTCGCGCCCCGGCTGGGCAGCGAGTTCCTGCCCCATTTGGAGGAGGGCAATTTCTGGATCCGCGCCTCCATGCCTATGACTCTCTCCCTCGCAGACGGCGAGGCCGCTGCCTCCAAGATGCGGCACATCCTGCTTCGGCATCCTGAGGTCCTCACCGTCGTCTCGCAGCACGGGCGGCCCGATGACGGCAGCGATGCTTCACCTTTTTCCAACGTCGAGTTGTTCGCACCCCTCAAGCCCTTCGACGAATGGCCTAAGGGTTTGACCAAGGAAAAACTCACCGATCGGATCCAGGCGGAATTCGACCAGGAATTGCCGGGAGTGGTGTTCAACTTCTCGCAATACATTCAAGACAACATCGAAGAGGCCACTTCGGGTGTAAAAGGGGCCAACTCGGTGAAGATCGTCGGGCCAAACCTCGAGACCCTCGAGGCACTGGCCGCTCAAGTGAGAGAAGAAATGAGCCAGGTGCGCGGGATTGCCGACCTGGGCATTTTTCCCGTGCTGGGACAGCCAAACCTCAACATCAAGGTCAATCGGGCCAAAGCGGCGCGCTACGGTTTGAACTCGGGCGACGTCAATTCCGTGGTTCAGGCCGCTTTGGGCGGGGCGGTGGCAACGACCGTGCTGGAGGGGGATCGCCAGTTCAATCTCACCGTGCGATTTCCGGCCGAGTTTCGCGACAACATCCAACGGATTCGCGACCTGAAGGTGGCCTGCCCCATCCCGTCTGGAGGCAACGCGTACATTCCGCTGAGCGACCTGGCCGCCATCACCCTCGATACCGGCGCTTCCTGGATTTACCACGAAAGCACTCAGCGTTTCATCCCCATCAAATTCAGTGTGCGCGACCGGGATCTCGGCAGCACGGTGGCGGAGGCCCAACAGCGTATCGCGAAAAAGGTGACCCTCCCCAGTGGTTATCGCTTCGTCTGGGCGGGCGAATTTGGAGACCTCCAGGACGCCAAGAAGCGACTGGAACTCATCGTGCCGCTGAGCCTCATTCTCATCATCGGCCTGCTCTACTGCCTCTTCAATTCCTTGCTCGAGTGTTTGCTGACGTTGGCCGGCATCCCGTTTGCCATCGCGGGAGGCGTGTTTGCGCTCTATGTCTCGGATCTCAATTTCAGCATCTCGGCCGCGATCGGGTTTGTCTCGTTATTCGGAGTGTCGGTCATGAACGGTATCCTCCTGATCACCTATTATAACCAAGCCCGGCTGCGTGGCGGGACGCCGACGGACGCCATGTTCCATGCCGCCTCGACCCGCATGAGGCCCTTGCTGATGACGAGCTTGTCGGCCTGCATCGGCTTGCTGCCCGCGGCCATCTCGACCGGCATCGGCAGCCAGGTGCAACGCCCCCTGGCCACCGTGATCGTCGGCGGCATGCTCTTTGGTCCGGTCATGCTGCTGGTGGTTGTCCCCGCGCTCAAGATGGTGTTCCTCGGCCGGGCCAAGCATGAGCCGTCAACGCAGCCTCAAACCCCGTAGCCACTTCATGCAACCTCCAAGTTATCTTCTCGTCGCCGTCGCCGCAGGCTGGGTTGCAGTCAATCCGGGTTTCGGCCGGGCCGAGGAACCACCGTCTCGGCCGGGCCAGGAACCGGCGGCGATGAACGCTGCGGAAGCCAGTCGACGAGCCAACCCGGCGGGGGCGACGATTGTCGCGCCGCAACCTCAGCCGGGCCCGCTGGCCTCCATCTCGTCCACCGGGAAACCCGTCGGCCGTGTTCCGACTGAAACCGCACTGGGAGTGAACCAGCCAGGGCCGGTTTCTTCTCAACCCCTGAAGCCCGTCGAGGAGGGCAGGGCGCTGGTCACAGCGGAGCGTCCAGTGGCCCGGCGGACAGTGACGCCGGCGCTTGGATGGTCCGCCATTGGTTCCCGGAGACTCGCCCCAGCGATCCTCGGCGGCCCGGCAGCTCGGAACCCCAGCACCCTCGCCATCATCAACGGTACCACCTGGAAACGAAAACCTTAAGCACCATGCCGCTCAAATCCTGCACTACCCTGCGTCTTTCCCCACGGCGCCGCGCGCGCCGCGCCGCCTCTCTCATCTGGACCGTGGCCCTGCTGGCCGGGTGCGCAGTCGGACCGAACTTCAAGCAACCAGACGCCCCGCAGGTGAACGGGTACACGCCGGACCCGTTGCCGGCCACGACCGGGTCAGCGGCGGTGTCCGGCGGGGAACCGCAGCAGTTCCTCAACGGGGCCGACCTTCCCGGGGATTGGTGGGAATTATTCCACTCCAAGCCGCTCACGAGCCTGATCGAACGTTCGCTTTCCAACAACCCCAGCATCAAGGCGGCCCAGGCCGCGCTCACCGTGGCTCGGGAAACGGTGAGAACGCAGAACGGGGCCTTTTTCCCCGGCCTCACGGGGAACATCTCGGCAGCGCGTCAGAAAACGGCCTCGGTGGTTTCGCCCACGCCCAATTCGGGCGCCTTGTACTTCAATCTCTATACGCCTCAGGTGAACGTCTCCTATGCGGCCGACGTTTTTGGCCTGAACCGCCGGACGGTAGAGTTCCTGAAGGCCCAAGAGGAGCAAACGCGCTTTGCCCTCCTGGCGACCCACATCACTTTGAGCGCCAACGTGGCGGCCGCGGCCATCCAGGAGGCAGCCTTGCGGGGTCAGATCGATGCGACGCGGCAACTCCTGGCCCTCAATACGAACCTGTTGCAGATGCTGCGAACTCAGTTCGCCAAGGGTTACGTTGGTCGATTGGACCTAGCGGCGCAGGAGTCTCAAATGGCACAGGTCGCGGCCACGCTCCCGCCGCTGCTCAAGCAACTGGCGCAGCAGCGCGATCTGCTGGCGGCCCTCGCCGGGGCCTGGCCGAGTCGGGATCTGCCCGAGCATTTCGAGTTGGCGGATTTTCAGCTCCCGCGGGAACTCCCCCTGAGCCTTCCCTCCCAGCTCGTCGCCCAGCGGCCCGATGTTTGCCAGGCCGAGGAAAACCTCCGCAGCGCCAACGCCCAGATCGGCATCGCGGTAGCCAACCGGCTGCCGAATCTCACCTTAAGCGCGGACGCCGGGAGCATGGCGCTGGCCGCCGGCCAGATCTTCGCGGGGGGGACCGGTTTTTGGACTCTGGCCGGCGGCGTTACGCAGCCCATCTTCCAGGGAGGCGCTTTGCTGCACAAGGAACGCGCCGCCCGGGCGGCCTGCCGCCAAGCCGCCGAACAGTACCGGAGCACCGTCCTGGCTGCCTTTCAGAATGTGGCGGACACACTGACGGCACTCGATCAGGACGCCGCCGCCCTGGTCGCCGCCGCCGCCGCCCGAGACGCGGCCAAAGTCACCCTCGATCTCGCCGCGCGGCAGTGGCAATCCGGCTACGCGAATTACCAGGCCTGGTTGAACGCGGAACAGGCCTATCAGCAGGCCGTCATTAGCCTGGTTCAGGCTCAAGCCAATCGCTACGCTGACACCGTGGCCCTCTTTCAAGCCCTCGGCGGCGGTTGGTGGCATCGGGCCGACCTCGCCACCTCTCGGCGGCCGTGAAGCCGTCCCCCACTTCCCTGGACCGGGGGAGGGGACCACAAAGCATCAAGGGGACGCTCTTGCGCGGGACCTGCTTGATCCCTCGCTTCCGGTGGTCGTCCATCACGCCCAAGCCAACCGGGTAACCGGGTAACTGACTTGACCGCTTCGTCGCCGTGCCCTATAGATGAAGGGTCACTGGTTGACGCGTTGGGTTATGCTCATAAGTGCGCCAACCGTTTCATACAAACGTCACGCCCTGCCAATCAGCCGGGTGAACGGTATTGCGTAAGTGACTGTAAAAAAACAGTTTAAGCCAGTTTAGCTCAGTGGTAGAGCAACGGTTTTGTAAAACGAGGCGGTAACGTTGGCTAACTCCCTCATTTTCTGTAACTTCCACCCGCCCAGCCTTTTAATAAAGCCTGCCTCCGGCACCAATCCGCACGAAAAGGCACCAAAGGGCACCCTCGCAGTCATGCAAACGTCATGCGGTGGAAGCTCTGGAATCCACTGCGTCACCTTGCCAATGATTCCTATCCCAAGGGGGGTAGGGAACTTTAGCAATTCACGGCACGAGAAAACCATTGACTTTTTCCCCAATCCCTTGCGAGGCTCGGATTATACTCCTTGCGGAGCTTCTGCGGGGGTTAATGATATGCCGACAGAAAACACAACAAGCACGGAACCACGATGGAAGGATAAGGAAGGCATTGCCGCCCACTTTGGGGTGAGCGTGCGGCACGTCACAAATCTGCAACGGCGTAGAATCCTGCCCTACGTCAAGTTCGGCAGAACAGTCCGGTTCGATGTTCGCGCCTGTGATGAGGCGGCAAAGGCACGGGAGATAAAGAGCGCGGCGTGCCAGTGGCAACTGGCTTCACCTGCCGCTGGTTGTTTGAACTCATGAGCGCACTACCTTTAGGGAGTGTTTGCTTGACATGCCGCGCTCCATGCTGGCGGGCGTGGACGATTCCGCGCCCATCAGATTCAGGAAGCGATTGCGGGAACTGCGGTTGGCGTGTCGGTGGACTCAAGAGAAGGCCGCAGAAGCCTGCGGCATCGGGTATAAGCTTTACCAGCTTTACGAACTTGGCCTAAAGCAAAACCCCGGTCTGGTCACACTTGAGAAGATTGCGAAGGGTTTTGGCATTGAGATTCACGAATTCTTCGCGCCCGCTCCCGTGTTGCGACGTGGTCCGAAAAGGGGTCTTGATGCTCGGAAACCGGCGCAAGATGGCAAAGGCAATCGACCCAAAAGCAACCACCACCTTTGAGGGGGTCCGGCGTCATCGTTTTGTTGCACTTTTGTTCTTGCGCCTTCTCCCGGTTTCTGTCAGGGTCGCGAGCGTGCTGAGCCTCTCAGCGCGTTCGGGGGACTTCGCACGTGTGGGTGTTTGCGAATTAACCATAGACAAACTAATGAAAAGGATAACCAAAGGAGCATTCAGGAGTGCGTCGTTTGTTATCGCGACTGCTACCGCGATACTTGCCAGCAACGTCAATACCTTCGCCATCGAAGGACTGACAATCTCGGTTCAGTGCCCAAACGTCGTTTTGGGCTGGCCCAGTAACCCCGGAGAGAATTACATCGTCCAATGGCGTCCAACCCTCGACCTAAGCACGCCTTGGGTTACGCTCACCAACTCCCTCCCCGCCGACTGGTCCACGAACTGGACTTTCTTCGTCCACAGCAACGTGGTTCAGTGCGGCTCAGGTGGGTCCGGCGGTGGAAGCGGGGGTTCGCCGCCGTCCCCAAGCGTGGCCTCTTCCGTGGCTTCAACGTCGTTGTCTTCCTCCTTGAACGCCGCCTCGGCATCTTCCGACGCGGTTTCTTCCGAACCGATGGCGATGCGTGCGGATGGAGTGGGGGATGCGATGCCCGTGCGGATTTTTCCGCCAGGGTTCGACCTGTCGGCGTTTATCATCTTTGACCCCGACACGGGGGAAAGGGTGAGCGGTAGAGGGTATGTAGTGCGCGAGACTGAGGCAAACGTGTCGCGAACGCATGGACCGCAGCCTATGGACGGCCCGACTGGTGGCAGCAGTGGTCCCGACCCGGGGTATTATCAGGTTGTGAAAGAGGGCGTGCAAATCTGGAACACCGCTTTGACCAATCTCACCGCAGCAGCGGTATCGAATGTTATTTCAATCCAATTTGAAGCGGGCAACGATACGGGAGATTTGGAAGACGTAACACTGCTCGTTGACGGAATACGGTATCGAGGGGTCACCCCTCTAATCGCCCCGGCAATATCTGGCCCCCTACAAGTGGACACCTCATTTTTGGAGAATGGTGATCACACTTTTCAGGTCATGGTTGGCTGGCGACTTCCTGATGGGTCAGATATCAACAACGACTCAGTTCACGCCTATAGTGACCCTCTCACGTTGACGGTCTCTAATGTCATCTATTTCCCCGACTGGGAGGAAGAAATCGGGGAACTCGGTTTTGCTTTCTATTCCTTCAAAACGACCTGCACGAATGCAGACTGGCGAATTGACGTTTACGATGTCAGCAACAATCTCGCTAAGACCTTGACCGGCCACACCGCCGATGGCGTAGTGGAAACCAATTGGAATTTGGTTGATATCCACGGTGCGACAAGGGCAACAAATGAGAACGACTCAGAATTTAGTGCGGTAATCACTGTGGCCGACCCGGTTACGAAGAAGCCGCCGACCCAAAAGAAGGGAATTGCTTATCCCGCCCACGGTCAGTGGGCTATCGCTTACCAAGATGCCTTTGGTAATATGGCTAACAGCAACGCTTATTGGCACGCGATTAATAGTTTTGGTGGGATGGCCGCGCAGTTTGGGGGCGCTCACACAGTTTTACCATCCAGCAACCCAACCAATGGCCAAACGTTTCCGCTTCGGTATGCGTGGACAAACAATCCTTCTCCTCCAACGATTGCGCAAAAACTAGCGGATGAAACGGCGCTTGTAGGACTTCTCACAAACGCGCCTACTCGCAACTTCTTTTACTGCGGGCATGGGAGCGGCTCAAGGTTGGTGTCAATCGACCTGGATGCTCTTAGATATGTTTATCTGAACAAGCATTATTATCGTTTCGTTTATCTTAAGGGGTGCTCGACTGCGACCGGCGCATTGCCTGCGGCATTTGGAAACAACTGCACTTCCGCAGTCGATCTGAGTTATTTTCAGAAGCACGGAATACGTCCAAGGACGTTTCTTGGCAATAATCAAGACGTTTTCTTTGCGAATAGTGGTAACTACTTCGACTCAGACACAGGCCAAACATATACGGGAGGAAAGGTAGCGGACCGGGTAATTGACTTTCTTAACAACTTTGAATTCTACTGGTATTTCAATTACGACATAACAAGCGCGATCTATAATGCTGAAAACGACACCCCTGACCTTAGAACTGGCTGGGACGACGGCCCAAATCTTTTGCTCTTCGGTTACCAGTGGCTTTACATAGACCAATATAACTATCAGTCCGACTGGCAGAACTAGAAAATGGCTATGTGGGAACTGGTTCAAGTCACGGCGCAATACTCAAATGCGGTATTAGTTGCAGTACTGCCCCATCTCTCTGGCTTCTCTCACAAGCTGGATTTACCAGTTCTCACACCTATCGCCCCAAGCCAAGTGTTGGAATTCAAATGCGACCCGCGTGCGGGACAGATTGGCGGTGCTGTAGTTCTCACAAATCGAACGATGTTCACTTTTCTCGATGGGAGAATTACGATTTATCGCTCACCGCAAAGCTACTATTCGCTTCAAGACCCCGGTCTCATTCCGCGCTGCTACGGCCCAGTGAAGATTCCAGAACAGGAGGCGCTGCACGTCGCTCGTGATGCGATTAGGCGTCTGGGGTATAAGGACTCCGTCTTCAACGCCGATAATCCACCGGTCGTGACCGCCCCGAGGAACGTTGGGACAAACTGTGTGGCGAGGTACTTGTTCCAGTGGCTTGACCGCAAGTTGCCAACGACACGCAAGGAAGGGGCTACCTTCCCCGCCTTGCTCGCAGTGGAGGTGAACGCCTCGAACGGGCGGGTAGAGATGTGGATTAACAATAGCGCCGCTACTCGCCAACGCTCACCCACGGTTAATGTGCGCCCACCTTTGCAGCAACCTCAGAACCCTACACCACAACTCGCGGGAGGCACGCAGACCTTTTCAGTTGACATGACCTCAGCGAACGCTTTTTTGGCCGCTATCTTGCCCCAGCTATCGGAATTCATAACTAAAGTCGGCCTCGACATTTCGACGCCTGTAACTACTAATCAGATTGTCACGACAAATTATGCCTGCCGCGTCCTTGAAGGGAAGCCAATGGCTCAGTTCTATCTGACCAACGGAGACCGTTTCTTTTACAGGGACGGGCACTTCTCAGATTTTTACGCCCACGACGCCATGCGAAAATTCCCCGACGAGGGACAAGCCGAGCATTTTCCAGGCGCAATAAGGATCACCACGGATACAGCGATTTCGACGTGTGAGAGTGTGATGATGAGACTGGGCTACAAAGGCGCATTTCCAAAACCAGTCGTTACTTATGCTCCTCCAAGAGGAAACGTGACGTTCAAGCGATACGTCTTTTATTGGAGGCGTTCGGGGGAGGACAGCGAATTTGCCTCTTTTGAGGTGGACATGGAAACCAAGGCCATTAAGTCCGTTTACCTCAATCACCCGGCTTTTCAAAAGAGATCGCCTAGCATTTACGTTCAGATTGGAACCAACACGCCGCCGGACAAACCAAGCCTGCCAGCTACGGCAGCGCCATCGCCAACTCTGTTACCGGCAACGCCGATTAAGAATGAGTGATTTAATCCGGGTGGGGGTCATACTCCCCACCTCCCCTCCTTGGCTGGCCGCTGCCCGGATTCCTCTTTCACGCGCTCGATTGTCGCTCTCGCGATTGAGATCGCGCTGTCTCGCCACGGCGATTCCTGCCTGCCACCCTCACCAACACACTGATTCCCTCGCCCGAGCGCCCACAGGAGGTTCTGGCGCGGTTGGGGACGGTTCTGGGCGGTTTCCCCGTCGTCCCATAGTATCTCATTGGGTTACGGGGCAGTCCTATGCAGCAACCGTGCCAGAAATCACCTGAAAAGCGGTTTTGTTGCCTAAAAAAGTGCATCCTCTCAAACCTAAATGACCATGTGCATTTGACAGGTTGGCCCGTTCTTGACTGAATCGAGCCATGAAAATGAACTTCGTGGCATACTACCGGGTATCAACCGAGAAACAGGGGTTGCAGGGCAACGGCATCGAAGCCCAAAAGCAATCCGTGGCCCGATACCTCACTTCGATGGACTGCGAACTCCTCGCCAGCTTTGAGGAAGTCGAGTCGGGTGCGAACAACAAGAGACCGCAACTCGCCGCCGCTCTCGCCCTCGCCAAGGCGAAGAAAGCCATTCTCGTGATAGCCAAACTGGACCGGCTGTCCCGCAACGCGGCTTTCCTTCTCCAACTCCAGGACAGCGGCGTTGACTTCGTGGCGTGCGACATGCCGAACGCCGACAAGCTGAGCGTGGGCATCATTGCCCTACTGGCCCAGCGGGAGCGCCAGCTAATATCGGAACGAACGCGGGCCGGGCTGGCGGTCGCCAAGCAACGCGGCGTCACCCTCGGCAACCCTAACGCCACCGCCGCACTGGCGAAGGCCAAGGAGGTCATCACGGCACGGAAGCTAGAATTCGCCGCCGCCGCCCTGAAGGCCATCCGTGAAATCCAGTCCACAGGGATTGACAGCCTGAACCGGATTGCCGACTGTCTCAACAAGCGGGGCGAGAAATCCCCACGGGGCGGCAGGTGGACGGCAACGGCGGTCAAACGGTGTTTGGCTTGCGCGGCCTAACGGATGGCTTAGGAGTGACGATTATCACGCCGAGGGTTCGATTCCCCTTGGCCAATGTCTGAGCGGACATTTTATTGCTTTTTAACGGGCGGCTGAATCGAGACCCAGGACGGCGGCGAGGGGCCTACTTTAAGGAAAAATCGAAAAACGCCCAAACGCGGGGGCGGCCTGGCGGGTGTGTTTTCTCGCGATTCAAAGCGCCAAACGAAAAATCCCCTTGCGGACTATCGCCCAAAAAAATCAGCATGTTTCGCGGCGGGGCCATTTTTACGGCTTTTCCTGTGATTGGGAAGGTGGGGCAACCTGCTCCCTTGGGGATACCCTTTGCCAAACTGGCAGCGGGGCCGAGCCGTTTCGGTCACTCAGGCGGAAGCGGTCGGTTTTTTGAATATAGCCAGCGGCCTGAAACTGGCGGAACAAGGCACCCGCCAGCCGTTTGATAACGGCGGGCGGCATGGACCAACTTCTGGCCCCCGTGTAAAAGTCATCGGCGGTCCATTCCTCCTGGTTCATCAGGGCGAACATTATCTGATTGCCTATCCAGGCCCACTCGTTGAACGATTTTTCTTCGGTCATAAATCCTTTTGTGTTGCGGCTGGCTGGCGGCGGGGCCGCTCCAATGCCGCTTTCGTGTCACTGAGCCTCTCAGCTCCCGTCGGGTCGGTCGCCCGCATGTAATCCCATGCGAACTTCGAGAACAGGCAAACCGACTCCCCAACCATGAAGGGGACTTTTATCAAACCGAGCCGCTGGTAGAGCCGGACTAGTTTTCGTTCCCCGTCCCTTGTGCGCTCGCCCCGCCAGTCGAACCCGTGCCTGAGCGGGTGCCTGTTCGGCAACGCCCGCCCCCATACCCGCCAAACGTGGTTCCGTTCCAGGGAAAGCAGCGTGGCCGAGACGGCATCCACAAACTTTCGGAAGCTGAAAAAGCTGCCTTGCGCGGATGGCGCGATTACGACAATCAGGGCGTGGGCGTCATATCCTGCCACCCCAAATGGCAGAAGCTCGAACTCCAGCCGGGTTTGCCCAGAGGAAAGGCGGTAAACCGTTTTGTCTTCTGCCTCAAACCTCCAGGTCTGCCCGTTGAAACTGAGAGCGTGAGCCACGGCGCGGCTGAGCGACAAATCGCTTTTCGTCTCGCGGATTTTGTCCAGAAGTTCAACCTCGAAGTTCGACTTCTGCCCCCAGTCATCGCTGAACTCGCCCATTTTCGTATGGTTGACCCGCTCGCCAATCTCGAAGGCTCTCGCGTCCCTGTCTATCTCGCGGAAGGCACTGGCCATTTGCCTGATTGCGCCCTGGGGTTGTGGGGACCAGCCAGGTTGATTTGGGAGACGATTAAACATGCTGGTTGTGATTACACGTGGGCCACCCGGATTGGGAAATGCAGAAATGCCAGCGAATAATTCCCACGGGCGGCTTGTCAGTGTATGTAGAAGTGGAGCGTGGGCTTGCCCTGGCGGGCGGTGACCGCGCAAAAAGGCCGGAGCCTTTCAGCCGCCGAGAACCATCGGCAAGGTTAGTAGCTTGGAAACCCTGAAAGAATACATGGGCACAGCGGACCGTGGCGGCGACCGCAGACCAAGTGAGATTCGCACCCTGAGCGTGGAGACGCCAGTAGAACAGGAACGAGCCTAGAAACTCGATACTCGCCCCGTAGCTTGCTGAAAATGCAGGTTCGCGGTTCGTCCAGCCGGTCACCGTCAGAACAGACGTTCAAGGCTGGTTGCGGTTCCCATCCAACCCCTGCCAAGCGGTTGGGCGGGTGAAACAGGAGCACCACCGCGCTAATTCAGAACCCCTACCCCCGTGATGAGCGCATGATTCTTTTGTGCGCGAAACTCCCACGGGGGCACCGTCTAGTTTTCGCCGTGCTCAAACTGGTTCTCGCTACGCTCGAACCACCAGTTACGCTGGGGATTTTGCTCAAGGAGTTTCTGAACTTATCCAGGACGGTGGCAAGGCGAATTGCTCACAGTGACAGCGGGCGATTTCGGCGAGCGGCTGCGAGGCAACGAAGCGGGCGCGATTCGTCACTGTGCTGCGAGGAACGAGCAGGTTCAAACACGGGACGGCCTGGGCGCTTAGTGGTATCTAAGGAAGACTTTGGCTTTACATTGTGGACAGGGAACTTTGTCGCCCATTTGGTGAGGGTGATAAGGCACCATTACGCCGCACTTCGGGCACTTCTCAGCGTACTTCCCTGCCCCCGACGCTCCCAACGGTTTAGCGGCGGCTGAAGGAGTGGTTGTTCCTGCCATCCGCCACCTGTAGCCGCATCGCTTGCAGAGCCATGACGAACTCCATTCCCGCGCCAAGGTCGGAAAT
>Ga0316230_1001795_pt1 | contig 20579 bp, 22 predicted proteins | sample TBH18025metaG_FD_206004 | JGI IMG/M metagenome (GOLD analysis project Ga0316230, IMG submission 206004) | Freshwater microbial communities from Trout Bog Lake, Wisconsin, USA - TBH18025 | ecosystem: Environmental > Aquatic > Freshwater > Lake > Hypolimnion/Profundal zone | place: USA: Wisconsin...
AATACAATACCAGTAACTGTTCCTGAACTGATTGTAAGAACGGCAGTAGCAGTTGTTCCTCCCGGAATATCTGGATCGTCAATTACAACATAAGATGATGTGGACCAGTTAGTATAAGGCGTAACTGATATAAGAGAATTTGTCTGTGCAGTAGGTAAAGATATTTGCCCTATTGCTATATTGTTTGCCATAGGCGCAGGAGTAAAATCTAAAGCAACATCTAACAAACCAAATGTTGGTTCAATCTTATCTTCTAATACATTAATAATAAATTGAGACGTTGATATATTGATGTCGTAATAATAACTATGCGGTATTCTACCGTAAGTCAATGTACTAATTCGTTGTCCGGAAGTTGTAGCAGTTGCGACTACACTTGTTGCTGTGGAAACTAATGGCATATTGATCCTTAGCAGTTACAATTACAATTACAGTTGAAGTAAACACCCATACCGTAATAATAATAGTGTGACTGGCCATTACAGTTAACCTGATAGGCCTGCGGGTAACAGTTGTAGAAATAGTAACCATAACCTACGTTACAGTTGTTGTAAAGACCTGCTCCCCATCCGATGGTATAACTATTGCGGTTGGTTTCACCAAAATATCCGCCATACAACAACCCCACGTCATTGCGCAATTGGCTCATTGCGTTGGTATACATAGTGTTACCATCGCTGAATACTATACCGGCGCTGTTTAGATATGATGTCATTAAATATGTCTCCTCGTTGTATTTATGTGATCTAGTTTGAACAAATAAATTCCAGAGTGGGATGTAAAATTGGTAAAACTTGACAAAAATATATGGATTATGTTATAATTTGAAATAGGCCACAATTAAATTATATTTTAATGGGAGTTTCACTGGCATAACTATATATCTAACTCTTAAAAAAGGAGGGCATACCAATGCGAAAACTACTTAATGTAGTCTTAACAGTAATAGGCCTGATGTTTTTATCCGGTAGCGTGGCGGCTGCAAACGATAATAGCAACAGCACGTATAGCATCGCAGATGATGCTACTGATAAAGTAGAAGGTCTGATTAAGACCCTTGTTAACCCAATTTATAATACTAAAGAAATTGAGTGTTTGGCAAGAAATATATTCTACGAAAGTGGCAGTGAACCCAGAGAGGGTAAAATTGCTGTAGGAATGGTTACAATCAATCGTTCTCAGGATGATAGATTTCCTAACACAATTTGTGGAGTTGTACATCAAAAGACTAACTTAGAAGTACCTAAGTTAATTAAGACAACTTATACAGTTAAAGAGTCTTGGTACAGAGCACCAGTTCAAAAAACTGAAACGCAAACTGTTTGGAAAACTATTACAGTTTGTCAATTCAGTTGGAGTTGTATGAGGGTACAAAAACCCAAAGACAGTGACCCAAGGTGGATTGAAAGTCGAGAAGTAGCAGAAGAACTGCTATCGGGCGGCTATGATGATTATCAGGACAAGTACGGAAATTTAAAATACTTCCACGCTACATTTTTGCGTCCTGCTTGGCACAATCTTAAACGTATAGTGAAGATCGGCGGACATATATTCTACGCTAACAAAGACTAAATATCTTAATGCGTATCGTAGAATTATTAGTCGAAAAGAAACTTCCTCCGCCAACTAACAGCCAATGTGCTGTTAAGCGTTTGAGTAATGTTCGTTATTCCCAATGTGTGGCATTAGGAAGACGTGCCCATGACAGTGATCATACAGACGGTAACGGAACCCAAGGTAAAAAGGGTTCCGGTACTAGATTAAAGGGCAAGAAGATGGCCAGCGTTAACCACGGTGGCAAAGTTAAAGACTATTCGGGTAAGTAACTTCCCATTTAGGAACTGGTTCATACAGTTCTAAAAAACGTTCAGGGTGAAACTTCCAAACATCAATTTCCATAGGTTCTAATGTTTTAGTCCTAATCTCTTTACCCCAATAACTCCATATACCCATTTTACGATAACGTTCCATCATTTTATAATGACCTGAATACGGATGTCGTTTTCCTGCTATTGTAGTAACAAACGGAACACAATCTTCTTCTAATGTTGCTAGCCAACGAATATACGTAGGAAAGAATACCTGCGCTGTAAGGTTTTGATGTTGTTCGTAAAATTGTCGAGGAGTAAAAAACTTTCTATTGTAGTCTAATACAGCAAGTTTGTCTAAGATATTATAAGCATTGATGCCAAAGTATTCACGCCTAGGAAATAGAGTATGGGCGCCTAAGACAGCCATCGGTCGTCCTTCATGATAGGTAAACCAAATACGAGATTTTAATTCTCTATCATAATGATTGAATACATCGATGCTGGTATGTCTATAGAAGCCCTGCTCGTTAGCCCGTTTAAAAAAATCCTCTATATCGGATTTAGGCACATAATCGATGGGGATAACTTGAAAAGTCATAATCAAGTATTTAATTTACCGAGCAATACCCGCAATAAATAGTGTACTATGACTACAACCGCAACTAATATAACAGAAAGATTTCCCGGAGTAACTGCTGATCATTTAGCAGATCCTGTATTATTTGGAAAATATTTTTTAGATCAAATCAAAGCCTTACCAGGTCGAAAGATTGGGTTCATTGGACAACCGCAAAGCGGCACCACACTCGCAATACATAATTTTTGTGGTTGTAACAATTATCAAAAAATTGGTAATATGATTACCATATATGATCCTAGAGGTATTCCGGATACTTTTAATGTAACGCTTCCTTATTTTGCTGATCTAGATGCGGCAATAACCTCAGCCTGTCCTGAGTGGATATCTCTTATAAAACAAGCACCAAGTAATCCAATGACCTGTCCTGATCTAGATCATTGCGATTGTCCTGACCCTAGTCAAGACCTAGTAATAAAAATGGTATCTAAAATATCAACTGATGTTGCTGAGTCAAGGAAAATGTTGTCTTGGAAAGCCGCTCTTGCTTTATTTTGTTTAAGAGATTTATTAGTTGTAAATGGAAACACTGATCCAAATCGTTTTATCATATTTGATTTACCTTATCTTCCAATTGAATACAATCAGTACTTTGAGAAATTAGTATTGTTACAGCGTAGACCTAATTGGTTTACTGATCCATTATTCCTAGCACACATTGAAACAGAAGGTGTAGATATTGACGCAGAAAAGCAATTAGTAGCCGTTCGAGATCAAGAGATCGCAGATTGCCAATCTTCTGGTAAATGGGTGTTTGATCACACTATTATGAACGATGGAGATTTACCATCGTTAATTCAAAAACTTGATAATTTAATCGGATTAATCACAGCATGACAAATTGGTTAGTTTATTCTCCTTTTTCAAAAAATTCATTTTGGGGACAACTATCTGATCAGTTAAACAGAACTAACGAAACTGTTTCGGAATCCGATCCTTTATTTTTATCTATTAATGAAATTGTTCAAGACAAGGGTAAGAAAGGATTTTATCTAGGACATTGGTCTAAAGTTGATGCTCAGTTCGAATTAGCAATCCATCCGACTAGTAAAAATCTAATAGCAATTAAACCAAATACCAGTACCGCTGATGAGAATCCGTTTCAACGTATAATAGATACAACTAAAATTAAAGAGTGGCTCGAAGAATATGACTGGGTAGGGTTTGGATATATTATACTTCCAGAAAGCATTAACAGATATACTGCTATGACTCGAAGCACTTACTACACACGAAACAGTGATTCTGATTTTGTACTTTTAGAAACAAACAAAAAGATATTAGATGAAGTAACGCAAGCAACACAAACTTGGTTCATAGCAACTAAGGCCGCAGACGATTTAATTGTCATGTTTTGTCATCCGGATGTAATCGTTCCTGGAAAAATAGAATATCAGATAGACAACAACGGGGACACCTATTATTGCTATCTTCATGAAAATTTTGATTATTTTGACATGGTGCTTAAACCTAGTTTTAATAATTCAATAATAGCAGGAGATACAATCTATTCTAAGGAGGAATGGATAGATGTGTCTTGGGGTACAGGTTCTTTTTTAAATGAAAATACAGCAATAACAATAAATCCTCCAAAACCATTTGAGATCTTAACAGATTTAGCGTATACTAGTACTGATACAGGTATGAGAATTAAAAATCAAAAAGGTAGTTTAACTCTTAAATATAAAGTATCTGCTTTTCTAAAACCAAGTATGCGAGCGAACTCAATCGGTTTGATTGAAAAACATTACATTATATTAGGATAAAAATATGGCAAATGGAACAGAAAATACATCACAGTTAGAAAACACTGGAGCAAATAACGAAGGAGTTCCTACAGTTTCGTCGGGACAACAAATATCTGCTAGCCAGTTCCAAACTATGTTATCCGTGTTAGCCAATTTGGTTAATCATACTCACACTTATACAGATACATGGACTGATAACTGTAACTGTAATTGTACTTGTGCCTGTAATAGAGGTCAACTATAAGTATACCAATGAAAACAGAAAAAGTAACATTTTACAAAAACTACACAGACGCACAAAAACAACGTTTTAAAAATCATACAGCATCTGTACGTCTTAATAAATCTGGTGAGATAGAAGTTCTTGAACAAGATATTATCAATCCTAACGGTGATACTAAAACAAATAAACTAATCAGTGTACTTCCAGAAACCACTGAAAAAATTCAAACCTTTCAAGAAGTAAATCATCTATTTGCCGATCTAAATCACCTTAACGTAATTTTAACAAATGCCTGTAATCTAAGTTGTACCTATTGCTATGAGCAACACAATAAAGATTATGGAAGATTTACTGTTGAAAGTCTACGTAGCGCATGGGATTGGTTGTTAACAGTTAATAATAAAACTCATAAAGAATTTCAGTTCTTCGGAGGGGAACCTCTTATTCATAAGAAGTTAATATTAGACTTCATACATAGTGATCCTACTCACTTTCAAGAAGTGTTTGATAATGATAAAGAACAATTAATTTCAATTTGTACAAATGGTCTGTTGTTAGATAAAACATTTATTGATGACTACTTTAGTAGACCATATACTGGCGCATTAATAAGCCTTGATACAATTCGTGCCGACATTGATCATAGACAAATTGGTCAAACTGATATTAACAAATTATTGGATCACATCAAATATATTCCTGACGAACCTAAACTGAATAGGCGTGTGGTTGTACGTTGTACACTAAGCGAAGAAGCATCGCCTTATATGAATGAATTTATTGATGAGATATACAGTAGAGGTATTAGACAAATGATTGTACACCCCTTGGTGCTGGATAGTACACAAGGATTTATTGCCTGGGACAGTGAAAAGTGGCAAAAGTTACATGATGATATCTTATACAATTTAGAAAAATATTTTGATTTACAAATTCAATTTGTCGAAGGAGTAGGTAAAAAGAACGAAAGCAATTGCCTTGTTGGATCAGATATGATTGCTATTGATGCGTCCGGTGACTTTTCTGGATGTTACTTCTTTACCAATATGAAAACTGACGGAACTGGACATACTATTCTAGGTAACGTATTTAAAAATCAAGTATATACAGATAGGTACAATACATTTCAAAAGATCTATAATGAAATGTTTGAAACAGAAGAACAATGTAAAACATGTGATTATCGACAGGCCTGTTATCAATGTCCTGCTGGTAATGCTGATACTGGACCAAAGTTGTTTAGACCAGACGATATGTGTCAAAAGATTGTAAAACTATATATTGATTTACAAGACGATGTAAACAAAAAAACGTTCATGAGAGAGTATCAAAAAACTTTAGATGAAGCATCTAAGGTAGGATTTAACAAATACATCTCCGCCGGACTTACTATGCTGGGTAAGTTGTATTTTGAAAATATAAACAAACCTCTTACATATTATCTAACAGAGGATTTTCCAGATTACAAAATTGTAGCAGGTTGGTTTGTAGCCAATTTAGATAGTCCTACAGATATATCCGAAATTACTACTGGCGTTGATATAATCGAGGTTTATAATAAATTGTTAGGCGACATTGCTACAGAACTTCCGTCTTCAGGTGACCAGGAAAATATATTTTATCTAAACGCAATAGGACAAACAGTTATTAATCAACGACTATCCTTACGCACTAAAGGCATGACTGTTAGATAATGTTAAATGGTATTAGATCTGTTTCTATATATCTAGGTGACACTTGTAATTTTGATTGTACATACTGCGATCGGGGTTACATTAAAAGCCTTGGCGGGCAAACTCTCAAACACAGCGATATAGACGATGTGTTTAAATTTTTTGATTGGCTATTTGATCAGCCAACACCTGACCTAAAGTTTATATCTTTACACGGTGGCGAGCCATTTTTGTTTATGAGCCGAATGGACACAATTATGGACCATATGGCTCCAGAATTGCGAAAACGCAACCTACGTGCTTTGATAACAACAAATGGTAGCCTTATACTAGAAAACAAAGAATTTGTTGAAAAATATCAAGATATACTAAGTCTAAATTGGAGTTACGATTTTAACTTTCAAGAAATTAATCGAGAAGCATTGCCAGTTGAAGAAATTGCCAATTTTGTTCGTACCACAAAGGCAGGTTTATATTTTCAATTTGTATGTCCGGAAGAAGGTTTTAATATAGATACTGCCGCAGAAGTCATCAAGACTTGTCAATTGGCCAAAGTTAAAGAAATTAATATCATCCCACTAAGGCACCATAGAGGTGCTGATAAATTTAAATCATTTGTGGAAGATATGGACCTAAATAAATTTGTCGCTAGTTTTTTACCTTTTCTTCACACACTATATGCTCACGGACTAGATGTTTCTATTGATGGGATTGTGGACGGAAAGATTGATAAGCATTTACTAGACAATCATGGAAAGTTTATTTTAGGACCAGATGGATATATCTATCCAGAATTTGATTTTTTAGAATATAAACGAGAAGAATATCGTACTGGACAATGGGATTGTGATCCTCCAAAAATATATAGAACCAAAGACGAAGATAGTTTACTGTTAAAGTCTTGTCGTAGTTGTCCTAGTAAATCTTTATGTGGATTAAAATATTTTTATTCTATGTTTTTCCTAACACCCGGAAAGAAATGTAAAGATTTTTACGAGATCATTGACATTACTGCTAAACATCTGTATACTCTTAAATCGAAGCCATCTCTTTTACACTGGTTCCCACCAAATGATAAAACCTGAAAATACAGTTCTATTTGAACGAGCAACTTATGATCTTAACCGATACTGGTTACAGTCTGACGGTCTTCATAATGTTGATTACGATATGTTCTTTAGTCCATTTAAAAAATATACATGTCAGGCCGGCTGTAAAATTTGTTATATCTCTAAACAACTAGACGAAAGTGAAAAGGTAATGGAGCAGTATGCTCCAGTTGAAATTACTCCAAGGGATGAAGAAATTTGGCAATTTTGGTTTGATCAATTTGATGAGATTGGTTATAGCGATGATTTAAAATATACAAAAGAAAAGTTTCCAACTGTATATGAATGGCTAAAAAAGAACGCTTACAAATTTAAGTATTGTATGACTGATAATGCTATTTTGCGTCAGCATAATATACTGATGAATGAATTAACATTTGATTCTATAATGGATATATCCATCAGTGATCATTTTTTAGATTCCCATCCTGATATGTGGAATAAAGTACATACCAGACTACAAGAATTAGTTGGCAAATATAAAATAAGTCAAATTAAGTTTATTATTACGCATGGTGGAGAATATTCAGAGTCTATTAAAGCATTGAGACAATGGATAGACGATAACAATCTACAGTATCTAATTCATCATAATTTTAATGACGAACAAAATTTAAAGCACAATGTTCCTAAGGCATTTAATTATAATGACTGGACGCATTGTCAAGATGGCAGATTGTTTGAAATACAAAAAGAAACAGTACATCTGTTTAACGATCGTTGGTTTTTTAGCACACAGGATGCTACATCTAGATTACCTTTTTGGACTATGGATACAGCAAACTATTCTAATGTAGAAGAATTTTTAAAACACATAATGTTAGGTAAACAACACAATTACTCTAACATGGCCCGGGAATTGAAACCGAAGGATGTATTATCTACGCAGTTTAATATGTATTTCAAAATTCCCAGCACGTACAAAATAAATGAAGATTATAATTATATTCCTTACATGCTACTAAACAGCAACAGTAAATTTTTTAAGCATTTACAGTCAACTGGTTGGGTAAATACAGAATACGGACTTTTTAAACCTAAAGATAATAGCAATATTGTAATTCCTATTATACAACCAACGGAGAAATAGAATGGGATCAACAACAAGAGACACTTATGTGCCAAACAGCCCACCATCGGAAAACATTGGGACTTTAGAATCGAGTATAGTAAGCGGATCGGTAATTAGGCAATCTGATATCAACACTATACTACAATCCTTAATAACCTGGTGCGGCCATACTCATAACTATTATGATTTGACAAACTTCTATGATTATGGAAACGTAAACGGGGGAACATCCGAATATACAAACACAAGTTCTACTCCTTATTCTCCTGCTAGTGGTAGTCAAAGTAGTTATAGTTTAAACGGTCGAGTTACAGCATCGGATTTTAACGTTATGGCAAATCTCTGCTATTTTATACAAGATCATTATCACACAGTCGTAGACAATTAATATGAGTTATTCAAAATTTGTAGGATCAAAAGGTCTTACAGTTTATTACAACAATAAAAACAATTCGCTTTATAATAAAGACGGGCAAAAGTTAAGCAAATCCCCTACAGAGTCTGCTGAGTGGTATGAAGAGGCAAGAACTCATCACGGTAAATTAACCAAAAGCAATAAGCCTGTTGCTCTACGTATCTTATTAGGACATGCGTGTAATTACAGTTGTTCATACTGTATGCAGAAAGATATCGGTAACCCGAGCGAACGCCCACTCAATATCTTTACTGGACAATTTATTCGTCAGGTAAAAGAGAATTTAGATCTAACTAATCTAGAGCGTGTTGAATTATGGGGAGGAGAGCCTTTCTTGTATTGGAAAGACATGATGAAGATTATGACAGCCTTAGACAGAGAAGGTTTAATCTTTTACATGAGTACTAATGGCTCTGCTTTACTTCCTAAACATTTAGATTTCTTTTTAACTTTAAAAGCAAATGTTACTTTTAGTATTAGCCACGATGGTCCGGGTCAAGAAGAATTACGTGGTGCCGACATATTAGAAAAGAAAGGACCTATGCTTGCCGAATGGGAAAAGCATTTTCCTAAGATATCATTTAGTGTTAATCCCGTACTTACAAATACCAATTATGATCTGTTTGCTATTAATGATTATTTTAAATCCTGGGCAGATAGATACGGACTAACATCTATGTCAATTGGTTGGACAATTGGTAGAGTCTATGACAAAGATAATTTAGAAAATTCAGCCCTACATGTTATCCGTGGCGAGAATCTTGCTAAGTTTAAAAAAATTGAAAGCGATTATTTAGATGCTTTAATAGCAGAATTTAAAGCAGGAACCTTTCCTAGCCCTACAAGCAGATTTCTTCCTAGTTTATTATGGGAAGAATACACAGGTGTAATGGGATATATTCGAACACTACAACATGAACAGCCAATGACTATGACAAGTGGTTGCGGTGCCGATGCTGATGATTTAATAAGTTTAGATCTCAACGGTGCTGTTCGTACTTGTCCTCATACTGATGAATCATTTATCAGCGGTCATTTAAACGATTTAGAAAGTGTTGAAATTAAAAATATTGACCTAGAACGTAAGAATCGTAAGGATCATTGTTTTAACTGTCCTGTGTTTAGAATATGTAAAAGTTCATGCCCTATTAATTTTGATGATGAAGTATTTAAAACAAACTGTGCTATCGAAAAAACAGTCTATAGTACAGTTCAACAAAAAGCATTTAGTTTGTTGTTCGATCAAGAAATGAAGTTAGCCGATTGGGGATTAGATGAGATTGGATCAGCCTGAAGGTCTTGTTGAACATTCATTAGTTAATGATTGGAACTGGTTACGTGTAATGCGTTTTACAGAACAGATCACTAATATCAATAAAACACATTTTAGAGATTTAGGTAATGGAGGGTACACATTAGGTGGACTTCATCAGTTGATTGATTATAAATCTTTCCTAGATGAATTACAATTATTATTACCCGAATATTATCCTAGGGCAGGAATGTACGTTAGTTCTCGAGCAGATAGTAAAACATTTCCATTACATACAGACCCTGGGCAATATTTGTGGGTATGGCAAATAATAGGAGAGACGCCCTGGGAAGTCGGCAATCAAAGTTTTATATTAAAAGAAAACGATATGCTTTTTATTAATCCAGGCACGCCGCATAGAGCAATACCAAATTCACCTAGAGCAAGTATTACGTTTAGTCTAGAAAAAAATTAAACTCTAAATGATTCTCCGCATCCACAACGATCTCGCTCGTTTGGATTATTAAACTCAAACCCTTCATTAAGTCCTTTGCGGATGTAATCAATCTCAAGTCCATCTAGATAAGGTTCGTGTTTACGATCGATAAAAATACCAAAACCGTTATGAGCATAGTTGATACTCCCTGGGGAGGAATCGTATTCATCAACATATTCAAGTACATAAGCAAGTCCAGAACATCCTGTAGTTTTTACACCAACACGAATTCCGATACCTTTACCTCTTTTGGTTAAATTTGCCAATATTTTCTTTGCGGCTTGCTCTGTAACAGTAATCATGCTAATATTTAACTATAAATAGCAGTACAAGTCAACCAAGTTGGCTTCTTAGGCGTTAAACTAGTACTATAAGGAGTACGATATGAAAAACAAATTAATTATGAGTTCCGTTTTTGCCGCTATATTGGCAATGAGTGCATTGTTTGCTTATTCAACTGATGCCCAGGCTGAGCCTTGGCACCATGGAGGCGGTCACTATGTTTACCGTCCTGGGTTTGGATGGGTAGTACCAGCAGTAGTTGGTGGTGTAATTGGTTACGAAATTGCTCGCCCAGTACAGCCAAACGTTGTTGTAGTACAACCACAGCCTGTTGCTCCAGCACCAATTGTTCCTGTATATCCAGCACCAGCAGGCTATCATTACGAAGCAATTCTGGATGCTAACTGTAATTGTTACAAGACTGTACTAATTCAAAACTAAAATGGCATATTCAGATAAAGTCATCGACCACTATGAGAATCCTCGTAATGTAGGTAGTTTTGCTAAAGACGAGGAAGGCATTGGTACAGGCATGGTGGGAGCACCTGCCTGCGGTGATGTAATGAAATTACAGATAAAGGTAGAAGATGGTATTATCAAAGATGCGAAATTTAAAACGTACGGCTGTGGTTCGGCAATCGCAAGTTCATCACTCGTTACGGAGTGGGTCAAAGGTAAGACGTTGGCAGAAGCAGGATCTATTAAGAATTCTGAGATCGCCGAACATCTTGCTCTCCCCCCAGTTAAAATACATTGCTCAATACTTGCTGAAGACGCGATTAAAGCCGCAGTGGCAGACTACAAGGCAAAAAATCAATGATTGAAATAACAGAATCCGCCGCAGTTAAAATTAAAGATATCCTAGCAGAGGAAAACAATCCTAATTTAAAATTGCGTATGTTTGTACAAGGCGGCGGATGTGCCGGATTTAGTTACGGATTCACTTTAGATGAAGAAACTAATGACGATGATTGGAATATAGAAAAAGACGGTATCAATGTGCTAGTCGATAGCATGAGTTATCAATATGTACAAGGGGCGACAGTAGATTACAAAGAAGACATCCATGGTAGCCAGTTTGTGATTCAAAATCCAAACGCACAATCTACCTGCGGATGTGGAAGTAGTTTCTCCGTATGAGATATCAAGCACTAAAACATCACACAATTAAATTGGCCGCAAAGGCAAATACAACAATAGATGCTAAAGAAGGAGTTATCTTAGTTCCTAGCGAAAACAGTAAAGTTTTCCTACATTGGACTAACGAAAACGATAAAATCTTAGCAACATTCACAATGACATTCCCTACTCGTGTAGAAGGTAAGGTTAAATTAATCAATGCGTTAGATAAAGACGCACAAATTCAAAGCATAGAACTATGAACAAAGAGATATTCATCGAGTCCTTATCTAACTCCACCGCCGTGTTTGTTGATTGGGATGATCAGGAATATGTTGTCCGTGATTTGATGGACCGAGCATATAAAGAAAAACATGATCAGGTTAAGTTAACTGAGACTGTTAATCAAGTTGAATATTTTGTTGAGTTAATGAGTGCTGTGTTAGGCGGTGGATCTTTGGTACGCGGCAAGGTGTTACCCGATTCTAAACCTACCGGCACTTATTCCTCTTATACCAGCGGAAGTACAGGCGTACCAAAATTAGTCAGTCATAATCTTGAAAACTTTATTGCTCCTAGTGTAGCAATGAGTTCTACAGAAAATATGAACGAAGGTAGCACGTTTCTTGCTTACCTTCCAACTTCGACTAACGCGGTATTTGGAGTAGGCATGATGCCGAGTGCTTTGGCAAATAGTCGTGTAGTCTTTAAAAAGTTTAACCCTTTTCAAGTTGTAGCAGATATTAGAAAATACAGTCCTACACATACCACATTGCCTCCGGGCATTTATACGCCTGTAAGTAAAACTAAAGAATGGCAAAATGTTGATCTACGTACATTTGAATATGTATTAAGTGGTAGTAATTTTACTGCTCCGGGTTTCTTTGAAGATATTAAGAGCAAGGGCGGAAATCCTACACACGGATACGGTACAACAGAAATGCCGGCAATCATGTGTGCTTACCGTGGAAGTGAACAACATTTGGGTAAAATTTGGTATCCTGGTGCCGAATGGAAAGAAGTTGATGGAGAATTATGGTGCCGTTGGAATCATATGCCTTGGTGGCAAAGTGGAGACATGATAGAAGTAGATCCTATTCATGGTCCGAGAATCACAGGACGTAAAGATAATCAATTCAAATATAACGATTATAAAATTGTTCCTGAGACTTATGAACTAACAGTTAAACAACACGATCATGTTGTTGATGCTATGCTTAAACTGGAAAAACATCTAGTACTTTATTACGAAGGAACAGCCAGTCCTGCTGATCTAGAAGATATGTTGTTAAAATACAACAGTAAAGAAACAATGCCCAAAAAGATTACTCAAGTAAAAGCATTACCTAGAACCGACCTAGGTAAATTGGATAGAAACGGCAAAGTCCTACTCAAATAATGGTAAAATATGCTTGACCTTTTACCACTTTTCCTGTATACTATTAATACTAAATCAATTTAAGGATTCAAATGTACAGTATAATTCAGGAACTAGAAGCAGACAATTCGCGTCTTGCTAAAGAAGCAATCATCGAACGTGAAGCCAAAGCAAACAACACAGAATTTTTTCAAGGATGCCATTTAGCCCTATCTAGTTATATTACGTTTGGTGTTAAGAAAGTCCCCACACACGGCGGCCCAGACGGACAAGGTCTTCCTTGGGAAGCCTTTAAAGAACTCGCCCATTTACTAGCATCAAGACAACTTACAGGTGATGATGCTAAAAGTGCAATTGAACTGGCCTTGTCCGCAAGTACAAAAGTACAATGGAATGATTGGTATCGACGTATCCTTATCAAAGATCTACGTTGTGGTGTAAGTGAAAAGACTGTAAACAAAGCATTAGCAGGCACAGAAATCACTCCTGTTCCGGTATTTGAGTGTATGTTAGCACATGATGGTGCCAACCACGAAAAGAAAATCAAAGGCAAGAAACTAATCGAACCCAAATTAGATGGCGTTCGTGTCCTTACGTTCGTAGACTACGAAAATCGTACAGTTACACAATATACTCGTAATGGTAAAATATTAGAAAACTTTAGCCATATCACAGATGCTATTTCAGAGCACATCGATCTTATTGGTCGCAGTTACATTCTTGACGGCGAGATGATTAGTACCAGTTTCCAGGCATTAATGAAACAGGTACATCGCAAAGAAAACGTACAAGCATCCGACGCTGTACTAATGCTATTTGATATTATTCCACTTAATGAATTTCAAGCAGGGGAAAGTGTTATGGGGCAAAGACGCCGTAGCAATCTCTTGCGTGGTATGAAACCAGTATTTGATAAAATTGGAAATATTGGCGTTATTCCACAGATTGAAGTTGACCTAGATACCTATGTAGGGGAACTTCAGTTCAAAGAGTACAATAAGCAAGCAATCGCTGATGGATACGAAGGCATTATGATTAAAGATGTCGATGCTATCTATGAATGTAAACGCAGTACAAGTTGGCTCAAACAAAAGCCATTTATTGAAGTTTCGTTGGAGATTACTAATGTTGAAGAAGGAACAGGAAAAAATGCTGGACGACTTGGAGCGATTGTCTGCGAAGGCACCGACGACAATAAGAACATTACAGTCAACGTCGGTTCTGGTTTCACTGACGCTGACAGGGATTCTTATTGGGATTCACGTGATTCGTTACCTGGTCAAGTAGTAGAAGTACGTGCTGACGCAATTACACAAAATCAAGATGGAACGTATAGCCTGCGCTTTCCACGATTCCTCCGCTTCCGCGGGTTTAAAGTAGGCGAGAAAATTTAAAGGAGATGTAAAGAAGGAAATGGCTAAGTCCGAACATATCGAAGTCCATGGCGTAGTAGAGGAAGTTCTTCCCAACGCCATGTTTAGAGTCAAAACAGAGCACAATACTACCGTGCTCGCGCATATATCTGGTCGCTTGCGCCAGCATAAAATTCAAATCTTATTGGGAGATAAGGTGCGTATGGAAATGAGTCCATACGACCTATCTAAAGCAAGAATAACTTATAGAAATTAACCTAGATACATCGCCCAATCTGGGTGACGCATATCAAACGGAAATTGCTTACGCTTTTCCGCTAGTTCGTAGTAACCTGGCTTATGTGGAATATGCTTAGGTTTGATTCTACGATCATTTCCCTTTTCACTGTTACACTTAGAACAAGCAGTAGAACAGTTTTCAAAAGTAGTCTTACCACCGTGTGACACCGGCAACACATGATCTAATGTTGCTGTACGTTTATTCACGCTTGTACCGCAGTATTGGCAGGTGTAAAGGTCGCGAAGAAACACGTTCCCTTTACTAAACCGAACTGTGGTTTTCTTTTTCATATACTCTTTCAGCATAATTACGGCAGGAACCGGAGTTTCCCAGGTGGCTGAGTGGACGATCCAGTTATCGTGCCAGGCAAGAACTGCGGCTTTATCTAAAACCATGTACTTAATTGCTTCTTGCCAATTAATTACTGAAAGAGGCATAAGGCTAACTGGAGCGCCGTCTGTGTTCAAAATTAAACAATCCATTTGAATCCTCTTTCAAAACTATATTTATAGTGGTTAAAACACTTAGTATAGCACAAAAGGTAAATCTGAGCAAGCGAAACTTAATATTCAAAATCAATAAATACTGAAATAAGTAATCCAAAAACCTAGGAATTTTTACATGAGCAATCTATTTTCAGCATTTAGTTCCCTTACAAATCTTACAGATTCTGTAATTTTACCTGCTATCGATCCAGTAACCAAACAGACAAAGACAATTACACTTGGAAGTATTAAGGGATACATCGGCGCCGAAGGTTCAACCGGTGCTACCGGAGCAACAGGATTCAAAGGAAGTACAGGTGCTACAGGTTACAATGGTGTAAATGGAAGTACAGGAGCAACTGGATATATCGGTACTACAGGAGCAACTGGTTCTACAGGAGCAACTGGGCCACAAGGCGCAACTGGGCCTGCTGGCCAATCTGTTCGTATTGTTGGAGGAGTAACTACCGCAACTACCGCAACACTGACGGCTGTCGATCCTAGCCCAACCACAGGTGATGGTATTATTGCTTCTAACACACAAGATTTATGGGTATGGAACGGTAAAGCATGGGTAAATGCTGGTAACATTACAGGCCCACAAGGTACTACAGGTGCTACTGGTCCTACAGGGGCAACAGGGCCTGCTGGTGCCACAGGCGCAGGCGCAACAGGTATTCAAGGACCTTTGGGAGCAACAGGCGCTACTGGTCCAATAGGTGCTACCGGAGTTGGAGCAACTGGCCCGCAAGGCCCAATTGGTACTATGTATCCTGCTACAACTTCAACTATTGGCGGTGTAATAGTTGGTCATAATATTAGTGTAGATACTTCGGGAACGATTGCGGCAATTAGCGGAATACCTAGTGATACACCCCCTAGTAATAATCCACAACAAGGTGACCTATGGTGGAACAGTTTAATTGGTAGAGGTTTTATATATTATAATGGTTCTTGGGTTGAATACAGTCCTCAAGCATTACCGGGAACAGCAACTACAAGCAGTTTAGGTTTAGTACAAATTGGTAGCGGAGTTAATATCAATAACGGAGTTATTAGTGTTCCGCCTACTGTAATACAAAGTCTTACACCTCCGACAGGAAGTACAAGCACAATTTGGTTTAATCCAGGATCTGGATCATCATACGTATATAATGGATCTGGATGGGTCGACATAGACAGCGGATCGTTATCGCAATATGTTAGTATCAGTACACTAGCGGCAATTATATCTACATCAACAAGTTGGACAAACTTTCAGGCTAACTTTTCAGCAATTTACGGATAATAAAATATGGCAATACTAAATTTTCCGTCTAACCCATCATTAGGCCAAACTTACGCGGCCGACAACGGCATTGTTTACATCTACGATGGAGCAAAATGGGAAGGATCAGCAACTTACTTTGAAAATACTTCAACAGCATATATTCCCGGCGCTACTGGTTCAACTGGACCAATAGGTGGTACAGGACCAATAGGTGCTACAGGTATACAAGGTGTACAGGGTAATATTGGAGCAACTGGATCAACCGGCCCGCAAGGAGCAACAGGCGCAGGAGCAACAGGCTCAACCGGCAGTACTGGAGCAACAGGACCGCAAGGAGCAACTGGTGCGGGAGCCACAGGTGCTACCGGTATACAAGGTGTTCAAGGTAACCGAGGTGCTACAGGTTCTACAGGACCAGCAACTGTTATTCAAAGTGCTACTCCGCCTAATACAACAAGTACAAGTGTATTATGGTATGACACAGTAGGTGGACGTTCTTATGTATTCTTTGAAGGCAATTGGGTAGATGCCGCACCAAACGAAGGCGGATCTGGAGGTGGTGGAGGTGGTGGAAATATTCCAGGACCACCTGGAGCAACAGGTATTGGGTCAACAGGGTCAACAGGTCCACAAGGTTCTACTGGATATACAGGAGCAACTGGAACAAGTATTACAGGCGCTACAGGCGCTACAGGACCACAAGGTGTTATTGGCGCAACAGGTCCTGCTGGTATACAAGGATCAACAGGTCCTGCTGGCATAAACGGCTCAACTGGCGCTACTGGTCCACAAGGAGCAATTGGATCAACTGGTCCAACTGGTCAAGCAGGGTCTACAGGACCTCAAGGCTTACAGGGATTACAAGGTGCTACTGGTGTAGACGGTGTTTGGGGCAGTACTGGTGCTACAGGCCCTCAAGGTATATCTATTGTATTGGTAGGTAGTACAGGTATTATTAGTACTTCTACTGTTGGTTACGGTCAGCCTGGTCAAGGATGGATTAGTACAAATGACGGTAATGTTTACTTTTGGAATACACTAACTCAAACATGGAATGATATTGGTCCTATTGTAGGACCAGCAGGTGGGCCCGGACCAGCAGGTGCTACTGGTGCTGCCGGAGCATTTGGTCCACAAGGAGCAACTGGTGCCACTGGTCACTTAGGTGCTACTGGACCGCAAGGTAATTTTGGTAGTACAGGTGCTACTGGACAACCTGGTGCTACTGGTGCTACTGGCGCACAGGGGGTTCATGGAGCAACAGGATCTACTGGACAATATGGATCTACTGGAGCAACAGGATATTTAGGTGCTACTGGTAGTACCGGACCGCAAGGAACACAAGGATCAACTGGTGTACAAGGATCAACCGGACCGGCAGGCTCAATCGGTGCTACAGGTGTTGGATATAATCCAATATCGTTTAGTTACGCAATTTCAACTGGACTAACTCCTGGTTTCTACAATATTAATATTTTTGATCAACAAAATAGTGTTTGGGTAGCAGGACAATCGGTTCAATTAATTGATCAAACAACTGGATCTTCATTAGTCTATCACGGAACATTAGGTCTCGGATATGCCGGAGGACTTGGTTCTTCATTCTTATTTCAAAATTTAGTATCAGTATCTGGTAGTCCAGCAAGTGGGTCTACTTCATCTAATACATGGATATTTGCTTTAGATGGAAATTCAGGAGCACAAGGAGCAACTGGATCACAGGGTGCTACTGGTCCTGCTGGTGCCGGCGCTACTGGTGCTCATGGTGCTACTGGCTCACTTGGTGCTACTGGCTCACCTGGTGCTACTGGTCTAACAGGCGCCACTGGTCTAACAGGCGCCACTGGTATTGGATACACAGGCGCCACAGGTGCTTACGGAGCGACTGGATCACAGGGTGCTACTGGTACTCCAGGAACAGGAGGTACTCCGGGAGCAACAGGGGCCATCGGTGCTACTGGTTTAACAGGCGCCACTGGGCATACACTATACGAAACAACAAATACATTAGTAAACGGTTCTTATACTGTATCATTAGGTGTGGATGGTTACTTAAATCTGCCTAATGGACTAGATGCCGGTGGCGCATTAATTCAAAGCCCAAATCCTATAAGAATCAACAGTAATAATCATTTCTGGAACTTTGGCGCAGATGGTAGTCTAACATTCCCAGACTCAACAGTACAATCTACAGCGTTCACTGGTACAGCAACATCATTGGCCAACGGTGGACCTAGCATCACAGTAGACAATGGTGGCAATCTTACAGTTCCAGGAACTGTATTTGCCAATGGAGTAACTGTTACTGGTGGAATAACTATACCTAACAACGGACAGGCTGGTAGCATTCAATCACAAAACGGCCAAGGTAATATATATTTTAATACTGATAATAGTTTAATATTCATTATCACTGGAACTTATCAAGTATCATTTAATCCCGACGGAACTGTTACATTCCCTGGTTATATATTCCCTGAAGGTACTCCTACTGCTGGACAAGTACTAACCGCTAGTAGTGACAATCCGTTATACCTAGAATGGGATACTCCTAGCGGCGGATCTGGATTCGCTACAACAAGCACATTAATCAACGGAACTAGTACATTTACTCTAAATGCTAATGGTAGTTTAACATTCCCAGATAACTCAGTTCAAACAACAGCATGGACTGGAGTATTACCTAATCCGGCATTTGTTGGAAGTACCTATACTGGTTTAATAACAGCCGCGGCCCTAAACATAAACAACACAGGTCCTGTAGGTCAAGTTAAAACACAATTAAACTTGATCAATACAGCGGGTAACGCAGATACTGGTAGTGCTATTGACTTCTTTACCTATGTTGATCAAGGTAACGGTTTGCCTGGAGCAAGACTACAGGCTCGAGACGATTATGATTATAGTGCTAATTTTAGTATAGCACTAAAAGGTCGCGGCAACGGCGGCAACAACGATTTAACAACCTTATGGACATTTAAGTCTGATGGTAGTTTAGCATTACCCGGTCTAATCAACTTTGGTCAAAACAACGCTACTCTTGCTCCGCCACAGCCCGGAGGTGCTACTGATAGAATTCGTATATGGGATTTTCAAAATTCTAATCCATCTGGTGTTAATTATGCTATCGGTGCCGAAGCAGACCATATATGGTTTGCTACAGATGTGCCTACTAATACAGGTGGTTTTAAATTCTACAGCACAACTACACAGGTATTCAAAATTGGCGGAGATGGTAGTCTAAATTTTGCCGATGGTAGCATACAAACCACAGCATGGACAGGATCAACAAGGTGGAGTGTTACTCCGGCAGTAGAAGGATGTCCGATCTACACAGAACTTACTCCGGATCATTTTTATGCTTATACACAACAAAGTCACGCTGCATTAGAAAATACTGGCTATTGGAATGTTGGTAGTAATTACTACGGAACTTATGTAGGGAACGATTATAATACTTTAACCAATCTTTATATCATTGCTAATGATACTACTGGTACTGTTTCTATTTTAACCGCTGGGTTAACAAATAGATGGACATTTGGTTCAACTGGTACATTAACATTACCTAATGGTGGTGCTATTGGATCTACTAGTGGTAATGGTATTGCGTTAACTACAGACCGTGGCACAGTATTATTTGGGAACAGTCCAGAAATCTGTGGTCCTACCGGCTCATCACATTTCCACATAATGAAACAAGATCCTACGCTGGTGGATCTATTCTTTGGTGATGACTTTAACAATCTTAAACTACCAACAACAGGTGGAGTTTCTCTACAGGCGTTTAATACGCAAACCACTATCAGTAGCACCTGGACATTTGATGGTGATGGTACCTTAACAGCACCAGGAGATATATTACCTGCTACTAATAAAACACAAAGTTTAGGATCTCCTACACAACAATGGAAATCCTTATATGTAAGTACCAGCACAATCTACATGAACAATGT
>Ga0316230_1001810_pt1 | contig 20448 bp, 19 predicted proteins | sample TBH18025metaG_FD_206004 | JGI IMG/M metagenome (GOLD analysis project Ga0316230, IMG submission 206004) | Freshwater microbial communities from Trout Bog Lake, Wisconsin, USA - TBH18025 | ecosystem: Environmental > Aquatic > Freshwater > Lake > Hypolimnion/Profundal zone | place: USA: Wisconsin...
ACCCCCGAATGCGCCCAGGCCCACTTGTTCGAGCGGGAACTGGCCGAGCAGTTCGGCATCACGCCCGAGGGCCACCCCTGGTTCAAGCCGGTGCGCTTCCACCCGTCCTGGGTTCCGGAGCGCGACGCCTGGGGCCGGACCGGCCCCATCGACCCGGGCGTGCTCGACTTCTACCAGGTCAAGGGCGAGGAGGTCCACGAGGTGGCGGTGGGCCCGGTCCACGCGGGGGTCATCGAACCCGGGCATTTCCGCTTCCAGTGCCACGGCGAGACCGTGTTCCACCTGGAGATCGCCCTGGGCTACCAGCACCGCGGCGTGGAGCGGGCCCTGGAGGGCGGGCCGCATCCGCTGAGCCTGAAGCATGCCGAAACCGTCTGCGGGGACAGCAGCGCCGCCCACACCTGGGCCTACTGCCAGGCCCTGGAAGGCCTGGCCGGCGTGGTGGTGCCGCGCCGTTCGCAGCGGGTCCGGGGCGTGGCCCTGGAACTGGAGCGGGCCGCCAACCATACCGGAGACCTGGGCGCCATGGCCGGGGACGTCGGGTTTCTGCCCACGGCGTCGTTCTGCGGCCGGATCCGCGGCGACTGGCTGAACATGACCGCGGAGATCTGCGGCAGCCGCCTGGGCCGGGACTGGCTGCGGCCCGGCGGCCTGCGCATGGACCTGGACGCGAGCCGGGCCCGCACCCTGGCCGAGCGCCTGGGCCGGGCCTGGACCGACACCGCCGACGCGGTGGAACTCATGTGGGGCGCCGCCTCGGTGCTGAACCGGTTCGAGGCCGCCGGCACCGTGGACCCGGTGCAGGCCCGGGAGATCGGGCTGGTGGGCGTGCCGGCCCGGGCCTGCGGCATCGAGCTCGACGTGCGCCGGGACCACGTGTTCGGCCCCTATGCCGATCATCCGGTCACCCCGCGCCTGGGCGAAAGCGGCAACGTGCATTCCCGCGCCTGGGTGCGCTGGCTCGAACTGGGCGACAGCAACCTCTTCCTGCGCGCGGCCCTGGAATCCCTGGCCTGGGACGAACCGGATCCCCGGCCCGGCCCCCTGCCCCCGCTGGCCGCGGACAGCTTCTGCGTCTCCCTGGTGGAAGGCTGGCGCGGTGAAGTGCTGCACCTGGCCATCACCGGGCCCCAGGGCCGGTTCCGGCGCTACAAGATCGTCGACGCCTCCTTCCACAACTGGTACGGTCTGGCTCTGGCGCTCCGGGGCGAGCTGATCTCGGATTTCCCCCTGTGCAACAAGAGCTTCAACCTCTCCTACTGTGGACACGATCTGTGAGGCGCCCATGATCCACATCCTGCTGTCCCGCTGGCGCCAAGGGCACCGCACCATGGCCTACCCGAAGACCCTGCCGGCCCTGCCGGACCGTTTCCGGGGCCGGCCCGAGTTCGGCCCCGGCGCCTGCGCCGAAGGCTGCCGGGCCTGCGCGGAGGCCTGTCCCACCGGCGCCATCGGCCTTTCGCCCCTGAGCCTCGACCTGGGGCGCTGCCTGTTCTGCACCGAATGCATGGACGCCTGCCCCGACGGCGTCATCCGGCTCACCGGCGACCACCGCCTGGCCGCCCGGAACCGGGACGACCTGCGCCAGGGCCCTGGCGACGAGCCGAAACGGGCCGAGGCCCTGGGCCGGGAGCTCATGCGCCTGCTCGGCCGGTCCCTGAAGCTGCGGGTGGTGAGCGCCGGCGGCTGCAACGGCTGCGAGGTGGACGTCAATGTGCTGGGCACCCTGGCCTGGGACCTGGGCCGGTTCGGCATCCAGTTCGTCGCCTCGCCGCGCCACGCCGACGGCCTGATCATCTGCGGCCCGGTGACCGCCAACATGGCCCTGGCCGTGCGCAAGACCTACGACGCCGTTCCCGATCCCAAGATCGTCATCGCCGTGGGCGCCTGCGCCATCGCCGGCGGGCCCTACCTGAACCAGGCCGAGCAGCTGGGCGGCGCAGCCGGAACGGGCATCCCGGTGGACCTGTTCATCCCGGGCTGCCCGCCCCACCCCCTGACCATCCTGGACGGCCTGCTGCGCCTGCTGGGCAAGATCGTATAGGAGCGGGACATGGCCTTTCCACCGGAACTTGAGCGCGAACTGCGGCAATCCGTGCGCCAGGCCCGGATGGTGGCGTTCGTCTGCTGTTTCCTGGCGCCCGCCATGTACCTCCTGACCATCGGCAGCCAGGCCTACGGCAGCCGCTGGGGCCTGTTCCTCACCGGCTTCGGCCGCCTGCCCTGGGCGGACCCCCGGGTGCCCTGGCTGCTCGCCGGGGCCTGCGTGGCCTTGGCCTTGGCCCTGGTCCTGCCCCCGCGCCTGGGCCGCCCGCGTGATCCGGGCTCAGCCCTGGGCGCCCTGAAGCTGCGCAATCTGGTCAGCGCCGCCCTGCTGGCGGGCAACGCCATGTGCGGCCTGTACCTGGGCATCAAGATCGGCCCTCCGGCCGCCAGCTTGTGCCTGAGCCTCTGCCTGATCACCATGATCCGCGGCTGTTTCGTATTCCCCAGCGAAGCCCGCTGGCGCGCCGCCATGACCAGGGCCCGCTGACGGGTTGACAACATACAAAATAATCATAGTTTGAAACCAATGATCACAGTCCTTACCGCAGCCCACAACCATGCCCCGTTCCTCCGGGGCGCGGTCGAGTCCGTGCGCAGCCAGCTGCACCAGGACTGGGAGCACGTCATCATCGATGACGGCAGCACGGACGAAACCCCCGAGGTGCTGGCCGGACTGTGCCGGGGCAACCAGGGGAGCGAAGCCAAACTGCGCACCTTCAGGACCGGGAACCAGGGCTCCCCCGCAGCCCTGAATGCCGGCCTAGCCAAGGCCCAGGGCGAGTGGGTCGCCTTCCTGGACGCGGACGACGAATACCTCCCGGACCACCTCGGCCTCATGCTGGCAACCCTCGGCGGCCATGACCTGGCCCTGGGCCGCTTCCTCCTGATCAACTGCTCGGAGCACCCCAGGCCGGTGGTCCCCGACTTCTATCACCCCGGCCAGGAGATCGAAGTGGAGCGGATCGAATCCTGCACCGGCCTGCTGTTCGGCAGGAGGGAGCTGTTCCTGGAAATGGGCGGGTTCCGCGCGGTCCCGTCGAGCGATACCGATCTGTTCAACCGGATGCGCCAGGCGGGGCACGGCTGGAACCGGGCCAGCCGGCCCACCTACCTGTATTTTTTCGGCCGGGTGCGCAACCACTTGGCGGAACGCGAGCTGCAGGCGGACCGGAAGAGCCGGGGCTGGTCCCGGGGTTGATCCCGCGCGGGTGGCGCTGGTTTCCATGACCGGGGAAAAGTCCGGCCGGGCGGCCCGCGCAATGCCCGCTGTCCCGAGTCTCCAAGTCGTGCTATCGTCTTGGACTCAACCACCTTTCGGGGGGTTCCCATGGGGATCTTTGAAGGCCAGCTACGTGTGCACAAGGGCGACCGGTTCGCCTTGGTGGCTTCGCGTTTTAACGAATTCATCGTGGACCGGCTGGTAGGCGGGGCTACGGACTGCATCAACCGCCACGGCGGCAGCGAGGCCCAGATCGATCTCATCCGCGTGCCCGGCTCCTTCGAACTGCCCCAGGTGGCCCTGCAGGTGGCCCGCAGCGGACAATACGCCGGCGTGGTGCTGCTCGGCGCCGTCATCCGGGGCGGCACGCCGCATTTCGACATGATCGCCAATGAAGTCACCAAGGGCACGGCCCAGGTGGCCCTGGAGACCGGCGTGCCGGTGATCTTCGGCGTGCTCACCACCGACACCGTAGAGCAGGCCATCGACCGGGCCGGCACCAAGATGGGCAACAAGGGCTGGGAAGCCGCCATGAGCCTGCTGGAAATGGTCGACCTCTGGCACCTGATCAAGACGCCCGGCAAGGGGATCCAGTAATGGGCGTTCGGCGGCGGGGCAGGGAGTATGCCCTTCAGATGCTCTATGCCATGGATCTCACCGAGTACCTCCCGGACGAGATCTTCGCCGGCTTCAACGCCATCCAGGACCTGAACCGGGACGCCTTCTACTACGCCCGGCGCCTGGTGGACGGGGTCCACGGCCACCTGGAAGAGATCGACGCGGTGCTCACCCGGTTCGCCGAGCACTGGAAGATCCACCGCATGGCCGTGGTGGACCGCAACCTGCTGCGCCTGGGGGTCTACGAACTGATGTTCCTCAAGGAGATCCCCTTCCCCATCATCATCAATGAAGCGCTCGAGATCGTGAAGGAATTCAGCGACCAGGAAGGCACCCAGTTCGTCAACGGCATCCTGGACGCCGCCAGCAAGGAGTTCCGCCCGGACGAGGTGGGACCGAAGGGCCGGCGGACCCGGGAGCCGGCTCCCCCCACGGCGCCGATCGACCCGCTCCCCCTGGAGTAACAATGGCCACATCCAAGAAGCCCACGCCCACCGCAGCCCCCGCCAGCCGCGTTCCGGCCGCCCGGGGGGCGCAATCCGCCCAGGGCCTGGCGCTGGGGTTCCAGGACATCCAGACCCTGATCAGCCTGGTGGGCCGCGAGCCCATCGACGAACTGCAATTCGAGTCCATGGGCGTCAAGCTGCACATCCGCAAGCTGGCCGGCGCCCCCGCGCCGGGCCCGGCCCCGGTCGCGACCCGGACCCTGGCGCCCGCGCCCGTCTCCGCCCAGGCCGCCGCCACCCGGCCCGCCGCGGAGATCGAGGACCCGGGGATCCATCCTGTCACCAGCCCCATCGTCGGCACCTTCTACCGCGCCCCCAGCACCAACGCGGCGCCCTTCGTCCAGCCGGGCGATTTCGTCAAGCCCGGGCAGACCCTGTGCATCGTCGAAGCCATGAAGCTGATGAACGAGATCGAGTGCGACGTGGCCGGGGAAGTGGTGGCGGTGCTGGCCGAGAACGGCCAGCCGGTGGAATACGGCGAGCGGCTGTTCACCATCAGGGTGCGCTGATCCGATGGCCGCCTTGAAGCGCAAGCCCGCCCACAGCAAGGCCGCCAAGAGCGGAGAGCCGCCCTTCAAGAAGATCCTCATCGCCAACCGGGGCGAGATCGCCCTGCGGGTGATCCTGGCCTGCAAGGAACTGGGCATCCAGACCGTGGCCGTCTACTCCGAGGCCGACCGGGACGCGCTGCACGTGCGCTTCGCCGACCAGGACATCTGCATCGGCCCGGCGCCCAGCGCCAAGTCCTACCTGAACATCCCCCAGGTGATCGCCGCCGCGGAAGTGACCGGGGCCGAGGCGATCCACCCGGGCTACGGCTTCCTCAGCGAGAACCCGCACTTCGTGGACGTCTGCCAGGCCTGCGGCATCGTCTTCATCGGGCCCAATTCCGAGATCATCCGCATGATGGGCAACAAGGCCCAGGCCAAGGCCACCATGAAGGCCGCCGGCGTGCCGCTCATGCCCGGCAGCGACGGCGTGGTGGAAACGGTGGAGGAGGCCCTGGTCTGGGGCGAGCAGATCGGCTATCCGGTCATCGTCAAGGCCAGCGCCGGCGGCGGCGGGCGCGGCATGCGCATCGTCAACGGCCCCGAAGAGATGGCCGACATGTACAACACCGCCCGCACCGAGGCCCGCGCCGCGTTCACCGACGACAGCGTCTACATGGAGAAGTACCTGCTGGAGCCCCGGCATATCGAAGTGCAGATCCTGGGCGACCTGTTCGGCAACATCATCACCCTGGGCGAGCGTGAGTGCTCGATCCAGCGCCGGCACCAGAAGCTGATCGAAGAGAGCCCCAGCCCGGCGATCAGCCCCGAACTGCGCAAGCGCATCTGGGAGATGGGCCTGCGCGCGGCCCGGGCGGTGGGCTACTTCAACGCCGGCACCATCGAGTTCCTGCTGGACGCCCGCGGCGAGTTCTTCTTCATGGAGATGAACACCCGGGTCCAGGTGGAGCACCCGGTCACCGAGATGGTGAGCGGGGTGGACATCGTCAAGGAACAGATCCGCATCGCCGCCGGGCACAAACTGTCCTACGCCCAGGACGACATCGTCCTGCGCGGCCACGCCATCGAGTGCCGGATCAACGCCGAGGACCCGTTCCGCTGCACCCCCAGCCCGGGCCGGATCACCGCGCTGAACTTCCCGGGCGGCCCAGGCATCCGCATGGACACCGCCATGCACCAGGACGCCGTGATCCCGCCCTACTACGATTCCCTGGTGGCGAAACTGATCGCCCACGGCAGCGACCGCACCGAAGCCCTCGCCCGCATGCGCCGGGCCCTGGACACCCTGGTGGTGGAGGGCATCAAGACCAGCGCCCCCCTGCACCGGCTGATCATGGACCATCCCGACTTCATCAGCGGCAATTTCTCCACCAAATGGCTGGAGGTCTATCTTGCGGCACTGGAAAAGGAACGCGCTGAATCCCACTAGGTGCGGCCTGGCCCTGCTGCTGGCCTGCCTGCCCATCCGGGCCGACGGCCTGGGCGACCTGCACGCCGTGCTGAAGCGGCTCCAGGGCACCGATCCGGTGAAGGCCACCGTGGAATTCACCTTCTGGCGCCAGACCACCGAGGACGGCGGGCCGGTGACCCTCCAGGGCAGCGTCACCACCCGGGCCGAGGACGGCCCCCAGGGCCTGCGCATCGGCTGGGACCACGCCACCATGCAGGCGGCCGAAGCCGAGCAGCGGGCCACCTCCATGACCCCATCCCGGCAGGCCCCCACCGCCCAGATCATGAAGAGCCTGACCGCCCTGGACATCGCCGAGCACCTGCACGAGGGGGAAACCCTGGACCGCCTGCTGCTCCAGGCCACCCTGGTGGAGACCCGGCAGGACACCTGGGAGGGCAAGCCCGCCACCTTGCTGGTGTTCCACACGGTCCCGGTGATCACCCCGCCCAGCCTGCGCCGGTCGGTGAAGGAGATCGTCGCCCAGGCCCAGCTGTGGCTGGGCGCCGACGGCATCCCCCTGGCCTACCGCAGCGACGTGACCTACAAGGGCAGCCGTTTCCTGATCCGCTTCCAGGGCCTGCAGAAGGAAGAGATCCATTTCCTGCGCAGCGGCAACCGGCTGGTCGGCGTCTGGGCCAGCAACGAGGAGCGCCAGAGCGGGCTGGGCCAGAGCCTGGACACCCGGCGCTCCTACCGGATCGTGCTGAACTGAGGCCTTGAGGGCCACTGAAAAAAATGGATCATCCATTGAAAAATTTGATTAACCCAGGGGCCTCTCCCATACTGATTAGCATCGGTTGAGGTAACCCATGAGCTTGAAGGTTGTCGGCAAGAGCGTCCAGCGCCTGGACGCCATCGCGAAGGTCACCGGCAAGGCCCGCTATTCCGAGGACTTCTTCGAGCGCGACATGCTGGTGGGCAAGGCCCTGCGCAGCCCGCACGCCCACGCCGTGGTCAAGCGCATCGATGTCAGCAAGGCCAGGGCCCTGCCCGGAGTCGAGGCGGTGCTCGTGCCCGCGGACCTGCCGGGGCTGAAGTTCGGCACCGCGGGCCACCCCTGGTCGCTGGATCCCGGGCACCGGGACGTGGCCGACCGGCTGATCCTCACCGACAAGGCCCGGTTCGTCGGCGACGCCGTCGCCGCGGTGGTGGCGGTGGACCTGCTGACCGCGGAGAAGGCGCTGGGGCTCATCGAGGTGGAGTACGACGTGCTGCCGTTCGCCCTGACCCCCGAGGACGCCATGCGGGAAGGCGCGGCGGCGCTGCACGCGGAGCGCCCGGACAACATCCTCGGCTCTTTCGGCAACGGCTTCGGCGACATGGAGGCCGAACTGGCTTCGGCCGACCACGTGTTCGAAGGCACCTTCGAGACCAGCATCGTCCAGCACTGCCACATCGAACCCCACACCGCCTTCGCCTACCGGGACAGCCACGGCCGGATCGTCATCAACTCCTCCACCCAGATCCCGCACATCGTCCGGCGCGTGGTGGCCCAGGCCCTGGGCCTGTCCTGGGGCAAGGTGCAGGTGATCAAGCCCTACCTCGGCGGCGGCTTCGGCGCCAAGCAGGACGTGGTGGTCGAGCCGCTGGTGGCGGCCATGACCCTCGCGGTCCAGGGCCGGCCGGTGCGCTACGCGCTGACCCGGGAAGAGGTCTTCATCGATTCCCGCACCCGTCACGCCATGAAGATCCATCTGAAGACCGCCGTCGCCAACGACGGCCGGCTGCTGGGGACCTGGGTCAGGCTGCTGAGCAATTCCGGCGCCTACGCCTCCCACGGCCATGCCATCGCCATGGCCGGCGGCACCAATTTCCGTTCCCTCTACAACTTCAGGACGGTCAAGTTCGAGCCCCTGACGGTCTCCACCAACCTGCCGGTGGCCGGGGCCATGCGCGGCTACGGCTCGCCCCAGGTGTACTTCGCCCTGGAAAGCCACCTGGAGGACATCGCCCGCGCGCTCAAGCTGGACCCCATCGAATTCCGCAAGCGGAACCTGGTGGGCCCCGGCCACACCGACCCGCTCACGGAGGTCGTGGTGCGCACCATCGGCGTGCCCGAATGCATCGAGCGGGGCAAGGCGCTGATCCAGTGGGACGCCAAGAAGCGCGAGTACGCCAACCAGACCGGGGACCGGCGCCGGGGCGTGGGCATGGCCTGCTTCGGCTACGCCTCCGGCACCTTCCCGTTCAGCCTGGAGCTGGCCGGGGCCCGGATCGTCATGGCCCAGGACGGCTCGGTGACCCTGCAGGTGGGCGCCACCGAAATCGGCCAGGGCAGCGACACCGTGTTCGCCCAGATCACCGCCGAAGTGCTGGGCATCCCGTTCGACATGGTCAACGTGGTCACCACGCAGGACACCGACATCACCCCGTTCGATCCGGGCTCCTACGCCTCCCGCCAGACCTGCATCACCGGCGTGGCCGTGCGCAAGGCCGCGCTGGAGGCCCGGGCCAAGGTGCTGGCCATCGCCGCCCGCAAGTGCGGCCTGGGCGCCGACGAGCTGGACATCCAGGACTGCGTGATCGTGGAGCGGCGCCTGGGCCGGCCGGTCTGCACCCTGGAGGACGTGGCCATGGACTCCTACTACGACCGGCTGCACGCCGACCCCATCCGCAGCGACGTCTCCGCCAACGTGCGGACCAGCGCCATGTCCTACGGCGCCACCTTCGTGGCCGTGGAAGTCGACCTGCCCACCGGCAAGATCGAGGTGCTGGAGCTCTACAACGTGCACGACTCCGGGGTGATCATCAACCCCATGCTGGCCGAGGGCCAGGTGCACGGCGGGGTCAGCATGGCCCTGGGCGCGGCCCTGCTGGAACAGTTGCTGTTCGATCCGGCCACCGGCCGGCCGCTGAACAACAACCTGCTGGACTACAAGCTGCCGACCATCATGGACACCCCGAAGATCAACGCCGCCTTCGTGCGCACCGTCGATCCCTCGGGCTCCTTCGGCGCCAAGGCGCTGGGCGAATGCCCGGTGATCTCACCCGGCCCGGCCCTGCGCAACGCCGTGCTGGACGCCACCGGCGTGGCCTTCAACAAACTGCCGCTGTACCCCCAGGCGGTGTTCGAACAGTTCCGCGCGGCGGGGATCCTGGACAGCCGCCAGCCAGCCTTTTCTAGTAGCCCATCGCTTTGATCCAGCCGAACGAGGAGAGGGTGTCCGGGCTGGGAATGTATTCGAGGCCCACGTGCCCCGCGTAGCCCAGCCGGTCCAGTTCGGCGAACAGGAACGGATAGTTGATTTCGCCCGTGCCGGGCTGATGCCGGCCGGGATTGTCCGCCACCTGGATATGGCCGATCCGGGCCAGCTGGTTGCGCAAAGTGGCGACCAGGTCGCCCTCTTCCCTTTGGGCGTGGTAGATGTCGTACTGCAGAAAGACGTTGGGCTCGCCAACCTGGTCGAGCAGGGCGAGCACCTGGTCGGTGCGGTTGAGGAAGAAGCCCGGAATATCGAAGTGGTTGACCGGCTCCACCATCAGGCGCAGGCCCCGCGCGGCCAGCAGCCGCGCCGCGAACCGGACATTCTCCACCAGCGTCTCCCGCTGGCGGGCGTCATCGACCCCGGGGACCCGCTTCCCGGCCAGGCAGTTCAGGTTGTCCACCCCGAGCGCCAGCGCGTATTCCACCGCCCTGGGCACCCCCGCGCGGAATGCCTCGACCCGGCCCGGATCGGCGGCGATGCCGCGGTCGCCCCGCCCCCAGTCCCCCGCAGGCAGATTGAACAGCACCTGGCGCAGGCCGTGCCGGTCCAGCTGCGCCTTCAGTTCCGCAGGCTGGAATTCGTATGGGAAAAGGTATTCCACGCAGCCGAAGCCGGCCGCCTTGGCTAAAGCGAACCGCTCCAGAAAGGGAGCTTCGGTGAAAAGCATCGAGAGATTCGCCGCAAATACAGGCATGGTCGTCCTCCTGGAGTGTCGTAACCAAGACTAATCGGTTCCACCGGATTCGTCGCGGGTTCCTCCGCACGGAGACCATCATGATCACCAAGCTAATAGGTGTAGCAACGCTTTTTGCCGCCGGCTCCATCCTGGTGGCGGGAACGCCGACCCTGGAGGCCAAATCCCTGGACAACCAGGCCACCGCGGCCACGGACATGACCTGCGGCCACGGCGGCGGGCTCCGCTGTGGCAGCGGCGGCGGTGGCCGGAGGTGCGGCGGTGGGCGCCGGTGTGGCGGTGGACGCCGGTGTGGCGGCGGGCGCCAGTGTGGCTCCCCCCCCGTCCCGGTCTGCGCGACCCGGGTCTGCGGCACGAAAAAGTAGCAGCACCTGAATGGCCGGCCGGGGCTTTGGCCCCGGCCGGAGCATTCGCGGGAGGCGATCATGGGATCCAGCGGTCACAGCGGACCTTTCACCGGCGTGGGACTCGGTCTGCGCCACCCCCACTTCGCGGCGGTGGCCCGGGGCAACCCCGGCGTGCCGTTCTGGGAGATCGCCCCCGAGAACGTCCTGGGCGACGGCGGCCACGAGCACGACACGGTCTGCCGGATCCTGGAACGGGACCCGGTGCTCACCCATGGCCTGGGGCTTTCGGTGGGCGGGTTCGACCCCTTCGACCCGGAATACCTCGAGCAGCTGGCCGGATTCCTGGCGTTCACCGGCAGCCCCTGGCACTCCGAGCATCTGTGCTTCAGTTCGGTGGACGGCTCCACCACCCACGAGCTGCTGCCCATGCCCATGACCCGGGCCGCGGTCCGGCACACCATCCGTCGCGCCCGGGAGCTCCAGGACCGGCTGCCGGTGCCCTTCCTGCTGGAGAACATCACCTATTACGCCGAACTGGGGGAAAAGGAACTGGCCGAGCCCGAGTTCCTGGCCGAGATCCTGGACGGCGCCGACGTGGGCTGGCTGCTGGACATCAACAACATCTATGTCAACGCCATCAACTTCGGCTTCGACCCCAAGGACTGGCTGCTGCGGGTGCCGCTGGACCGGGTGGTGCAGATGCACATCGCCGGGCACGACCGGGTGGGCGAACTGGTCATCGACACCCATGGCGCGCCGGTGATCGATCCGGTGATCGAGCTCATGCGCTGGGTGCTGCCGCGGATCGGCCGGCCGGTGCCGGTGCTGCTGGAGCGGGACAATGATATCCCCGACCTGGAGGAGCTGCTGGCGGAACGGGCGGCCATCCAGGAAGCCTACGACGACGTCATGGCCGTGCCGGCCGCCCAGGCTTCCCATGCTTGAGGCCTCGGTCCTCGCCCTGCAGCGCTCCCTGGTGGACGCGGCCCTCATGGCCGATGCCGGCCCGCTGGAGCGCGACCCGGCCGGGTTCGCCGCCGGGCGCGGGCTCCCCCCGGGCGACCAGGCCGCCTTCGTGCGGTTCAAGGACCGGCTGCTGGTCTACCGGGACCCGGTGCGGGCCGACCTGGCCGAGCCGGTGGAAACCATCTGCTTCGTCAGCCGGGCGCTGCTGGAACAGGCCGGGCTCTGGGACGAATGCCTGGCGGCCTTCCTGGCCAGCCGTGGCGTGCGGAGCGCGTTCTACCGGGACCTGGCCGCCAGCTTCCTGGGCTGGCTGGCCACCACGGGCTGGGGCCGGGAGCGATGGCCGTTCCTGCTCCAGCTGGTCCATTTCGAACTGCTGAACGTCCTGGTGGCGCACCACCCCGGCGGCGACCCGCCGGCGGGCCTGCACCCCCGGCCGGCCCTGGGGGACCGGCTGGTGCTGGAGGTGCCGACCCAGGTGGTCACCTACCAGTACCAGGTGCACCTGGCGACCGTGCAGGCGCCGGTGCCCGCCCCGGGCACGACCCACCTGCTGGCCTACCGCGATGGCACGGGTCTGCCCCAGTGGCTGGAACTGACCCCGGCCACGGCCTCGCTGCTGCTGCGGGCCCAGCAGACCAGCATCGGCCAGGCCGCCCTGGACCTGGGCCTGACCGACCTGTCCGAAGCGGTGGAACTGCTGGCGCAATGCCAGGCCAAGGGCGCCATCCTCGGTTTCGCCGGGACTATTCCTCGATGAGGTCCTCTTCGTCCTCGGCGCGCCTGGTGGTGGGGCGCATGAGCGGGAACAGGATGACGTCGCGGATGCTGGCGCTGTTGGTCATGAGCATGACCATGCGGTCGAGCCCGACGCCCACGCCGCCGGTGGGCGGCAGGCCGTGCTCAAGGGCGTCGACGAAGTCCTGGTCCAGCAGCATCGCCTCGTCATTACCGGCCGCCCGCTCGGCGAGCTGGGCCTGGAACCGCTCCAGCTGCACCACCGGGTCGTTGAGCTCCGAATAGGCATTGGCCAGTTCCATCCCGCCGATGAACATCTCGAACCGGTCCACCATGGTGGGATCGCCGGGCAGTTCCTTGGTGAGCGGGCTCAATTCCACCGGATAGTCGGTGACGAAGGTCGGCTGCACCAGGTGCTCCTCCACGTAGTGCTCGAACAGGTCGCCCAGCAGGATGCCGGGCAGCTTCTTGTCCACGTCCTCCACATGGGCTTCCCGGGCCAGCTGGATGATCTGCGCGGGATCGTCCAGGCGCGCCCTTTCGATGCCGCCGTACTCGGCGATCCCGTCCTTCATGGTCAGGCGGCGGAACGGGGCCTGGTAGCTGATGACCTGCTCGCCCCACGGCCGCTCCACGGCCCCGCAGGACTGGGCGATGGTCTGGAACAGGTTCTCGATCATCACCATGACGTCGCGCAGGTCCTCGCCGGCGGCATAGCTCTCCATCATGGTGAATTCCGGATTGTGCCGGACCGAGACGCCCTCGTTGCGGAACGAGCGGTTGATCTCGAACACCCGTTCGAAGCCGCCCACGATCAGCCGCTTCAGATACAGCTCCGGGGCGATCCGCAGGTAGAGCGGCATGTCCAGGGCGTTGTGGTGGGTGACGAACGGCCGCGCGGTGGCGCCGCCCGGAATGGGCTGCATCATCGGCGTCTCCACCTCCAGGAAGCCCAGTCCCTCCATGTAGCGGCGCACGCCCGAGATGATCCGGGAGCGGGTCTGGAAGGTCTTGATCACTTCGGGATTGGCCACCAGGTCCAGGTAGCGCCGGCGGTAGCGGGTCTCCTTGTCCTGCAGGCCATGCCACTTCTCGGGCAGCGGCAGGTGGGCCTTGCTGAGGAACTGGAGGCGCTGGGCGCGCACGCTCAGCTCGCCCATCTTGGTGCGCATGAGCGGCCCGGTGACCGAGATGAAGTCGCCGATATCCAGCAGCTTCAGCACGTCCCATCCGGGCGCCGCCAGGTCGTTCATGCGGAAGTAGACCTGCAGCTTCTCCCCGTTCTCGGTGATGTGGGCGAACACGCTCTTGCCCATCTCGCGGATGGCGATGACCCGGCCCATGACGCTCACCGTCTGCGGCGCCGCCTCCAGCTGCTCGTTGCTCGCCTCGCCGTTGGCGGCCAGGATCTGCACGATGCCGTGGGTGCGTTCGGCCTTGCGCGGCCAGACATCCAGCCCCATGGCCTGGAGTTTCTGCAGCTTCTCGATGCGGGACTGGCGGTACTGGCTCAATTGCATGCGAACTCCAACGCGGGTCAAAGATCCAGTCTATCGCGAGAGCCGGAATTATGCTTCCGCCAGGACCCGCGCTGCCCATCCCGCAAAGCCTACCGCGGCCGTTCCGGGGGGCCCGGCCGGGTTGATGAATTCCGCAGACACCGTCTGCGGAATTCGCCAGGAGGGATGGAACTTCCTCATCTGCTCGATGGTGCTACAGAAGCCCCTTGGCCGTGGCCACCACGTTCGCCACGGTGAAGCCGAAGTTCTCGAACAGGGTCTCCGCCGGCGCCGAGGCGCCGAAGTGGTCCAGGCCGATGCTGGCGCCGGCATGGCCGACCCAGCGCTCCCAGCCGAAGGTGACCCCGGCCTCGATGGAGACCCGGGCCTTGACCGCATCCGGCAGGACTTCCTGGCGGTACTCGGGCGACTGGGCCCGGAAGATCTCCCAGCACGGCATGGACACCACCCGGGTGGGGATGCCCTCCCCTTCCAGCACGGCGCGGGCGGCCAGGGCCAGGTGCACTTCGCTGCCGCTGGCCATGAGGATCAGCCGGGGGGCGGCGCTCGCCTCCTCCAGGACGTAGGCGCCCTTGGCGGCGCCCTTGGTTTTGGCCGGGTCGAGCACCGGGAGCTTCTGCCGGGTGAGGGCCAGGCCCACCGGGCCGGTGCCGTGCTTCATGGCCAGGCGCCAGGCTTCCACCGTCTCGTTGGCGTCGGCGGGGCGGATGACGGTCATGTTCGGGATCATGCGCAGCGACATGAGCTGCTCCACCGGCTGGTGGGTGGGGCCGTCCTCGCCGACCCCGATGGAATCGTGGGTCCAGACGTACTTCACCGGCTGGCGCATGAGCGCCGCCAGGCGCACGCTGGGCCGCATGTAGTCGCTGAAGATGAAGAAGGTCGCGCCGAACACCTGGAGCCCGCCGTGCACGCTCATGCCGTTCAGGGCCGCGCCCATGGCGTGTTCGCGGATGCCCCAGTGGAAGTTGCGGCCGCTGGCCTTGGCCTCGAAATCGCCGGCGTCCTTCATGATGGTGTCGGTGGAGGGGCTCAGGTCGGCCGAGCCCCCGATCAGGTTGGGGATCTTGGCGGCCAGGGCGTTGAGCGCCTTGCCTCCGGCTTCCCGGGTGGCGAGCTTGGCGCCGACCTCGAAGCTGGGCAGGATGCTTTCCCAGTCGGGCACCAGTTCGCCCTTCATCATGGCTTCGAACTCCGCCGCCAGGCCCGCGAAGGTGCCGCGGTAGCCGGCGAACAGCTTGTTCCAGGCGGCCTCCTGTTCGGCGCCGCGGGTCTCGCATTTGCGCCATTCGGCCAGGGCCGCCTCCGGCACCAGGAACTTGGCGTCCGGATCCCAGCCCAGGATCTCCTTGGTGGCGCGGATCTCCGGCTCGCCCAGGGGGGAGCCGTGGGCGCCGGCGGTGCCCTGCTTGGTGGGGGCGGGGAAGCCGATGATGGTCCGGCAGATGATCAGGGTGGGCTTGCCGCAGGGGCGGCAGGCTTCCTCGAAGGTGCGGGTGAGCGCTTCCAGGTCCTCCCCGTCGGCCACCCGCAGCACGCGCCAGCCGTAGGCGTCGAAGCGCTTGCCCACATCCTCGGTGAAGGTCAGCTCGGTGGAGCCTTCGATGGTGATGCGGTTGCTGTCGTAGAGCAGCACCAGCTTCTCCAGGGCGAGGTGCCCGGCCAGGCTGGCGGCCTCCTGGGCCACGCCTTCCATGATGTCGCCGTCCCCGGCGAAGGCGAAGGTGCGGTGGTTCACCACCTCGAACCCGGGCCGGTTGAACCGCCCGGCCAGCCAGCGCTCGGCGATGGCCATGCCCACGGCGTTGCCGATGCCCTGGCCCAGGGGGCCGGTGGTGGTCTCCACCCCGGCGGTGTGGCCGTACTCCGGATGGCCCGGGGTCCTGGAGCCCCACTGGCGGAACTGCTTGAGCTCCTCCAGGGGCAGGTCGTAGCCGGACAGGTGCAGCAGCGAATAAAGCAGCATGGACACGTGGCCGCAGGAGAGCACGAAGCGGTCCCGGTCGGCCCACATGGGGTTGGCCGGGTGGTGCCTGAGGAAGCGGGTCCAGAGCACGTAGGCCGCCGGGGCCTGGGCCATGGGGGTGCCGGGATGGCCGCTGTTGGCCTTCTGGACGGCGTCCATGGCCAGGCAGCGCACGGTGTCGATGCAGAGTTTGTCGATGGTCGGGGCCGGAAGGGTCAACGGAGTGCCTTTCAATAATCCTGGATTATCTCACGGAGTCTACCCGCGGTGCGCGGCGCTGGCCTTCACGAATGCGGTGAACAGCGGGTGCGGTTGCAGCGGCTTGGACTTGAACTCGGGGTGGAACTGGCAGCCCAGGAAGTACGGGTGCCCGGGCAGCTCGATGATCTCCACGAAGGTGCCGTCCGGGCTCAGGCCGGTGAAGGCCATGCCCTTGTCTTCCATGGGTTTGCGGAACTCCGCCTGGTTGAACTCGTAGCGGTGCCGGTGGCGCTCGCTGATCTTCAGGCTGTGGTAGGCGTTGGCCGCCTCGCTGCCCTCGTCCAGCACGCACGGGTAGGCGCCCAGGCGCATGGTGCCGCCCAGCTCCTCCACGTCGACCAGCTCGCGCAGCTTGAAGATGACCCGGTGCTTGGGGTTGTCCTCGAACTCGGTGGAATCGGCGCCTTCCAGCCCGGCCACGTTGCGCGCGAACTCGACCGAAGCCATCTGCATGCCCAGGCAGATGCCGAAGAACGGGACCTTCTGCTCCCGGGCGTACTGGATGGCCTTGATCATGCCCAGGGTGCCGCGCACCCCGAACCCGCCCGGCACCAGGATGCCGTGGCAGTCGCCGAGGAAGGTGGCCGGGTCGCCGTGCTCGATCTCCTCGCCCTCGATCCATTTGAGGTCCACCTGGGTCTCCAGGCCGTAGCCGGCGTGGTGCAGGGCCTCGATCAGAGACTTGTAGCTCTCCTTGAATTCCACATACTTGCCGACGATGGCGATGCGCACGCTGCCCTGGGGATTCTGGATCCGGTGCAGCAGGTCGTGCCAGGCGGTGAGGTCGGGCTTGCGGTCGCCCAGGTTCAGCAGGGCGGCCACCTTGGCGTCCAGACCCTCCAGGTGCAGGTTGAGCGGCACTTCGTAGATGGTGCTGGCGTCGCGGCAGCTGAACACGGCATCGGGGGTGACCGAGCAGAACAGCGCGATCTTGTCCTTCAGCGCCCTGGGGATGTCCAGGTCGGCGCGGCACAGCAGCACCTCGGGCTGGATGCCCAGGGCCCGCAGCTCCTTGACGCTGTGCTGGGTGGGCTTGGATTTCAGCTCGCCGGCGGTCTTGATGTAGGGCACGTAGGTGAGGTGGACGTTGATGGCGTTGCCCAGGCCGGCCTCCAGCTTGAACTGGCGGATCGCCTCGAGGAACGGCTGGGACTCGATGTCGCCCACCGTGCCGCCGATCTCGACCAGCACCACGTCCACGTCCTTGGCCACCTTCTTCATGGTGCCCTTGATCTCGTCGGTGATGTGCGGGATCACCTGCACGGTCTTGCCCAGGTAGTCGCCCCGGCGCTCCTTCTGGATCACCGTGTTGTAGATCCGCCCGGTGGTGATGGTGTGGTTGTGGGTGGTGGGCACCGAGGTGAAGCGCTCGTAGTGGCCCAGGTCCAGGTCGGTCTCGGCGCCGTCATCGGTGACGAACACTTCGCCGTGCTGGAACGGGCTCATGGTGCCGGGATCCACATTGAGGTAGGGATCCATCTTCATGAGGGTGACCTTCAGGCCCCTGGCCTCCAGAAGCGCCCCCAGGGATGCGATCGCAATGCCCTTGCCGAGGCTCGAAAGCACCCCGCCTGTCACGAAAACGAATTTGGTCATAATAGTCTCCCCCGGCCGATAGCCTTTTCACTTGAACTTTCAACACGATTTCAGTTTTTTTACATGGCCTCGGGCGCCTGGATGCCCAGGATGAACAGCCCCTGGCGAAGCGCCCGGGCGGTGGCCACGCACAGGGCCAGCCGCGCATCCCGCACCGCCTGGCTGTTTTCCGGCCAGAGGATGGGGCAGTTGGTGTAGAAGCCGGAGAACGCCTTGGCCACCGCCAGCAGCTGGCGCGCCACGGCGGTGCCCATGTTCTCCCGCTGCATGGACCGGTAGGCGTCGGGCAGGCCGGCCAGCTCGAACAGCAAGGCCTGGGCCGGCGCCTGGTCCAGCCCCTCCAGGTGTTCGGGAACCGCCACGGCCGCGTAGGGCACCACCGCCGAGCCGGGACCGGTCGCCCCCGGCCGGGCCTGGTCGGCCCAGTCGCCGCCGGCCTTGCGCAGCACCGACAGGATGCGGGCATGGGCGTACTGCACGTAGGGCCCGGTGTCGCCGTCCAGGGCGATGACCCGGTCCCAGGTGAAGGTGATCGGCTTGACCCGGTCATTGAGCGCGTTGAAGAACACCACCGCGCCCATGCCCAGGACTTCGGCCACGGCGGCCTTGTCCGGCAGGTCCGGATTCTTTTCCTCGATGATCGCGCCGACCCGGGCCACCGCCTCGTCCAGCACATCCTCCAGGAAGATCACGTTGCCCTTGCGGGTGGACATCTTGCCTTCGGGCAGCGAGACCATGCCGAACGGCGTGTGCAGCATGCGCCCGCGGTACCACGGATCGAGCTTCTCCATCACCGCGAACAGCTGCTTGAAATGCAGGATCTGGTCCGCGCCCACCACGTAGATGCAGCGGGAGAAGTTCCAGGTGCGGCGCCGGAACAGGGCGGCGGCCACGTCGCGGGTGGCGTAGATGCTGCTGCCGTCCCCCTTCTGCACCAGGCACGGGGTCTGGATGCCGACGTCCTCCAGGTCGATGATCAGGGCGCCGCCGTCGCCCTCCTTGAGCAGGCCGGACTGCTTCAGCAGTTCCATGGCGGGCGCCAGCTGGTCCTGGTAGAAGGCCTCGCCCATCTCCAGGGAATCGAACGCCACCCCCAGCCGGTCGTAGATCCGCAGGAACTCCCGGATGCTGATCTCCCGGAACCAGGACCACAGCCGCCGGGCCTCGGGGTCGCCCTCCTCCAGGCGCACGAACCAGGCCTTGGCCACATCGTGCAGCGCCGGATCAGCCTCCTCCGCCGCGTGGAACCGCACGTACAGCTGGAACAGCCGGTAGAGCGGCGAGCGCATCTTTTCGGGGATCTCCTCGGCCCAGGGGAAGTCCTTTTCCAGCTCGGGGTTGTCCTGTTCGGCCCAGGCCTTGTAGGCCGCCAGCATGGTGCCGAACTGGGTGCCCCAGTCGCCCAGGTGGTTGAGCCGCATCACGTCGCAGCCGAGGTAGCGGTTCACCTGGGCCAGCGAGTGGCCGATCATGGTCGAGCGCAAGTGGCCGATGGTGAACAGCTTGGCGATGTTGGGCGAACTGTACTCCACCAGCACGGTCTCGCCGTGGGCCGGGGCGCTGCCGAACGGCACCGGCCCGAGCACGGCCTCCAGCAGCAGCCGGGCCCGCACCTCGGGCCGCAGTTTCAGGTTGAGGTAGGGCCCGGCCGGCACCAGCTCGGCCCCTTCGATGACGATCCTGCCGGCCAGGTCCTTGGCCAGCTGCTGCGGGTTCAGGCCCAGGGCCTTGGCCGCCCGGAAGCAGGGAAAGGCGAAATCGCCCAGATCCCCCGTGCGCGGCCGGTCCAGCGCGATCTCCTGCCCGGGCAGGGCCTGCGCCAAAGCCTGCTGGAATGAATCTTTTAAATGCTCCATGACAATCCTTGATCCGGAAGCCAGGGGCCTCCAACCAGCATGAAGGAAGGATGGCTTCACGGGAAGGGGCAACTTTGGGATAAGTGCCACTCTTTCCCCTTGAACCTGGGGTTCCATGGGATAGAATGATTGTTCGCCTCAAGGGGTGAACCCAACTGTGCACGAAGGCCCTCAAGGGCAGGAGATCGGATTCATGGCCAACCATAAGTCAGCAGTCAAGAAAGCCGCCCATGACGTGGAGGCCCGCCTGCGCAACCGCGCCAACCGGTCCACGCTGAAGACCGCCATCAAGAAGTTCCTGGTCGCCGTCGCCACCGGCAAGAAGGCCGAAGCCGCGTCCCTGCTGCCCACCACCCTGGGCGTGGTCGACAAGGCCTGCCGCAAGGGCGTGCTGCACAAGAACGCCGCCAACCGCTACAAGAGCCGCCTGACCCTCAAGGTCAACGCACTGGCCTAGGCTTTTCGGCCAAGGCGACGAAGGGCCCGGCATCTGCCGGGCCCTTCGTCGTGTCCGGCTCAGACCTGCCGGATCGGCCCCGGGTATCGGGCCAGCAACGGATCGGCGGTGAGCAAGGCAATGCCTTCGACGGTGGCCTGGGCGACGAGCATCCGGTCGAAGGGGTCCTTGTGGATGGGCGGCAACCCGTCAACGGCGACCGCATGCTCGCTGGTGATGGGCAACTCCCGGTAGCCGTTGTCGAGCAGTCCGCGCCGCAGCAGACGCGGGTCGACGCGGAAATCCTCACGCCCGAGGCCGCGCTTGATGGCGACTTCCCACAGGCTTGCCGGGCTGAACATCAGTTCGTTCCGCGGGTCTTCGAGCAGGTGGCGGGCGGTCGGGGACAGCTGTTCGGGCTGCCCCGCCGCCCAGAGCAGGAGGTGCGTGTCCAGCAGGAGCTTCACTCCTCACCGCCGAATGCCCGCTCGATTGCCTCGCTGCCCATACGGTC
>Ga0316230_1001812_pt1 | contig 20436 bp, 20 predicted proteins | sample TBH18025metaG_FD_206004 | JGI IMG/M metagenome (GOLD analysis project Ga0316230, IMG submission 206004) | Freshwater microbial communities from Trout Bog Lake, Wisconsin, USA - TBH18025 | ecosystem: Environmental > Aquatic > Freshwater > Lake > Hypolimnion/Profundal zone | place: USA: Wisconsin...
CCACTTTCTCATTGATCACGATCGCATCTTCAAAGTTGTAACCCTTCCAAGGCATGAACGCAACCTGTAAATTTCTACCGAGTGCTAATTCACCATCAATGGTTGCATAACCTTCAGTTAAGAAATCTCCTTTCTTCACTTTTTGTCCTTTCTTCACAGCAGGATTCAGGTTGATACATGTTGCCTGATTGGTCTTTATGAACTTTGTTAATTTATATACCTGCAGATCATCATCAAAACTGATCAAACGATCAACATCATTTCTGTCATAACGAACATGAATTTCATTTGCATCAACAAACTCAACAATACCATTTCCTGTTGCGTGGATTTGAATTCTTGCATCACGTGCAGCTCTTCCTTCCAAACCTGTTCCTACTACTGGAACCTGCGGACGAATTAATGGAACAGCCTGACGTTGCATGTTTGATCCCATCAATGCACGGTTGGCATCATCATGTTCTAAGAATGGAATTAATGAAGCACTCAAACCAACGATTTGGTTTGGAGCAACGTCCATATATTCTACTTCCTCTTTATCAAGGATTGGGAAATCACCTGTTTGACGAGAAACAACTTTATCTTCAGCAAACTCACCTTTATCAGTTAAAGGAGAATTACTTTGAGCGATCTTAGCACTATCTTCTTCTTCAGCACTTAAGAAAGTCAATTGTTTCATGTTTACTTTACCATTTTCTACTTTACGATAAGGTGTTTCAATGAAACCCATATCATTGATAGTAGCATGAACGCATAAAGTAGAGATCAAACCAATGTTTGGTCCTTCCGGTGTTTCGATGGTACACAAACGACCGTAGTGAGAATAGTGTACGTCACGAACTTCAAAGCCTGCTCTTTCTCTGCTCAAACCTCCGGGCCCTAATGCTGAAATACGACGTTTGTGCGTAATTTCAGAAAGCGGATTTGTTTGATCTAAGAATTGTGATAATTGTGATGTACCAAAAAATGAATTGATCACTGATGATAAAGTTCTCGCATTGATCAGATCAACAGGGGTGAATACTTCATTATCACGAACGTTCATTCTTTCTCGAATGGTACGAGCCATACGTGCTAAACCAACGCCGAATTGAGCATACAATTGTTCACCAACAGTTCTTACACGACGATTGCTCAAATGATCGATATCATCAATTTCTGCTTTGCCGTTTGTTAAGCGCACCAGATATTTAATGATCTCAATAATATCTTGTTTAGTTAATACTTTCTTTTCCAACGGATAATCCAGACCTAATTTTCTGTTGATCTTGTACCGACCAACTTCACCCAGATCATAACGTTTATCAGAGAAGAATAATTTATCGATAATACCACGTGCAGTTTCATTATCAGGAGCATCAGCACCACGCAATTGGCGATAAATATGTTGCACCGCTTCTAACTCACTGTTCGAAGTATCTTTATTTAATGTGTTATAGATAATTGCGTAATCACCACCCACATCTTCTTTCTGAATGAATACGCTCTTCACATCCATTTCAACAATGGTGTCAATCGCAGCTTCATCCAAAACAGAATCACGTTCCAACACAATTTCATTACGCTCAATACTTACTACTTCACCTGTATCTTCATCAACAAAATCTTCTACCCATGTACGTAATACACGTGCAGCTAATTTTTTGCCGATATGATTTTTCAATAATTTTTTATCTGCTTTTACTTCATCGGCCATTCCGAATAATTCGAGAATGTCTTTATCCGTTTCAAAACCTATAGAACGTAATAAAGTAGTTACAGGGAATTTTTTCTTACGGTCGATGTAAGCATACATCACGTTATTGATATCGGTAGCAAATTCCATCCACGCACCTTTAAAAGGAATCACACGTGCAGAATAGATTTTTGTTCCGTTTGGATGTATGGACTGACCGAAGAATACTCCCGGAGATCTGTGTAATTGAGATACAACAACACGTTCAGCTCCGTTCACCACAAAAGTACCGCGTGGTGTCATATAAGGAATGTTTCCTAAGAATACATCCTGTACAATGGTTTGGAAATCCACATGCTCTTCATCGTTACAGCTTAAACGAAGTTTGGCTTTTAACGGAACAGCATACGTCAACCCACGTTCCATACATTCTTCAATAGAATAACGGGGTGGATCGATGAAATAATCCAGAAATTCTAATACGAATATATTACGTGTATCTGTAATAGGAAAATTGTCCTTGAATACACGGAATAAACCTTCGTTGTTACGCTTATCAGGCGTAGTTTCCAACTGAAAGAATTCTCTGAAAGATTGTAACTGAATGTCGAGGAGATCAGGAGTTTCAGCTAAGTTTTTAGTCTTGCCAAAGCTGATCCTGGTGTTCAATGTTGTTGTTGACATAGTATTTTGTAAAACCGGTTTTAGCTAAATAAATGAAGAGAACTTATCATTCTCCATGCCTGAAAAAAGATAGAACGGAATTTAATGGCCACAACCGAACTATCCGCTGCTAATTAGCCCTAAATTAAAAGGACTGCAAAAGTACGGAATGCAACGGAATGGCAAAATCAAATTTTGCGCAATACATTATTTGCGGTATTTACCCACCTCGGCAATCAAATCAAAATAAAACCCCACGCTAACGTGGGGTTTATAATGTTAGAAACAGCCTGATTATTTCAATTCAACATCAGCACCGGCTTCTTTCAGCTTAGCTACTAATTCGTCAGCTTCAGCTTTAGAAATGCCTTCTTTTACTGCTTTTGGTGCGCCATCAACTAAATCTTTAGCTTCTTTCAAGCCAAGACCTGTTAATTCTTTAACTATTTTAACAACAGTTAATTTGCTTGCGCCACCGCTTTTCAGAATAACATCGAAAGATGTTTGTTCAGCAGCAGCAGCACCGCCACCATCACCACCTGCGGCAACAACCACAGCAGCAGCTGCTGCAGGTTCAATACCGTATTGAGTTTTCAATACATCTGCTAATTCCTGTACTTCTTTTACTGTTAAGCCTACTAATTGTTCAGCTAATGTTTTTACGTCTGCCATATTATTAAATTTTTTCCGCCTTCATCGCTTTTGCTCCGGCGGATGTTTTAAAAAAATTTGCCTTTATTAACCCTCAGGCCTGGGTTGTTTTATTTGTAATAATTAAACGCGTAATTATTCAGCAACTGCAGTTTCTGCTTGCTTTTCGTGATGATGCAATAATGCAGCCAATACACGTTTAGCAGGAGATTGCAATAATCCGATCACTTCACCGATCAATTCATTCTTGGTCTTGATCTGAGTCAATGCCTTCAACTGATTATCGCCGCTGTAAATATCGCCATTGATAAAAGCTGCTTTTAAAACAGGTTTTTCACCATTGCTTGATTTACGGAAAGATGAAATAATAACAGCTGGTTCTTTTGGATTTTCAGAGAATAATAATGCAGTTACATTATGAAGTGATTCATAAACACCTGTATATTTTTCTCCGTCCAAAGATTCCAATGCTTTTTTGATCAAAGTGTTTTTAGCCACTTTCATCTCCACTTGTTTATCAAAACAAGCACGACGCAATTTACCGATTTGAGCTACAGTTAAAGATTCAGTATCTGTAACGTAGAAATTATTGTATTGTGTGAATTTCTCTTTGAGAACTTCAATCACTTCATTTTTTTGTTCTTTAGTCATAACTAAATTTTTATAAAACCCGGGTCATCTTCCGAAAAATTCGGAATCACCAGGATTTAGTTTGATATTGATTTAGTGTCTAATGTAATACCCGGGCTCATACTGCTTGCCATGCTTACTGCTTTCAGATAGATCCCTTTTGCAGAAGATGGTTTTAATTTGAGGATGGCATTTAATAATTCTGTACTGTTTTCAGCGATCTTATCGGCAGCGAAAGATACGCGACCAATTGAAGCGTGAACGATACCTGATTTATCAACTTTAAATGCAATCTTTCCGCCTTTTACCTCATTAACAGCAGCAGCAACGTCATTCGTTACTGTTCCTGTTTTAGGATTCGGCATCAAATTACGTGGACCTAACACTTTACCTAATTTACCTATTTTAGGCATTACTGATGGGGTTGCGATGATAACATCCACATCAACCCAGCCGCCTTCGATTTTTGTAATGAATTCGTCCAAACCAACAAAATCAGCACCGGCTTCTTTAGCTGCTGCTTCTTTATCGGGCGTACACAAAACCAATACTTTTTTTGTTTTACCTGTGCCGTGTGGCAGGCTTACTGTACCGCGTACCTGTTGATCTGCTTTTTTAGGATCAACACCTAAACGGATATGTAAATCAACAGAGCTGTCGAATTTTGTACAGTTAATTTCTTTTACTAATGAAGAAGCTTCTTTGAGGGAATAATTTTTATTTTTATCCACCTTAGCTTCAGCTGCTTTTCTTTTTTTAGTCAATGACATTTTTAAAAAGTTTTACGGGTGAATAAATTAATTTTCCCAAGGGGCTTTACCTTCAAGAGTTAATCCCATACTGCGAGCAGTACCGGCTACCATTTTCATAGCGCTTTCTACAGTAAAGCAATTCATGTCGGGCATTTTGTCTTTAGCGATTGCTTCAACTTGCGGCCATGTTACTTTACCAACTTTAGCACGATTACTTTCTTTGGAACCTTTTTGAATTTTTGCAGCTTCCATTAATTGGATAGCGGCCGGTGCAGTTTTAATGATGAAGTCAAAAGACTTGTCAGAATAAACAGTGATTAAAACAGGAACAACTTTTCCCATCTTATCCTGAGTTCTTGCATTGAATTGTTTGCAGAACTCCATAATGTTCACACCCTTTGAACCGAGTGCGGGGCCTACCGGAGGCGCAGGATTGGCTTGACCGCCTTTCACCTGCAGCTTCACGAAGCCGGAGATTTCTTTTGCCATTGTTTACGATTTAATTGGTGATAGCGTTTCGCTTAAAGCGAAACTCCCAAGATCAATCATTCTTTATCTAAAGAACTTTTTGGGACGGCAAAGGTAAGGGAATCATTTTAAATAGCAAAAGCCTCAAATGAAAAAATCCCGCTTGTGGCGGGATTTCAAATATTTCATTCTAATAAGCTTAAGATATTTTTTCTACCTGCATGTAACTCAACTCTACAGGAGTAGAACGTCCGAATATCTTTACAGTTACTTTTAGTTTTTTCTTTTCATCGTTCACGTCCTCAATCACACCATTGAAATCATTGAAAGGACCTTCTATGATCTTGATGGTTTCTCCAACAATGAAAGGTTCGCTGATCGTAACACCCTGATCATTCATTTCATCCACTTTACCAAGCATCTTATTCACTTCGCTTTTACGCAATGAAATAATGTTTCCTTTGCTACCCTTGCCGTCAGTCAAGAAATGCATAACATTACTGATGTTACTGATATGCTGAACCATATCATCATTCAGTTTACCATCCAGTACTTCCATCATCACATAACCCGGGAAATAATTCTTTTCACGCATCACTTTTTTACCATTCTGCACTTTATATACTTTTTCCATCGGAAGGAATACCTGCTTGATCACTTCTGTCCATCCGCTGCGCTGAATATCTTTATCAAGATATTCTTTCACCTTACGTTCTTTACCACTCACTACACGCAACACATACCATTTGGTGTCGGGTTGCGGAGCAACGATTGCATCTAATACTTCTGATGATACTTCCATTACTCAATTACTTAAAAAGTGAATAAATTAATTTCAGCAATTGATTGCTGCTGAAATCCATCAACCAAACCATGGCAGTAATAATAACTGTTGCTACCAATACGATTACAGTGCTTTGCTGTAATTGCAACCAAGTAGGCCAACTAACTTTTTCTACCAACTCATGATAGCTTTCTTTGAAATACGTTGTAATCTTATTCATTTTAATTTGGTTTTTCGTTTATTGGTTTATTAGTAAACAAACCGCTAAACATTACTCCGCACGGGCACTAGGATTCGAACCCAGATCAAAGGTTTTGGAGACCCGTATGCTACCGTTGCACTATGCCCGTATGAATCAAAAGTCTCCGGTCAAAGTTTTTTATTCCCTTGACCAAAGACTTTCGAATGTATGTTATTTTCTTTTCTTGCGAAAAGATATTGTTCTTGATTATTTCAAGATTTCAGTAACCTGACCGGCACCTACAGTTCTACCACCTTCACGAATCGCAAATTTCAAACCTTTTTCCATGGCGATAGGTTGAATCAATTTAACCTGTAAATTGATATTATCACCGGGCATTACCATTTCTGTTCCTTCTGGTAAAGTAACTTCACCGGTAACATCTGTTGTACGGAAATAGAATTGAGGGCGATATTTGTTGAAGAATGGAGTGTGACGTCCGCCTTCATCTTTGCTCAATACATAAACTTCACCTTTGAATTCTGTATGCGGAGTGATTGATTTAGGCGCAACGATTACCATACCACGACGGATATCTTTCTTTTCAATACCACGTAATAATAAACCTGCATTATCACCGGCTTCACCACGATCCAATAATTTTTTGAACATTTCAACACCTGTAACAGTTGAGTTCAATGGAGCTTCCATCAAACCAACGATTTCTACAGCTTCACCTACTTTGATAACACCACGTTCGATACGACCTGTAGCAACTGTACCACGACCGGTGATAGAGAATACATCTTCCACACTCATCAAGAATGGTTGGTCAACCGGACGAGGAGGCAATGGAATATAAGAATCTACAGCATCCATCAACTCATCAATTTTTGCAACCCATTTAGCATCTTCAGCCATAGCACCTGTTGCAGAACCTTGAATGATCGGAGTATTATCGCCATCAAATCCGTTCTTAGTTAATAATTCACGGATTTCCATTTCAACCAATTCCAATAATTCAGGGTCTTCAACAAGATCCACTTTGTTCATGAATACAACCATACGTGGAACACCTACCTGACGAGCTAACAAAATATGTTCTCTTGTTTGAGGCATTGGACCATCAGTTGCAGCCACAACTAAAATAGCACCGTCCATTTGGGCAGCACCGGTAATCATATTCTTTACATAGTCAGCGTGACCCGGACAGTCAACGTGAGCATAGTGACGACTTGCAGTTTGGTATTCAACGTGTGCAGTATTGATAGTAATACCACGTTCTTTTTCTTCGGGTGCACCATCAATCTCATCATATTTCTTAGCCACATTACCCATACCTTTTTTAGATAAGATCATTGTAATGGCGGCAGTCAAGGTTGTTTTACCATGATCCACGTGACCAATTGTTCCAACGTTAACATGGGGTTTATCCCTCAAGAAGCTTTCTTTTGCCATTTTATTTGTTTTTTAGTTGTGTTTTAAAATTTTAAATGATTTACAAAGTTTAAAAACTATAATTTATTTTAGTAATCAAATTACTGCTACACTGTAGCCATTCAAATCTGATTCCTGTTAATGAATCAATCTTCCTCTTTTCAAAAACCAGAGCCGTTAGTGAGAATCGAACTCACGACCTCTTCCCTACCAAGGAAGTGCTCTACCACTGAGCTACAACGGCATGTCAAAAAAAAGATTGACGGTTAACCGTTGTTAGTTGACAGTGAACAGAACTGTCATCTGCCATCTCTCAATCTGACAACTTAAACTGAGCGGAAGACCAGGCTCGAACTGGCCACCTATAGCTTGGAAGGCTATCGCTCTACCAAATGAGCTACTTCCGCATTATTAAAATCAGGATAGCAAAGGTAATAGTGTTCACTACTATATTTATTATTCTGAGTCTAAAATTTAACTACAAAGATCTATTTGTGGGCAGTGGTGGATTCGAACCACCGAAGTCTGAGACGACAGATTTACAGTCTGTTCCATTTGGCCGCTCTGGAAACTGCCCGATTGAGCCGAAGAAGGGAGTCGAACCCGCGACCTGCTGATTACAAATCAGCTGCTCTACCAACTGAGCTACTTCGGCTTAATATTATTATTTTAAAGACCTAAATTCTATTTCTTTTCCCGGCTTTCCCGATTACAAATCGATAACACTACCAACTGCAGCTATTTCGGTAAAAAATAAAGAACTACCCCGTTTTTCGGGATGGCAAAGGTAATGGAAAACTTAAATCAACAAAATTCTTGAAAAGAAAAATTTAAGGTACTTGTCAACAGTGAGCAGAGATTGTATGAAAAGCTTTACTGCAAAGGGTTTTACAATAAAGCATTAAAATCATTTTATTAAAAAATGTTCCTTTATTGGCATAATAGAAATAAAAAAGTCCTGCAAAATTGCAGGACTGTTAGTTTTTACGCGGCAAGTTTTTCTTTTTTTCGTTTTATTTGAGTGACGATAGATTCCAATGCTGTATCAAATGACTCTTCAAAAGACTTTGACGAAGCTTTCACAAAAAAATCATGTCTCGGAACGTGTACCCTTATCTCAACAACCTTGTCTTTAATATTATGTACCACATTGTCTAACTTTAAAAACACATCCAACTTCAATATTCGGTCATGAAATGTGTTCAATTTTTCAGCTTTACGAGATACATAGTCAATCAACTTTAAATCTGCATCAAAGTGCACAGTTTGAATGTTAACGTTCATAACAACTCACGTTTTAAAAGTGAAAAAATAATATTTAAAAGAACTTCAGATAACTTACAGTTGACCGTTAAAGTTATATGGCACTATAAATTTAAAGTATTCAAATCGAATAAAGAATAACCAATTTGCTTTTTTAGGAAATATTTTGATGGATTAACATAATGGGTTTGGCCTGCTCATCCGGGTAAGAATTCAAGCTTTGGGATGTGCTTTATTAAAAACCTCTTTCAGCTTCTCTATTGTGTTATGCGTATAGACCTGCGTTGCTGCAAGACTGCTATGACCCAACAATTCTTTTACAGCATTGAGATCGGCACCATGATTCATTAAATGTGTTGCAAAACTGTGGCGAAGTATATGCGGACTCTTCTTTTGAATGGTTGTAACCTGCGATAGATATTGCTTTACAAAACCGTATACTGAACGGGCTTGCAATGGCTTTCCTTTTTCATTCACGAAAATATTTGATACCTGCAATTTGAATTCAGCATGTTTATCTGCAACATACAATTGCAAATCGTCCATCAATCCTTTTTCAACAGGAAGAATACGTTCTTTATTTCCTTTCCCTAAAACTTTTATTTGTTGATAGGATGGATCAATCTGTGTTTCTTTTAAATTGATCAACTCACTCAACCGCATACCGGTACTGTAAAATAATTGCAACACCAAACGCTCTGTTCTTCCTTTCCAATCATCAGTGAATGTTACATGCTCAAATAAAGTATCTATATCCTTTTCTTCAACAAATGAAGGCAACCGTTTACTGATCTTTGGTGAAATAATTACAGCCATTGGTGTTTCAGTCACCACGCCTGTTTTCATTTGGTGTTTGAAGAAAGATTTTAAGGAAGATATTTTTCGATTGATGCTTTTCGCGGTCATCTCATCTCCTTTTAATTCTGCCAACCAGCTTCTAACAAAAGAGCCGGTTATCTTTTCAATGGCAGGAGCATCAAATTGACTCATCAAAAAGCCGAAGAATTGTTCCAGATCGTTTTGATAAGATATAATAGTGTACTGCGAATATCTCTTTTCAAATTTCAGATAATCGAGAAAAGTATTGATCTGTGGATATGCTTCAGTTATAGACATAAAAAAGTAGCCTAAAGTTATTCACTCGAGGCTACTGAAATATGATTGGGTATAAAAGATTCTTAATCTTCTAATTTTCCACTTGCCAATTGCTGCTTGTAGATTGCTTTCAACACCTGACCACGGCGAACAACCGATGGTTTAGTGAAAGTCTGGCGCTCTCTCAACTGCAACAAAGTTTTACTTTTTTCAAACTTCTTTTTGTACTTCTTCAGCGCTTTGTCGATGTTTTCACAATCTTTTGAATCAATAATAAGCATAACGTAAATACCTCCTTTAGGTGATTAAATGGGCTGCAAAAATAGAGTTTCTGGTTGAATTTCCAAATATCAAATGCTAAATAATAAAAGTTCGGATTAATTTGCAGCCATGTTTACAGGAATTATTGAATGTACAGGAATCGTTGAAAAGATTGAATCCAAGGGTTCTAACAAGACTTTTTGGATCAAATCACCCATCGGTAACGAATTGAAAATTGATCAAAGCCTTGCTCATAACGGCGTTTGTTTAACAGTAGAAGAAATCGCCAATTCCATTCACTGCGTTACTGCTATTGAAGAAACCTTGCGCAAAACAAATCTTCACACCCTGCAAATCAGTTCAGAAATAAATTTAGAAAGATGTATGCTGATGAATGGGAGATTAGACGGTCATATTGTTCAGGGGCATGTTGATTGCACCGCCACCTGTACCCACAAAAAACAATTAGATGGCAGTTGGGAATTCAGTTTTGAGTTTGATAAACAATTTGCACATTTAGTTATTGAAAAAGGTTCTATCAGCATCAATGGCACCAGCTTAACCTGTTTCAATGTTTCGGAAAATAATTTTACCGTTGCCATCATTCCTTACACATTCGAACATACCAATATCAAACATGTTGTTGCCGGGAGTATTGTAAACATTGAGTTTGATATTATAGGGAAATATATATTGCGCAGGATGGAAACAGGAAAATAATTCTATACGGTTTCTTTGAATAATTCAATAAACCCTTATTTTTATTTCTTCAAAAAGAAACCGATGAAAAAACATTTTGTGTTATATCTCAATCCTCCACGACCAACGTTTGCACAAGATATGTCAGATGAAGAACGAAGTATCATGCAACAGCATGTGATCTACTGGAATAATTTGATGAATGATGGCTATGTTCTTGCATTTGGACCGGTGATCGACCCTTCGGGTGTTTATGGTCTCGGGATTGTTGAAGCCGAAAATGAAGATCAGGTAAAAAAATTTATTGCCGATGATCCTGCCAATGGATTGAACAGATATGAATATTATCCCATAATGGCAATAACGCCCAAAAAATAAAAACTTTTAATTTAACAGATATGAAACTTCTAAAATTTTCTGTAATTTTTGTTATCACTGTATTATTGCTGTCAAATAATTTTTTGATGGCACAAGACCATCATGAAGCAAGCACAAAAAAACCTGATCCTGATACTGTTATTGCCTGGTTGAAAAAAGGTAATACAGAATTTGAAAAAAATGAAAATATCAAACATGCGATCGATCCAAAGTTAAGGATGGAATTAGCGAAGGGTCAAAATCCTCAAGCAATCATCTTAACTTGTTCCGATTCAAGGGTTTCTCCGGAACTTATTTTTAATAAAGGATTGGGTGATCTGTTTGTTGTTCGTGTTGCGGGCAATATTACAGATGATGCGGTCTTGGGCAGCATCGAATACTCAGCCGAACATTTGCATACGCCATTGATCGTTGTAATGGGTCATACCAACTGCGGTGCTGTTGCTGCTGCAGTAAATGATCAAAATGACAAAGACGTCCACACTGCAGACATTAATAACTTAATACGTACTCTGACTGATAAGATTCAACAATCAGTTCTTTTTGCGAATGAAAAAGATCCTGACCCGGTAAGAAATGCCTTGGTCTCCAACATTAAATACAACACGATTATTTTACGCAATGCTCATCCAACATTAAGTAATTTGATTAATACGCATGAATTAAAAGTTGTAGGCGCTGTATATCATTTAGAAACAGGAAAAGTAGAGTGGTTGAATTTTTAAATACAGTTTGTATACATCATTAAAATAAAAAGGAGTTGAATGATCAACCCCTTTTTATTTATATAACTAAATTATTTTTATTCTCCCACCAAGAAAACAGCATTGCAGAAAAGCATTTTACCATTTTCCCAAAACATCCTGAACAATGGATTATCAGCAAAGAAAATAAATGATCCGCTGCCGCTTTCAGTTACACCGAATAACACGCCGTCCTTTAATTTATTCTTCACTTTAAACCCTGTAAAACCCGCTGTATAGCTGTCTTTTTTCAATACACCCACATTCCATCCTTCTTTTAAGAATTCATAAATACCTGGATCCTGTTTTAAAGTATAATAATAATCAGAATAACCATAACCGAGCGGATGCGTGTTATCAATATTCACTTTATAAACAGCACCGGGAATAAAATCTGAGAGGTAATCTTTCTCACGGTCGGTATAAACTTTCAAATTCGCATACTCTTCTTTATTCTCTTTTGCATCAGATTTTTCTTCTTTGGTTTTAATGCCCCAATCGCCGCTTGCCAATGCCGAAACAGCACCCTGCACTGCAATGATCTTTCCGCCGCTTTTTTCAAAATCTTTTAATTTTTCAGTGATCGTTTTATCATTCAGGTTACGATAATAACCATCAGGGATGATCAATACCGTATAATTTTTAAGATTTAATCTTCCCAGATCATTCGCTAAAATTTGAGTAACAGGATAATCTAATGTTTGATCAAACAGATTCCATATTTCTCCTGCATCGCCTGCTGCCACCTGCTCTCCTGTTACCAACGCCACTTTCGGCGCATGAATTATATGAACATCGGGACTGCCGAAATCTGCACCCTTATCCATATAACCGGTACTCACAGGGTCGACCTGTACATTGAATTTCATAGAAGCACCCGCAACCAATGTTTCCCAATTAATATGGGTATTACTTGTTTTTAAAACGATGAGCGTTCCGCGGTCATAATTCTTTTTGTTGTAAGTAAAAGGCTTATCAGCATAACGGACCTTCACATCATTCTTTAATAAATAAGCCAGTACCTGAACACTGTTGATGGATGTATAAGGAATCAAATAACCATAAGCAGAATTTGCTACAACAATATCTTTTACAGATGATGCGATTCCGTCCTTTCTTTCTTTTAATGCATAAGCTTCTACACCATACGCATAAGGGATGCTCCATGCGGTGATATCATAAGTAGCACTGTCACTCAATTTACTTTTTTGTTCAAACAAAACTTTTGCCAATGAACTTCTGGGTTGATACATCGAAACTGCTATGGCGTTATCATCCAACTGCGCTTCTTCTTCTTTGTTGGTAAAATAACGATAGCCTTTTATTTTACCGGATACTGCTCCATACTCAATTCCGTTTCTGTCCAATAAAGTTTTTATGGCTGCAATCTTATTGGCTTCTTTACTTGTAACGATATAGGTTTTGTATTCATCATTTTTTGCATTGCGGTTATCATCAAAGAATTTTTTGTATTCATCAATTAATTTTTGTGCATTCTTTGATGATACTTCAATGGTCGATAAACTTGTTGTGAAGTGATGGGTGGCACGATCCACTAAAGTAAGTGTGTCGCCGCTTTTTTGTTTAACACCCAATCCTGCGCTGATACCGCCTTGCTCAAAAGTCATCCCGATCGCCCCGTTATAGGTAGGATAAGTATCTCCGTATGATGGATAAAAAAGATCGAAACGTTCTTTCGTAAAAAATAACCATCCGTTGGCATCAAAATATTTAGCGTGATTCCTTCCGATCATTTCCTGAAAATCGCGTTGCCATTGTGTGATCACTTCATGGTAAGGTTCTGCAGCAGGTGCAAAATAATAAGGTTGATTATACCCCTGTTCATGAAAATCAACATGTACCTGCGGCATCCATTCATTATATTTTTTAATGCGTTGCTGTGTTTCAATTTGTGTTTGCCATGCCCAATCACGGTTCAAGTCAAAATTGTAATGATTGGTCCTTCCCTGCGGCCATGGTTCAGAATGTTCTCTTGCCTGCGGATCAACATTATAATTTTTACCTACAGCAATATTGTACCAGTTCACATATCGGTCTCTTCCATCAGGATTGATACAAGGATCAATGATCACAATTGTATTTTTCAGCCACTCTTTTGTTTGAGCATTATTGGGATCGACCAATGCAAACAATGTAAGCATGGCCGCTTCGCTTGATGCAGGTTCATTCCCATGCACATTATAACTTAACCAAACAATTGCAGGTGACCCATCGGTTAATGGCGCCATCCTGTCTTTCGTTAACCCGGCAATGCGTAAATTATTTTTTCTTATCACATCTAATTTCTGCAAATTTTCCGGTGATGCGATATAAGCGATCATCAACTCTCTGCCTTCATTTGTTTCACCATACTTTTCTGTTTTAACCATATCGGGCTTTGCCTGAGCCACTGCTTTGAAGTACTCGACAATCTTGTGATGCCTCGTATATCTTGTCCCGATCTTATAACCGAGAAACTGTTCGGGGCTTTGCACTGTTTGTGCAACAGTTGCCATACTAATAAATAAGGTGAGTGTAAAAAAGGAGATTATCTTTTTCATAGATCAATAATGAACGGTGAATGTAATTAATTAAAAAAAGCAGCCCAAATTATTAAGGCTGCTCTTTTTAATTGATTAAAGAATTAAATATCACACATGTTCTTTTGTTAAATGAACTTTGGTCATATCCAGATAATGGTTCTGTAATTGATGAATATAATGGACATCAGGATGATGCCTTTTATCTTCTCTGTACCACATATCAAAATGTGAAAAATCATTTGCTTTGTGCAATAAAAGCCGGAATGATTCTTTCTTATATTTTACTGAACCATCGGGCAATGATTCTTTCGAGAAACCAAGAGCGGAAAGGGTTTCATCATTGATGGGAATGGGTTGCAGGTGGTCGATATCAAACCAGAATTCCTGCACTTCAGTTTCCACACATACTTGTTTTTCATCGCCATTCAGGTGTGTTACTTCACCTTCCCATATTTTACCTTCGTACTCGGCACGTACAAGGTCGCCAACTTTAATGTCGTTGAATTTGATCATAAGGCAATCGTTTTTTATTGCAGATAAGTTACAACTGTTTTCGATAATTGCAATTATTTTATCCGGAAATTCCGAATAAAAAAAGCCGATATAAAAAAATACCGGCTTTGTACATCAATTTTAATACAACCCTCTGAACCAAGGAATACCTTCAAATCTGAAGGGCCAGGGAATACTTATTAAAATAATAATTAAAGCAAGAATGTATAAAGTTGCTAATTTTTTATTTTTTTTCACAGGCGGTATATCTTTTTTGGCAACGCTCCTCGAAATGGTAATCAATATCGCTGCGAGAACCATTCCTGTAATATGTTCCACTGCCCAAAACCGCATGACAGCATCTTTCATCACCTCAGCCCCGAACTGCGAGAAATAGGCAAAGCCCTTATCTCCGAAAAAATATTGATACAATCCTATCAATAAATTAAGATGTACCACAATCAATAAACGGAGGTTCCATTTTTTTTCATACTCCGTGAAAGGAGAATTGGCATTTACCAAACTCCTGAAAAGATTTATAACCAATAATAACAAGATAAGCCAACGTAATAAACTGTGTAATCCTAATAATCCATTGTACATAAAATACAGAATTAGATGGTGAAATAAAATAACAATAGAATATTGGACTTGTTTTACAGAAGATACCGATGCAAATTTAATCTACTACTAAGGTAGAGTGCAGAAATGATATTCCAATTTTTTTGTAACTATTTTACCCAATCTGCAACAAATAAATTGATACCATGCCCTCCCTCATTATTTCTATTGGATGAAAATATTATTTTTTTTCCATCCGGACTAAACATAGGAAATGCGTCAAAACCTTTATCCCGGCTGATCTTTTCTAATCCCTTGCCGTTAATATCGGTTAAATACATGTTGAAAGGAAACCCATATTTATATTCATGATTGCTGCAGAAAATAATGTGTTTACCGTCGGGCGTAAAATTAGGTGCCCAGTTGGCCTGTTCTAAAAATGTGATCTGGTGCTGATCGGTTCCATCTGCATTGGCAACAAAAACTTCCATATGTGTGGGCGCCACTAAATTTTCTTTCAGCAAAGATTTATATTCATCAATTTCTTCTTTTGTTTTCGGACGGCTTGCACGCCAAACGATTTTCTTTCCATCAGGGCTGAACCATGCACCGCCATCGTAACCTAAAGTGTTGGTAATACGTTTTACTTTATACGTTTTCATATCCATCACATACAAGTCAATATCGCCGTCACGAACAGAAGTGAAGATCATTTTTTTGCCATCGGGAGATAAAGTTCCTTCTGCATCATATCCTTTTTCTGTAGTTAATTGCCTGATGATCTTTCCACTGGTATCGGCTAAAAAAATATCATAACTATCATACAAAGGCCATATATATTTATTGCCGTATTTAGAACGATCGGGTAAAGGCGGACAACTATCTCCACCCAAATGTGTTGACCCATAAATAAAATGTTTACCGTCAGGTAAAAAATAAGAACAGGTGGTTCTTCCTTTTCCGGTGCTTACCATGTGATATATAAAAGGATCGCCAAATTTTTCGGGCACTTTACCAATGAATATCTGATCGCAATTAATTCCTTCTTTTGGATTATTGCGCTGAAAGATGATATACTTTCCGTCATAGCTCCAGTAAGCTTCTGCGTTGTCACCGCCAAAAGTCAATTGCTGAATATTTTTGAAATGTTTTTCATTGGCATATTGTATGCTGTCGGTGAGAGTTTGTTTGACCGAAAACCGAAATCCAAAAGAAGACAAAGCAGCTAATAAAAAAATTGCTGAACCAATGATCAAGGTTTTTTTCATAAATGTAAAATAAAAGTCAAAATTATGTTTGTGGTCTATAGCTTTTGTCAAAAAATAGTCATTCATCAAAAAGCATTCTATTTTTGCTGTATGAAACAATTTATTTCTGTTGCAATTGTTATGATATTTTTTTTACAAGCTTGTAACAATGATACTACTAATTCCGAAGATAAAAAAAGACTTACAAAAAATACCGCTTTATTGCATGAATTAGAGCAACAGATCTCTAAAAACCCCGACAGCAGCGGCTTGCGGCTAAAATTAGTGGATGCATTAGACAGTTTGAACAATTATAAGGAAGCCACTGTACAGATGGATTCATTGATCAAAAAAGACAGTTTGAATTACGGGCTTTGGTTCAGAAAAGCCAAATTAATGGAAACAGCAAAAGACACTTTTAATGCTATCTTATCTTACACCAAAGCCATTAAAATTTATCCTTCACCGGACGGACAACTGCAATTAGCAAATTTACTTGCCGAATCAAAAAATGAAAATGCATTGGTGCTTTGCCAACGTGTGCAGGAACTTCATTTGGGCAGGGATTATTCGGCACACTGTAATTTTATTGCCGGCGTTTATTTTGCACGTATCGGCAATAAAGAAAAAGCACAGCAATTATTTGATGCATGCATCAATGATAATTTTGGGTATATGGAAGCTTATTTGGAAAAAGGTTTTATTTATTATGATGATAAAAAATATCCCGAAGCCTTAAAAATATTCAAGATGGCTGCCGATATCAATAACACCTATGCCGATGCATATTACTGGCAGGCGAAATGTTTTGAAGCCATGCACAAAAAAGAAGATGCCATTAAAAACTACCAAACATCTTTAGTACTTGATAAAGAATTAAAAGAAGCCAAAGAAGCCTTAAAAAGATTACAATAATATTTTATTTCGAAGCTATGTTTTAACTTTACACTTAATTCTTAATTATTAATTCATCATTTTTAATTTATACAATGCCAATCATAGCTCCCTCATTATTAGCCGCAAACTTTTTAAGATTAGAAGATGAATGCAATATGCTGAATGAAAGCAAAGCCGATTGGTTTCATCTGGACGTGATGGATGGAAGGTTTGTTCCCAATATCAGTTTCGGTTTGCCTGTGATAGAACATATAAGAAAAGCAACCACAAAAACATTGGATGTTCACCTGATGATCGAAGAACCCGGAAAATTTGCAGAAGATTTTAAAAAAGCAGGAGCCGATATTTTAACGGTGCATATTGAAGCTTGTCCGAATCTGCACCGCAATATTCAGCAAATAAAAAGTTTGGGTATGAAAGCAGGTGTGGCAATAAATCCGCATACAACCGTTCAACAACTCGGTGATATCTTACACGAAATAGATCTGGTTTGTTTAATGAGTGTGAATCCCGGTTACGGCGGACAAAAATTCATTTCTCATACTGTAGGAAAAGTGCGTGCCTTAAAACACATGATCAAAGACAGAGGATTAAAAACATTGATAGAAATTGATGGCGGCGTTACCCTCGAAAATGCACCTGCCATTTTACATACCGGTGCCGATATTTTAGTTGCCGGAAATACAGTTTTTAAATCAAGCGATCCGAAAAGCATGATTGCAAAATTAAAAGCGTTGTGATTTTTTTATTGATTACAGCCTGATAAGAATTTTTGAAATCTGCCCTTTTTCCTTTCTGCCCTTTTTTGTCTTTCTTTTACCCTTGTTTTGGTTTGAACGAAGGATGAGCGAAGCAGTTCCGAAGCTTTGTCGAAGCAGAGCGGCAGGAAACCTCTTTATTTTACGACTTATTTATGCCCCTCAACAAGCCTCTTTTTATTTTTACCTGAGTAGGACCTGCTTCGTATCTTTTTGCATATTTGTTCGGGAGTTCTTCGTAATGCCCCGAATAAAACAGCAGGCAGGTAGCAGGAGATTACGAAGGAATTACGAAGAAAGTGATACAGGATCAGCGGTTTAATTGTTAAAGAAAAAAGCAGGGAGATGAAACAGTTACAAATGCTAATTTGAAATAAAAAAATAGAAGACTAAAATGCGTTAAATGATGTGGCAAATACGGCATAACTTTTCAGACTTATCAATCAATACCATCAACTACGGAAGAATTATTTAAAAGAAAAAACTATCTTTTTATAGCAAGTTCCAATAAACGGTCGTTTTGTGGGAAATGAATTGGTCCTAAAATTCAGTAAAATTCCTTTTATAATTAATGATTCATAGAATCTAATTTATCGTTTACAACTGACCTTATATTATCTAGTTCTATTGTACTTATTGAATCATGTTTTATGGCATCAATCCATAACCTATTTTCTGCAATTCTGGCGGCATAATACCTTTTCATAAGTCCAATTTTTTGAAAAGAAATGCTTTTAAAAAGAGAGGAAGAATGAGCAATACTATCAACAATTATTTTGCAATTTTCCCATGCAGGTTCAGCAATTTCTTCAAGTGCTTTTAGTTTAGCTTCTTTAGTTTTTTTATTAAAATCAACTCTTACTGCCAATGCCTGATTTTCTGAATAGCGAAAATTATTCGTTTTTACATATCCTTTAGGGCGATTTACATCAGGTAATGCATGCGGCTTAATAAATATCAAACCAACTAAAATGAGAACCACTGTAATTGCAGAAATTGGCAAAATAGAAATGTTTCCACCCTTTTTAATGGAATGAAAAAAATAAAATGTGTATCCAAATATTAGTCCACTCAATAAACCGCCGACATGTGCGGCGTTATCAATGCCGGGTTTCATTCCCGAAAGCAAACTATAAAATACAAAAAGTAAAATGCTTCGAAGAAGACCGCTCTTGCTTTTCTTATCAATATATTTAGTAGTAAGTAAAGCTAGAAAGACTCCATATAAACCAAATATTGCACCGGAAGCACCAACACTAACTTTTGAATCATGCCAGTAAATACTTGAGAGGCCTGCTATCAGCCCGGTACAAAAATACACAACTAAAAAAAGCTTTTTACCTAATAATGGTTCTAAAAATATTCCAATAAATAAAAGAGCATACATATTGAATAATATATGCAGCATGCCACCGTGTAAAAACATGGAAGTAAAAAGCCTCCACCATTGTCCATGTAAAGTAGCTATACCTAAATTACCTCCCCAATTATATAGATCTTTTACAAGAGGTTTAAGTATACTAACACCGCTAAAACTCATCAATAAAAAAATAAGAACATTAATTGCAATGATTGAGTAAGTGGCATAGTTAGATGACTGATTTACATGGATCTTTTCTAATGGACTCAATAGCCCTTTTGCTTTTCTTTCATTAAAATCCTCATTTTCTTTTTTCCTTTGTTGAACAAAATTTGATGACTCAATTTCTAATTGTTCTTCTGTGAAATTGGATTGTACAGCATTAATTTCATTAATTAGATGTCCAATATTTTTTTTGTTTTTCCCCCAATCTATAATTTGCCACTGAATACATGAACTTCTAAATGTTACTATATTATCATCGATAGTTATTGAAATTTCTTCTCCCCATGAACCGAAGGTTTTTTTAGTTCTTGCTATTATAGCAGAATCACCAATTATAGCAAAATCCCAATTCAAATTCTTCATTGCAATACTTGCAAGCATAATATACGTACCATCAGGTAAACTGTTTGTAGAGCCAAGCTGTTGAAAAGAATTCGCCACAATAAACTATATTTTGGATTGAAATTACTTCATTTGAATTAAAAATACTTATGGTTTAAATTCTCAAAAAAATGGGTCGTTTTTTGAGATTGTAATTTAGCCCAGCTTATAATGAAGATGTAAACATTTTTGACTGAAGTACTTTCTTTATTTATATTCTACAGTCCAATTATTGTCCTCCAATTGGTCTATTGTATATTCAAGTCTTTTTAAATAAACAGAGTTTGACCAA
>Ga0316230_1001814_pt1 | contig 20416 bp, 44 predicted proteins | sample TBH18025metaG_FD_206004 | JGI IMG/M metagenome (GOLD analysis project Ga0316230, IMG submission 206004) | Freshwater microbial communities from Trout Bog Lake, Wisconsin, USA - TBH18025 | ecosystem: Environmental > Aquatic > Freshwater > Lake > Hypolimnion/Profundal zone | place: USA: Wisconsin...
TAGGAATTAATATCAGTATAATTAATATCAGTATAATTAATATCAGTATCATTTTTATCATTTTTATCATTTTTATCATTTTTATCATTTTTATCATTTTGGTAATGGATATTAAGTTGTTGTTTAGAATAGGTTTTATTTGGAATCGAAATAGACTGTATGATCAGATTCATAGAAATAGGTCGTATAATCAATCCAGCATCTTTTCCAATGGTCTAAGAGGGATTTATGGAAGGACATATATTGTATTTTATATTTTACGCCATCGAAGAGGATTTTATATCTTGTTTTCATTGTATGAGTTCCTTAAACAGTTGTAGGTCTTTATTTTCTTTAGGATTTTCTGAATTTTGTAATAGATGTTTATTAGGATCGAATTGTTCTATATATCCATATTTTCTCATATATTTAATTTTATCTTGAAGATTAGCATAAGGATTATAAAGATAATATTCTTTTAAATTTATTTTATCTTTAAATTCTTCTAGAAATTCTTTTGATAATTTTTGATTATAACTAATACATTTCCAATTTACTTTATCTTTAAATTCTCTTATGAAATCTTCTGATAATTTTTGATTAAAGCTAAGCTCGTTCCAAAACACTTTATCTTTAAATTCTCTTATAAAACTTTCTGATAATCTTTGATGCCTACAAATATAATACCAATTTACTTTATCTTCAAATTCTCTTATAAAAGATTCTGATAATATTTGACATATGCTTATATATTTCCAATCTACCTTGTCTTTAAATTCTCTTATAAAAGATTCTGATAATATTTGACATATGCTTATACATTTCCAATTTACTTTATCTTTAAATTCTCTTATAAAAGATTCTAATAAAATTTGATAATTGCTAACATGTTTCCAATTTAATTTATCTTGAAATTTTCTAATAAAGTCTTCTGTAAAATATTTATATTGAGAAATATATTTCCAATCCCAGTTATTAATATCTTCACCATATTCTTCAGTAAAGATATCTATTAAATCTTGTGTTGAATTATCTGGACTAGTTTTCATTGTATGAGTTCCTTAAACAGTTGTAAGTCTTTATTTTCTTTATTTTCTTTATTTTCTTTAATTTCTTCTAAATTTTGTAATAGATGTTTATCAGGGTTAAATTGTTCTATTAAACCAGTTAGTCTCATATATTTAATTTTATCTTGAGGAGAAATGTAAGGATTATAAAGGCAATATTTTTTTATATTTTTTTAGATTTATCTTATTTTTAAATTCTTCTACAAATTCTTTTGATAATTTTTGATGTATAGTAATATAATACCAGCCTACTTTATCTTTAAATTCTTTTATAAAGTTTTCTGACAACGTTTGAAATTCACTAATATAACTCCAATTTACTTCATCTTTAAATTCTCTTATAAAATCTTCTGATAATTTTTGAAATTGACTAATCAAATCCCAATCCACATAATCTTTAAATTCTCTTATAAAATCTTCTGTAAGATATTGATATTGAGAAATTTCAACCCAAATCCAATTATTAATATCTTCACCATATTTTTCAGTAAAGATATTTATTAATTCTTGAGTAGATTTATTAGATTTCATAGGATTACTCATTGTACTAATTCCTTAAATAATTGTAGGTCTTTATTTTCTTTAATTTCTTCTGAATTTTGTAATAGATGTTTATTAGGATCGAATTGTTCTATATATCCATATTTTCTCATATATTTAATTTTATCTTGAGGAGTAACATAAGGATTATAAAGATAATATTTTTTTAAATTTATTTTATCTTTAAATTCTTCTACAAATTCTTTTGATAATGTTTGATGTATGATAATATTAGTCCAATATACTTTATCTTGAAATTCTCTTATGAAGTTTTCTGATAATTTTTGTTTATAACTAATATAACTCCAATTTACTTTATCTTTAAATTCTTTTATAAAAGGGTCTGATAATTTCTGATGAAGGCTGATATAATCCCACTGTACATAATCTTTAAATTCTCTTATAAAATTTTCTGACAATGTTTGTTCACAGCTTATCAAATCCCAATTTACCTTATCTTGAAATTTTCTAATAAAGTCTTCTGATAGTTTTTGAAATTTACTAATATTATACCAATTTACTTTATCTTTAAATTCTCTTATAAAGTCTTCTGATAATTCCTGATAATAACTAATATTATTCCAATTTACTTTATCTTTAAATTCTCTTATAAAGGGTTCTGATAATTTCTGAGCATAACTGATATAATCCCAATCTACTTCATCTTTAAATTCTCTTATAAAGGGTTCTGATAATTTCTGAGCATAACTGATAACAGGCCAATTTAATTTATCTTTAAATTCTTTTATAAAATCTTCTGATAATTTTGGTCTATAGCTAATCCAATGCCAATTTACTTTATCTTGAAATTCTTTTATAAAGTTTTCTGACAACGTTTGAAATTCACTAATATAACTCCAACCTACATTATTTTTAAATTCTCTTATAAAATCTTCTGTAAGATATAAATATCTACTAATATATTCCCAATTCCAATTATTAATATTTTCCCCATACATTTTAGTAAAGATATTAATTAATTCTTGAGTTGATTTATTAGATTTCATAGGATTACTCATTGTACTAATTCCTTAAACAGTTGTAGGTCTTTATTTTCTTTAATTTCTTCTGAATTTTGTAACAGATGTTTATTAGGATTATATTGTTCTATAAATCCATGTTTTCTCATATATTTAATTTTATCTTGAAAATTAGCATAAGGATTATAAAGATAATATTCTCTCAGAGTAATCTTATCTTTATAATCTCTTATAAATGATTCTGATAATTTTTGACTTGAGCTAATGCAATACCAACCTACTTTATCTTTAAATTCTCTTATGAAATCTTCTGATAATTTTTGTTTAAAACTAATGCAATACCAACCTACTTTATCTTTAAATTCTCTTATGAAATCTTCTGATAATGTTTGATAATAACTAATATTATTCCAATTTACTTTGTCTTTAAATTCTCTTATAAAATCTTCTGATAATTTTTGATATTTACAAATATAACTCCAATCTACTTTATCTTTAAATTCTCTTATGAAATCTTCTGATAATTTTTGTTTATAACTAATATTATTCCAACCTACTTTATCTTTAAATTCTCTTATGAAATCTTCTGATAATATTTGATCTATACAAATCAAATCCCAATGTACCTTATTATGAAATTTTCTAATAAAGTCTTCTGTAAAATATTTATATTGAGAAATATATTTCCAATCCCAGTTATTAATATCTTCACCATATTCTTTAGTAAAGATATCTATTAATTCTTGAGTTGAGTTATTAGACATAACTAATTGCTTTCAAATTTAGTTACTATAGATTAAGAAAAATGGGAGGAAGAGTTACAGCCATCTTTATAATTTCATCTGATGTAAATGCATTCTTGAAAGATTGCATATAATCATTCATATCCATATCTGTTTTAGTAAAATAAAACACATCAAAATCAGAACCATACATAGTTCTTTCTTTTACAATAGGAATATTCCAGAAATTAGTTTTAAAGTTGTTTAAATCGTCAGTTCCAGTATAACAAGAAAGGTCTGAATAAACATTAGGATAAGTTTGCATAAGTTGAACAATAGACTTACCCCAATCTAAATTACCATAACCAAAATGTGCAAAATCAATAATAAGATTAGGATTTGCTTTTAGTACAGGTTCAAATAACATAGGATCACAAAAGACGCTTGAAGGAGTTGACCAAGGTGGAAAACCTCCATTACAACAATGAGTAGTAATAGGTATTCCATTATTAGCACAATAAGCATATAATTGAGATAGATTATCTGATAATGGGTGATAACCTAATCTTGGATAGAGTTTAAGACCAAAGAATTTACCAGGTTTTCTAGTTATAAAATCGCCATTAAGAACTGCATCAATAACTCCTACTCTTCTAGGGTCAACAGCAAAGAATGGATAGCAATTACCTAAAGCGGAAAGATTTTGAAGGTCTAAGATTTGGTTTTGGATACTATTTTCTAATACAAGAGTACTTTTAGGAACAGATTGACCTTGTAATAGAGGAGTATCAAAGATAAAATTAATATCCATCATAAGGGGAATAGTGGCATAGTTATTGATATTAGGTTCAAGGCATGAGAAGTTACCATTAAGGGAATTTAATACGAACTGGTTATTTTGTTTAGGGGAATCTGTTAATATTTGGCCTATTTCTTTAATCCAATTCCACCAATCATTATATTCATGTTCTGGAACTGATTGTAATGCTGGTGAGGTTTTATTGATACTATTTTTATATCTTAGGTAATTGACTTTAGAGTTTTGGTCTACATAATCTATATATCCGGTTAAATCTCTAAGTATTTCACCGTTAAAGATGTGACAATGGGCATCAAAGATAGTCATAATTTTTCCTTTTATATATTAGGTAATAATGTTAAACCAGTTTTATTTATAAACAGTATTGGCAGCAGAAAAGAAAATATTTGTATAACAATTTTTTCCCTTTAAAACAATCTTATAGGCTTGCATATAACCATCTTTATCAACTGTAGGAGCTTTAACAGATTTATCTTTTGTTAAACACATAGTAATTATTCCTTACTCTTTAACATTCTTGTATTTTTCCATACTTTCCCTAAATTCTCTACTATAATTTGTATAATCTTCGCCATAGAGTTCTTTTTCTATTTTTGTACGATATTTCAATTCATGTTGTAAACGAATAGTCATAGATTTAGAAAAATCTGTACGATGTAACATTTGTTCAGTAACTTCTGCTTCTGTATAAGAATTTGGATCTGGATCAAAAGCGACTTTCAATCCTCCTCCTATTATAAGAATTAGTAATCCTCTTAGGAAGTTATTCCAAATATTTACTAAAGAATCTGAGGCTGTGAAGAATGTAGTTATAGAGCTTAAAATAACAATAATACCTATAGTCATTATCCAATTAAATAAGCCTTGTGTGAGTAGATCAATACCATGTCCTAATAAAAAGGCAACAATAACAAAGACTATGAATATGGGGATCACTCTTGTTATATTATTACCTGATAGGATTTTCATGGGAATTTTCCTTTATAAGAGACTTAGCAATTCTTTTGTAAGAGACTTAGCAATTCTTTCAGAGCAAAGAATGTTAGACAGGTAAATAGACTTTCTAATTGTCTTTTCCAATGTATTATAGATATAACTAGAAGTCATATAATTATTATTTTTCTCTTTAGCATCTTCTACCCACATTATATCTTGGTAATCAATACGGTAAGCATCATCAGGTCTTCCGTATACAACCTTTGATCTATCTCTAGCCATCCAATAGCCAAATTCTTGATTTGTTGTTAAGCCTATAAGTTCACGTGTCCTTGGAATCCAAAACATAATAACATCACAAACTTTTAATCCTTCAAACTCCCATACAGGCAATTCTCTTCTGCCTTTATCAGACTCAAATTTGTTATTAAATTCTGGTACGATGAGATAACCATCGAATCCTTGTTTTTTAAATTCTTCTATTGCTTCAAATCTCCATGAAGTTAGATGTTGTTGATTTCCCCTAACAGTTGGTCCAGCAAGGAAGATTACAGGTTTATCTTGCTTATTTAGATTCTTAATTTCTTTTTCATATCGTAATACTGTTATCATTTTATTTCTCCTTTTTATCAATTCCAATCTACTAATTCTACAGCTCTTTTTATAGGCTCCCATGTATCTTCTGGTAGATTACCTACTTCAAAGAATTTCCATTCATAACAGGAATTTGGCTCCATTAATTTAGGTGTTTGTTTTCTATTCCACTGTCCAAAAAAGAACAATGTTACATAATGTAATCCATCTTTAGGGAATATATCATTTGAAAATGATACTGGATCAACATTATTGATACTTATGCCTGTTTCTTCTAACACTTCTCTTTTACATGCTCTTTTAAAAGATTCTCCTAATTCCATATGTCCACCTGGTAAGCCCCAAGACTCTTTATTATGAGATCCTTTTCTTTTCCCTAGAAGAACTTGATAATCATCATTAATAAGAATTACTCCGACTCCGACTTTAGGAGTTTCGGGCTTGTTTTTCATGGGAGTGAAGTCAATTTTACTCATATTATTCCTTATTGGGCTTTATTTTTAAATTGTGCTCACGAACATGATTATATTCCTTAACCACATTAAGTAAGTTATTTTGAAACATTAACTCGTGTAACAAGTTATGGATATTTTTGTCTATTTCTTTTATTTGTTCTTCGTCAGAATAATCTGTTGAATAAGTGGGAGGGTACATATTGCAGTTAGGGCAGCACAATATATTATGAGGATTTCCATTATAAACAACTAGTACACAACCGCATCGTTTACAATGAAATTTTGAGAAGGAGTCATTTTCTCCTAACTCAATAGTTTTCAACTCATCGTCTATTCCATATACTTGAATTGATTGCCCCATTACTTTGTCTCCTCATTGATTCTAATAAACTGACCGAGTTTTTCTTTTAGACAATGTTGACAAATATCAAGTTTTATTTCGTTCATATCTCCGAAGATAGAACCATAACCTCCAGTACGATTAATACTTGTAAATTCTTGTATTTCCAATCCATCTTGAGATTTTTCTTTCCAATCTCCAAAGAAAAACTCTTTTTTACAGACATCGCAGATTACAGAAGTAATTTGTTTTTTATCTATTACTTCTTTAGTTGTAACGGTTTTAATCATAGTTATCCTTTTTGTATCGTTAAACTATAGAATAGCAAAAATTCCCTATGGTGTCAAGGAATTTTTACTAATATTTTTCACTAAAAATTACTCTAGGCAATAAACTTCATCACAGAAGATTGTACCTTCTGGAGGCAAAATTGTGGGAACAAATGGATACTCTAATTGACAATGGTTTCCCCAAAACTTTTCCAAATGTGTTTCATCCTTAGTATCCTTAGCGTAATTCTTGCGAATCTTCCATATAGGCTAATTTTAATCTTCTTTGTTCAAGAACAGAATTATCTGGAATTTTCGGCATTGTCTCATTACATAATTCACATGGATAAGATTGTGCATGATATCCTAGATATACAGGACAATTACTTTTATTATATTTGCAACCATGTTCTATACAACAATGTTCTGTGTGTACTGTTTTAACTTTTTTCATAATTTCTCCTTACAGTGGCTTCCCTGTTATATCTTCATAATCGCCATTTTCCAAGGCTTCAATCATTCCTATGGATTCATTTTTAATTGCTTCCCAATCATTTCCAATTTTGTCTTTATTGGCTTCAAAATAATCAGTAATCATTTTCTTTTTTTCTTCTAGAGTTGGAAGCCTACCATGTTCTTTTTCAAAACTGGTAAAGTTCATTCTCATTGAATACATATTTGCTGGATTTACTTGTATCATTGGATTCCTCCTTCTTTTTCATATTTTTGATTTTCAATATGTATCATTCCTACACATGCTAAAAGTACGCATATAGAGATAACAATAGAACCTTCTCCAAACTTTTGATTAACAACTCTAAATACTGTAAGGAATATCATTACTATACAGAACAGGCTTGAAAGAAATGAAATAGACATTAACCAGAACGATACAGGATCTAATTTCATTTCATCTCTAAAGAAATTAAACCAAGATTTTGTTTCAGATATTGCTTTCATTAGTTTTTCTTTCACTGAATTTCTCCTTCTTTAGGAACATTAGGAACATCAAAATCCTCATCAATGCTTCTTATACAATATTCGCAAACATTAGGATGCCACTCGCATTTAGAACATCTTCCAGTTCTTTGTTCTAAGATCTTTCTCATATCGCCATGAACATATATTGGAGATGATGGTGTTCCACGAACAAAATCCCAAATTTCAGGATGACGATAGAAAATAGGATTAAATATCCTGTAGAATATCTTATAGATCAACATATGAAACCAGTTTAATTTATTCATTTTGCCTTCCCTCATTTGCTTGTTATATAGGCATTTTTTTATCTTTTGAATCTTTTGTTCCTGGTATCTCTGAATCATCTATTGAGGCTTCAAATCGTTCTTTTAGAAATATATCGAGAGAAGAACCTGTTTCTTCTGTAAATTCATTTCGACAAGCTTCTCTGATTAATCCATAAAGTTCTGTAATTTTTTCGGCGTGATCAGCACTTTGAACAACATATTTTTTGAATAGCTTTTGTAAAGTTTTCTTATCTGATTTAGAAATTCTTTGGTTTTTCATTTTTATTCTCTTTCTTTAGGTCTGATTGTAGGATAGCACAGGCGGTTGAGTATGGCAAGAAAAATTTTAGGATTTTTTTAGACAAAAATAGAGTGAAACTATTTTCTACAATATATTGAACATCGAGATTATATCTCTTACAGAACTCAAAAAATTGAGCATGAGTCATTATCTTATTCGCTTTAATTTTGTAACTGTTTTTCATTATGAATTACTCGTTTTCTTATCTTTTTGCTCTTTTAGAGTTTTTACTGCAAACTCTAAGGCTTCGATAAATGTTGATAGTTCTGAATCTCCTCCTAAACTTAAAATAAATCCATCGTTTCCGTAAGGTCCAAAAGGTTTTACTTTAATGTCAGTACCAGCTAAATTAATTATTGATAAGTATGTTTTACAACCATGTCCAGTATCTCCACCACAAAAACCAGTTGTACCAACCTCTACCTTTAAAGCGTTAAATTCTTGTATACAAACCAATTTTGTGTTAACTTTAACACCATCAATTAATTTATGTCTTTTTGAAATTTTTTTCATTTTAGCTTTATTCTTCTCCAATATCTTTCCAATTAATCAAAGTGGTCAATTTATGAAGTATTTTTACCAAATCCTTCTGATTATTCATCACTTCGTCCAGATTTTTGTATGCCTCACAGCTCTCTGATAAATCAAGATTTCCTGTTTCTTTACCTTTTCTACTTGTTTCTTTGCCAAAACCAGAAAACACAATACCTTCCATAGATTTCTTGATTCTTTCAATATCTTCTACAGTATTCATCTTTTGATTAAAAGACTTTCTTCCTTCTACTCTACCGGCACCATGAGAGGAAGAATTAAGAGATTGAGGATTGCCAAGACCTTCTACGATATAACTTCCTACAGACATATTGCCTGGGATTATACCAATAATACCTTCTCTTGCACAAACAGCTCCTTTTCTATGAACCCAAAGATTTTGTCCAAAATGAGATTCCTGTATTGCATAATTATGATGGATATTAATTTGCTCCCCAAATTCAACATTAGGAAATTCATGCTCTAACGCAATCTTCATTTCGTCTAACATTATACTACGATTAAGATAGGCGAAACGAAGAGCAAAATCTAACCACACTAGATAAGATTTTCCTTCATTTGAAGAAACAGGTAAAAATGGAATATTAGATGTTTCAATTGAATACCATTCTTTCATCTTTTTCAACGCAATTTCATTAAAATAGTCACAAATTCTTTTTCCTATATTTCTTGAACCAGAATGGAGATTAAGCCAAATATAGCCGTTTTCATCATAATCACAAGAAAAATAATGGTTGCCTCCGCCGCAGGTCCCCAAAGATGATAAAACGGCTTTATCAATATCTTTAAGAACTTTAAACCCTTGCTGATCAAAGATTTCAGTTTTTTCATAAATAAACCCAATCTTTGTTTTATACTTTCTGTCGAGTTCTTGCTCTCTTTTTTGGTTATTATGAGAAAATCCTATAGGGATGCCACGTAGAGTAGAGTTATATATTCTATTACGAAGTTCAATATCCATTATCTGATCTTTTGTTATATTAGTTTTAATAGCAGAACATCCACATCCCGCATCAGATCCGACAGCAAGAGGTAAAATAACATCTTTTGTTGCCACGACACTACCAATAGGAAACCCGCAACCCATATGTGCATCCGGCATTATTGAAATATGTTCAACAAAAGGCAACTTGGCAATTTCTTCAATTTGTTTCTTTGCATTTTCCTCAATATTGTGACACCAGGAGAATACAGGTTTTCCATTAGTTAATTTTATATCCATGATTTCCATTTTATTACTCCTTAATAAGGACAAGGTTTTGGATGTTTAGCATTTTCAAATTCTTTATCAATACTGTTTTTTAATTTTCCCCACATTTTTTCTGACATTAATAAAGGTCCTTTATATTTTTTATTTTCAAGATCTTGATATTCAATCCATAGACCTAATTTTTCTTTTCTGTCTTTAAAAAATACTGCTCCTACTCTAAAATAAAGTTTTTGTTTATCAGAATCATTAAAAATGATATTAGTTGTATCATTTTCGATATTACCTTCCCAAATCTTTGATTCTTCTCTCGAAATCTTTTTAAGACATTCTTTACAAGAAACCTTATTTTTCTTAAATTTAATCAAAAGTTCTTTTTCTACAACAGTATGATTTTCTGGTAATCTTTCGATAAATAAACCACAAATAGTTTTATTAAAGTTTTTATCGTTAATAACATGCCATCCTGCACCTTTTATTTTTATTTTCATTTATCACCTTTTTGTTCCATGTTTATTAACCCTTTCTTAGCGTTAAGACAGAGCATAGCACACCTATACCCTGCCTGTCAACAGAAAAATTTCTAAAAGTCACTAGAGAATTACTGTGCATCTAGGGATTTAATAGTTAGTTTTTTAACTGTAACTCTGTTAGGAAAGCCGCCATCCAATAAATGCATAACAGTTGCTTCACCATAAGCTAAAGCATCTTCTGGCTTATAAAAAACTTTAATTATTTTGTGCGCACTAACAACATCAACATCGTCTTCAAGTTCTTCAAGTAATTCTTTAGCATCTCTTTTTTTAAGAAATAGATGGAATCCACAATTCACATCTATCCCATTGTAATTTTTATCAATATTTTCCCCTGTTTTATAGGTATGAAGCATTTTTTTTCCGATAATGCAATTAAAAGGGGATTTATTGTATTCTGTAACAACTTTCCAAGCAGTGCAAAAACCTTCTTTATTAACTTTGGGTTTTCTGATCTTTTTAATTATCAAACACATAGTTTAATCCTTTCTATTTTACTTCATCTAATGATTTAACAGTTAGCTTTTTAACTGTAACTCCATGAGGCAAATTATTTAATATAGTAACATTTGATTTTCCATAAGCAATAACATCTTCTGGTTTATAGAACACTTTAATTGCTTTTACAGGTCTAGAAAAACACTTATCTTTTGATAAAATTTTTGCATCTCCTTTTTTAAGAAGAAGATGAAAGCCATAATCTACATCTATTCCATTGTAAAATTTATCAATATTTTCTCCTATTTGGTAACTATGAACTCTGTATTGTGAAATTACATTAAAAAAAGGTGATTTATTATCATCTGTAATAACCTTCCAAGCAGTACAAAAACCATTTTTGTGTACTTTAGGTTTCTTAATTTTTTCAACAAATAGACACATAGTTATTATTCCTTTCTTTATTTGTTTATCCTAAGCAATAGACCTCATCACAATAAACAGCATCAGTTAAAATAGGAGGAAAAGAGTAAGGATGCATGTGTTTTCCACTATTAACATTTTTCCAGAATTCACATATAAGAGAATAACGCTCCTTCCAACATGACATAAGTTTTAAATTACTTCTATTTTTTATGAGACATTTTACAATTATTCCCTTATTATAAACGGCAAAATCTACAGCAGCATCATATGTCGAAAATACCATTAGTTTAGAATTAGGTATTTTGGGTTTTGTCCATTCATTAATAGGATAATGTACCGAAATTTGTTCTTTATCTTCTCTCTCAGACATTTTTATAGAATTTCTCTCATTATTCAATACTTTGTAGTATCTTTTTTTAGAAACTTTATCTTTTTTCATTTTTAACCTTTCTTATTTTAAAGAAATAGTAGAAAAACTATTTATTTCAGGCTTGGTTGATTGAACTTGGTTATTAGGATTATCATTTTTAAAAAAATTAGGATTGTAATGTATTGGCATATTATAAGCAGGAGGCTTTTCTTCATAAATTAATAAAGACATAATTTTACCATTTAGTTCATTTGTAGCGATGCTTATTCTTTGTTCAGTAAAATTTGTTGAAGTACTATATCTTATATTTATTAATTCTGTATTAAGTTCTATTAAATTTGTAACAGAAGAAAATTTCCCTGACATAGATCTGTTTATGCAATTACTTGTCTCATTAATTTTTGAATCAAGTTCTGCTATTTTTGCATAAAGTCTTTCGTTTTCCTTCTTATTATGCTTTTGATTACAGATGTTTGAAATTGATACACATAATAGTCCAATACTCAAGATAAAAACATTAATAGTTAATCTCATATTATTCTCCTTTATTCTAGGCAATAAACTTCATCGCAAAAAACTGTACCTTCTGGAACAGGTTTAGTTACAGAATATAAACAATGTTTTTCCCAATTCGTCTGTAATATTGGGTTACAGTCCCAAAAAATTCTTATATAGTCAGTAGATATAGATATATCACGTAACACTCTATAATCATCTTTGTAACAAGGGTTTTTAATAAGGCATTTGACGATTTTTAACTCAGCCCCCCTGATATCATAAGGATCATAAACAAATTTCTCTGCATCAGTGCGCTCTTTGAATACCATTAGTTTTGAATTAGGTACATTAGGCTTTACCCATTTGTTAAGTTCATAACAAACTGCTGCTGAATCTCTAACAATGCAAGATTTTCTACTCATGCTTCTTATTACTTTATAATATATTTGTTCTTTATTTTCCATATTTACCTACTAATTTTCTTTAGTATCTTCTATTTCATTCGCACATTGAACAATAGCATCAGCAATTTGTCTAGCAACTTCAATACTATAGGTAGTTCTTTCTTTTATAACTCCATGTTCTTTATAGACTATTTCTACTAGTCCCATATTTTCTTTATCAGGGGCAATTTCATAACTATAATCTTCTTTTTCATTCAATAGAAGTCTTTTTGTAACACATTTAAATTCGCTCATATTATTCTCCTTTATTCTAAGCAATAGACTTCATCACAAATTACTGTTCCTTTAGGGGCAACTATGTTTCTATATATTCTCTTTAATGACTTTTTATTCTTCAAGGTCTTTTTAAAGATATTCCAAAAGGCTCCAAAATCTTCTTTATTACAAAAAAGAAGAGGAGTATATTTTAATTTTATAGGGTTTTTCACTTTACATCTAACAATTAAAGACCCTCTATCTATCAAATCTTGCATAAACTGTAAGGCATTTTCTTTTTTATCAAACACCATTAATTTTGAATTATTTAATTTAGGATAAGCCCATTTATTAACAGGATAATTGACACGCATATCAGGATTCAACATACTAATAGACTTCCTTGAATTAGTAATTACTTTGTAATATATTTTGTCTTGTGTCATTGTTTATCCTTTGTTTAACAATCAACTTTAGCAAATGATCCTAAATCTGTAGTAAAATGTATTCTATAACAACCTTGACTTTTAAGATAATCAAAACAATTTTTACAAGGACAGCTCATTTTAATTAAACCGCCCTTAGTCATCCTAACATTTACTACCTCAAAAACAGAATTCTTATTTAATATACCTTTAGCTTTCTTCCAAACATTAAATTCAGAATGAACCTTCCCGTATTTTGGATATCCTCTAATTATAATTGGATCTCCTATTGTATTAGTGGCATGTTCAACAATTTTATCATTTTGAACTAGAAAAGAAAAATGGCGATAACCAGTAGAATCAGGATGCTTATGGTTATTTTGCTCTGCTATTCGGATACACTGTTTTAGTGTTTTCTTATTCATTACTTTTATTCTTTTCTTTCTTTTTCTGTGCGTTACGAATAGTTTGCCAAACTTTTATACGTTCTTTTGCCTGTTTAGCAACTTCTTGTTTACGTTGTTCAACATAATCATCATAAGCCTTATCAATATCAATTTTACTATTAATCATATGACGCATCCTTTAAGTAAGGAATTAACACTTTCTTTAATAATTTTATAAGAGCGTAAGAGATCGTGCTCATATAAGTAATTATGTTTTATAATTTCATCTTTGTATTCTTTTAACATTTTTCTTGCAATTTGTCTAGAACTACAAACTGCAATGACCTGATTAGACGGAGTGTGATTTATTACCCAAATATTTTTCATAACTATCTCTTTAAAGAGTTTTTAATATCTTCTAGAATTAAACATAATTCCTTATATTCATCCTCTGTTAATCCTTCTAGAGACAAATCAAAACTTTTATCAAACATGGGATTTATAAAATCGTTATATCTTTTGAATTCCTTTGGAGCAAGCCTATTAATAACATCATTACATCTTCCAGCATAACATTTGCTAACAGCTACTAATGGGCCAATATAGCCTGTAATATCAATAGTAAAGTTAACAATAGTCTTATGTTCTTTATCTTTAATTCCTTTTGAAGAAATTACCCCTTTAATAGGAAGATTTTTGTAACGTTCTTCTTTTAGTTTTTTCAGAGGCAAATACTTATCTAAGTATTCTTTTAAAGAACCTATTCCTTTAGGTAAAACATCATAAGTAGGCCCTTGAATTGGTTTTTGTCCAATTTGATGAGGATAGCAATTATTCTTCTTCCATTTTTCTTGGCTTATTGCCCATTTTCTATCTGTAATTGGATATCTTTGTGAAAATGAATAATCATTAAATGAAAGGCAAGGTTGTCCTCCTGTAATAATCCAAAGAAGAACACCAATCCCATCTACTTCATAATCAGTTGTGCATGAAGATGTTGAAATTTGTTTAATATTCATTACTTGATTCCTTTTAGAGACTTAATAAGCATTTTTGTTACTACAACATTGTCATAATTTTTTGTTCCACATGGCCATGTTCCAGTTGTAACAACATCTTCTGGCTTAAAATAAGCTACAATTATCTTGATTGGGTAATCTTTATTTTTAAAAAGTACTTTATTTTTAAAAAGTAAAGAATCCTTTTTATTTAAGAATAGATTAAAGCCATGATCAACCCATCCCCTGAATATTTCCGTATCATTCAATTTTTTATTTAGCCTAGAGGATTGATTAATTCCCTTAAAATATTTGTATCTATTCATCCAATCTAAAGAAAGTCCTGCAAATAAAGATAGGTTTGGGGATTGATCAGAAGATATTGCTTTATAGCCTTTACAATATCCATCTTTATCAGTTTTAGGAAGTTTTACAGCATTATCAATTCTAAGACACATAATTTACTCCTATATTTATCTCAAGGTTTTCCAAATTGGATCATACATTGCTTTTTTCCAATACGAAGGGGCTTCTTGATCAATTTCATAATTATAAATATTATAAATTTCAGCATCTTTTACTGCCTTACAAACTCTTTCATAGAAGTCAAGAGCTGTTTCTTCAAGTCCGAATAATCTTAAAGACCTAATAATTCTTGTTATACGAAGAAGATTATGGTTTCTTACATCCGACCAAAGTGAAACTTTATAAATATTAAATGGCTTTTTATCAATTCCATAAAATGACAACATTCTCTTTGAGGCTAAAATGAGATTATCTTTGATTATTTTGTTATCTTTAACTTTTTCAATCAGTTCTTTTGTTACGATAGGATAAACACTAGCAAAATTCGATTCTTCATGTAATGGAAACATAAATTGTATTTTATCATTACAAATTTCAAGTTCTTTATCATCACTTTCTATCATTGAATGAAAGGTTCTTCCCCTATAATCCTTACCATTTCCTTCAAGAAAGTCAATAATAACATTGGGATCTGTTATGATTGTTTGATTTTTCTGTCTAAAGCCATCAGTTATGGTTCTCATAGTATCTGCCTTTTTCCAACACTATACACTAACCACTCCCGCCAGTCAAGAGAAATTTCTTGGGATTTTTTAGTGTTTTATAGGTGTTCTATTCCTTTGATATATCTTCAAGAGATTTTACCATAAGTTTAGTTACTACGACATTTTCCTCTGTATTTTCTTTTTCCCAATAACCAGTAGCTACGACATTTTCCTTCTTAAAAAAGACTTCGATTATTTTATAATCCCATCTTCCTTCTTTTTCAAAAATAGCATCCCTTTTGTTTAAAAATAAATGAAAACCTTTTTCAATTACTTTATTTACTTCTTCAAGTGCATTAAGTGTTATTGATTTACGGCCAGACTTATTCTCTCCAATTTTGTAAAGAAAATATTCAAATATTGATCTATTATTACTTCTTACTACTTTATAACCTTTATAATAACCATCTTTATCAACTTTGGGAAGTTTTACTCTTCTATTAATTATCATACACATAGCTTTTATCCTTTCATGTCTTCTGATACATCTTGTAAAGATCTAATAAGAAGTTTTGTAACTACAACATTTTTAATATATTGTATGTTCCAAAATCCAGTTGCTACTACATTCTCTCGTTTAAAATAAACTTCAATAACTTTTGCTAATCTCCCACATTCATTTGCTAATCTCCCACATTCATTTATTGCGTCACATTTATTTAAGAATAGATGAAAACCTTTTTCAACTAAATATGTTTCATCAAAAGTAAGCTCTTTTGTTTTACGACTAGACTGATTCCACCCTATTTTATATGTAAAATTGTTATAGAGAGATATATTTTTGTTTTCTATAACCTTATAAGCTTTATAATAACCATCTTTATCAATTTCAGGAAGATTTATTGTGTCGCTAATGATCATGCACATAATTTATTTCCTAACTTCTTCTAATGATTTTACCAATAATTTAGTTACAACTACATTCCTATAAGAAGACCATTTCCCTGTAGCTACAATATCCTCTTGTTTAAAATAAACTTCAATAACTTTTGCTCCTGATTTTTGATAACTTGCTAAAATTTTAGCACTTTTGTAATTTAAGAATAAATGAAATCCTAGATCAATTAGTTTATAGTTCTTTTCACTTGTGTAAAGATTAACATTCTTACGACTAGATTGATTTAATCCCATTTGATATAAATAGCCTCTAAGAATTGAATAATTGTTTGGATATATGACCTTGTAGCCTTTATAATATCCATCTTCGTCAACTTTAGGAAGACTTATTGTATTATCTATTTTTAAACACATCGTTTATTTTTCTTATACTATAGACTTTTTGTATAGTTCAAGTTTTTCTTTAGCTACTGCAATATGATATAGTTCAACACTTAATTTTAACATTGCATCTAATGACTCAACATAATATAAATTAGAAAGATTAAGCTTCTTTAAGTGCTGTTTAACTAAAGCTCTTGCCCTTAAAGATTCTTTTGCAGCCAAAGGATTATCTTTCACTAATTCGTCATCAAGTTTCTGATCAATAAAAATAACAATATCTCTTCGATCTTCTAACTTGATAGCATTTAATATAGAAAATCCTGTTTCTGCTAACGATCCTGTCCCATAACTTTCACTTGTAATAGGAAACAAAATTATAGAATCTTCTGCTAAATGTGATGCTTCCTCAATAGCATTTTCAGGTTTCCAATCATCTACTTGTGGATTAAAATAGGTAATTGAAGATTGCTTATATGTATCAATAAATGGTTTACGCCAAGTACTTTTTCCACATGTTCCAAATAATCCAATGCATGTTTTCATTTTTATTTCCTTTCTAAGATTAAATTGCAAGAATCTATAGACAATTTTTGGTTAATTGCCTTTGATAAAATCGTAATAGCCTTCCAGTCTTCTCCTTCAAAGATATCATTAGAAGAACAATAGACAGGTAGTGCGCTGGCTTCCATCTCGTTTTCAGGCTTTCTTTCTACCTTCTTACTGTCATTTACAAAAACAATATAAAGAAGACAAAATTGATTCATCTGTGTAGAAACAAAACATTTTCCGAGATAATAAATGTCATAGTAAGTAACAGAATAACCAGCTTCTTCTTCTACTTCTTCAATCACAATATCTATTGGTTCTTTACCTTTTTTATCAAGAGAACCGCCAAACGCTCTTTGCATAAAAGTACCAGTAGGAGGAGTAAATTCTTTATTGATAATAAATTTCTTTGAATCTCTATTATAAAGAATAAAGGCGACAGAATCTACTCCCCTTCTTTCTGCAAATTGATAACCCTTACAATGATTATCAGGATCATATACTTCAAAGATGTTTACAAACCTATTATCAGTTATTTTTTCAACTTCTCTCATTTTAATCCTTTCAATGATTTAACAGTACATTTTGTAACAACTACAGATTTAAGATTAATAAAATTAGGATCTTTTTTACCAAAAACAAGAATTTTAGTAATTCTAGTATAACCATAAGACACTATATCTTCTGGTTTATAATAAACTTTAATTATTTTATTACTATCATAACAAGAACAAATATGCTGATATCTTTTTGCTTCCTCTTTAGAACAAAAAAGATGAAAGCCCTTTTCAATAATAGAAAAATTTATTTCATTTTTAGAAAGGTTTTTTGATCTTCTGTTAGATATATTTAACCCAATTTTCCACTCATAAGTATAACAAGAAGGGGAAAAATTACAATTTTTCCAAGATTTTTTTTGAACTAAAACTTTATATCCTACTAAATAGCCATCAGCATTAGGCTTATTATGTTTTTTATTAACCCCATTTCCTGTTAAATACATACACATAACTATACTCCTTTCAATGATTTAACGGTACACTTTGTAACTACTACTGTTTTTAATAGTTTTTGCTTAGGAGTTACTACATTGGTATAACCATAAGATACAACATCTTTTGGCTTATAAAAGACTTTAATTATGTGTCCATTATCGTCACCAAGAGAATCCTTAAAATCTTTGATAAATAATTTTGCAGATGATTTGCTAAGAAGTATATGAAAACCTTGATAAATAACGTAATCCCTTTTCTCGTATTTCGTTCTAGATTTTTTAGTTCTACTAGATACATTTAATCCTATTTCCCAATCATAACTGTAACAGATTGAATCTTTACTAGCACGAAGAACCTTATAGCCCACTAAATAACCATCTTTATCAATTTTACCATGTTTCAAATCAATCTCTTTACTTTTCAAATGCATACACATAATTATTTTTTACCTTTCTTATCAGTAATTTCGATATTTTCAACTTCATATTCAGCATCATGTTCATCAAAAACAAAATTACCAGCCAACTCCAACGCCCTTTCTTCTAAGATTTTACGCATAAGCTTTTTTGAAGTCCTTATAGCCTTAGCATTAGGAATTTCCACTTCAATATCACGAGTAGCATAAGAAATTCTATTAACCGTTACAATTGCCTTAATTGTTCTAGGTATTCCAGAAGAAAATTCCTTTTCAATCTCTTTTCTTGAAGGAAGAATAAGATTATTAGAATTAGGGGAATCAGAAGAAAATTCTTTAATCCCCTTATCTTTTGAAATATGTGACAAATTCTCAAACTTCTTTACTTCTTTTTTCTTCATTTTCTTCATTGTTTTGCCTTTCTTAGTTTGTCTTTCTTAGGTTCAATTTATACTCTATCATACCACTCCCCAACCTGTCAAGGGAAAATTTTTAGCTATCCGTAAAGGCACTAGAGATCAGTTTTAAAAGCTCTGTGAAATCTATTCTGTCTAAAGCATTATTAAAAATTATGTCAAATAAGAACAACATCAATAAAAATACGATAAGAAAAACCATTATTCCTGTCGAGAACTCAATACCTTTAAATGGGTTTTTCATCTTTTCCATCCAACTCTTTATTTTCTATTTTTCCAACATAAGCAAGAATTGTTTTATCTCCTCTAGCATTAGCCATTGCCAATCTATGTTTTCCATCTAAAATTTCATATCCAGAACCATCAAAAAAAACAATAATAGGATATTTTTTTGACTTATTCCTATATTTTGGGTCTGCCATATATCCAAATCTTATATCGCTTAATGCTAATGTTTTAAGTTCCCATTTATCAGATGCTCCAGCAATCTCTTCAATAGTATTATAATCCATTACTCCATTACTATCTCTAAGATTCCATTCTTCCATCTTTTGTTCAAGTTCATCAGATGTTAGAATAGTAGGAAACTCTTGTGCTATTTTGATAATTTTCATATAACTTTATTCTAATTAGTGTCTAACTACTCCTGTTTTTAGGTTTCTCATTTGACATCTTTTACATACAGAACAGTCGCCTTTACACAAACCATATCCTTTAGGCAAATCTTTCTTGCTATTAATTATCTGAAATATATTAGAAATACCTTTCTTTGTAAATCCACTACCTGAAACATAAAGATATCTACATTTTGAGAAACCTAAATCACTTCTACTTGTATAACAATAACACTTAATTCCAAAACGATGAAGCATACTTGCAATCTTTTCAGCCTTATATACACATTTTTGAGATACAAAATCCCCTGATTCATTAAATCTTATGGCTGAAAAAGGATTCACTTTCAATGAATTTATAAATATAAAATCAACCACAAATTCATTTGCTGTAACT
>Ga0316230_1001825_pt1 | contig 20317 bp, 15 predicted proteins | sample TBH18025metaG_FD_206004 | JGI IMG/M metagenome (GOLD analysis project Ga0316230, IMG submission 206004) | Freshwater microbial communities from Trout Bog Lake, Wisconsin, USA - TBH18025 | ecosystem: Environmental > Aquatic > Freshwater > Lake > Hypolimnion/Profundal zone | place: USA: Wisconsin...
GGATTCCCGCATACCCATGAGTCCTTCGGTTCTGAACAGCATGATGAGGATCAGGAGAAGGGCGTAGACCACCATCGTCCATTCCGTGCCGATGGGGATGCCGACCGAGTCCCGGAGCCAGTCGATGCCCACCCGGAGGCCCTCGGTGAGGAAGGTCAGGGAGAAGGCCGCGATGATGGAGCCGGTCAAGGAACCCATGCCGCCCGCATAGACCATGATGAGGATCAGGGCGGAGGCATAGAAGCCGTACTGGGTGGGATGAGCGATCTGCAGCAGGTGGCAGAGCAGGCCGCCGGCGAGGCCGGCAAAGAAGGCCCCGACCACGAAGCCCAGCACCTTGTATTTGGTGGTGTCGACCCCGGCCAGTTCGGAAGCCAGCTCGTTCTCGCGGATGGACAGCATCGCCCGGCCGTGGGAGGACTGCACCAGGTTGCGCAGGAGCACGATGGTGAAGAAGGTGAACAGGAAGATGACCGTGAAGTTGGAGAACTTGGGGATGCCCAGCAGGCCGCGGGGGCCGCCGACATAGGCGATGTTGTTGAGGATGGTGCGGATGATCTCGCCGAAGCCCAGGGTCACGATGGCCAGGTAATCACCTTTGAGCCGGAGGGACGGGAAGCCGATGAGGAAGCCCACCGCCGCCGCGCCGATCCCGCCGATGATGATGGCGGCGATGAAGATCAGGTTGTCGGTGAAGACATGGGGGCTCAGCTTGAAGACGAGGGTGGTGAGGGTGCCGGAGACGTAGGCCCCGACGGCCGCGAAGCCCATGTGCCCAAGGGAGAACTGGCCCGTGATGCCGTTGATGAGGTTGAGCGTGGCGGCCAGGATGACGAAGATGAGGGAACGGTTGATGATGACGACGAAATAACCGTTCAGGACGCCGGTGAGGATGAGGATCTGGACGATCACATAGAAAATGGCGCCAGCGATGGCCAGTTTGGGTAGCTTCAGTTTATCCATGCCGGTTCCCCTAAATCTTATCGGCGGTCTTTTCGCCGAGAATGCCATTCGGCCTCAGAAGGAGGACGACGATAAGAATCACGAAGGCAATGCCTTCACCCAGGAGGGAATTGTAAGCAGTGGCGAAGGTCTCGGCGAGCCCCATGATGAAGGCGCCCAGCACGGCGCCAGGGATGTTGCCGATGCCTCCGAGCACAGCAGCAATGAATGCCTTAAGTCCAGGCAAAATACCCATGTAAGGTCCGATGCGAGGGTAGGTCAACCCGGCCAGCAGGCCGGCAGCACCGGCGAACGCGCCGCCGATGAGGAAGGTGAAGGAGATGACCTTCTCCACATCGATGCCCATGAGTTTGGCGGCGTCCTTGTCCTGGGAGACGGCGCGCATGGCCTTGCCCACCGGGGTGCGCCTGACCATGTAGGTGAGGCCGATCATGAGGGCAGCGGCCACGGCAAGGTCGATCACCACGTAGTTGGAGATCTCGGCCCCGCCGAGGCGGAACATTTCCTTCTTGAGCAGCTCCGGGAAGCCCCGGGGCGATGGACCGATGAACGGCAAAGCGGAAAACAGGTACTCGAGCAGCATGGAGACGCCGATGGCGGTCACCAGGGACGAAAGCCTGGGCTTGTAGCGCAGGGGCTTGTAGGCGAACTGGTTGGACAGCAGGGCCACGGCGCCGCCGCCGAGCATGGCCACGATCAGGACCGCGAAGGCCATGGTGTTGCCCTGGGGCAGGAAGGAATTGAACAGGAAGAAGGCCGCGTAGGCCACGTAGGCGCCCACCATGAAGAAGTCGCCGTGGGCGAAATTGATCAGGCGCACGATGCCGTACACCATGGTGTAACCAAGCGCGATCAGCGCGTAGATTGCTCCCAGTTGGAGACCGTTGACGATCTGCTGGAAACTGAAGAAAGAACCCATTGGGTATCCCCTCTCTTGGAAAGGGGGTGCCCCGAAGGGCACCCCTCTCGTGTTGGAATTCCGCAGCTTACGGGTTGACGGTAGTCTTGAAGACCTGCTTGCCGCCCTTGATTTCGATGATGACGGCGGACTTCACGGGGTTGCGGTCACCGTCGAACTTGACCTTGCCGGTGACGGTCTGGAGGTCGGTCTTGGTCAGGGCTTCCCGGATGGCGTCGCCATCGGTCTTGCCGGCGCGCTGGATGGCGTCGAGCATGAGGTTGGTGGCGTCGTAGCCCAGGGCCGCGAGGGCGTCCGGCTCGGCGCCGTACTTGGCCTTGTAGCTCTTCACGAAGGCCTGCACCAGGGGCGCGGTGTCGTCCTGCGAGTAGTGGTTGGTGAAGAAGCAGCCTTCAACCGCGGCGCCGCCGACTTCCATGAGCTTGGGGGAGTCCCAGCCGTCGCCGCCGACCAGGGGACCCTTGAAGCCCAGTTCCCGGGCCTGCTTGGCGATCAGCGCCACGTCGTTGTAGTAGTCGGACACGTAGAGGATGTCGGGGCCGGCCGCGAGGACCTTGGTCAGCTGGGCCTTGAAGTCGGTGGTGCCGGTGGCGTGGCCTTCATAGCCGACCACCTGGCCGCCCAGGGCGGTGAACTTGGCCTTGAAGAATTCCGACAGGCCCTTGGTGTAGTCGTTGCCCACGTCGAACAGGCAGGCGGCCTTCTTGGCCTTCAGGTCCTGGAACGCGAACACCGCGCCGACCGTTCCCTGGAAGGGATCGATGAAGCAGGTGCGGAAGATGTAGTTGCCGACCAGGGTGACCTTGGGGTTGGTCGAGGAGGTGGCCATCATGGGGATCTTGGCGTTCTGGCAGATGGGCGCGCCGGCCAGGGACACCTTGGACATGACGGTGCCGACGATGGCGACGGACTTGTCCTGCTCGATCAGCTTGGTGAAGACGGTGGCGCCTTCCGCGGGATCGCCCTTGTCGTCGGCGAAGGTCATCTTGACCTGCTTGCCCAGCACGCCGCCCTTGGCGTTCCATTCCGCGACGGCCATGTCATAGCCGTTCTTGGTGGAGGCGCCGAACGTCGCTGCCTCGCCAGTGAGGGGGCCTACACCGCCGATCTTGATCTCCTTGCCACCCTTGTCGCATGCCAAAAAGCTTCCTGCGAGAGCGACGGCGATGAACGCCGAAACGAGGGACGATTTCATGTTGCCTCCTGATACCTGCCAGTGAACGGAAATGCCGTGTCCAAGGTATGGTTTGGCCGAAGTGGCCGTCCCATACCCTGGACACGGTGCACGAGAGAGCATGATTAAGAATGAAAACCAGAGTAACAGCGACCCTGGTGAGGCTATTGTTTGGTGAATTATCAACCAAATTGTTTTAATTGGGAAGACAAAAGTGCCCGGTCCCTGGTCGCCCGGATGTGTTGCAGAAAGCGTTGGAACTGTATCGGTTGTTGAGGCAGTACCCCGCTTGTTGAGGCACGATTTGGCCCTTGCCGGAGAGTGACTTCGATCACGCTGTGTTTGGGTTCCCGGCGTGGGCGAGCACCGCCTCGATCAGCGTGTCGATGTCCCTGGGCTGAGTTCGGTGGTTGACGATGGCGGCGCGGATCACCAGGCGGCCGTGCAAGGTGGTGGTGGAAGGCGCGGCCAGCCCCGCCACCTGCAGCCGCTCGACCACGGATCGGTTCAGGGCGTCCGGATCGGCGCCCCGGAGCCGGAAGCAGACGATGTTCAGGTTGACCGGCGCCATCAGCTCCAGCTCCGGACTGGCCTCCACCCGGGCCTTCAGGTACTGGGCCAGGACGCAGGTCTGCTCGATGACGGCGCCCAGATGGTCGGTGCCGTAGACCTTCAAGGTGAACCACGCCTTGAGGGCGCGGAAGCCGCGCGACAGGTCAGGGCCGAAATCGCAGGGCCACGGCGAACCCGCCGCGAGACCGCGGGCCTCGCGGCCCAGATACACCGCGGGCGCGGCGAAGGTGCGCTGCTGCAGCGCGCCGTCCCGGACCAGGAGGTAGCCGGCGTCGTAGGGCACCTGGCCCCACTTGTGGAAATCCAGCGCCAGGGAATCGGCCCGCTCGATCCCCGCCAGGCGCGGGGCCAGGCCGGGCGCCAGCCGCGCCAGCGCGCCGTAGGCCCCGTCCACGTGGAACCAAAGCCCTTCCGCCCGGGCCAGATCGGCGATGGCCTCCAGCGGGTCGATCGCGCCGGTGTCCACGGTCCCGGCCGTGCCCACCACCAGGAACGGCCGCAGCCCCGCCGCGCGGTCCGCGCGGATGGCCGCGCCCAGCGCCTCGATGTCCATGCGCCAGTCCCGGTCCACCGGAATGGCCCGCAGGGCTTCAAAGCCCAGCCCGGACATCTCCATGCCGCGCCGCACACAGCCGTGCACCGCCGCGGAGGCGTAGGCCACCAGCGGCGCCCCGGCCAGCCCCCGCCTGCGCACGTCCGCTCCAAGGGCTGCGGTGCGGGCCACCAGGATGGCCATGAAGTTGGCCATGGAGGAGCCGGTGACGAACAGGCCCCCGGCGCCTTCGGGCATGCCGAACAGCGGGCCCAGCCAGCGCAGGATCTGCTTCTCCACTTCGATCGGCATGTGGTCGCGCCCGCCCAGGTTGGCGTTGAGCCCGGCCGCCAGCATCTCGCCCAGCATCCCCGCCACCGAGCCGCCGCCATGGACCCAGCCCATGAAGCCGGGATGCACGTTGCCGGTGCCGTAGGGCAGGACCTCGCTGAGGAACTCGGCGTGCACCTCGGCCAGGGGCGTGGGCCGGCGCGGCAGCGGTTGGCGCATCCCGTTCCGCGCCACATCCGGGATGGGCTGCCACACCGGGCGTTCGCGCACGTTCTGGATGTAGTCCAGCATGTCGTCCAGCATCCGGTGCGCCTGGGCCCGGGTGGCCGGCCAGTCCTTGGGATCGAGGTCGTCGTGGTCGGCCGGGGCCTGGTCTGGGCGCATGGGTTCTGTCCTTCCCGTCCATTATCCGCAAGGCCGGCCGGGGGCGATAGAGCGGAGAACGCCTTGACAGCCCTGGACCTGGACCTGTTGTTTTATCCTTTTCCTCCCCGTCCATCACCGTCCATCCCCGGCTGGAACCATCGCTGAAAACGGGCCGGGGCGAGGCTCCGAAGACGGGCTGGGGCGCCGACCCACTCCGGCAAAAAGAATTTCAGCCGGGGATGAACGGTGATGGACGTGGATGAAAAAGAGGATAAAGAAAAATCTCCGGTGACGCATGCGCCACCGGAGATTCTCTCTTTTCGAAGCTTGAGTTGTTTCAGGCCCCGGCCGGCGGGGTGTTCTGGATCCAGGGCTCGTCGGTGATCTGCGGCTTTTCCGGCTCCGGCTCGAAGATCGGCAGGTATCCGGAGATCAGCGAGAACGCGCTGAAGCCGATGGCGGCGATGCCGAGCATGATGAGGATCTCGATCAGGGACGGGAAGTAGGTCCGGACCGGATAGCTTTCCAGGCCGGTGATCGCGGTGTTCATGCGGTTGGCGGCGAAACCGGCCAGCACCATCACGCAGGCGGTGAACAGCCCGCGCCGGGAATTGCGCAGCCGGGGCGACAGCAGCAGCACCAGCGGCACCACGAACCCGACCACGATCTCGAAGTAGAAGGCGATGCTGTGGTAGGTCAACTGGCCCAGGTAGCGCGCCCCGCCCCGGCCAAGCAGATCCTGGAAGCGGATCACCAGGTAGACGGCCAGCGCCACGGCGGTGATCTTGGCCAGGTTGGCGCGCAGCGCGGGCGGCAGCAGGGTGCGGCCGTTGCGCGACAGGATGAGGGTTTCCAGGATCACCATGGAAATGCCCGAAGCGATGCAGGAGACGAAGAACAGCACGGGCAGCAGCGGGCTGTACCAGAGCGGGTGCAGCCGGTTCGGCACGCACAGGTAGAGCGAGCCGAACGAGGACTGGTGCAGGGTGGAGAGCAGCACGCCGAGGATCATGAAAGGCAGCGAGCAGTTGTGGATCCACTTGATCGGCCGGTGCATGTTGAACTTCTCGAGCACGATCGGGGCGAACTCGATGGACAGCACGGTGGTGTACAGGATCACGCACCAGGTGATCTCGAACATCACCGAATGCGGATTCCACATGACCAGCGGATGCCAGAAATGGTCGGGCCGGCCCAGGTCGATGACCAGCACCAGGACCACCAGCGAGTAGCCGATGAACGCGGTGAGCAGCGCCGGCCGCACGATCGGCTCATAGTCATGCGCGTGGAACAGGTGGACGGCGGCGACGATGGTGAAGCCGGCCGCGGCCAGACCGATGCCGAGGAAGTCGAAGCCGATCCACAGGCCCCAGGGGAACTCGTCGGAGAGGTTGGTGGTGGCGCCCAGGCCGAGGGTGAACCTCAGGATCGCGGCGATCACCCCAGCGGTGATGAGCACAGTGGCGAGCGAACGCCAGAAGGTGATGCGGGGAAACACGAATTTGCTCATTGGTGATCCTGGTTCTTATGGGCCGGGCCCGGTTTCTGGGATCCTTCGTGCTTGGCCACCTCGTCGCGCCGGTTGGTGATCCACCAGACGCCGCCGAGCATGACGCTGCCCACGGTGACCACGTTGGGGATCTTCGACATGGCGCTCATGGTCAGCACCGGCATGGGCGTCTTGCCCAGCCGGTTGTCGAAGCCCATCTGCTCGAACGGCACCGGGCTGATGTAGAACACCGAGGTGCCGCCCACGTCCTCCTGGCCGAAGATCTTGGGCACATACTTGCCGGGTTCGGCGGTGATCCGCTTGCTGGCTTCCAGCAGGAGTTCCTCCCGATCCCCGAACTTGGTCGCGCCGGTGGGGCAGGCTTCGGCGCAGGCGGTCTGCAGCCCCTTGGCCAGGCGCTCGGAACAGAAGATGCATTTCTGCACCCGCGGGCGGGTGCTCTTCCATTCGTAGCGCGGCACCCGGAACGGACAGGCCTGCATGCAGTAGCGGCAGCCGATGCACTTCTCGGCATCGTACAGCACCGGCCCGGCGGCGGTCTTGGTGAAGGCGCCGACCGGGCAGACGGAGACGCAGGTGGGTTCTTCGCAGTGCTGGCAGAGCCGCCGCGCCCACTTGCCGTCATGTTCCTCCAGGGCCGTGAAGGCGGTGGGGGAAAGCCGCTTCTCCTCGCCCGGAGGCAGGTGGTTGGCGGCCTTGCAACCGTCCTGGCAGGCATTGCAGCCAATGCACATCGAAATGTCTATCAATAGTGCTTTCATTTGAGCCATCGATTACTCCAGACAAGGGTCGCATTGACCGGCTGTGTCCCCGGCGCCGTGGGTGGGTCCTGGAAGGCGCAGCTACCTGCTGGCGACTTCCTGGGCGAAGAAGTTCTGCAGCTGGGCCCAGGGCAGCGGCTGGGTCGGATCCTGGGCGGTCTTGTCAGCCTGGAGCCGGGCGATCTCTTCGCCGTACCATTCCGCCGCGGGCCGGCCGATCTTCATGCCACCGAGCTCGGCGGTAAGGCCGCTGGGTTCGATCCGGCAGACCCAGCCATCCTTGTAGGGGCTGGCGGTGATCTTGCCGGGTTCGGCCTGCAGGCCGGCGTTGAGATCCTGCACCCGGCCGCTCACCGGGGAGACGAAGCTGAGCGCTTCGGCTCCGCGCTGGCAGGAGAACAGCGGCTCGCCGCAGCGGATCTCGGCGCCGGGCTTGGGCAGCAGCACCGCGGTGATGGCGCCCATGGCCTTGTTGGCGAAATCGTCGACGCCGATGCGCACGTGGCCATCCGGCTCGATCCGGACCCAGGTGTGGCCCGGGGCGATGAAAGAGCCGCCGGGGATGCAGAATTCGTTGCTGGGGGTGGCTTCGGCCTGGCTGGGCGAGACGATCCGGACGGTGGGCTGGCGCAGGGCGGCGAGCCGGGCCTGACGCTTGATCAGCAGCTTGTTGATGAAGGCGGCCAGCTCGTCGGCGCTGAAGGGCTTCTGGACATATTCACAGGCGCCGCTCTGCATGGTCTCGACCGCGGTTTCGATGGTGCCGTAGCCGGTGATCACCACCATGTCCACGTCCGGCCGGAGGTGCTTGACCGCCTTGACCACTTCCACGCCGTCCATGTCCGGCATCTTCAGGTCGGTGAAGACGAAGTCGTAGTCGTTGCGCCGCACCAGGCTGAGCGCCTCGGGCCCGGACTGCACGGTGTCGATGTTGTAGCCTTCCAGCACCAGGATGCGCCGGAACGAATCCAGCACCACGGCCTCGTCGTCCACGGCCAGGATGCGCGCCTTGGGGCTGGGCACCTCGACCCGCTTGAGGCTCTTGGCCTCGTCGTTGAACTCGAGCCGGACCTGGACCTTGAGGATCGCCTCGCGCTCCAGGCGGTCGCGCTTCTGCTGGTGGCTGGCGTTGACCTTGCGCACGAGATAGTCGATCCCGACGAAGGCGAGCAGCATGATGATGACGAACAGGACGGTCATGGGAGGTCTCCAAAAAGAAGGGGGCTGGAAGGGCTAGGAGGGGAGGGGGCCGTTGCGGGTCGAGGGCGCCAGGGGCAACCTGACGGTGAAGTGGGTTCCGCCGCCCACCTCGCTCTGCACGTCGATGGTGCCGTCGTGGCCCTCGATGATGCCCCAGGTGACGGCCAGGCCCAGACCCGTCCCCCGGTTGCCTTTGTTGCTGAAGAACGGTTCGAAAATGTGCGGCAGGTCCTCGTGGCTGATCCCGCAGCCGCTGTCCTCGACCCTGAGCTGCACCATGCTCTTGGCGCCGGCCTTGTCCCGGGACGGCCAGTAGGAATGGCGGCAGCCCTGGCGGCTGCACTGGTAGTAGGGGTCGTCTTCGCCGGCCTGCAGCGTGAACAACGGGGCTCCGCAGGCCTCGCACAGCCGCTCGGGATCCAGCAGGGACCGCCGGCAGACCGGGCAGGCGTAGCTGGCCAGGGTGCCTGCCGAAATGCTCTCCCGGCCCACGTCGTGGAACCGGTCGTAGACCGGATCCAGGTTGAGGGTCAGTTCCAGGCCGGCCACGCCCACCAGCACGCGGACACTTGCCAGGCCGCCGATCGGCACCGCCGGATCCATCAGGTCGTGGCCCTTGGCGCAGGTGGCCCGGCGGAGCACCGAATGGCCCCGGGGCTGGAGCCGGACGGTCTCGGTGACGATGTGGATCCGGCCGCCGTCCGGGCCGATGGCGTCGGCCGCGTTGAGCAGGAGGTTCACCACCACCTGCTGGATCTGGTTGCCCTCGGCGAAGGCCTCGGGCAGGTCCGCCGCCAGGTCCAGGGCCAGGTTCACGTGGTTCATGCTGAGCTGGTTCATCACCACCGCCAGCGAGCGCCGGACCACTTCATTGATGTCGGTGGGCTTGCGCGCCGGCGGCGTGGGCCGGGCGAAGTCCAGCAATTCGCGGATGATGCCGCGGCAGCGCTTGGTCTCCCGGACGATGACGTCGAGGTCCTCCCGGGTCTGCGCGTCCTGCTCGTAGCGCTTGGCCAGCAGGGAGGCGTAGGTGAGCACGCCGGTGAGCGGATTGTTGATCTCGTGGGCCACCCCGGCCGCGAGCCGGCCCACGGAGGCGAGCTTGTCGGCCTGGGTGAGCTGGCGCTGGGTTTCGGCGATCTTGTGGGTCATGGCGTTGAAGGCCTTGGCCAGATCCCCCAGTTCGTGGTTGGAGGTCACCGCGATGGCGGTGTTCAGGTCGCCCGCGGCCACCCGCCGGGTGCCCTCCAGCAGCGCCGCCACCGGGCGCAGCACCAGGCGCCGGTTGAGCCACCAGATGATCAGGCTGCTGGCCAGGATGGCCAGGGCGGCCATGCTCAGCAGCACCTTGCGGCTGCTGTTGATCTGCTGGTCGGCCTGGACCATGGAGAGGTTCACGTCCAGCACCCCGAGGATCTTCTGCTGCTGGCTGTGGGCGTGGCAGTCGGCGGTCCAGCAGGATGATTCGTTGGGGATGGGATTGATGATGCCGAGGATGCGCGAGCCGTCCGGGGCCCGGTAGATGCGCGAGCGCCTCTGGATGTCCAGCTTCTCCAGCGGCCGCCCCTCGGCGTGGCACATGTAACAGGCCTCGCCGCGCTTATCCAGGGTCGAGCCGATCTCCTCGTGGCTGGAGGAGAACATGATCTGGCCTTCCTTGTTGAACAGCCGGACCTTCTGGATGCCCTGCTGCTTGAGGTCGCCGATGTTGCGGATCTGCCGGTGCAGATCGTCCCGCCGGTTTTCCAGCATGTCGTAGTGCGTGCTGCTCTTGATCGTCTCGCTCACCTGGTTGGCGCTCTGGGTCAGCTCGAACAGCAGCTGGGCGGTGTGCGAACGCATGACCACGACGGTCATCACCCCGATGACCAGCGAGGTCACCAGGCCGGCTCCCAGCATCAGGCGCGTGCCGATCCGGGTGCGCATCTAGGCACCCGCCATCGGACGCGTCGGCGCGCCGCCGCAGACGATACGGCGAGCCGAGCTGAACAGACGCCCTGCGTTCATGCGGTTCTCCAAAGGTGGATGACCTGGGCGCGCTGACAATGGGCTCAGGTATTTAGCACTAATCGATCTTTAAATCCTAACGCTTTTCGGTCGTAAAAACATCAATTCGTGATAAATAGCACGATAGATAGTTGAGTGGTTCAGTATACTTTTAACCTATTTCAAACCAAGAAAAAAGGTAACCGCCCGGCCCACCTGATCCGCAATTTCACCAGCGTTGGCCCGCCGCAGGCAGCCATGGCAGGGCTCCGCGATCCGCCGCCTGGAAGCACGGATCGGGGAGGCCGCATGGTTCAGCGCGGCCGCTGGAAAAAGAAATAGATTTAAGACTTAAAAGCCTTAAATTGGATTGGGCACGCGCTTTCATTGAACCGCCATACCCCATAGGATAACTCCTTGAAAACTTTCGCCTTCAAGATCGACCCCCTGACCGGGGAGGAATACTACGACGTCTACCTCCGGGGCCGCCAGCTGCTGAACGACCCGCACCTGAACAAGGCGTCCGGCTGGTCCAGCGAGGAGCGCCTCACCCTGGGCCTGGAGGGGCTGGTGCGCTCGGCCATCTCGCCCATGGAACTGCAGGCGGAGCGGGCCTACGACGCCTTCCTCCGGAAGCCGGACGACCTCGACAAGTACATCTACCTGATCGGCCTCCAGGACCGCAGCGAAGTGATCTTCTACCGCCTCGTGGTCGATCATCTGAAGGAGATGGTCCCCATCGTCTACACCCCGACGGTTGGCCAGGCCTGCCAGCAGATGAGCGCCATCCTGCGCCGTTTCCGCGGGGTCTACATCACCCACGAGAACATCGACAGCATCGACCGGATCCTCCAGGGCATCAACCTGCCCCAGGTGAACCTGATCGTGGTGACCGACGGCGAGCGCATCCTCGGCCTGGGCGACCTGGGCTCGGACGGGATGGGCATCCCCGTGGGCAAGGTCAGCCTCTATGTCGCCGCCGGCGGGTTGCACCCGCACGTGTGCCTGCCCATCACCCTGGACGTGGGCACCAACAACCAGCGCCTGCTGGACGACCCGCTCTACCTCGGCTGCCGCCACCCCCGGATCCGCGGCGAAGCCTACGACGCCATCGTCGAGAAGTTCGTCCTGGGGATCAAGCGCAACTTCCCGGACGCGCTCCTGCAGTGGGAGGACTTCGGCAAGCAGACCGCCTTCAAGATCCTGGAGCGCTACCGGGACCGGATCCTCTCCTTCAACGACGACATCCAGGGCACCGGCACCACCGCCCTGGGCGCCTTGATGACGGCCATGCGCATCAAGCGCAGCCGGTTCCAGGATGAGCGTTACATGATCGTCGGCATGGGCCAGGCCGGCACCGGCATCGCCCTGAACATCCTCACGGCGCTGAAGGAGGAAGGGCTTTCGGCGGAAGCAGCCCGGGCCCGTGTCTTCGCCGTGGACATGCAGGGGCTGCTGGTGGAGGACGATCCGCTTCTGGAAGACAACCAGCAGCCCCTGGCCCAGCGCCGGGCGCAGGTCGCCGGCTGGAAGCTGGCCAGCCCCGGGCGGATCAGCATGGAGGACGTGGTGCACAACGCCCGTCCCACCGTGCTGATCGGCGTCACCGCCCAGACCGGGCTGTTCAGCGAAGCCATCCTCACCGAGGTGGGCAAGGTCACCGACCGCCCGGTGGTGCTCGCCCTCTCCAATCCCACCTCCAAGTGCGAGTGCACGCCGGAGGAGGTCTGGCAGGCCACCAACGGCCGGGGCATCGTCGCCACCGGCGGCCCCTTCCCGCCCTGCGACTGGCAGGGCCGGACGCTCATGGCGTCCCAGTGCAACAACATGTATGTCTTCCCCGGGGTGGGCCTGGGTGCCCTGGTGAGCAAGGCCACCCGGGTCACCGACGCCATGCTGCTGGCCGCGAGCCGGGCCATCAGCGCCCTGGTGACCCCCGAGCAGGAGGCCATGGGCCTGATGCTGCCGGAGGTGGAGCGCATCCGCGAAGTCTCCGCCGCCGTGGCCTTGGCCGTGGCCAGGGAAGCCCGGGACTCCGGCCTGGGCCGGTTGCTGGACGACGCCCAGCTGGCGGCGCTCATCGCCAAGGCCCAGTGGGACCCGCACTTCCTGCCGTACCGCCCGGCCTAGTTGGCCAGGGCCCGCATGATCAGGTTCGCGGCCAGCTTCGCGGTGATGCCGTCCCGGTCGTAGACCGGGTTGAGTTCGCTGATCTCCACCACGCGGGTGCGCGGGTCCCGCGCCGCCACGTCGGCGATCTCGCAGACTTCCTTGGCGCTGAGCCCCATGGGGCTGGGGTCGCTCACCCCGGGCGCCTCGGCGGCCGCCACCACGTCCATGTCGAAGCCGAAGAAGATCCCCTCGGCGCCACTGGCGTCGACGATGGCCCGCACCGTGGCGCCCACCCCCCGCTCGCGCAGTTCGGCCAGGTAGTGCACGCCCACGCCGAGGGCTTCCACGTAGCGGCGGTAGGCCAGGGAATTGGCGAAGGAATTGACCCCCACCTCGTGGAACGCCCCGGGCTGGATGCAGCCCTCTTCCAGCAGCTGCCGGTAGGGCGTGCCGCTGTTGCGCACCGGATCGGCCCGCACGTCCAGGTGCCGGTCGATGTTGAAGGCGAGCACGGACGGAACCTCGGCGGCCAGCGCCGAGCAGTCCGGGTAGGAGATGTCGTTGCCGCCGCCCAGCACCACCACCTTCAGCCCCTGCCGGAGGCAGTGGCGCACCGCGGCGTGCAGGGCATCGTGGGTCTGCTCCAGGGTGGCGCCCGGGCGGATGTCCCCCAGGTCCACCAGGCGCAGGCCGGCGTGGGCTTCGGACACCGGGTAGCGGTAGAGCGCCCGGCGGATCTCCGCGGGCCCCTGGGCGGCCCCGGCGCGGCCCCGGTTGCGCCGCACCCCTTCATCCTGGGGACAGCCGATCAGCACCACCGCGGCGTCCGGCAGCGCTTCGATCCCGCGCAGCGCCAGCTCCCCCATGCGCGGATCGAAGGCATCGTCCCGGCGGTAGAACAGCCCCGGGTCGGCCGGTACGAGAACCGCGCTCAGATCGACCCCATCGCTCATTTTAAGCTCCTGTTTTTTCAGTCATTCCAGGCATGGCCCGTGAAATCCGGCCAGCAGGGCGAAAGCGCGTGGCGCAGCACACTGGCCGTGCTGGAGGCTTCGAACAGCGGCCGCAGCGCCGCCCCGAAGCCGGTGAGGGTCGTCCCCTTCGCCACGTCCTCGTCGAACAGCAGCGCGGGCCCGGCCGCATAGGGCTTCAGGAAGGCGAGGTCGCTTTCGGCGATGATCGGCGCCAGGTCGTTGCGCTTGAACATGGAAAAGCGGATGAAGTAGAGGGGCGCCCCCAGCAGGTTGGCGAACACCAGCCCGGACATGATCGAGCCGTGGGCCGCGCCGACGATGATGGCCGGTTGCATGGACTTCCCCACCTGGGCCGCGAGGCTGGCGATCCACCGGGGATTCGAGGCGCGCCAGGTGTATTTGTCCTTGGTGCTGGCATAGATGAACCCGTGCAGGATCAGCGGCAGTTCCCGGCGGAACGCTTCCAGTTTCGAAGGGCACCCGGGATCCAGGGCGTAGATCGCCCGGGCGGTGGCGATGGATTCCTGGAACCGTTCGTTGGCCCCGGCCACCATGGCCGGCGGGTAATGCTTCTTGCGCCGGGTCCGTTCGCTCACTTCGAAATAGTGGGTGGGATGCAGGGGCAGCCCCTGCTCCACGCAGATCTTGTAGTTCAGGGCCACGTTCACCATGGCCGGGGTCAGCAGGTAGAGGGACAGGCAAGCGTCCCAGTAGTCCGGCGGGGCCGAGGCCGGATCGGCCAGGGCCGCCTCCCGGCCGGCCAGGACCCCGGGAAGGAGCGCCTGGATCCGGTCCAGCAGTTGCTCCAGGGGCGCCTCGAAGGCCATCAGGTCGGGCGGGGTTTCCCAGTCGGCGTAGATCAGGCGTTCCAGCATCACTTGAGCTTGAGCGCCTTGAGGATCCCCGGCAGCCGGTTCAGGGCGGCCTGGCATTCCAGCCACTGCCGGTGCGGCCGGGCCAGGTAGCCGGAGACGAAGCTGCCTTCGGGGATGTCCTTGCCCAGCATGGAGTTGCCCGAAACCGTGGTGCGGCTGCCGATGTGGATGTGCCCGGCGGTGCCCACCTTGCCCGCCAGGGTCACGTAGTCGCCCAGGGTGGTGCTGCCGGAGATCCCGGTCTGGGAGACGATCAGGCAGTGCTGGCCGATCTGCACGTTGTGGGCGATCTGGCACTGGTTGTCGATCTTGGTGCCGGCCTGGATCCGGGTGGGCCCGAGCACCCCGCGGTCCACGGTGGTGCAGGCGCCGATCTCCACGTCGTCTCCCACCTCCACCCAGCCCGCCTGGGGGATCTTCTCGTGCCGGCCGGCGACCGGAACGTAGCCGTAGCCGTCCGACCCCAGCACCGCGTTGCCGTGCAGCCGCACCCGCTGGCCCAGGCGGGTCCTGCGGTACAGGACCACCCCCGGGAACAGTTCGCAGCCTTCGCCCAGGACGCAGTCCTCGGCGATGTGCACCCCGGGATGGATCCGGCAGCCGGCGCCGACCACCGTCCGGGCGCCGATGCTGGCGCCGGGGGCCAGGTGGCAGCCCGGACCGATCTCGGCCGTGGGGTGCACCGGCTGGTCCGACCACTCGGGCGCGGGTTCAGGGTGCAGCCAGCCGATGGCCTGGGCGAACCCCCAGTAGGGGTTGGCCATCACCAGCTGGGGCCGGTCGCCGAGGTCGGACTTGGGATCCACCAGGATGACCCCCGCCCCGCTCTCCAGGGCCTTGGCATGGTATTTCGGGTTGGCCAGGAAACTGAGGGAGGACACTTCGGCTTCCTCCACCGGCCGCACTTCGCGGATGACCCGGTCGCCGGGGCAGTTCCGCAGCGTCCCGCCCAGGCGCTCGGCCAATCCGGCACAGGTGAAAAGCGGACCAGCGCCCGTGGTGTCCATCGCAACTCCCGGTGACAGTTTTAATTCCAAGTCATACCCAGAGCATTCTACTTGCCCTGGCGGCGATCCTCAAACCTGCAGCTCGGCGCTCCAGGGCACCAGCGAATCCACCTGGTCCCGGCCCAGGGTGATCCCGAACAGCTTCCAGATGGCCACGGAGTAGACGTCCGGCAGGTAGCGGCCCCACATCTTCACCGGCAGCTCGGCCACGGCGATGTTCGGGGACAGGGCCAGCATGAGCATGTAAGTGATGATGAATGAGGCGTTGCTGGCGATGCGCCCGGCGTAGGGGGTGCCCTGGCGCTGCTCGATGATCCGGGCCTCGTGGATGGCGCTGCCGAACTCGCTTTCCACCAGGTCGGCCCGGGTGGTCAGGATCACCTCGGCGCGGAAACTGCGATCGCCGCTCGCCACGTAGTCGGGAAAGTCCTTGGCCAGTTCCGCCGCGCTGAGGCCGCGCCCGGCCAGGCCGGACCAGTCGCGCGCCCGCTCCTGGTCGACGATCTGCCCGCAACTGGGCAGTTCCAGGTCCACCAGCAGGTTGATGTCGTTGTACAGGCCGCGGTGCTCCTCCCGCTGCACCCCGCACACGGCCGGGTGGTTGCGGATCGCCTCCTCGATGGAGGCCATCTCCTCGGCGGTGCCCACGAACTTGAAGCCGATTCCGTCGTCGATGCGCAGGTCCTCCGGCTGGAACACCACCACGCCGTCCCGGAAGGTGCGGGAAACGATCCGCTCGGCCTGGGCGAAGTCCTCGGCCATCTCGGTCTTGCTGGAAAGCAGCTGGCGCAGGGGGATGCCGTAGGTTTCGGCCCGGCGCAGGGCCACCGCCGTGGCCCGGTCGTTGATCGCCCCGGCCAGCTTGTCCGCCACCCGCCGGGAGCCCTTTTCGGCGATCCGTCGCAATCGCTTGACCCGGGCCATGCCCAGGATGGAGCCGTCCGCCCGCAGGCCCAGCACCACGTCCGAGGGCGTGCCGGGAAAGAACTCCTCCGGCCGCTGCCGGTATTGCCGGAACAGTTCCGCCTCCCGGGCGGTCGGATTCTTGCAGGCCTCGACGATGGCGTCGCGCAGCTCGTCCTTGGAGCGCAGGCGCAGCAGCTGGACCGGCTCCGGGTGCACCGCGTCCTTGATGCCGGTCAGCAGGGTCCGGACCATGCCGGCCGTGATGAGATTTTCGTAAGTGAAGACCTGGGTCAGGAAGCGGCCGTCCTGGGGGCGCGGCGCATCGCCGAACCAGCGGGTGGCCAGTTCAAATAACTGCTTCCTGTGGGTGATGCTTGTTAGGTGCATGACAAACCACCTTGATCTGTTCCCCCCAGGAAGTAAAGGCCCGGCGATTGTGACCTTGGGCATAGGGGATCAGGGTTGACGGACGTACCATTAATTGCCCTGACCGCGAAGCCTCACACCTGAGCGGGAAGCAGCGCAAGGCAGAATCCCGCCATCAGGCTGCGCGCTCCCGATCCGTCCGTGAGGAGCTCGGCAGGGGTGGGGAGGATTCGAGATGCAGAAGCGCCTGGGGGTCGTCGGGATCGTCGTGGAAAGCCCAACGGCTGCCACCGAGATCAACGCCATCCTCCACGACTTCGCCCGGGTCATCGTCGGCCGCATGGGGATTCCCTACCGGGAGCGCGGTCTGGCGGTCATCTCGCTGATCGTCGACGGCAGCATGGACGACATCAGCGCCCTCACCGGGCACCTCGGGCGGGTGCCCAACACCTCAGTGAAGACTGCCCTTTCCCGGGAGAGCCCAGCGCCCGCCCGGAACCCGATCAAGGAGGAATAGATGGCCACGTACGATCCCAAGTCCATGGAAGCCGGTTCGTTCATCAATGACGGAGAAATCCTCGAGACCCTGGCCCAGGCCCGGGCGCTGGCGGGGGATCAGGCCCTGGTGCGCGGCCTGCTGGACAAGGCCGCCGGCTACGGCGGGCTCAGCCACCGCGAGGCCGCGATCCTGCTCGAGGTCCAGGACCCGGCGATCCTCGCCGGGATCTTCGCCATGGCCCGCAGGATCAAGGAGCACATCTACGGCCGGCGGATCGTCATGTTCGCCCCGCTCTACCTGTCCGACTACTGCGTCAACCGCTGCTCCTATTGCGGCTACAACCACGACAACAAGATGCCCCGGCGCAAGCTGGACAGCGGCCAGCTGGAGGCGGAGGTGCGGGTGCTGGAGCGCATGGGCCACAAGCGCCTGGCCCTGGAGGCGGGCGAGGATCCGCTGAACTGCCCGTTGGACTACATCATCGAATGCATCAACCACATCTACTCGCTCAAATTCGAGAACGGCGCCATCCGCCGGGTGAACGTCAACATCGCCGCCACCACGGTGGAGGACTACCGCCGCCTGAAGGACGCCGCCATCGGCACCTACGTGCTGTTCCAGGAGACCTACCACAAGCCCACCTACCTCGCTGTGCACAAGGGCGGCCCCAAGCGCAACTATGAGTACCACACGGAGGCCCATGACCGGGCCATGCAGGGCGGCATCGAGGATGTCGGTCTGGGCGTGCTGTACGGCCTGTACGACTGGAAGTACGACACCGTGGGCATGCTCATGCACGCCGAGCACCTGGAGGCCGCCCTCGGGGTGGGGCCGCATACCCTGTCCATCCCGCGCATCCGTTCCGCCTCCGGGGTCAGCGCCGCCGACTACCCCAACCTGGTTTCGGACGAGGACTTCAAGAAGGTGGTCGCGGTGCTGCGGCTGGCGGTGCCCTACACCGGCATGCTGCTCTCCACCCGGGAGCCCATGGGCTACCGGGAAGAGCTCCTGGCCCTGGGCATCTCCCAGATGAGCGCCGGCTCCTGCACCGGCGTGGGCGGCTACGCCCACGAGCACAAGCTGGGCGAAGCGGACGCCGTGCCGCAGTTCGAGCCCATGGACCACCGCACCCCTTCGGACTTCCTCAAGGACCTGCTGCGCGGCGGCTACATCCCCAGCTTCTGCACCGCCTGCTACCGGGAAGGGCGCACCGGCGACCGCTTCATGCGCCTGGCCAAGACCGGCCAGATCGCCAACGTCTGCCAGCCCAACGCCATGATCACCTTGCAGGAGTATGCGGAGGACTACGGCGACCAGGAAATCAAGGAGTTGGCCGACAAAGTCATCAGCCGGGAACTGGCCAGCATCACCAATCCCAAGGCGCGGGAGGTCACGGAGACCTTCCTGCAGCGGATCAGGAACGGCGAGCGCGACCTGCGCTTCTGAGCCAATCGGAATCAGGCCTTATCCAGACACTCCGCCAGCGCCCCCACGGCCAGCTGCAGGTCGCCGGCCTCGATCACCAGCGGCGGCTGGATGCGCAGGACATTGCCGTAGGTGCCCCCCAGCCCGATCAGGAAACCCCTCTCGCGCATCAAGGCCTTGACCTTCTCCGCCGCCTCGCTGGCCGGGGTCTTCTGCCCGTCGCGCACCAGCTCCACCCCCACCATCAGGCCCAGGCCGCGCACGTCGCCGATCAGCGGCCGGCTGCGCTGGAGCTCCTTCAGGGCGGTCATGAGGGTGGCGCCCTTGGCGGCGGACTGGTCGCACAGCCGCTCCCGCTCGAAGAAGGCGATGTTGGCCAGGGCGGCGGCGCAGGAAACCGGGTTGCCGCCGAAGGTGGACAGATGGTCCCCCGGACGGAACGCGTCGGCGATCTCCTCCCGGGCGATGACGGCCGATAGCGGGAAGCCGTCGGCGATGCCCTTGGCCATGGTCAGGATGTCCGGCTCCACCTGGTAGTGCTCGATGGCGAACAGCTTGCCGGTGCGCCCGAAGCCGGACTGCACCTCATCCACGAACAGCAGGATGCCGTGCCGGTCCAGCACCCGCTTGATCTCCCGGAAGTACTCCGGCGGCGGCACGATGATGCCGCCCTCGCCCATCACCGGCTCGGCGATGAAGGCCGCCACGTTGTCCGCGGTGTTGAACTGGATGGTTCGCTCCAGTTCCTTGGCGCAGTGCAGGTCGCAGCCCGGATAGGTCTTGGCGTAGGGGCAGCGGTAGCACGATGGCGCGGGATGGTAGGCGCAGCCGGGCAGGAACGGCCCGCCGCCACGCTTGCGTCCGCAGTTGCCGGTCAGCGACAGCGTCCCCACTGAGCGCCCGTGGAAGCAGCCCTGGAGCGAGATGAACTCCTGCTTCCTGGTGAACTGCTTGGCCAGACGCATGCCGCCTTCGTTGGCCTCGGCCCCGCCGCTGCCGAAGAAGCTCTTCTGCAGCCGGCCGGGGGTGATCTGGGCCAGCATCTCGGCCAGGTCCGCCACCGCCGGGATGTGGTAGACGTAGGCGCAGGCGTGCACCAGGCGCTCCATCTGGGCCTTGGCGGCGGCCAGCACCTCGGGGTTGCAGTGCCCGGCGTTCACCACCGAGATCCCCGCGAACAGGTCGGTGTAGCTCCTGCCCGACTCGTCAATGACCCGGGCCCCCTTGGCCTGGGCGATCACGATCGGTTCGACCGCCTTGACGCAGGCCGTGTTGACATACTTCCGGTATTTCTCTTGGGTGTTCATGGTGCGCTCCTATTTGTCGTCGGGCATGGCGATCATGCCGTCCCAGGAATTGGCGACCCCCGCTTCGTCCTCGGCATCGGCGAACCAGTGGGTGGTGACGCTCTTCAGCTCGGTGAAGAAGCGCACCCCGTCCGTGCCCATGGCGTGGAGGTCACCGAAGAAGGAACGCTTGTGTCCGGTGAAGCCGAAGACCCCGAGGGGCACCGGGATGCCCACATTGACCCCCACCATCCCGCCGTGGGTGCGCCGGGCGAACTCCCTGGCGTGGCTGCCGCTCTGGGTGTAGACCACCGAGCCGTTGGCGAACTCGTTCGCGTTCATCAGCTCGAGGCCCTCGTCGAAGCCCTTGACCCGCTTGACGCAGAGCACCGGCCCGAAAATCTCCCGGTCGCCCACCGACATGCCCGGCCGCACGTGGTCGAACAGGGTGGGACCGAGATAGAAGCCGTTCTCGAAGCCGGACACCCGCACGTTCCGGCCGTCCAGGATCAGCTGGGCGCCCTCGTCCCGGCCCCGGTGGATCCATTCCATGACGAACTTCCGGTGCTCGGCGTTGACCAACGGGCCCAGT
>Ga0316230_1001832_pt1 | contig 20274 bp, 56 predicted proteins | sample TBH18025metaG_FD_206004 | JGI IMG/M metagenome (GOLD analysis project Ga0316230, IMG submission 206004) | Freshwater microbial communities from Trout Bog Lake, Wisconsin, USA - TBH18025 | ecosystem: Environmental > Aquatic > Freshwater > Lake > Hypolimnion/Profundal zone | place: USA: Wisconsin...
ATTCGAAATATCTCTAGGGGCCTCAGAAAATAAAAAATACGAAAAAAGAGTTTGGCCATAGAACAACTTTTTTTTATACCAGAGGCCCCCTAAGGCCCTCAAAGGAAAACAAAAGTACTCCCCGTCCCCCACTACCGAAAACAAAAGTATTACCCTCTGAGGACCTCTGAGTGCCTCGGAATACCCTACGAGAAACCAAAGTACTACATTCCGATCCAATTTGAGAACCTGGGTTCTCAACGCTTCGCCATCGGTATCCGAATACCACTCCGGAACCTAGGGGCATTTTCGGTATCCTTGACAATATTGCCGTTCCGGTGTATAATGGCTCCTTTGATAACCAACAAGGTAAATACCATGCGAAAATCTAAGAGCCAGGTAAATTATTCCCTAACCCTTGCCGAGTCCCTAATGAACCACATTAATACTTCCGAAAGGCTTAGAGGCACCGAACAAGCCCGAGCCGACCGATACACCATTGGCTACATGGTCTCCATGATAGCCGATTTTATCGAAGCCGAACCAACCATTGCCGATATGGTTGAAAATAGAATTAAAGCCATCCAAACTAGAATCCTAACCGAAAACGTGAAAGGTCTCCACAATGTACAGTAAAACCGAAGAGATAATCCTAAAGGTCCTTTTTATATTAGGCTATTCGATAGCCACAATGGTTATCCTATTAGAAACCATGGGGTGGCTAGGAGGTCCTCTAAGATAATAAGAGTGTATGAGAGAACCGAGAACCTTGGAAGTCCTCCAAGGTTTTTTTTGGTTCCGAATGGAAAATCGGTAACAACGGCCGAAACTGGTACCGGTAAGTATACCAGCGACAATTTCCCCGCATATTACCAAAAGTAATAAAGGCCCTCAAATGTTCCCTATATTCTCGGCAATATCAATTATTACCGAAACCCCAGGCTCCTCAAATATACTCTAAGGACCATAAAAAGCCCCTATTATAAGGGGCTATTGGGTGCACTATTTTCTGGCATACTTGGTTAGGAATTCTTTCCTATGCCGTTTCCTTATTCTAATTGGATCATACTCTTCGGCATCACCTAAGACCTCACCAATAATCCTCATAACCATGGTGGGATTGAATACCCCTACAATTAAGACAATGAGGCCTAGAATTATCATCCTAAACCGAACTATTAAAAAATCCATATTATTCCTCTAGGTTCATTCATTTAATCTCCTGTAATTTTATCATGGCTTGAGCAATACGTTGACCATTGGAACCTAGCATCATGGCAATACCGCCTTGGGGGATATAACCATTTTTAATGGCCTCGTTAACCTGCTCGGCTAGGTCCTGATAATGTATTGCGGAGAGGATAATGTACTTTTCATTCATATTGTTTCCTTTTGTTTTCTTAATCTATGGCTCTATTATAGCCTAATTCGGTAGAATTGTCAAGGAATAGTCTACCGGAATGGTCTACTATTAATAACAAAAGCATACTGGCCCGAGACACTACCTGGAATTGGTTTAATATTAAGCATTTCAGATACCCACCTGGCCTGTACTGGATCACCTTCAATCCATAGTTTACCGTTGGTAATCCAAGCATCCCGGCAATATTGCTTTACTTGGTCTAATAATTGTTTTTCTTTGCTTTGGTTTTTAATCATTCTATAGGACTCCTAGGTTACAATATAACTCATTAAAAGGATGCACGGTAACCATGGCATAGAATACTTGCCCCAGGATACCAGAATTAATCTTGGACTGGCATTGTGCGGCTTTACTCTTGGTACCGAATACACCTACAACCCGGAATGGTTTGTCCTGGGTCAATTTTACGTGGACAATGTATACGGATTTTTTGGTCATTTAATCTCCTTGGGGTCAAATTCGGTTACATTGGAAAACAGGAGGTTTTCCTCATACTGGTATAGGTCTTCAATTTCCTGGTCGGTCATGGCTTCTAATGATTCGGTAGAATACATGGACATTCTAAGGAATACCTCGGCATTGTGCCTCATAGTGGATTTTTCTCTCATATTACTTCCTTAATCTATGGCTCTATTATAACCGATTCCGGTAAAATTGTCAAGGAATACCCCTACACTTGGCAAGGGTATTAATATCACAATTTTACTCGGTTACTTGAAATGGTTTGTCCCATGACCCAATATCCAGGTCGGTATAATAAGCGGTATCAAAATAATCTACTTGGGCATCCGAATTGTCATACCAGCCGGCAGATTTTAAAGCGGCCATTATTTTAGTGATAGCCTCTAACGCTTTGCCGGTGAAGGCATTTTGGTAGTGGTAAGGATTGACCTGAATGGACTTTTCGGCTAATTGGTTTCTACCATAACCGATATGCCCAGGGTTGCGGGTTGCCTCATTGTAGTTCCCAATAAAATCTATTGGTGCGGATCGGATGGTCATGCATATGGTCATATGGCTACGGACGGCCAATGAATATTTAATGCCTAGGGGCTTACAAACCTTTTTAAGGTTCTCATTAATGCTTTTTTTACGGTCTTGGTTCATATAAGCCATTTGGTTTCCTTTCAAATTTTGATGGATCAATTATAACGGTTTTCGGTAAGATTGTCAAGGAATACCCCTACACTTGGCAAGGGTATTAATATCACAACCTTAGGCCATGCCGGTATCCAGGATCAACCTCTCGTCCAACGGCTCAAATTCCGTAGGAGTATTATAGCAACTGGACAATCGGCAAACCTGCCAGGCTTCGGTTTTGGTTGAATAAAGGTAGGCATATTCACAACCACAATCTACATAATGGCTGGTAAAATCCTCGATACTCTTAAACTCTTGAAAATTGGAACCACCGTTTGGTTCATTGTAGAATTGGCATTCCTCAAGGGTGGTACCGATGGACGATAGGTCACCCCTTGAAACGAGGGCAATTGCCTTGGATAGTGAATTGTGGTATTCATTTAGTTTCCTACCCATGTTGGAGACGTAACCGTCCCAATGAGCATATATTGCCACAATTTTATTACCACATTGGACGCCGATACAGGATCTGGTTGCCATATTGTTTTCCTTTACATTTCAATTAATAAGGCTCTATTGTAGCCCATCCTTGCCGGTTTGTCAAGTAATACCCCTACGGAATCGAAGGGTATTAAAAATGAATACTTTGGTTTTCCGCAAACCTCATTACAATTTAAAATGCAAACTTTTTTCTACACCAACGGCATAATTTGAATACCAGGGTTTTCAATAATAATACCATAGTAAATTGTAGGGGTATGCCTTGACAATTCTACCGAATTCGGTTATAATAGAGCCTTAATAGATTGAAACTGAAAGGAAATACAATGGCAAAATCATTAATCAAGGGAGTAAAAAACTCCCAATGGATCCGTGTTATCATGGAAGGCCAGTACCAAGTGGATGTACAGGTTGGGAAATTAGATACCATTAGACCCCTAGCCCATAGGCTAGCCGTATGGTCCGGGTTAGAAGACCTTGTCCGTAAAAACCAATTGAACCCTGGCAATGGTGGTGGCCAGTCCTCATATTTTTATGATGACCAATTCAACCGCCATCCATACCAAGTACAATTCTACATTCTATAAAATTGTGATATTAATACCCTTCCATTCCGTAGGGGTATTCCTTGACAATTTTACCGAATTAGGCTATAATAGAGCCATACATTAAGAAAACAAAGGAAATTAGAATGCCAAAATTAAAACCGACCGTCCGTCTCTCCAAAGTATCCAAGCTGGATGGCAACCTATCATGGTCCCTCCAAGCCTTAGATACCTGCCCAGGTTCTAAGGATGCCAATGGCGACCTAGTTCCTGCCTGTTCCGGTTGCTATGCTACCGACGGACTTTACCATATGCCTACAGTTATGGAACCACGTATTTTCAACCAGCAGGACTGGAAACGTGATGGGTGGGTTGCCGATATGATCCAAGCCCTTGCCAAGTCCAAGCATTTCCGCTGGTTTGATTCCGGCGATGCCTATGCACTAGAATTGTGCGAGAAAATTTACCAGGTTATGGCAGGTACTCCTAACACCAAGCATTGGTTACCGACCCGCATGGGTAAATTTTTTAAATTCCAGGCTATACTTGCCAAAATGCAAGCCTTGCCTAATGTAATGGTCCGATTCTCCAGTGATTCTATCATGGGTGAATTTACACCAGGCGTCCACGGTTCCACAATTGTGAACGATCCTACCGTGGTTCCAGAAGGTGCTACCCTTTGCCGTGCCTATGAGAATGCCGGCAAGTGTTCCGGTTGCCGTGCCTGCTGGAATAAGGAAGTTGCCGTTATAGCATATCCTACCCATGGCCGCAAAATGGCAAAGGTTATCCGCATTGCCTTAGCCGCTTAATGCTTTAGTACTAACCCTGCGGGGTTAGAACTATTTTCTTATATCGTATACTTTCCGTGTACTGTATAAAAAAACAGTTAAAACTTTTTTCTTACTGTATAAAATTGCAGTACAACTTTTGTACTACTGTATGAATTTACAGTAAAACTTTTTTCTTACTGTATGAAAACCCTGTAACACTTTTTTACTAAGGAGCCTTTATGAATACTAATTCAGTAACCACCACACCAGTCCCTTGGGCTCTTATGTGGAACCACCTCATGCGTGGCAAGACCTCACCACTTTCCGTACAGTTTGTCCATTCCTATGTTCAAACCCTTGGCAAAGTGACCACGAGCCATGTTCCTTCCAAGTAGGACGAGGTAGGACGAGGTAAATAAACTGAGTGTTGCTTTTCGGCAACATTCACTTGATTTTCTTCCGAAAATGCTTTATAATCAATCTTTTAAATGACGAGGTAAATTATGTCAGACATCAAACAGGTAAATGGTATGTTCCAAACTGTAATCAACGGCAAGACCGTGAGACGTACTAAAATGTCCAGTCTACAATATGCTATCCGTAAAGCCGGTGGCTCTACAGGTAGCACCGAACAGGTCGAGGTAAAAGAATCCAGATTTTCAATCAATGAGCGTTTCGGTTTCCTATCCGATATGGTGACAATGTTAGCACGAGGTGACCAAGCCTCTGTGGTTGTAACAGGTCCTGGTGGTCTAGGTAAGTCCCATACCGTAACCAATGCCTTAGTTAAAACAGGTTTCACCGATACATCCACCCTTGAGGAGGGTAGTGTAGTCAACAAGGAAAAGGCATTTAATGTAATCAAAGGTTATTCAACCCCTAAAGGTCTATACCGTACATTGTATGAGAACCGAGACGGTGTTGTGGTATTTGATGATTGCGATTCCGTGTTAAAAGATCCAGTATCCGTTAACCTGTTAAAAGCGGCACTTGATTCCTATGACCGCCGTATCATCTCATGGAGAGCAGATTTTAGAGACGAGGAATTGCCTAATTCATTCGAATTTAAAGGTCGTGTAGTGTTTATTTCCAACATGGATTCTGGTAAACTTGACCAAGCCATTGTGACGAGGTCCCTTGCCGTTGACCTATCAATGACAAGTAAGCAAAAGGTTGAGCGTATGCAACACCTTTGCAAGTCTAAAGAGTTTATGAGTGAGTATGCACAAAACCTAAAAGATGATGCCATGGCATTAATCGAATCATTACAGGACGAGGTAAAAGAATTGAGCCTCCGTACTCTCATTCAAGTTACCAAAATCCGTAAGAGTGCCGGTGCAAACTGGAAAGAGTTAGCAGAGTATGCAATTTGTGGGTAATCATATGTACAAACTAAAAGAAACAACTAAGTGGGATGTAAAGGTGTCTAATGGCACCTACATATTCGAAAAGAAATTTAAAGGTAACACCGGTAAGGCTATAGGATTTATCCCCTATAATTCATCCATCCCTACCATGTTCAAGAAACCTACCACAATCGAGATGAAAGGTCGAACCTTTGATGAGGTAATTTAAATTAATTATGTTGCCAAAAAACCACACTTTGGTTGACATAAGTCCCCTCTTCCGTTATAATTGTATTATGTTTAAAAGGAGTTGAAAATGAGACAGATTGCAGACATTCAGGAGTTATCAGAAAATGGTTATGATTATGATGACATTTGTAGTATCCTTGGTTGCGAGATGGCTGATATTGTTAGCATCCTTGGTGAAGAACCTATTCAACTAGATGAGGACGAGGTAAAATTTTATGGATAAATTTATAAAAGATGACCTGGTAGCCGTATTGGTATCACCAGGTTACGGTGCAGGCTGGTACTCATGGTCAAATGATGAATCAATGTTATTTGATCCTGGTCTAGTTGAATTGATATTGAAAGAGGCTCCCTTTGAAGAAAAACTAGAATACGCAAGCACCAGATGGCCCGATGCATATGTTGGCGGCCTAAATGATGTTGAGGTAGAATGGGTGCCTGTAGATACCGAGTTTATGATTGAAGAGCGTGATGGTTCAGAAACTATTGCATACAAAATACATGATGGTTGGCTTAGAGCATAAGGAATGAAAATGAATAAAGAATTACAATTTGAAGATGAGATTGAAGCATTAGTATTAGAAGATGCGATATTGTTTTATAATACCGGTTCTATTACAAGTACAAGTAGAAGTAGATTACAGCAATATGCTGAAGAACATAACCGTAATTTTGAAGAAGCACAGATAATGTATACCGTATTATTTCCACATGCATACAAGTGGGCAGGAGACTTCAACATGGAATTGAATAAGGATTTTCAATGGTCGAGCAACACCTAATCGAATGGGATATTGAACTGTGGACATATGTATTGTACTATAAAGACAATAAATATGTCCTCGATGTTGACAATATTGCTGATGCATATGACCGCTTCGAATTTATAAAACACGGACTACAAAGACATGAAATATTGGAGCACAAATGAAATATCTATACCTAATATTCAGGTTGTTTAAATGCCCTCACAAGTGGCAACGGTACTCTGAGGTTAATATATGGGAAGATGGTAAAGATATGCCTTCTAATAGGATTTTTGTAACTAAGTGTGCTAGATGTGGCAATATCAAGAAAACTAAAGCGATATGAATTCAACACAATCACGACTACAACCAGGAACTCAAGTAATGTTATGGTTAGGTCCGAGAGATATGCTACCAAATCCTCCACGAGATGATAAACAGTATTGGGACAAAGGTGTGGTGGTCGATGAGCCGGAAATGATGACTGGAAGTTGGCAAGTTTTAGTAAAATCGGAGCGCAAAGGTCAATCACCTATTAGTCCCGAGCGTGTATTTGTTATTAAACAATAAGATGAAATTAAATAATGAACGAACGAATTAAAAGCCTGGTATATGAAGCCGAAAAATATGCTTTGAACAAGGCAAACGAACATGATGGGGACGAAGATTATGAAAACACTTTTGAAGATGACTTTCAAGAAAAGTTCGCCGAGTTGCTTGTTGCAGAATGTGCTGACCTGGTAAAAGCCAGACTAAATCATATTCCCGATAATCAGGATGATTGGGACGGACACAATTATGGAGAAACTGCCGCAGTATATGGAATATTGGACACATTCCAAGAACACTTTGGTGTTGATTGCGACCCCGAGAACTCTAAATTCGGAGTTGAAGAATGAGCAAAGCTAAACACAAACCTTACCAGTGGATTGATGGCGAAACTGCTGATCGCATTACTAGTCTTAACTTAAAAGACTATCGTGCATATCTTAAGAAAGAGTTAAAACAGTGGAAGAAGAATCCTAAATCAGATAGTAACCCTGATGGTTATTGGATGCATCCTCAAGATGTAGCAACCAATATACGTACCATTGAAGCCTTGGATTTAATTATTAGTTATTTTCCAGAAACATCGGATGATATAAAATGAAATTAAGCGAACTAAAAGAACACATTGACCGTATCATGGAATATGCACCACGTGATGCAAACTCCAAAGTTATGATTGCAATTAAATTACCTCAGTCAACCGTTGGTGCAAGACCAATGAGACCAATCACAGGTATCATGCAAGGTTTTGATTGGGAACAAGGTAAAATCATATTGAGTACCGATGAACCTCTAACACCATATGATAAAGTAGTTGGTGATTCAATTGGTAAGATATATGATAAATTAGGCTTGTCTGAATACCAGAATAAAGTTCTCCAAAGAGAGATTGTAGAGTTAAAGAAACAATTAGCAGAGGCTGTGAAGTGAAACAATATTATATAAAAGAACGAGTACTAGGATCAGAGGTTCCTGTTGTACTTGCGGCAACTACATTAGAAGATGCCAAAGACGAAGTGAGACATGGTTGGGCCAATGGTGGTAAGAAAACAATCGTTTGTGTTACCTATCAAAAGGTCAAAGAGAAAGAATATGTTATTGATACGGATTATTAAATGAACGAACGAATCTTAGAACTTGCTGGCCAATGTGAAGGTCGAACTATTTGTGAATGTGGCGAAGCCGGATTCAATTTTGAAAAGTTCGCCGAGTTGCTTATTCGGGAATGTGCCGAGATTGCTGATAACGCTGATGCCACTAGAGAAAAATGGCAAAGTATTGGAAAATTTGTAAAAGCACATTTCGGAGTTGAAGAATGAGCGATAAACAATTATTATTCAGTGTAACCGCAAGTGATTGCGATTGGAGTTACACCAAGGGAACTGGTGCAGGAGGTCAAAAACGTAATAAAACTTCCAGTGCAGTACATTGTACACATCGTTCCAGTGGTGCACATGGATATAGCGAAGCCAGTCGTAGCCAGTTAGATAACAAGCGTGATGCTTTCGCAAAAATGGCAAATACCGAAGTGTTTAAAAAATGGCACCGCATGGAGGTTGCTAGACGTACAGGTGTTGAGGCAATAGTTCAGGCAAAGGTCGAGCAAGAAATGCGTAAGGTCAAATACGAGGTCAAAGTTGATGAAGTGTGGCGAGAGGTTGATCCCATACATATGGTGGAGGATCCGGATAAATTCGATGTAAGTAAACTAAAAGATGCAAAACATTCAATAGTTGAATAATAGTGTTGTTTTCTTACAACAGTCTGGTTGACAATAAACGGTAATTAGGCTATAATAGAGGTATAGTAAGAAAAAGAAAGTTGAAGAATGAACGAACGAATTGAAAAACTGGCTAAAGACCACCTTGTACAATGTGAACACACAGAATGGGGTTGGCAAGAGTGCTACAGGTATGAATTTGAACCTAATGAGTTGGAAGATTTTGTTGGGTCAATTGTCGAAGGATGTTGTGATTGGATTGATGGTTCTCCTGCAACCGAAGGAGGTCAATTGATTCTGTCAAAATCATTTATTATCGCTAGTCTAAAAGAACATTTCGGAGTTAAATGATAAAATATATTCCATATATCCATTGTTTTGTTTTGGGTGTATTTGTCGGTGCAAATATTATATTTTTTATGGTGATTAAATGAACAAACGAATTAAAGATATTGCTGAAGAGGCTAGCAAAGACAACAGCGATGGTTATCCTGTTACACTTGAATATAACAAGCGTTTTGCTGAGAAGTTTGGAAAAATGATTGCCCGAGAATTTGCCTATGATTGTTTAGATATTACTGGCGGCAATGAACGCATTTTGATGGTTGCCAAGCAATGGAAAATTGACTTATGAACGAACGAATTAAACGACTTAGAAAAGAGGCATGGGCTTTTGTGACACATGACCTTGAAACGGTAGAAAGAGACCATGTGGTAACGTATGCAGAACATTTAGAAATGCACTATGCAAAGTTCGCTGAGTTGATTATTCAGGAATGTTCTGAGCATATAGCACACAACCAAAACATCAATTGGCTAACTGCCGCCAATGCGGCTAAAGAGTTAAAAAAACATTTCGGAGTTAAAGAATGAGTAAGTTTGCTGTGGGTGATGTACTGGATGTGAGCCAAGAGTTTGCTATCTATCGTGAAGCCATTGTTGAAGATGTATTCACTAAAAAGAACGGTAGCGTATATGTGAAAGTTCGTGGAGTGTTGGCTGATGGCACATTGTCAAAGAAGCAACACGATGTATGGGAAGATGCCGCTGGCGTCTCAAAGATACGATAACATTTCGGAGTTGAATGATGTTTCCTAATTTAAAAATTATTGGTCGTGGCACTGACCCCAATATCAACAACCACGCAACAATTGCCTTGGACAAGAGTGTGCTCAGTGGGCTTGATCGCAATCGTCCTGCTGGAGGTTATCCTGCTGGCCAAGAGCAAGCCATTGCTGAAATGCGTCAACGAGTGGCAGATTACGAAACCCTACAAGGAGAAGTAAAATGAACGAACGAATTAAAGAAATTGCTGAACAGGCTGAATTGATTGAAATTGTAGATGATGCTTACCAAGAACGGGGAACCTGGCAACCTTTTGTTGAAAAGTTCGCCGAGTTGATTGTCAGGGAATGTGTTGAACAACTGGTCAAAGAAGGTGATGCTTGGGAACAATTCTCTCGCAACCCTCCCGAAGGCCAAGAGACTAACGCCGGACACGCATTGTTTGCCGCATACAGGTTGAAGGAAGATGCTGTATCTAGATTAGAAGAACATTTCGGAGTTGAAGAATGACTAAAGAAGAAATAATTGAATTGGCTAGAGAGGCTAATTGTGGACATGAGACGATGGATTTGCAATGGATTTGCCCAGATAATCTTGAAGCCTTTGCCAAACTGATAACAGAAAAATCAAAGCAAGAGCAAGATGAACCTGTAACGACAGATTGGGAACGGATTGCCCGTGTTCAAAACGCAAAGTTAATGGCTATGTCTGATACGGTAGGTGGTTTTGAAAAGCTACGTGAGGTATTGGACAAGTACGAAGCCACCAAACCACAAACTAAAGAATGGGTAGAGTTAACTGAGTACGATATCAAAGGTGTTCTGGGATTAAGTGAATCTTGGGTTGGTGAAGATTGTAGTATTCCAGACATGATTGGATTTGCTAAAGCAATAGACGCTAAATTGAAGGAACGCAACACATGACTAAAGAAGTAATGAAAACAATATTTGCTATAATTGGTGTATTTGTAGTTTTTCTGGCTGTGCTAGGTGCATTAGATGTTGGTAATTTTGTGCTAATGTATAGTCCGGATAAAATCCCTGTCGTTTGCTTACCAATTTCAAAGGATTAATTGAATATGAACCCAGAACTAGATGATAAACTATGCCGAGCATATCCTAAACTATTTTCTCAACGTAATGATGACCCTACTATAACCTGTATGTGTTGGGGATTTGAAGTTGGTGATGGATGGTATACAATTATAGACAATATGTGTTCTCTCATACAGAGTCATATTGATTGGATGGAAAAGAAAAAAACTCCTATCGAACAAGTGATTGTAACACAAGTTAAAGAAAAATTTGGCGAACTAAGATTCTACTATGATGGTGGTGACGATTACATTAGCGGTATCGTAAGACTAGCCGAAGCAATGTCGAGTTCTATGTGCGAAGATTGTGGGTCTGTTGCTAAAACAGAAAATAAAAATGGTTGGCTGAGCACTAAGTGCTCTTTATGTAGAGGAGAATAAAATGAAGATTGATTTGAGTTATGAAACGGTATCTAACATTGTGGTCGAAACATGTAGGGAGTATAGAGATGAGTTAAAGGAACGGCTAGCCTTGTATGATGAGGACCCGGATAAGTTCTGGATGCATGAGAATGACGTAATACACGGTAAACATATGGTTGTACACCTCGATGCAGTTATACAAGACTTTGGGGGTTAAATGGGAGAATTTATATATCTATTTTGGACAGAAATTAAGAGCCGTATATTTTTAATGGTGCTTGGTATAATGATATTTGTAATTGGCTTTTTTAGTCCACATGTATGCCTAGGAGCATTATCGAGAATAAGAGTAATTAAGAAAAGAGATGGAGATTTTGATGTATCGAACTAATTGGGATGATTTAAATGGTAAAGAGCAATATGTTCAAATTCTAAAAGATGAAGTCGAAGAACTTAAAACAAGGTTGCGTGAACATGATACCGGACACATCCGTACCACTATTGATGTATTACAGGATCGTATAGCCGAACTACAGTTACCACAATGGTCTGTTCATATATACGAGGGTGAAAATGATAATTCGATTGAATCTTTCAACAATTATGGGGATGTAATAAACTATTTGATGAAAAAGAAATTTGCACGACAAATTAAAATTGTAAGAAAATAATAAATATTAGACCTACAAGGAGAACTATTATGAAAAAGATTTTACTTGCAATTCTATTAGTATCTACACTCACCGTTGCTGATGCATGTTGCTATCGAGGATATAATCGTGGTGGTTATTATTGGGGTGGTAATGGTTGGGTAGCACCAGCATTAATTGGTGGTGTAATCGGTTACGAACTTGCCCGTCCACCATTGTATGTGGAACAACCAGTAATTGTACAACCACCTGTTGTAATTCCGCAACAAACTGTAGCACCAGTTGGCTACCATTTTGTGACTATTCAGGATCCATCCTGTAATTGCTACAAACAGGCATTAGTACCGAATTAATGTTGTATACCGACAACAAATTGGTAAATAGTTCTTGACATTTCCGGTGGTTATGATACAATAGAGTTTTAAATGTGTGAATAAAGGTACATTATGATTAAATTGAATGACAATCAACGCCAGTTTGTAGTCGCCGCTGAAAAGCATTATGGTGCTAATGCCGTCTTAACCAGAGACAATATTAGCCATGTAGTAAGTGAGGAAGATGTATCATATCCTTACTGGTTAACTAATCGTACCGAACACCGTGCAGGTCGAGGTACATATCAATTGCCGAGTCTAGGTAACACACCAATGAAAACTCCTGAACCTGAATTAGAAGTGGCATTATCTGCCCAAGTTATGGCATTTAAACAACCTAAGTTACTCGATGATTCCGATCCATCAGTACCAGAATTATATCCTGACTTTGTGCCTTTTGGTTTCTATAATGACCTTAAGACTATTATCAAGTCCAATGACTTCTATCCTGTATTTGTTACTGGTATGTCAGGTAACGGTAAGACCTTGATGGTCGAACAAGTTTGTGCCACATTAAAAAGAGAGTGTATCCGTGTTAATATATCTATTGAAACTGATGAGTCCGATTTACTTGGTGGTCCTACTTTGGTCAATGGTAATGTTGTTAATCGTGACGGTCCTGTGCTTACCGCTATGAAACGTGGTGCAGTCTTATTGATTGACGAGGTAGACCGTGGTTCTAATAAACTTATGTGTTTACAAGGTATCCTTGAAGGTAAACCTTACTACAATAAGAAAAACGGTGAACTGGTACATCCAGCACCTGGTTTCAATGTGATTGCTACTGCTAACACTAAAGGTCGTGGTAGTGAAGAAGGTCGTTACCTGTCTCAAATCCTTGATGATGCTTTCTTAGAGCGTTTTGTAGTTACAGTTGAACAAGAATATCCATCCGTGGCTACCGAAAAACGTATTTTGAAACCATTGATTAATGATGACGAATTTGTTGAAAACCTTGTGAATTGGGCTGATGTTGTACGTCAATCCTTTAAGCAAGATGCCGTAGATGAAATTATCTCTACTCGCCGTCTTGTACACATTGCCAAGACTTACAAGATTTTCAATGATAGAATGAAGGCAATTGAGTTATGTGTTGCTCGTTTCGATGAGCAGACTAAAACAGCCTTCTTAGACCTGTACTCTAAAGTGGATGCAAAGGTTAATCCTCCTGCTCCTGTAGAGCCTACAACACCAGCAACCGATGAAATCCCATTCTAAGTTGTTGTTAATTTGCAACATAACCATTGACAATTGCCGGTGGTTATGTTACAATAAAGTGTGAGTTAAATTATTATTTGTATTTGAAAGGAAATTAAAATGGCTAAAGATAACAATCGTCACCAAAAATTTGCTCAAGTTATGCTTACCGGCAAACCTGTAACCCCACAAGATTTTGCCGAAGTATTCAAGGGCACAGACACCGAACCGGTATTATACCGATTATCAACCTATATCTATGATATTAAAAAGTATGAGCACGGTGTTATACGAGTGCTAAAGAATGGTAGAAAAGTACAAGCATACCAACTGGTAAACTTCGATGAGTTTAATGATGATGGTTCCTACCGTGGACCAGTAAAATCGCAAGTTGTTGAGACGCCAGAACAGAAAGAACCCGTTGCGGCCTAAATATTTAAGAGTGGTACCTAGTGTACCACAATTAAACCAAAGGAGAGTATAATGAATGAATGGGACAAAAGTAATCTGTTATTCATTATTCATAGTTCGCACAAGGAATTCGATGCTTGGATGGCACAGGCAACACCAGATGATATCAGGTATGCTTTAGAGTTAATTGCCGCCGCTAAGAAAGAAAATACTCGTAGAGCATTGAATATTGATCCACCTTTAGAGGGTAACAACTTCAAAGAGGCAAAGAATGTATTAAAGAAATTTATGTTAGGGAAAAAGAATGTATGAATTGCGTTGGTTTATACCTAAAAGTGAAAATGGAATTAAGCCAGTCTTACAGTATCGTACTGAAATAATTGTAAGAAAATGGGATGAACATCTCAGAATTGATGTCAAAATGAAAGTATGGTCAGACTGGAAGAATGTCCCCACCGTAGAGGAAGAGTAAAATGAAATATTCGTTATGTTTGGTTCTGTTGTTAACTGCCTGTGGTAGCCCTAAACTAAAGAACTATGATGGTCCTGTAGCAATGGATAGAGCCTCAGTTGTATCCGGTGCAAGAGATTGTATCAATGGTAGAATGAAGCCTGACGTACAATACGTATCTCAAAAGACGCCACAAGGTGTTGTGTTAGTGCCAGTTGAAGTATTATGTGTTCCTTATGCATCAAGGTGATTTATGTTTGAACAATTTGGTATTCATCAAGGTACCGCAGAGGTACTAATCTTAGCCTGCATTGCCGTAGCGGCATGTGGTGTCGTACTAATGTTGTTTTGGAAGTATATTGCCGCAGGTCTTGTAGCAGTATTCTGCCTATACACATTCGCTCAACATATACCAGAACAACCAGCCAAAGAGGTAGCCAAGGCAGTGGCACCTGTTGAAACTGTTATTGTATCCGATGCAAAGAAACTCTTAATAGACCCTAAAGATGATTTCATGCATGATTGTCTGAGCATTGCCGATTACAATAAAGAACAATGTGAGGAACATTGGAAAGACAGACAATCAGAAGAATTTCAAATTAAACACGGAAAGGATGAGCAATGGGTAACGAATCGTTAGATGATGAAGAACTGATACAATTGAGTGGTGATGTAGATGACTTCTTTCTTAAGGTAGCCCTCACATATAAATGCGACTATGCACAAATGGCCGCAACAATTCTTGCCAGAATGACAAGGTTAGCGATGGATTCCTACAATGAGGAAGGATTGCTAATGCTAATGGAATCGGTAAAAGATACACTAGAACAATCACAAAGAAAACCTGGTAGGATGCAATAGTGTTGCTAAAATACAACACAATAGATTGACAAGACCAGTTTATTGTGTTACAATATAATTTTAAAGGATAAAAATGAGAGTAGCACTAGCATCCGATGTTCACTTAGAATTCGGTGATTTGAATTTGAAAAATGATGACAATGCGGATGTATTGTTGTTGGCTGGTGATATTTGTGTTGCTAAAGAGTTACCATTTATCGATAGCCGATACTATGATAGGTTCAACGATTTCTTTGCTCGTTGTGCATCCGAATTCAAAGATGTAATCTATATTGCGGGTAACCATGAACACTACCATGGTGCCTATGATGAGACCCATACTATCATTCGTACCGCACTAGAAAAGCATACCAATATCCATGTATTAGACAGAGAGCATATCACTATTGGTGACACGTTATTCTTTGGTGGTACATTGTGGACGGACTTTAACAATGAAGATCCAAGTACAATGAGGTCTATCTGTAGTATGATGAATGATTTCAATATCATTACAGCACCTGGTGGTAGTAAAAGTTCTTGGAAAGATGCTGACGGTAATCTACATTACAGGAATGTCAAATTGACACCCGAAGACGTATTGGTTGAGCATAAAGACTTCTTAGATAAGTTGAATCAAATAGTACTTGCACAAAGGTTGTTGAATCTACATAACAAAGTTGTGGTTGTGGGTCATCACTCCCCAAGCAAATTGTCTACAAAACCCCAATACGAAAAAGATTGGGAAATGAATGGTGGGTATAGTTCAGATTTGACTGACTTTATTATGGATCACTCTGAGATTGCTCTTTGGGTGCATGGACATACCCATCATAACTTTGACTATATGTTAGGTAAAACTCGTATTCTATGTAATCCTAGAGGTTACGCTGGATATGAACAGCAAGAAGCAGAATGGAAATTGATAACAGTTGAAGTATGATGCTTAGTCTATTTTTGGATGCTATGAACCTTGTATTTGTAGGATATTTTTTTGGTATTGCCGTGATGTTATTCAAAATCAATCTAGCCGAAAGGAAAGATAGAGGAATGACAACACGGCAAGCAATAAGAGATATGTTTAAAGAATTATTTTATATTCAAAAGATTGGTGGTAAAGATGAAGAAAATTAATTGGGGTGATATTATACTTAAGATATCGTTATTGACTGGTGTATTCTTTTTACAGACTTGGATACTGCAATTGTGTTGGAATTTTTTTGTTATTGGTGCAATAGATGGACTGAATGAGATTGGATTCTGGCAATCAATGGGTATTCGAATTGCGTTTAATATATTAACCTTATCAATGCAAACTACAAACTTTAGTTCGAAATGAATAGCAAATTAATTCAAAGATTAATACAGGAAGCAGGTATAAGTCCGACAGTAAACGGTACATATACATTTTATGATGATGTGTCACCGGTAGAACTAGAAAGGCTAATCAAACTTGTGCTTGATGAAGTTGATATGGTATCAAATGAATTATACCATGAAAAACCTATTGAGATGGCCGTTGTATTATTAGATTTTGATGAGAAACTTAAAGAACACTTCTATTTAAATCCTGAAGGAAAATCATAATGAATTCACCTAACAAAGAGAAAGGATGTAAGACTCATCCTGATGCACCTCATGGGTTTGTGCGTAATGCAAGCCATTCTGAGGATAGATATGTGTGTGAATGTGAATTTTGGGAGCCCCCTGTGGTAGATAAAACAGAACGTAAGAATGAGAATAGAAAAATCTACATTGTGGAATCGGTAACAATGTTTCGTATGAGATATGCGGTGTTTGCAACTTGTGAAGAAGATGCATTGGACGAATTCACCATGAGACTAGAAGATGAAAATTTCCATGAGATGTCACAGCAACATATTGGTGAAAATATTGTATCGGTTCGCAAAGTATCTGAGAAGAAATTCTTAAAACAGTATGACAATGATAATGGTCCTTCATCTTGGACTGACGACCAGAAACTAAGTGTAATAAATGTAATCGACTATGCAGAGTAACATTAGAGAAATTAAAACCTACGATGGTAACACAAATCGTAGCCGTGATCCATATGAGAATAGATTAGAAACTACAGTAAAGGTGGATAAAATCTATCAATGTATGGATTGCGGTGCTTACATGACAAAGAATCCTGAAGAACATATTTGCGATAAATCATAATGAATACATTACAAAATTATTTGTCGTTAGACCTTGAATTGAATAATGCTGAAGATGGCTCGACACCAAACCCAAAAATAATTCAAGTGGGTGTGGCTGTCGGTACATATGAAGATTACATTAATGGTACATTATACAAAGAAAAATGGTACATTGATCCACAAGAGCCAATCTTTCCGTTCATCACAGAACTAACCGGTATAACTGATGATGATATTGCAAGAAATGCTGTACCGCATGAGCATGTAGCAAAAGAACTCGGTGCATTAATGAAAGCAAGAGATTGCTTTGTTAATCCTATCACATGGGGTGGCGGTGATTCTGTTGAATTGAAAGATGAGTTCAAAGCAAGAGGTGTATTCTTTCCTTTCTTTGGTCGTAGATGGATTGATGTGAAAACATGGTATACATTGTTGAGATTTTCTAAAGGACAAGAAGCTAAAGCAGGACTAAAGTCTGCCATGCATGAGTACAAATTAAAGTTTGATGGTGTTCCCCACCGTGCGGATGATGATGCATTAAATACATTAAGATTGTTTTTCAAGTTCTTAGAATTACAAAATGAGATGAATAACGTTATTAATATGGCAAAGAGGATACAATGAAGATATACAAAGGCGATTATCGTGACCATTGGGTTTCTCCCTATAGAATACTTGAGAAGGTTTGTTTTTGGGAGAAAGATACTGACGTATTCTATGAAGACGGTGGTACATACGAAAAGATATCCGATTTCTTGGTACCTGTTTCTAAAGCAATTCAATGGGTGCTAAACTTAATATATCCAAGAATCAACTACGTTAAGATTGACCGTTGGGATACTTATTCAATGGATCATACATTGTCTGATATTATTTTACCAATGTTAAGACAAATGAAAGAATCAAAACATGGTGCACCATATGTTGATGATGCTGATGTGCCGTATGAATTGAAGTCTATCAATGACTCACCATATGTTCAAGAATATTGTGTTGATGAAAAACTGCATTTTGCTCGATGGGATTATATACTGGATCAAATGATATTTGCCTTTGAATGTAAGGTTGATGACTCATGGGAAGATTTGTTCCGTTCTGGTGTGCACGATACAAAATTCGAACCGTCAGGATATGATGAAAACGGTAAAGTGACCTTTTATAAAATGGTCAAAGGTCCTAATGATACCTATGTTTGTGACTATGACGGTATGGCAGAGTACGAAAAACGTATACAGAATGGTTTTAGACTATTCGGTAAATATTATCAAAACTTATGGAGTTAAATTATGAACAAGTATATACATGAAAGATATGAGAATAAACTTGGCTATGGACAGGTAAGTCAAACAGAACGAACTGAAAGAGATTACGAAAAATCCAGTCAGGCATTTGAATCGACTCAAGATGTATTAAGGAAACGTACTTATGCACAGAGTTTCCATGAAAACGTAGTTGCGGAACCTAAAATTTCTCTAATGGAAATGTTTACTGTTATTGAAAAGTCAGTAGATGTATTGGGTGAACATATGGAAAGATTGAATCATAGTTTCTTTCCAGTGATGAGAAGTGGTATTGGTATAGAAGCAGGACAAGAAAGAGTAACTATACCTCATCACGCAGAAGCGGTATTGTACGCAATCACTATTAATGAAAAAATTGGTGCTTTACAGGACAGAGTTCTACAAATGCTTGATAGGAATGAACTATGAGTTTAGTGACACATGCGACAGATGAATTAGACCGTCTTGGTTTAAAAGATGGTGATGATATGGATGGTTTGATGCGTAAACACATATTACACATGGTAAAGGAGTTTGCTGATGAGGGACACACAGGCTTCTCTGCATCATATGCAATATCATGTCTCAAGAGATTATTAGAATTCAAACCATTATCGGCATTAACAGGAGAAGATTCTGAGTGGAATGATGTTGGTGAATATATGAATGAAGGAACAGTATTATATCAAAATAAAAGATATAGTAGTGTATTCAAAGATGAGAATGGTGCTTACAATATAGATGGTAGAGTATTCTGGAACTGGTATAAAGATGAGGATGGTAAACCATACAAATCATATTTTACCGCAAGAGAATCTAGAGTACCGGTAACATTTCCATATGAAGTACCAGAAAGACCAGAGTACGTATATAAACAACCAGATGAACCAAACGCACTGGCACAAAATGAGGAAGGATTACTATGAGTGAGAAGATGAGCCTAGAAGAGTTTTTAAATCACAATGCACCTTCTGAAGATGCTATTGAGGAGATTGCTTTTAACACCTTATCTAGACGTTATATCAATAAAGAAGTTATAGACTTCAATATCGAATTCAATAAGGCAGTCGATGCATTGGTAAATGAGATGTATCGTTTATACCTGGAGTCTGATGAATGATGTCATTGATACATTTAATATCCGCAAAGCGTAGACTGAAAGAGTTGCAGAAAACTGTTACTTTGTTAAAACACGACAAGTATTCTGAAGATGATGTACCTGTTACAGTATTAGCACAGAGAGATTTTGTTAAATTGGAAGTGGAGTATTATGAGGGAGAAGCAAGAAATCTTTTAGCATATACTCTCTTTGCCATAGGCGTTTTGTTTCTTATCGGTGTGGCTTCGTATCCGTTTCTTATTAACTATGGAGTAATATAATGTTGGATAAAATCAAATTATATATAAAACCAAGCCTTCAACTTATAGTCGGTATTTTTATTATTGCTATAATAGGTCAGGCTTTTTCGGACCGACT
>Ga0316230_1001834_pt1 | contig 20262 bp, 36 predicted proteins | sample TBH18025metaG_FD_206004 | JGI IMG/M metagenome (GOLD analysis project Ga0316230, IMG submission 206004) | Freshwater microbial communities from Trout Bog Lake, Wisconsin, USA - TBH18025 | ecosystem: Environmental > Aquatic > Freshwater > Lake > Hypolimnion/Profundal zone | place: USA: Wisconsin...
TTGCCAATGAATTGCCCCAGCTACGCCACCAGCTAGATTTGTTGATGTTGTTGCTGTGCTCGCTGATCCTACTGATAAAGTGCTTTGAGCTACATATTGAGGGGCTGAAGCACCAGCAGTTAATACATAGTTTGTAGTGCCTAAAGCTAAACTTGTTGTTGCACCTGATCCAGATTGGTATAAAAGTGAGCCTGCTGCCCCGCCAGCTACGTTTGTTGCTGTAGTTGCTAATGTGGCTGAAGCGACTGCACCACTAACAATAGACCCTAGAATTGAAGTAATCCAGCTAGGATTTGAGTAGCTACCAGTGGTATATACCCCATTTGTTACTGTTCCAGCGTTACCTGTTACGCTAATTCCCCATGTGCCAGTAGCGTTTGTGCCTGTTGTGCTGGGTGCGCCAATAGTATTGTATGAAACAGTTAACGCAGAAGCACCATTAAAAGTTGACCCGCTTGCGCTACCAGTACCGCTATTATTAAATGTCAGTGAATTAGGGGTATTGGCTGTTACTGTTGTTGAGCCACCTAAACTGACTGCATTGCCGTTAATCGTAATGCTTGAATTAGCCAAATAACTGTTAGTAATAGGGGTAGCATTCCAAGTTCCTGCTGTTAGCGTTCCAACGCCTGTAATTCCTGTGTATGAACCGCTTAAAAGCGATGATGCGAATGTGCCGCTTGTTACTTGTCCTGCGCCAATAGCGATTGCTTGTGCGCTTAACGCTGTTAATTGACCTTGAGCGTTTACTGTTGCGCTTAATGTGTTACTAGACGAGCCATAAGAACCGCTAGTAACGCCTGTATTTGTAATGCTAAATGTGTTTGATGCAAGGGTTAACCCTGTGCCAGCATAATAGCTAGATATGCCTGAGAATTGCACCCAAGTGATTGCAGTTGTGCCTAATGTACCGCTTGTTGACGATGTGCAAACCCATGCTGTTTGACCATTTACTGTGCCGTTTACTACTACTGTATATGCACCTGAGACTTCTGCCCAAGTGTTCATATCTGCTGAACGACTCCATGCGCTTGCAGATGCTACATAAATGCCGTTATTTGCGCTAGATGACTGGTTTTTAACGAGAACTCTATCGCCAGCTAGGGTAGTGTACCCATCAATCGTTTGCAGCCCTGATAGCGTGATATTAGCTGTTGTAGCGACTTGACAAGACTGTTTAGGGTTTAATCCTTGCGCTACTGTATCAACATACAGTTTATTTGTAATGTCAGTAGGGTTGCTAGGACTAGTGCTGATTGTGCCTAAAGTCGTTGTTATTTGAGTAAAAACGCCAGTAGAAGGTGTTGCAGCACCAATAGTCGTACTGTCAATCGTGCTATTAGTAATAGTTAAACCCGACTGAATCGGGTTAATAAATGCGTAAAAAGGCTTACCTTGCCCTATGAATGTGTTAAATGACCCATCTAGGTTAAAGTAAGCCTGAACTGGCAGTAAATTTTGATCCTGCGTTAATGCTGGCCCTGTAGCCATAACTTACCCTTAATAGGCAATACAGTTAATTAAAATCACATCTCCAGCAGACATATTAGCAGCAGCACCAGTAGTAACAGAATAGCTAGTAAAAGTAACTGAAGTAGCTGTGCTTCCTGTTAATTGCAAAAATAAACTATTCCCGTTCGTTACATCAGCAGCAAAGCCCAACCAGCCATTTGGAGCAGTAGGAAGGGTAATTGTGCCATTTGCTGCACCGCCTGTGCCAACTACAATTTTAAAACAAAATGTATTAGAAGCAGTGATAGTTGAGCTTGTACCAAAGCCACTAGAAATAGTAGGCAAAGTAGATGAGGCAACTAAATTGCTTCCAATAGACAAAGTTGAAGCATTGTATGGGGCTTGTAAAGCATTACCGCCTTGACCATAAAGCCCTAGGCAGTTGCCATTGGCATCATATTCAGCTTGAACTGGCAATAGATTGATAACTGAGCTACTTGCTACACCTGGATTTGACATAATTTATCCTTTAATTAATTAACCAACTAGCCAATTAGTGCCATTAGATACAACAGGAACAGCATTTGAACCACCGCCAGCAGCAGTTGCTAAGAAAGTAGTTGTTGTGCAATCTGTAATAAATCCTCTTGCTCCAGCTCCTGCGGTTGCAGCAGAGCCTAATCCACTGTAAGTGGTTGCAGGAGTTTTAATATTTCCCCAAGTTGCTGCAGCATTTGTTCCACTAGATATTAGAACTTGACCTGTTCCACCATAATTTTGAAGTGCACCGCTTCCATAATAAGAATTTACTCCTAAACCAATAGCGCCATATTGATTTACTGCAAAAAGAGTATTGCCTATGTCATATGCAGTATTTGTGTTAGACATACAAAAAGTTATATAACTATTATCCATATGCAAACGATAGTTATAAACCCCAAAATCTGGGTCTGAATTGTCATAAAATGCTACTACACCAGCACTTGCACCTGACATTCTAAATTGCGGAACATTTGCAAAACCAATAGTATTGACAGATTCAAAAATTTGGGCATTTAATTTACTTGTACTTGGATTAAATGTTAAATTTGGAGAATCAACATCAAAAGTTGAAACAGTTCCACTATTAGCATTAGTTAATACTAAGTTGTAATTAACGTTACCAGAAGTATCATTAGCAATATTAACGCTACCTGTCAGACCACCAGCAATACGTTGCCATACTCCAGTATTGCTAAAGATTACCCAATCGCCTACGTTCCATGTAGAAATACCATTTAATGAAGTAGAGCCAGCAACACTAACAATATAGTAATAACCAGCAGTACCAACGCTTGAAGTTAAGGTGGGCGTATTAGTGGATGCGTTCCAAGTACCTTGATATTGCAATCCTGATAGATTGCCTACGCTTGATGCGGCTCTTAACATGATTACATTCCTTCGCCAGGAGTCACTTCAAATGCGTTAGATGTGCTTGCAATAAACCAGCAATTAGGTGGCAATACAAAAGTTTCTACTGAGCTTGCCATCATTCCAATAGTATTTGTGCCAGGAGTTCCTGCAACAGGAGTGTTGACTACTGGAGTAACTGCTGCATTTTTTGGAGCAGCAGGAGCCCATGCAAAATAAGCTGGAGTGGACAACAAGTTACGAATTCGATAAGAAGTTGGATATTCGTTATTAGTTGTTGTTACTTGAACAGCAGAATTACTTACAACGTAAGTAGGGCCAAATGCGGTAAAAGTGCTATCATATGCCATAAAAATTCCTAATTTTGGTCAGCCATCGGTGTTACATAAATAGTGCCAGAATTTCCGCTTCCACAGATGGATGTTATGGAATAAGAATTGACAGGCGCAGCTATTACATAAGGGGTACTCATTGATACGCCCAAAATAACGCTACTAGAACTGTTCCCAGCAGCAGGCAATACTGCCGCAGGAGCAGAACTAGGAGCAATAGTTACGGCAACAGGAAAACCATTGGTATTTAACAGACCAATATAGTTAACCTGATCGTTTCCAGCAGGAGTAATTGTTACCGCAGTCGATGAAGTCGAACTGACTGCAATCGCTGTGGTAGGCCCTACTACACGATAAGCCGATGTATTTGCCATTTTTTAATCTTTAAGCAGCGTTTGTAGGCAAAATTGTGCCTTCTAAGCGATCACAAGCAATAACATAAGTACCAGCAGCAGGAGTAGCTGAAGAACCTGTAGAGTTTGTAAATTGAACGCTAAGTACACCAGCAGCAGAAACCCAAGCATTAGCGATGCCAACACCAGTAGTTTGTGCGCCAAGCAATGAAATGCTTACAGAATCATTAATTGCTAGACCTGGGATGCTAAAAGTTTGAGTTGCTTGTGTGCCTGTAACAGCAGCAGGGGTTAAAGATGGGTAGACGAGGAAGTTATAAAGAATATTTCCACGTGCGCAAGTAGTTTGTTGTGACATGATTTTCCTTTGCAAAGGGGTATGTTGTAATTCTACAACGATTATACGAGATTTTAAAAGAAAAAAGCCACCTTTTTAGGGGTGGCCTTTCTTAAAACTACATACTATTAAAACTGTGGGAAATCGTAACCATATACATATACGTCAACCGCTACGCCTGATTGGGCAGTAGCTACGTTGAAATACAAGTTTTGGGTTGTTTGTAAAGCTGTTGATGCCACAGTTTCTTGAACTACTGCACCTGTTGCTACTGTCAAAGTGGCATTAGCTACGATTGCAGTACCTTGAGCTGCTGGAGCTGGGAATAAACCAGCAGCAGCAGTAGATACAGCACCTGATGCGTTAGTCAAGATTACGTTTGATACAGAATACTGTGAAGTATTCAAAATTGGTAAAACTGTATCACCTGTTGCACTTAGCGGAACTTGCTTGTAATAAGCCAATAAACGGATCGCTTGATCTGTTGCTAGGTTAGTTGGGTGAATCGTTTGTACCGATGCTGGGCCTGGATTAGACATTATGTTTTCCTTTCAGTTGTCGGTTAATTAAGCTGCAACACGGCAAGCGAGTTCAGGATACAAGTTAGCCCAACCATACAGAACGTCTAAACGAGTAGGAATCGAGTCGTTGTTAATGGTGTATTGACGAACTACACGCATAGACAGACCGATTTCCTTGTCGCTTGCACGACCTGCAAAGTGAACACCCTCTGGCAACTCAAGGTCGGCTACTGCAAGAGTAAACGCATTGCGGTGCATGATGATGTTTTGTGGGGAAACAGTACCAGACTGGTTAAAGAAGCTAACAGCAGCAGTTGTAGATACAGTTGGAATACTTACGTTCTGGAACTGACCAGCAGTGATGATCGCTGGGGATACGTTTACAGAAATAGTACCGCCTGAACCTGAAACAGCTTGATTTACAACGAAGTTGCGTAGCTTGTTTGAGCCGTATGCTTGACGATTCTGTGGGTTAACTGCATAAACACCAGCGATTGTGAATGTATCGCCTTGGTTCAAGCTAACGCCGTTAGTCAATGTCAAAGTGATTGTGCTAGAAGAAGCCCAACCGCTTGTCAAGAAACCAGAAGCAGCAGTAGTAGATACAGTTGCAGAGCCAGAGAATGAGCCAAAAGTATGTGAAACGATGTTTTGATCCATTTTCCAGTTCATACCAGCAGAGTCACGACCCATCAAGCCTTTACGATATTGTTCGCCAATAGCTTCTTGTGGTACGAAAAGACCTTTCAAGCTGTCAACGATAGTTGCAGATGTGAATGGCTCAACGATGCAAGAACGACGACCATCACGAGGTGCGCCTTCAGAATCAAGGTAAGCGGCAGCGGTCAGGTAAGTAATCAAACCAGTTGGAGGAGTACCAGCAACACCAACGATGTTCGCTGTGTTGTTAGCAGCTTGCAAAGTACCATCACGATCAATCTTGTTGGCGATAGCAGCAACAGCAGGCTTCAATACACGATCAGAGAACATATCCAAAGACAATGCTAAGTCTTGGGTTGTGAACTGGGTGTCAACGTGGAACTGGGTGCTCAATGTTACAGGAACTGAAGTTTCATTGAAATCTTCTACGTTCAAAGCTGGGCCAGTTGTACCGATGAAACGACCTGGTTTACGAACGTTTACTGTGTTACCGATCTTACCACCCACGATTGCAAATTGGTCGTCATAATTCCTATCGACTTCGCTTGTAAATGTTAATTCGTTTTCCAAGACCATCAATGCTTCGTTAGTGATCTTGGAAATAGTTAGCAAATTATTTGCCATGATTATATTTCCTTTAAATTAGTTAAATTAGCGAATACGCTTCGCTTGTCTTGCTGCTTTCCATTGGGCATACGTTCCATGAAAAGCACCATTGCCATCTATTAGAACGTCTGTACCCGACTTTGCGCTTGACAAAGGCTTTATGGGAGCAGGGGCTTTACTACGAGCAACAGGTTCGCTTTTCTCAATAGGAGCTTCTTTACGCTCAAATTGAACTTCCAATTTCCCTAATTCTTTAAGAGCTTTATGAACAGGCATATTTGCCACTTTTTGAGCATAATCCGTATCTGATGCTAGGTGATATAGGATTTGTGGGCCTACATCTGATTCTAGAATTGCATCACGCAAGCTATCGCCTACTTGTACAGTGCTAGAAGCTACCATATCGTCAAAGTCAGGAAGATCAGCTTTAGCTTTTTCAAGTTTTTCAGACCAAGATTTAATTACTTTGGCTTGTTCTTCTTGAATTCTGCGTTGCTGTTCTTGTAAATCACGCTGTTCTAGCGCCTTTTCTGCGCTCCATTCAGCCAGTGCTTCAGCGTATTCAAAAGCGTCATTAAACTGCGATGCTTGTGGTTTTTCGCTTACTGGATCAGCTTGTTGGATTTGCGGAGCAGGCTGTTGTTTGCTCTCAAGATCTCTTAAACGTGCTTCTAATGCTTGCTTTTCTGCCTCAGCTTGTTTGGCTCGTTTTGTAAGCTCAGAAAATCGTTTTTCAAGTTTGGGATTTTGTTTAGGCTTGTCTGTTACTTCAGCTTCTTCTTCTGCTTCTGATTCACTCTGAGCTTCAGCCTGCACTGCTGGCTCTGAATCTGGAGTTTCCTCGACAGCTTCAGCCGCAACAGGGGCTTCTTCACTAGCTAAACCAAGTTTATTAGCAGTCCATTCAGCTAAATTTTCACTTGTTACTACGTTATCTGCACTTCTTACTACTTCTGCTTCTGACATGGAAAACTCCAAGAATTAACCCGATGAACCCATCGGTAGGTTTACTACTTATATCACTTTTGTTGTATTTTTACAACATTAAATTGCTCGTTCGACTGCTTCAGCGTTAGCTTCTTTTAAATCTGTGCGATTGATATGTGCCAATACTAAAGCTAACTGCGCTTTTAATTGCTCTACCTCTAGTTGAGTCTGAGTCTTAATTACTGTGTCGTGAGCTTGTGTATCAACTCTAGACATCGTATCTTCACGCTTAACAGCAAGGCGCATTTTCTCACGCTCTGTTTCAGCTTGTTGTACTTGCTCTTGAACAGTTGCACGATATTTCTTATCCATTTGTTCAGCTTGGATTTGTTGCTGAAGCTGTTGAATAGTTGCTTGTGCGTTCTTAAGCTGCATCTGAACTTGTGGGGGAACAGGGGATTTTTCATCAATTTGCGCCATAGGATTGGCAGCAGCAAGACGATCAGCGATAATGTCTGCGCCTGGGAAGTCCATGTTACGGAAAATCAAATCGCCAGCCTGTTGCATTAACTGTGGATCAACAGACAGCATTTGAACCATCGAATCGACAGCTTCTTGACGCTTAGAGTTGTATCCTGGGCCTGTTTCCATCACTACATCGTATTCGCCGACTGTTACATCGTTTAATACTTTAGATACGCCATTTTCGTCTTGACCCATCTGATTGATTGTTACCATCTCAGGTTTGCCGTCATCACCGATGATACGCATTACACGCTCTCTATCGTAGATTTTAGGGATCAAATCAAGAATTACACGACCTGTTTGACGGATAGAACGAGTTAAATTGTCATAGTAATGATAGTTAGTCATGTCAGCTTGCATTTGCTGACCTTGCAGGGCTTTGCCTGATTGTTGACCTTGCGGTAGCTGTGCAGGATCAAAAATACCTACAACCGCTTGTAAGTCTTGATTCATGCCTTGTAATGCAGTCATTACGCCAGCAGGAGGCGGTTCAGGCTGAAGTCTTGTAGGAGCAGGAGCTGGTCTGCCCTCAATGTCTGTTTGCTTGTAGCGCAAAACAGGCTTAGCTTTAATATTAGCCATTGCCCATTCGTTTTCGTGGCCTTCGTCTTGACCTTCAGCAAGCAACCATTTAGCTTTAGGAGCAAGCGCAACAGTCTCAGTTAATGCTGTTGACCAGTAGTTGTACATACGCTGTGGATCTTTTGCCATGCGTACCAAGCCAAACTTTTTGTGCTTGTCATCTACTCGTACTTCTTGACCATAAACAGGAATAATAGGAATATATTTACCAGCCCATTCGCCTTCTTCAAGGATTTCCATTGCGGTGAGCTTGCACCACTTGATCTTTTTACGCCAAGTATCACGCTTATCAATGACTGTAATGCCTGCTGCTTCCATCAAATCTTTAGGTGGCAACTCATCTGCATAAGCAGTTGTGCCATCAGAAAGCATATAAATCTTGGTTTTTTCTTGCTCGGTATAGAAATACTCGGCTATGCGTATATCTTCTTTCGTAACCCATTCGCTTTCCGTATCTCCTGTTCCCCTGGAGCTAAATCCTTGGTCAAACTCAGAGTCTGGATACATTTTGCGGAATTCAGACTTGGGAATAACAGTGGTGATAAGGCATTTTGTAGCATCAGAACCATCAGGCTCAATGCTATTAGGATCAAAATATACTGAAAAAGGATTTTCAATGCGCTTAATATAGATTTCTTGGTCAAAGCTGTCATCCCTTACATAATCGGTTGTGACACGCCAATATCCCCAGCCCATCTTGACGCAATACTCAAAAGCATGGTCATAGGCATTATCAGCATCGGATTGATTTTCAATGTGACGGCAGATTCCTGTAATGATTTCAGCGACTTTAGCGTCTGATTCATTATTCATCCCATGCACTTTGATGCGTGGGCGTTGCTGACGTTGAGAATTGCAGATTTGACGAATATAAGCGTCAATCTTATTAATTGTTAGGCAAGGTCTAGCTTCTAAAACACGGCTATTTTGCACATCTACAGGCCATTGATCGCCAGCAGCAAATCTCACATCATCTAGGGCTTCAGCACGATTATTGCTGTCAGAATCGTTGCAAAGCCGTAAGAACTGCTTGGCTTCTTCAATTCTGCCGTCTGATTGGGAGTCTGCAACGCTGTCGTATGCCATAGATATTCCTTATTTATTGCCCGATTTTAAGACATTTGTTGCGTTTGTACAACATTATCCCATCCAGCTTGAGGGCAGTTGGTATGTTCCCTTTGGCTTTGCTGGTTTTCTTGGTTCGTTAACCATAAGGCCGATGTAACGGAAAGCATCTGCTCCATGTGAGTAGTTATCGTGCAATGGTCTTTGTGAGAATTGTTTTGTATCGGGATCAACGTCATATCGGTAATGTCTTAGGCACTGCAAACCATCGTGTGTATTTGTGCGGTCAAACCAGCACTTATTGAACATCAGCCTTGCAGCATTGATTGAATCAGCGATTGGTGTGCGCTCAATAACTCTAGTGTTGTAGCCTGTAGCTCTGACGATTTCTTCAATAGATTTGCCATTTGAGGATAAAGTCTTATTCCCTGCGTCATGAGGTAGCCATAAAGTGTCGTATACATATCCATAGGACTGCATTTTAGCAAGATAATGGGCTATTGTCTCTTGGCTGTTCTCGTAGTAACGGATCAATCGAACTTCTTGAGCAATAAACTGAACAAACCAAATAGCAGTAGCATCTGCCCAGCCCAAATCAAATACAGCGTGAACAGGTTTAATTGGATCGTAAGGTACATTTGTTATCCTTCCTTGTAGGTCTGCCATTGTCATTTCTTTGGCGAAAACAGCACCATCTACTGTCTGACGGCATAAACCTTCCCAAACTGTGTTGTAGGCTTCTCTGTCTCTGCTAAATAATGCATCTTTCTCAAGTCTTAGCGTATCAGGAAACCAAGGATTGTCTGACCAATTAATCTTTTCAACCTTGCAATTTTCAGGCGGGTTGAGAACAAATCTTTGATAGGTTTCGTCTGATTCGAGTTCTGGGTTGAAAGTAACCCATATTTCTGATTGTTCTTTACGGATCGTAGGTATAAGAATGTTCCACGATGTTTTAGATACGCTCTGTGCTTCTTCGACCCAGCATATATCCACACCCTCATAGGACTTGATGTTTGTGACATTGTTCTTAAGCCCAACGAACGCAAACTCTGTCCCGTTCTTCCCCCTAATGGAGTTCTGTGTAATTTCATAGAATGATTCTAGTTTTAGCGCAATGATTTGATCTGATAGCAGTTTATGAACAGATTGGCCTATCGAGTTTTGGAATTCCCGAGCGCAAAGGACACGAGTAGGTTTTTTAACTCCAATAACCAGCAAAGCACGAGCAACACCCCAAGACTTAGCACCGCCCCTACCTCCATAAAGAACTTTATAGCGACAAGGCTCGAAAAGCATCTGAAGTTTATAAGGAAACTCGACTTGTCCAATCGCTTCCCTAAGTTCTTGGGTGATTTCACTCACTTGGCTTTACAAACCTGACTTCAATAGCTTGCAAGAGGTTATTGCCTTCTGCATCTTCTATGCTAGTTGATTGATGCGCTTTGCCATCGACACGATCCATAATTTCTTTAACAGCCCAAGATTCTTGATCCATTGCAGCTTCGACTAAGCCTTCAACGATCTTTTCTAGCTTTTGTGGATTCTGAGTTAAATGACGCTTGATCTGATCTAAGAACAGCTTATTCTTCGTAGCGTTCTTATTTCCTTTCATGCTTTCAGCAATCTTGGCGTTTCTATCTAACTCAGTGTCCATATTTTTGATTTAAAAAGAAAAAGTGTTGTATTTACGCAACATTATCTTCTACTTGTACAGTGTATGTATTGCCATGATCTGTACGAGATTCCATGTGCGTATGCTCTTGTGGAGTTACTGGCTTTTGTTGTAAAAAAACAACAAGTTCTTGCAACTCTTTAATTACGAGATTAAGGCTTTCTACTGGATTCATGATAAAGAAATGTCAGGTTCAGCTACTGGTTTTTCAGATGGAATAGTAGCAGTAAGCTGTGGCTCTGCAATTTGCTTGATTCCAGCGATTAGATGTGCTGAGTGCATAAATGGGATTTTTCCCAATTCTGCCAATAATTCATTAATTTGAGCAATAGTAAAAGTGACTACTTTTTGTTCTATGTTCATTATTTAGCCTTTTTGGTTGTTTTCTTTGCTGCTTCACGCTTTTCGCTGTAGGCGATGGCAACAGCTTGCTTAACTGGTTTACCAGCTTTTACTTCTGTTTTGATATTAGATTCAAACGCTTTTTTGCTTGTTGATTTCTTAAGTGGCACTTTTTTCTCCTTGGGCAATTCGCCTGTAGTTACTATTGTTGCTTGTTTATAAAGTCTTGGTCGCTTCTTTGGGCGATCTTCAGCAAATAATTGCTCAAGTCGCTGTTTTCTTAATTTATCAGGGTCTAATGGAAAATCATCTAATTTAATGATAATTTTCTTAACAAATAAAGATTTAAGCCATTTAATCATTGTTCTTCCCCATCTATCCAGCAAACATCCTGCCACGACATCAACACGCATTTTTCGCCATTGTGTGTAATTGGCGTGAACTTTAAATACTCCTCTTTAGGATCATCGTTCATCGTACCAAATCTGATACGAGCACCTACGCTAATAGGCATTGCTTCACGTCTATCAGCAGACAGCTTCTTTCCTGGGCCGACTGCTACTACTGTTCCCATGTTCTCAGCTTCTTTGTTATTCACATAAATAACATCGCTTAAAACACGAACATCTGGGCGGACAATTATCTTATCCCCCAGCGGCTTAAATGTTACAATTTCTTCAGCCATCTCAATATTACCCTATTGTTGTGGTTATAAGCCCTGTAGCCCTTTACCGAGGACTATGGGGCTTAGTTTTAATTACTTCTCGTCTTGTGCGTGTGGAACACGTTTATGGCTGTAGCACTCACGCTCACCCATATTGCCATCGTTCAATTCGCCTAAATGACCTTCAAAGTTTCCAGCATGGCTCATTGGGCGTGAACCTAAAGCATCCATTTTGCCCATTGCTACACCGCCAACGAGTTTCATTTTGCGCTCGCCAGACATATCAGAAGAAGTAGCACCTTTAGGTAACTTCTCGCCAGTTGCGCCTTTTGCGCCTTTGCTTGAATCCATAATTCCCATGATTTTTCCTTTAAGATGGGGTTAATACACTACGAATAATAATACTATTTTACACATTATCAAGTATTTTTACGAGATTTATTGCGCCCTCGATGTCATGTATTCGCACTACTGTTGATCCTTGCCAATTTAACATAAATGCTTGCTGGGCTGGAGTAAACTTTGCTTTGCTGTCTTTTTTGATTTCTACGAGAACTGTTTTTTGATTTTTTCCCACAACAATATCGGGAAACCCACGACCAACAGCACTGGTATCAAATACTGAACAACCAAAATCCCGTAGTGTTTTAACAACAACAGCGTGATTAGTATCCACTCGTTTTGCATAAGTCATTGATATTTAGCAATAATCAGTTAGTATTTAGTAACTTTACACCAAAAGGGTATTTATGTATCACTTGACTGATGAAGAATGGATTGCAATTTGGCGGGAATGTAATTCAGCAATTAAAATGTCACAGAAAACTGGCATAACAGAACGAGCAATATATAACCGCAGACGTTCTATTGAACAAAGACATAAAATTTCATTGCCGTCATTAGATGACCAAAGGTTTGATCCATTAAAAAAAATTGTTCAAACTACAGGGCATACCCGTAGAGGAATGGATATAGAAAAAGGCAGAGTAATTGTATTTTCGGATGCTCACTTTTGGCCTGACGAGACTACAACAGCGTTTAAAGCCCTTTTGGAGATGATAAAGGAGTTTAGACCTACTGCCATCGTTTGTAATGGGGATGCACTGGATGGCGCAAATTTAAGCCGCTTTCCTCGTCAAGATTGGAATAAAGTCCCAACAGTCAAAGAAGAATTAGATGCTTGCCAATATTATTTGGGTGAAATTGAAGCTGTAGCCAAAGGTGCTAAATTGTTTTGGCCTATGGGAAACCATGACCAAAGGCTGGAAATGACCATTATTGCTAATCTTCCATCGTTTGAAGGTGTGCGTGGCACTTCATTGCGTGATTATTTCCCTATGTGGCAGCCTTGCTGGTCGTTTTGGGTAAATGAAGACACTTGCATTAAACATCGCTGGAAAGGTGGCTGGACAGGAGGTAGGAATAACGCAGTCAATTCTGGTGTGAATATGATTACAGGCCATACCCATGTGCTTTCGTCTATTCCTTACAATGATTACAACGGCACTCGTTGGGGGGTTCAAACAGGCACTTTAGCTGATCCTAATGGTCAGCAATTTGCTTATACTGAAGATACCCCTAAAGATTGGAATTCAGGGTTTGTAATGCTTACTTTTGACCGCAGCAAATTACTTCAGCCTGAGATTATCAGAGTGCATGGGGAAGATGAAGTCGACTTTAGAGGAAAAATTCATCGTGTTTAACGCATGAAGGCATGAAAGCATGAAACTAACACCAGCTATTCTTAAAAATTTATACAGTGCTATTTACTGTATGAAACCTTTTGATAGGTGGAATATGCCTTTACCCGAAGAAATTTGCTTTATTGTGGACAAAGACCCAGCTTTAATGGGTTCTTATTTATACGATGATGGCGGTAAATACGAACATACAATTACTATTTCGGCTGCTCGTTGTAGTCATTTGGATACAGTAATTCGAGTTCTTTGCCATGAGTGCATCCACATGAGTAGGCACAAAACTTCAAAATGGACACACCACGATAAGGACTTTCGCAATAGAGCGCACCGAATTTCGTTTGAATTAGGTTTTGATCCATTGGAATTGTAGTTGAGGTACTAATGCTTGATGTATGTGAAGCATCGGGGTTAATAAATGCACTTTCCCTCATCATTATTTTATCAGCTAATTAGTTCCAGGGTTTGCTCAAGTAGCTGTTCTTCAGATACCCCATACTCCCTTTCAAATCGCTTACGCCCCATTCCATGAATTGAGGTATTTGAGCCTCGATGATGGTAGGGGCAAAGCGGAATGACGGGTGCTTGAGTGCGAGGGATATTACCTCGTCTAATGTGATGGAGCTCTGCGCTTGTTCCTTCGTTGCCTTGATGCCGACATAATGAGCATCCCAATTCAGCAACTTTTCTGTAGTGTTCTTTTTCATGTTTAGTGGACACTGTTTTTACTCGCCCAATCTTCTAACTCTTGCGCTGTTTCAGTAATCATGCAAGCAATTAAATAGGCTTCAGAGTTTTTATTCTTTAAAACAGCATTGAGAAAGTGTTTTGTAAGTCTGTTAAGTTTAAGTAGGTTTTCTGCATAATCTGATGTCATTGTGTTGCTTTCTCAATAAATCTGTTAGTAGCTTGTTCTGTGCGCCAAGCCTCAAAACGCATTTTGGCTGCTTCAAGTTGCCATTTTAACTTTTCTGCTTTTTCAGTGGCTGCTCCAATGGCCTTACATAACTCCTGGTATTCAGGGCTGCGGTATGCCTCCATTTCTTTAGCTGCCATTGTAGATTGATCCGCTTGCGCCATCTTGATTGCTTTAAGACTAGACTTAAAGGTTTCGAGTTGCGCCAATTCACCTTTAGCTTTCGCATACTCAGGTGCTTTAGTATAGATAAACTGTATCGCATCGTTTGGATCATATTCTTTGTTCATTTAATAATTCCCATGCAACCGCTGCACATAAAGGGACTTGTCCGTTTCCAATGGCTTTAAGTCTGTCCATCCCAGCGGCCACCCCATTAGCCACTCTACCCACATTGGGTTCAGTTTCCCACCAGCTTGAACTGCCAAAGTTTCCGAGTTTCTGTTCAACTCCGATGGACTTTTTCCATTGTCCTTCCACATCCTTGCTGTAGGAGTTGCAAAACTGTCCCTGACTGCTTGATTTATTGTGTATTGCGCTGGATGACCTGATTTTCTCTTTGGAGTCCAATTTGGTTGAGTTCCCCTTTGACCGCAATTTGCATCTGGTGTCGGCCATTGCTCTAGTCTTTTTTTCAATGCTTTTCTGCTGTTGCTGCCCCCATCCAATCCTGTGCAATTTGGAGTATGAAAAAAGTCCTGATTGTTCGGAACTTTTTCCGACAATCCATATTCTTTCCCTTTTATGATTTGCTCCAATTTGGGCTGCTGAAAGCACTCCCCATTCCGCATCGAACCCCATCTTGGCCAAGTCTGCAAGAACAACTCCGAGTCCTCTAGAAGTGAGCATTGGGGAGTTTTCCACAAATACAAATTTTGGTCTAACTTCGCCAATGATTCTCGCCATTTCTTTCCACATTCCGCTTCTTTCGGCTTCGATGCCCCCCCCTTTTCCTGCTGCGCTGATGTCTTGGCATGGAAATCCTCCAGATACAACATCAACAATTCCTCTCCAAGGTTTTCCATCAAAGGTTTGAACATCATCCCAAATTGGAAAACTCGGCAAAAGTCCATCATTTTGTCTTGCGCACAATATGCTTGCTGGATAGGCTTCCCATTCGACTGCGCAGACTGTTCGCCATCCAAGCAAATGTCCCCCAAGTATTCCTCCACCAGCACCTGCGAAAAGAGCCAACTCATTCATATATCCCCTATTTTAAATTCATCCATAAACCAGTTTGACCAATGGCATAACCAATCCATATTGTTGCGTTAGCTATTGATCCTTTTTGGTATTGCAATATTCCAGTAATCAAATATCCAAGCCCTGTTGCTCCGACAATGTATTTTTCAATATCCATTTGCCCCATTCCCCTCTGTTACCTAGTTTGTACTGCGTATAAAAGTCATCCCATACAACTTTACTAAAGTTTTTGTCAGCTATGTAGTTCCTAAACCAACTTAATCCTTTTTTGTGGCGCAAATGCAACAAGAACCTTACACCGCATCTATGTTTATGCGTAGCCTGATCTAACTCGCTCTCTGTACTGACCTTCTGTTTCCCCTGGTCTAGGCAATATTCCAAGTTCTTTCCCTTTGTTCATTACGCCAGCAAATGTAGCATCCCATTTTTGAGCAGGCTTGTCGGTTGTGTAATTTACTACACTTTTTTGATTTCTAACCCAATTCCTCCAAGTTGCAAACCAATCCAATTTTGCGCCCTTTTGACCGCCTTGAGCTATCCAATAATCTTTAAATTGATTCCAAATGGCTTGAGGGTTTAAATCAGGTCGTTCTGTCTTGCAAAACACTTGCCATTCATCGGGCAATTCTTCAATTTTCAATCTTTGTGCTTTGGGAGCTTTAGCGACTTCAATACTATGGTTATTGGTTAATGGTTCTTGGTTCTTGGTTTGCATTGGGGTAGCATTAGGGGGGCTATCGCTACCCTTTGCCCACCTCTTTTCTGCCCCTTTGCGCCCCCCAGCTTGCATAGCATGATATTTGGCTATTTCCTCATCTGCACGTTTGCTATGCCAAGATTTATCTTCTTCGTTCCATTCAAAAAACTCTGGCAAAAGCTGATCGACAATAGCTTGAGTTGATTTAATTTTTCTTGCAATGTCTAAACTTTGATGAAAAGGCTTTTCAAGCTGATAATACAAATCCATCATTCTGCGATAAGCTAAATCTTCTAAATCGCTTAAATGGCTTGTATGGCTTATGTAATCGCCAATATGAAAAGGGTAAAAATTCATACGATTCCTATGTCAAAGGTAGTCAAATAGGTGGGCATGGCAGGCGGTGACTAATCGCTTTTCGGGTTGCATCCCTAGCCTTCCCATAGATTTTACAACAAAATTACTTGCTTGTACCACCAAAAACTTGAGGTTCTATGTAGTTTATACGCTCTCTCAAAGCGTTTACTTCTTTGTTAAGAAACTCAGCCCTTAATTCTAATAATTTTATTTGCTCGTCTGCTTTAGCCAGCAGATCAATTAGCATCTGTTCTCTGTTCATATTTTGCCTTTTGTTCTTTAAGCATAATTTTAATGTCTTTAATGTATGTTTTTTCATCCATACCATTGCGGACAGCCAAATCAGTAGAAAAATAAGATAGTGCGTTGATTGCGCCAAATAACGATGCTTTTTTGTTAACAAATATGTTATTTATCTCTATCAATAGTTCGTTAAATTCTTTTTTTTGATCTTCAGTCATTTTGTATTCCAAAAGTGTTGTTTTTTGGCAACAGTTCAGGCCATAGTAACCAAAAGTTGTTAGGAAACAAATCTTGACGGCTTACAAGCCCATGCGATTCTTTTTCTATTCTTGCGCCTAAAAACATAAATTTATCTGCTGGTATCCCTCTTATGCGCCAAGCTGACACTGCTGCTGGATGAACATCGCACATTTTTGCTACTTTTGTAGTACCGCCAAGCAAGTCAATAATGGCTGAATCGGATAGCTTTAATTTCATAGTAAAGTTATCTTAACACGATAAACTGCCTATTTACAACACTCAAAAAAAGATTTGCACTTTAGTTTTAAGTTATGTTAAGATTCTTATATGGCAATTTCGCCATGCAATTTCGGGGGAACGAAATGAGTGATTTACACCAGTTGATGTTAGAGCATGAAGAATACTTAGAAAACGCACTTCAAGATATGGAGTTTGGAGCATTGTTAACTGATGACCAAGTAGCGTGTATTCGTCAAGCCTGCGGCAAACCAAAGCAGCGCAAGAACGAAATGTTAACAAATTTGTTCAATGATTTTGGCACAATTTTTAGGGGGCAAGCATGAATCAAAGTGAATCAATCGCTAAGTTAGCTACTGCGCTATCAATCGTACAGGGAAAATTAAGCCATGCAAAAAAAGACTCAGCAAACCCATTTTTCAAGTCTAAATACGCTGATTTGGAGTCTGTTTGGGATGCTTGTCGTAGTCTTTTGGCTGAAAACGGCCTCGCTGTTATGCAGTTGCCTGGAGAAACTATTGTAAATACAGTAGTTGTAAATGAAAAAGAAATTGTTATTGGTGAAATGTCATTAACAACAATTCTTGCTCATAGCTCTGGTGAATGGATAAGCCAACAAATGTCTGTTCCTATGTCAAAAATAGATGCTCAAGGTGCAGGAAGTTGTTTGACTTATATGCGTAGATACGCATTAGCAGCAGTTGTAGGAGTAGTACAAGCTGATGACGATGCAAACGCAGCAGTACAAAGTAAATCTAGTAGTTCAATGAAGTCAATCGCCAAAGATATTTTATAAAGGAAAGAAAATGGCATATCAACCAAAAGAAGGCTCTGGGAGCTTATTTAAAAATGACCGCAAAACAACAGATAACCATCCTGATTACACAGGCACAATTATGGTTAATGGTAAAGAGCATTGGCTTTCAGGTTGGGTTAAAGAAGGCAAAAAAGGTAAGTTTTTTAGCGTTTCAATCGGCAAAGAAAAATTGCCAGTAGGTTTTAAACCAGCAGGATCGGATGAATTACCACGCAACACAATAGAAGACGATTCAGATTTGCCGTTCTAAAGGAGAACACTATGCAAAACCAAATTAAAGACATTATTGAAACTAAATACACAGAAAAAACTTTTAAAGAAGTTGGCTATGATGAGGAAATCCCTTTGATTAGCTTTGCTCCTGAAGATTTAGCGTCAGTCATTAAAGCGGTTTTGCAAGTTGCTGCCGATATGTGCAGTAGCGAAGTAGACCGCTTGCGTATTCTTAATTATTCAAAAGGCATCTAATGACTTGTCGCACTTGTAAGTTTTTTGTTTTTAATCAAAACGATATGATGGGAGCTTGTAAACTAAATCCTGTCGTTGTAAATAAGTTGCCACAAGATTGGTGCGGTCAAGAAATACCAGGCGAGTTTGAGGCTGAAGTAATACCACCAGCGGATTTACCTGTAAATCAGGAAAATGAAGAAAAAACGGGGAAAAGAAAATATGCAAGAAAACAAAAGTGAATCAGGCCATTGGTATGACAAAGATGGAAACCCATGCTACACAGTTGAGCGAGCAGACGGCAAAGGAATCCGAGGAACAACTCTTAGAGATGCGAAAAAGCTGGGACTTGTACCGAGCGTTACTACCATTATCTCGGTGGCAGCAAAGCCTGGACTCCAAAATTGGCTTCAGCAGCAGGCTATATTGGCAGCCTTAACACTACCACGCAAAGAAAACGAATCAGAAGAAGATTATTTAGCTAGGGTTTTAAACGATTCAAAAGCGCAAGGCAGAGAAGCTGCGGATCGTGGTACATACATTCATGGAGTGCTTGAGTCATTCTTTGATGGAATGTTGCTAGAAGCTGTACCTGAATATTGCCGTAATACCGAAAAGGAACTAAAGGTAGCTTTTGGTAACCGCTTATGGATTCCTGAAAAATCAGGCAGTCACGAGCTTGGATTTGGTGGAAAGGTCGATTTATGTGCTAATGGCGATAAAGTTAAAAGCATACCGCCAGTAGTTGTAGATTTTAAGACTAAAGAAACCACTTTGGAAAAGGTTGTTCCATACGAAGATCATATCATGCAGTTGGCTGCTTATCGTGAATTATTAGGTATGGCAGATGCTAGATGCGCTATTGTGTTTGTAAATGGCCTGACAAATGATGTAAAACTGTGTGAGATTGAAGAACAAGACTTGCAAAAAGGTTTAAAATGTTTCTTCCATCTATTGCGGTATTATCAGATTAAATCTGGTCTATGAATTCAAGGGGCAGGGTTAAGGTTTCCCCCGACCATTTACACTTCCGTGAGTGTCCTGCCCCACCTACTTATTAATAAGTCCTTAAGTAGCTTAAAGCCTTATTAATGAGTCATTTAACATACTTTTTTCTGATTAACATTGTGTGTGTTAATACTTTTTTTTACAAAATTTCCCGTTCGGTAACTTTTTTCTACTTTTGCACATTTTTTCATCAATTCTTCCCGTTCGGGAAACTTTTTCATACTTATAAGTATTAATTTTTTAGTGATATTGCTACCTATAAGCACAAATGTTGTATTTATGCAAAACAACAAAAATAATTTTGATTTTTTGAAAAAACAAGAATAAAGTTATTACATCAACACTTGATCGGGGGATTAAATGAAAAAAGCACCATTTTTAGCACAAATATACCTAGGCGATACGCTTATTGATATACATGGTTATGGTCGTAAGCAAATTGAAGAAATTTACATTGCAGATACTGACATTGAAATTAGCGAGATGATTCATTCATTAAATTGGGATGAATTTGAGAAAAAATCTGACGAAGCAATTTACTACGCATCAATTTAAGGGGGATATATGAAAAAAATAATTGAATGGATTGGCGTAATTATTCTTGGGATCATTCTTGGCCTAATGTTTGGATGGGGGTTTTAATGAACAATGAACCAGTAGCGTGGATGCAAGTTCACCATGAAGATGGCAAACCTACAAAATTTAGTAAAGTACAAACATGGGAAGATGATATTCCACTCTACACCCATCCAGCAAAGACACTAACAGATGAGGAAATAGATTTGATTGCTGGCATGGTTCCAACAATACCGACAGGATGGGATTTGATTGAATTTGCTAGAGCAATACTAAGAAAGGCTAATGAGAAATGAGTGAAAATAAAATGTGGGACAAACTATTTAATCAAAAACTTAAAGAAGTAATGCTCCCATCAAACAAATACCATTTT
>Ga0316230_1001837_pt1 | contig 20240 bp, 19 predicted proteins | sample TBH18025metaG_FD_206004 | JGI IMG/M metagenome (GOLD analysis project Ga0316230, IMG submission 206004) | Freshwater microbial communities from Trout Bog Lake, Wisconsin, USA - TBH18025 | ecosystem: Environmental > Aquatic > Freshwater > Lake > Hypolimnion/Profundal zone | place: USA: Wisconsin...
CCCTCGGAACCTACCATCCTGAATCCGATTCCATCGAGTTCTTCCCTGACTGGCGAGAGCGCTGCGCCCCGCGCCTCGATGTCTACCGTGCTTCCCTTGTCGGGCAAGATCGCGGGCCCGAGCGGTCCGCCCTCCTCCGTCCTCACGTCTCACGTGGATCCGCGCGAGCTTCACGCTCAGGAAACGTTTCCAAGAGTTCTGGACGTAAGTGAGGCGGACATCAAGGCCTTGGCGCAGGTGATCAAGGAGGCGCATGAACAGATGGTATTATAGTGGGGACGCAAGCGTAAAGCGTTCGCACAAAGCAGGCCCGCAGGGGCTGCGAGCCTTGTGGAACGCGAACTCTTTAGAGTCCCCACACCCCAGCGGAGACGCAAGCGTCACTGGTAGAAAATCTTCGATTTTCTTTCACCCCGCACCCCTCTCCATTGGAGTGGGCGAGGGATGACACTATCTTTTATTGGAGTGGGTGAGGGATGACACTGTCTTTTATTAGAGTGGGCGAGGGATTCACATCCCCTTCGATGAAGAGGGGTGTGGGGACGCTTGCGTCTCCACTGGGGGCGAGGGATTCACACTCACCTTCGATGGAGAGGGGTGTGGGGACGCTTGCGTCTCCACTGGGGGCGAGGGATTTACACTCACCTTCGATGGAGAGGGGTGTGGGGTGAAAGAAAATCGAAGATTTTCTACCAGTGACGCTTGCGTCTCCACAGGGGTGTGGGGACAGAATGTCCCCACTGTTTAGTCCAATGAGGTAAGAATCAATTGATTCAGAATCTTGTTCCAATGAAAATCATCGTCGCCAGGAATTCCACAAAAATTCAGTAATACAGTGTGCGGCTGAACCTGCGTGCTAAATAGATTGTGTCCCACACAATGCGGCAATAAGGGCTGAAATCGACACACATTGTTCTTTTTAAATAGATAATGAAACACCGCGGCATTAAAATAAGGCTGATCCACTGTATAATACTCCTGTGTATCTGCCTTCGCCCGTTCCACAACCATATTAAAAAATTCGTGAACATCCTTCGCATTCTTCCACGCAAAAATACCTGATGTAAATCCCGTCATGGTAGGACATGTCGAGGCGATCAGCGTTTTATCCTCTTCGGATGCCAATTCGCCATAATAATTCGTATGAAGAAGTTCTCCCTCTTGTTTCACATAAAACGTAGTGATCTGATCCATGACGGGGTCCACGATCATCTGTCTAATATTTTGGATCACCAACACATCAATGTCCAGATAGATATTCAGAGAATGACTCAGATCCATATAACGATGTAGGTTAAAACGTTCCAGCATTCCTGCTTTGATGTGTGTGGGCTGTGGATAATGTATGATTTTACATTGAGGAATGCGTTGACACAACATGTGTAAAATGGGATTGGTAGAGAGATGGGCGAAGGTGACTTCGTCGATCAGCATGACACATACGTCTCCCGTTTTCAATGCGGCAAACTTGACAACATACATCAGCCAAATGAAAAACATATCAATGTATTTGTTTTTTGTTTTATTGTGATGTCCTAACGTGAACAGATTGGTATACAGCACAATCGGCGTCGTCTCATCCTTTATACTCTGTGCCGGCTCCATATGGTATATCCTATCTTCTCTTTTTTTTGCGCATGTTCCTACATCGCGATGCGATGCGTTACTGATGATTGATGATTCCATAGATGCTGGAGCACGGAACGCCCGCTGGCGCAGACGGATTTTGACCTGTAAAACGATTGCGCGCCGCAGTGGCCGCCTGCCCTTGAACATACTTGAGCCGGTCGGATTCCGAACGAAAGGATGGGTACGGGGATCGTGGCACGTTGGCCGATACCGCCGCCTGCACTTTTTGGTTGAGTGTATTAAAATAACTCACATTCTGAGCCTGGAGCGTCACTTGACGGGCGTCTGATCCTGGAGGGAGCGGATACTGGGGCTGAGTGAAGGCCGAACTAAGTAGCATATTGTATACCCCTGGGCTCGCAGAGGTGAAGTTTTGAGCCGTAAACGGTGGTAATGGGCATCCATGGCGTGTTTCAGGTGTTCCTTGAAGAGGATTCATTCTATCCATGGTTCAGAATCTAAAGTGATGGTCTCCATGTGTCTGTAATGACGGCGGTTGCCCCTCGTGTGTTGAACCTCACGACACCCACGGTCCGCAACCAGCGAACCCTCGTATGGCTCGACCAGCAGGACTCTGCCATTCCTTGGTCTGTATGGGATGGCGTAGTGACGTCTCTGGAGGCCTATCGGAGATGGTCGACGTGTAGTCGGATCGTAGGGATTGTTCTGTTGGAAGAGACCCCAGGATGGATCGAGGAGCTGTATGAGATATCGTCCTCCATCGCCATGATCTTTCTCCCTCAGCGCCTGTTGCGTCTGAAATCAGAGGCGTTCTGGTCCGACAATTTTGACAATCTGTTTGTGCTCGAGGCAATCTACGACTCGTATCCGTTTGTATTGTCGCCTTGGGAAAGCGGAGCGGAAAGCGGAGTGAAAAGCGGAGTGGAAAGCGCAGAAAGTCTCACCCGCGCCGTGAGCACCGTCGAAACGGTGGAGGAAGCGACACATATCATGAAGCGCATGGAGTGTCAGGCCAAAGAGCGTGCGGCGGATGCCGTCGCCATCATGGCCCTTCTCGGACGCTACCATCGCCTTGTTGGTGTGGAAACGCTCTCCTCTGCGCGTCAGAAGGCCCTTGCCGCTGTCTCGATCGAGCCCACTGCGATCCCTGAACAAGTCTGGATGGTGACACAGTATTATCGCCCTGCGCACAAGAAGCGCGCCAAAGAGATTCGTGAGTGCCTCCGTCAAAATTGCGCAAATCCATTGATTTCTCGCATTGTGCTGTTGAATGAACACGACGAATCAAATGATGCGAACAAATGGTACGACGTTCCTGGCCATGAAAAGATTCACCAGGTGGTCATTGGGACGCGTTTGACGTATGCGGATTTCATTCAGTATGTCTATGATAAGGTCCCTCCTCGGGTCGTTGTGATCTTGTGTAATAGCGATATCTATTGGAACGAAACCCTTCAGGAGCTCTGGCGCATCCAGTTGGCCGATCGCATGCTCGGTCTGCTTCGATGGGACATCGGAGACGCCGAACCGACCCTCTTTGGCCCCCGTGCGGACTCCCAAGACAGCTGGATCTTTCTGTCCGATTCCATCAAAGACCGCGAATGGGATCTGACGCCCCTCGCGTTCTGTCTCGGCCACCCTGGATGCGACAATGCCTTTGCGGGACACATGCTTCGCAATCGATTTGCGCTGTCGAACCCTGCGTATTCGATTCAGTCGCTCCACCTTCACCGCACGGAGTATCGCACCTATGACAAACGCGATACGGTTCCTGCGACGGTCTATATCAACCTTGCCCCTGGCTATCTCATTGATATGAAACAGGAACGCGTTCCCGCATTGGCCCCACCCTATCTATGTCATGAACTCGTGCCCTTTGAGGTCCGAAGCTCTTCGTTATCCAATGAAATTACGTATTGTACCATGTTGGAAAAAGAGGGTCGATACAAGTGGGAGCCGACCGTAGAAAATAACTATTTTGAGCCCGCCATCCCCTATTATGTGTGGAAGAATGCGGCGGTCACCCCCAATGGCCTGGTCTACCATCAGCACGCGATCTATGTAGGAAAACACGCGGACGATCCGCGCTTTCAATACTGGAAGGGGGCGTCGGTGGATCTCTTTACGCCCCTTTTGCGCTGCGAGACGATGTTGGCCCTTCCCTTTGCCGACACCGCCGTCTTTCGGCATCCGAACGTCTATGTCCTCCAGTATCTGTCTCGCGCCCTTCGTCTCTGGGCCGAACACCCCTATGCCAAAGATGCCTCCTTCTGGCTGCCACGAGAGTGTGGCGTTTCGTTGTCCCTTCTTCTAGGTGATCGGGCGCGCCGTGGCATTCCATGGAACGACGAGAATGCGTGTTGGGCCGAGACGGTGGTAGGAGGACTTCCTGGTCCCTTGGCACTAGAGCTTGGAAAAGAGGAGATCACTGCGCTTCGCACCTGGCTGCCTACGTGGGAGCCTCAGGTTCGTGGAATGGTCTGTACGGTGCTCTTGAACGAAGCAGCAGGTGTGACCCGCTCGTTTGTTCAGCAACGAATTGCGCCCTGGCTTCAACGCCATGATCGTGCGTGGAAAGTGCGCTCCGTCAATGGCACCGATTCCATCACCCACGGCTCGTATTCGGCGATGCAGGGAACCGCGTTGTGTCTCTTTCTCGGTGGGGTGGACGTATGGGCACCGATCTGGGCGCTTCCGAAAGAGGCGTGTGTCGTGGAATTTCAACAAGAACTGAAACTACAGGGCGAGTCTCAACATGTGGCTCATATGGCGGAACTGCTTTCCTGGGTGCTTCTCTTGGCCAAAGGGGATGTAGAGGATGTTCAGGATCAGATCATGGAGCAACTGGAGAAATGGTATCGTCGGAGTGCGCATCATATTACGACGATTATTTCGTAGGCGTTGCGGAAAGCGTCACAGATCAGTCTTCTTTGTCTGAGAGTCCTAGCAGCCCACGACCCCACTCATACGTGTCCTTGATTTTCTGAGGAGTCATGACGGTCCGATAGCCGCGTAGATCAAACATCCGCCCCTTAAACAGTTCGTCCGCATTCGCATACGGACTCGTCGCATTCGCCCAGTTCGATCGTCCAATGTAGTTGTTGCTCGTCGTATCCGTCTGCGGCAAAAAGGCGGATTCTTCACGGTGGACCTCCTTGCCATTTCGATAGATCGCCAGACCTGGTTTGGTCGGATCCATATCGGTCGTCGTGATCACGATGTGAACCCATTGGCGAAGCGGGATCGCCTGCTTAACTTGAATGTGAACCTTTCGCTGTCGGGGATCCCAGATTTCATAGAGAAGATCCGCATTCGTAATGTCCCCTTGTGGAGGAGCCTTTTTGGAGTGAAGGGGCTCCATGATGCGTCCGAAGAGTTCGGGCTTCGGGCAGTCCCAACGGTTCACATCGCCACGGGAGGTCGCCATGGCCACCTGAGGAGAGACCTCTTCGGTACAGGTAGGTCCCGAGGGCGCCATGGGGATCGTGTCTTGAGAACCGTCGCGACAAGAGACGGTGGGCGCGGTTTGTGCCCCTGGGTTTCCCCGTCCCACAATTTTTACAAGCACATTGTCCCGTCCTGCGCCGTTTCCAAAATCGTAGATCGTGGCATTATTCGTAAACTCATCAAAATAGACCCAACACGCGGTCGCTCGCAGATATCGTAGACCCACTTTCTTTCCAAAGGCAAGGTCACTATTTTCACCAAGACGGAGATATTGATCGATTCCATTAAAGGTAAGACCCTCCGTGAGGGGCTGCGGGAGTTCATTGATTTCCATCGAGCCTACATTGGCGATGAGGAGGTTCTGGGCATAATCCAGAAGGTCATCTTTCATCCGAAGCCAAAAGACAATTCCGTCGTAAAACGTGAGAAGGGTTTGAATGGCGGGAGGGGGGTTGGTATCGACGACCAACGACGTAGAGAAGGACGTGTCTCCTGCGGGGTTTCCTTTGGCCTCAAAGTGGTCTCCGATCTTCAGAATGCGACAATACGCGGCGCGTCCTTCATGGAGCACATCATTCATATAGTCATCACGTGACACTTGGAATCCATTTTTGGTAGAGGGGGTACGATATTTGACCGTGGAGAGACCTTCGGTGCCTCCTAGCGCACAGGCAAAAAACATGTCTTTCGGATCCGTTTCGGATACGACCATTCGACAAAAATCATGATCAACGCCGAGCCGCTGGATGTCCGTATAGGTTGCCAGATACCGAAGATCGCGAATGTATCCGTCTTGTTCTTTCTGGAGACTCACATCTCCTCGTCGTGGAACCCATGTGGCCCAACGGGCGGACTCTCCGACGGGAACAAGAAACCCTTCTAAGAGGGGACGGGTCACCCATGTTTCTAGGATGACAATCAATAGCAATAGAATGACTCCGTACCACAGTGCGGATTCATACATACTATTGTAGGATTCGGAAATGATCATTGGGCTTCTTTCACAGCAGGCGCGTAGCGACCACCAGCAGGCGCGTAGCGACCACCAGCAGGCGCGTAGCGACCACTATCCACCACCAGAGGATGAGAAGCATCTATTTCGTTTCTTTCCTTCTGCTAGAAGCCATGCTAGGTGGAAGGCTAGTAGGACAAGGATTATACGGATGTGTCTTTAGCACTCCTTTGTCTTGCAAAAAGGGCACAGAACAGGAAACGAAAAGGCCAAAAGGGTCAAAAGAGTCAAAGGGACCAAAGGGACCAAAGGGACCAAAGACACTGAAAGAGCCAAAGGGACCAAAGGCACCCACCGTCGAACTCACCAAACTCACTACGCCCATTGACGCCGACATTGAACTCTCGATGGGAGACACGATTCGACGAATTCCGTTGTGGAGAAATTACTTTGCCGTAGCGGAATCCATGTGTGTGCCCTCGCAAAAACAGAAAGAGAAAGAACTGAACGCCTGTGAGATTCTTCACGATCGCCCTCTTTCTGATTTTCGTGCGCTACGTATGGCCGATGCGGGAACACCCCTCGACCACTATGCGATGAATATGAAGACCTTTCACGTCATGCGATTTGCGACCCATCTCTTGGAGGCAGGAGCGCTTCTGACGCTGTTTGGTGTCGTTCATCGTGATCTTCATCAAGGAAACGTGGTGGTCGATCCCCATCAGGTCCCGCGCATCATTGATTTTAATTTGGCCATTCCCATCGCGACCAAAGGAGATCTAGAAGCGCTCGTATCCCATCAATACGATTATCGAATCTCTCATGAGCCGCCCGATTCCACTCTTCTGATGGCGGTGGCCCAGGGAAAACGAGTGAGTAGCGCGATTCATATGATGGTCACAAAAAAGAGAATCCTTGTCATGCTACGAAGCCTCTTAGGAATGTCGGAAGCAGAACTGGAACGGCAGTTGGAAGATGTGGCACAGGAGCCCACGGTTCGTGCGGGGGATAGCGCGGCATGGTTTCGGGCTCACTGGAGAACCATTGACAGCTGGGGGATCGGTGTGATGCTTCTGGATCTTCTTTCGAAGTGGTCGATGTGGCCCGCCTTTAACGCACAGTTCGCCCCGTATCGTGAGAAGATGTATCATGTGATCCGACAGATGTGTGTCATTCATCCTGCGAAACGAATGGATTGTGTGGAGGCCCTTCAGTTTCTTCATCCTACGAGTGGAATTCTTCGCGCGTATGGGTCCAAATGGCTTCAGGCGTTGCGACGGGTGGAGTGAACACGGCGAGAGGATCGCCGCGCAGACAAGTGAACACGGCGAGAGGATCGCCGCGCAGACAAGTGAACACGACGACCAGACAAGTGAACACGGCGAGAGGATCGCCGCCCCCCTCGTCCCAATCGGAACGTTGTCTTTTTTCCATGACGCACCACAGGTACACATTGATATCCACAAAATTGCTTATAATTTAAGTTAGCCTCTTCTGTCACACGATGAGCAAGCGCAGGATCATAAATCGGACGCCCTGATCCATCTTTGTTTGTCACGGGTCTCCCTCCTGGTTTATGGGACCACATGCCTGATCGGTCTTGCCGATAAAAATGGTAGTCCTCTTTGGGATCCACTACCGTCGCAATCTTACGCATTCCTTTCGGACACGGTGCCTCAAACGTCGCGCCGATCTGAATGCCTGGGATGTCTCCCATCAGGCGGGCCATCAAATCGGGACAGCGTTTTCCATCCATCTTCGACCATGTTTTGTATCCACTCACTCGACCAGGTTGCGGATAGGGAATCGGGCAAGAACTGTCGGTACATCCCTTGGGCCTCTGTAAGTAATCAAACGCATACGCAAAACAGTTATGCGATTCACGATCCCCTTTGAGACGATTGTATCGCTCGGGGTGATAATCGGGCTCCCATCCTGTAGTAGGGGAACGGCGAGAACACGTCTGGTGACTCGCACAAAACGGGGATCCTTTCATGGGGGGTTGACGACACCCTGGAAGGCACTGACATCGTGATACGGGGCGCCCCATCTAGTGAGACGTGTTCTTTCTTACACTTCGTCGTCCTCTTTTGCGTTTCCGATGGGGGTGGAAGACGCAGCAGAACCAATCGAAGCAGCAGTTCCTGCCGATTCTTGATCCAGAACAAAGGACACGGAGGATGCATAGGGAGACGCCGCGGAGGGCGCGGAGGCTGCGGAGGCCGCAGAGAAGACAGCGGCGGAGACAGACGGTCCAGGAGACGACGGAGTTGCATCCAATAGCAGCCGTGCCTGAGTATTGGCGCGAGAGAGGCCGCGAAGATCCACCTCTTGTGCCTGGAGAAGAGACTGAACCGTATCTTGAACGGGGCCTGGCACGGCCTGCTTCATCATACTCAGCGGCTTATCGGGCGACAATGGATAGAGATCAATGGCGGTTGACGCAGGGGCGCCTGGTTGCGCCTTTTCCGATTTCTCTTCCATCTTGTAATACTCCTCTTCCACTTGCTTCATTTTGATTTTTTCAATATAATGAGTAAACGTGAGGAATTGATTCTGGTGGGTGGGGACGATTCCATGACCCGAATAGCGACCCGTGAGTCCCACATATTGCCACCCCTCACTTCGTAGACGCTCCATGGTCGTATTCAAAAAATAGTATTTCTTGTCCACTTTAAAGAGCGTGAGCATGCCGTTACACATGGTCACAAGAAGGGACAGCGCAAACGTAATCCAATAGACCTGTCCACCGAAGTCGCTATGATTCGTCGCATACGTGGAATTCTGAATCGACAAGAGAGCGGGAACGAACAGTGATCCCACCGTAATGATGAAATGTCCTACGAAAAACAGGGCCGCATATTGACGCGCCCGTTTTTGGAAATTCTCGAGCATCGACAAGAATCGAGTTTGAATGATCTCTTTTTCCACGTCAGTGAGGTCCAGTGACTGAAGCACAAGGGTAAATCCCTGACGGTCTTTGCTCTCTCGACAGCACGGCCATCCTCTACTCGTCCTTGACAACGCCATGGGTTTCTTTTCTTCACTCCGATTTTTGATGAATGGACCGCATCGCAGGAACAATCTCCCCATGAAATCGATGATCAAAGGCTTCAATGGATCGTCCAAAATTGGCTCGTGGATGAAAGGCAATCGAACGAATCCCTTTGATGCGCGACATGGCCTCTGCCGCATGAATACGAAAATGCGCAATCATCATGATCGCCAATGCGGCGGCGGATCGCTGCATCCCTGCCATACAGTGAACCAGAATGGTATGATTCGCGCGATAGTGTCCGACCATCTTAAAGGCGATTTCCGACGACCATAGTTCCATGTTTCGGATCTCTTGCTCTTCCAAATTGTCGTCCACGGGCACACGGTATTGAATCGGAACCACCGGACAAAAGGGGAGATTCTTGGTGCAGTTGAAGACGACATGAATCTGTTTCGCTTTCAAAAAGACCTCGTCCATCGAGGCACGGGCATTCCCCAGCCACAGTCCTGGAATGATCTCATGCGCATCGGCGGATTCCATTCTTGGTAGGAGGCTCGACTCTTTTCAGGCCGTGCGCGACGCGTCGTATAAAATTGAGAGATCCCATGTCTCTGTGGTAGAGTGCCCCTCATGACGCTCACACGCCATTTGTATGCGGTGGACGAGGTCCATGCTGCTCTTACGTATTGCAGTCAACGAAGTGATTGTTCCGAAACGGTCTTCTGGTGTCGTGAATTGATCGATAGCGGATACGGAGCCGAAGCCATTTCCACGCTCTTCTCCGCATGGATGTGGCACAGAGGGCCGTTTGATCTCCAATGGCTCGTTCGCGCGGCCTCCACTCTTGCGTCGGATGCGGTGACCGAAGAGGACATTCTTGTCTCGGCCCACCACTTGAGTCAACGATGCATGCGCGATCACTCCTTGTGGACCGTGTTGACCTCCTCTGCGCCCGATCGTGTGACCCCTCGCACTCCTCCTTTCTGCGTCGGTTACACAGGAATATCAGACGAGGAGCTCTTCTTCTTTCGCGCACTGTATCAAGGGCGGGCACATAGCGCCTGGTGGATGGCTCGTCACTGGGAGCCGTCGCATGTCTGGGCGTGTTTGGATCAGTATGTGGAGTCATCGACCTATGCGGCCGACTATCGAGTGTGTTTTCATGTGCTACAACACTATGAAAGCCTCCTCGGGTATCGTGTAGAAGATTCCGTCATTCTCTGTCTGGCCGTCTTGTCGGCGTGTTTGTCTCCTGCCCAACAAGAGAAGAGCTTTTGTGTTCTTTCGGATCACATGGTGGCCGCGGCGCCTGCTCAAGAGCAGTCCATTCGCACCGCGCGTCGATATACCATCCCATCTGCCTGTCTGTATGGAGACACGGCACGGGGCCGCATGACATGGTCGCAGTCGACCGTATCCTCTCTACGAGACATGGATCTCCGTGGCTGTCCTTTTTGGGAAGAACATCGATGGACGACCGAGGACGAGCGAGAGGCCTTTTATGATCGCTTCTTTCCTGATGATCCTCCTGATGAATGGACGCTCGCCGAACAACAGCGATCCCACGGGGATGGAATCTTGGCTCCTGGTGATGTCACACGTTGTACCATGGAAAAATATGCGCGCCTGTTTCTGTCCCAACCGTCGCGGCTGGCATGGAGTCAGGATGGAAAGGAACACATGACAGGCCCTTATCCTGGAACACTGTGGGTCTCTGTGCCTCGTCTTCACGAGCCCGTGGATCCTGCCTTTCTTGTCCCTGTTGTGCGACGTCTTCGCGTGCCTCCATGAGGGGCGGCGCACGACATGCGACCAAACAGGGCGCATCCGATACGCTTTCCACTGTGTCCCGTGATCAGACTATCGTCTTTCCCTCCTTTTCCCAGATCATCCCTGTCCGCATGAACAATGATGGATCGCCCCCACAGATCCGACACGCGAACGCCTTTCAGATCATAGTGGCGAGTGATCTTTTTGGTACCTTTGCGCATCGCAATGTTTCCCAGGTCACCCGTATGGCGTTCCTGTTTGGAATGGGGGCCATCTCCATGATGGTGGTGTCCCTTATCATAATGCGCGCACAGACCCTGACATCCTTCTCCTCGCAGGTCGCCTGCCATATGAAGATGAAATCCATGAGGGCCTGGAGGGAGCTTCGTAAACGTGGCACAGAGATGCGTATGGGTTCCATGATCGGTGGCCTCCACCTCTCCTACGATCGCATCGGTGCGAAAGACCGCAATGGCTCCTTTTTTCGACGCCATTCTACTTATCCTATTAAAAATAAGCGTACACATGAGGCGAAGCACATGCGAGATTAGGCATACGTAAGGCTAAGCATGCCCTAGATCCTCAAACTCCTCGTCACTCGAAGGGGGTTCCTCTGCGGTCATGATCGGAGCGGGGTGAAACTTCTTCTTGGTCTTTCCGAAATACGGGACGGCATGCCCCATACGAATCATCCATTCATTCAGATTCTCTCCATTCTTGTCAAACAAGGTACAGAGAAGACGACCGTATTTGTCGGGCTTGTCAAAATGCGCAACGACGATCCAATCATTCTCCCTCAGACGATCGGTCAGTGCCTGGGTGGCGCGATGAGACGCTTCGATCTCGAGATGACGCAGGGGATCCGACCGCAAGGGGCGCTTTTCAGGGGTGTCGATTCCATAGAGCCGCACACGATATTTCCAGACCGTGCGGCCATTGTGCTCGCGGCACATCCCCACATCCAACGTATCACCGTCAATGACACGAAGGACTTTAATGCGCGTCTGGAGGCCCTCCACGGTATCGTATGGTGTGTTCTCATCGGTTGCCCCCTGATAGGGATCTACGATGGGGGCGGGAGGCGTAGCAGAAGGCGCAGCAGAAGGCGCAGCAGAAGGCGCAGGTTCCTGATGTTCCTGTAGTTCGGGATAAGGGAAGAGTGCGGACAATGCGCCACAGCATGCGCTTTTTTCTACCGAGAAGTGATGTCCCATGCCGTCTTTCTTCTCTCTCTGCCGAGTTTTCCTCTTTCAATTTTATGGGAGTGCTTGGTGCTGCGCTTGGTGCTGCGCTTGGTGCTGCGCTTGGTGCTGCGCTTGGTGCTGCGCTGGAACTCGATACACAGGAAGAGTCATCGGTGAAACAAGAATCCCCATATCACGAAGTTCTCGCACAAACTGCGGCTGTTTTTTGAAGAGGGCTCGGCACGCCGAAAGGATCGATGGAGAACGGACCCCAAACTGCTCCGCCTCCCAAAACTGGCAGGCGAGGGATTTAAAGGATTCTAGAAACCAGTGATTCGGCACGCGCTGGATCGCCACCGAATAGATATGAAGAATATTGTCCGTGATCGAGAGCTGACACTCTTCCATTTGTCCCAAAATAAAATCCTCTAACATCTCTCGGGAGGCGCGGGAATCCAGTCGCGAGATCGAGCCACGGATGGCTTTCATCGTGAGCGCGGGGCGGTGATAGAGCTCCCATGATTCACGATGAAACCGATGACTCCGAAGGGTGGTGAATGCCCATCGGAGTTCGCCATGGTGTCGAAGTTGTTCATACATGGACACGAGTTGAGGGTAGGTGAACTCCATGTTGGTCCATGGGTTACGGGGCATCTGTGGAATCGAGAATCCAAATTCGCTGTAGAGTAACTGGGATTCAATCAGAATGGCCAGGCTCTTTGCGTCAAACACATATCGTTTTCGTGTGGCCCAATCATATACCGTGACGGCCTTTTCAGGCGGGGATAACGTAATGGGATCAATCATGGCGGTTGAGGCACGGTTCATTTTATAAATCCTCCAGCGTTGAAGGACACCACGAAAGATTCGACGGAGACGGCATTCGCGTATGTATCCTGCGATCACGGCCTCATAGACATTCTCGAAATGAAGAGGCCCCTCTGTGATATCGGTATGATTGAACTTGGAGAGATAGCGAATGCGGTGACCGATCTTTCGCGGCATGTCCGCCAAAATGTTACGAAGCATCACATTGGGTTCATGGAGATGTAAGAGGGTCTTTCCATCGTCCTCTGTAAAATAAAACTCTTCCCCTGAGGACAGTTTCATATAAAAAGGGTCAGGCTCATAGTCCGATTCTTCATAACGGCGCCGTTTGGTGACGGGATCCTCGTCATCAGAATCCGAGTCTGAATCTTCTCGTTTTCGTGGACCCAACACGGACTCTTGTGAGGGATCTTGCGAAGGCTCTTGTGCGGATTCTCGCCAGGATACACTCAACAGCGCCCGAAAGACAGGGGGGATCGAATCAGAATCAGAGTCCCATAATGAATCGGGATGAATGATAAAAAGAGGGGCCTCTGGCTCTTCTTGGTCTTGGCTGTTTTGTTGTGAGTCCATGTTGACCGCCTTCCTTCTATTTCGCATCCATTTGTTTAGGCACGGAGGCAAGGGGAGATGATGATGCGGAAGAGGGGATGGAGGAAGCCACAGAAGAGGCCACAGAGGAGTCTTCAAAGATCCACCGTGTGATGACTTGTTTTTCTTTATGAATTCTTCCTACGTGTTCTCCTTTCGCATTGATAAGATCCGTCTCTGTGATCCATAACGGCTCCATGGTATGGTGATCTTTGAGGCGCTCTACCATGATTGGATTGCATCCATCCACAACGAGCATTCGTTCGGTTCGGTGAAAGGCGCAATAATTACTATGATACACGACTGGCTTTTTACAAAAGACAGTGATAGCATGATGTTGTTCATAGGCTTTACATTGATGAGTGGTGGATTGCGACTCATACATATGAAGTTTCACAGAATCGGAGGGAAGGACCTTTTGTAGCAATTCTTTCTCGGGAACGCGGAGACGTTTTGCTAATTCACAGACATATCGGCGGGAATGGGCCACTAGGACGGCCTCTATGTTTTCCCATAGAAGACGGGGGACGTGATATTCCATGGGGTTGCGTGAGAAGGGTGGCATGTTTTATGTCGGATGGGGATCATCAATTTTATGAACGCGGGGGCTTGATGCTACGCTTGAGGCTGCTATGCGTAGTGCTGCTACGCTTGAGGCTGGCACGTTTGAGGCTGGCACGTTTGAGGCTGGCACGTTTGAGGCTGGCACGTTTGAGGCTGCTTCGCTTGAGGCTGCTTCGCTTGAGGCTGCTTCGCTTGAGGCTGCTTCGCTTGAGGCTGCTACGCGTGAGGCTGACTCGTGATGCGCGAGGACGTTGCTTGCGTGTCAAAGAAGGTGCCCTTTTGATGGGAACTCGTTTCTGTTGCGATCCCATGGGCGCAGATTGTCCCATGGCCTCAAAGAATTCCATGATGCGTCGTCGGACAAGCTCAAATTGTTGTGGGTCTTTCATATGAAACAAATGAATTTTCACATATCGTTTCGAAGGATCTCCACGATCACGTCGGTCCACCAGAAGCAAATGGAGTTTCCCCATGATCTGCGTGGGATCCGAAGAGGACACCAAGAGAATATCGGACTTATCGTCTCTTCCATAATCGAATCGAACCGTAAGATTTGGAATCTGTTCGATCATCTGTTGAAATCGTCGCTCGATCTCTTTCGTTTTGAACTGAAAGTGGGTGGACTCTTGTGGCATGATATAGGGAAAGATGCGAGTGGGGTGGGGGAGAGTGAGTGTTTCCCCTTTCATATGGTCGATACGCTCTTGTGGAGCGACTCGTTCAGGCGCTGCTACTCGTTCAGGCGCCGCGACTCGTTCAAGCCCCGCGACTCGTTCAAGCCCCGCTACTCGTTCAAGCGGTGCTACTCGTTCGAATGGGGCCATTCGTTCCAGTGGCGCGACTCGTTCATATACAGCAGACTCCCGAGCAGGAAAAACAGGAACGGCGGCGGGGGCGGAGGGGGGGAGCGGTACACGCGAAGGAAGCGCAGGGGGCGCGGGAAGCGCAAGGGGGGCAGGGGGCGCCATCGGATCATCAAGTTCATCGAGCCGATCCCGTTGAGCCGTCTCCTCCTCCATTCTATCTTATCCCTTGAAAATGCGCGCGACATGATCACCATGAAAAAAAAGAAGTTCCCTGTAACGGATGGAGGCTCCACAGAATTCAGTATGGGGGCCTGCCCTATGGAAGCTTCTTCATTTTTCTGCGGAGCGAATTGGATTGCCTGTGATTCGGTTGCCCCATGAAGAAGAGCGATTATGGCGTGCCCTTCTTCGCAGCCTCTCCTTCTCTCTCCCCTGCCCGCTCTGTAAAAAACACTACGCTCTCTATGACCGATCCCACCCCCTTGTGTTCTCCAAAGAAAACATGCGATCCTGGTTGTATGCTCTCCATGAACAAGTGAATCTGCGCCTTGGACTGCCGTCGTTTGTAGAGGATGTGGGGACGGTCTATGGCGTGCCCTTTTCCTTTCGCACCTACTCGGCAGTCTTCGTGGAGCACATGCGACGGGGTGTACGGCATGGCACAGTGAAACAGGAGGACATGGTTCGCACCATCCGATGTCTAGAGGAATTGATCAGGTATTACGACTTTTTTTAGGAGCAACTCTCTGGCAGGCACGCAATGGGCTTGTTGGCCAATGCGCTTGGTGGGAGAAGACGATTGGCGATTCCAAAGAGATCCGAGAGCCGATCCTGACCCACTTCGCGCAAGAGAGAATACCATCCGACGCCAAGAAGACCTCCCACCATCGAGGCGCCCAGCATGCGCAGCACTCCCTCGCATTCTCCTTCATAACGCATCTTCAGAACGATCAGAATGAATACCACAATGGTCACCAGGGAGATCACCGCCTGTGTTTTGCGTGTCACCGTCTTTCCTTGAAGATCCTCCTCTGTCTTGATGGCGGCTTCATCGATCGGAACATCAGGTGATTCTCGGGTATAGAGAACGGCAGCGTTTTGAAGGATGTATCCCAAAAAGAACGCCACCATCGTCATCCATGGCGTGATCACGATGTATTCTTCTTGTGCTTCTTTTGCCTCCTGTACCTGAAAGGGGATGACAAGGTGACATACATCGCGAAGGGTTGTCTTACAAGAGTCCCACATCATATACGAGGCGAGCCCATTGATCCCTCCTACAAGAAGGGGAATCAGCATCAGATACCCCACCAAGAAAAACAGGATCGCATAATTGGCGGTACATAGACCGAGAAGGAGCATGGTCCCTCCGATCGTAAGGGGTAGTGAGGCCATGCCACTCCGTAATAAAACATGAACATCGGTAAAGAGATCCTTTAGCGATTCCATTCTGATTAGGAAGAGAGATTGTTTAAGGGGCCGTTGGAGATGTGGAGCAGACATAAATGGGTGCGCCCTGTGATTCCTTCGTAACCAAATAGGGCAGACCGAGAAAGTTTACACCCTGTTCTCCAAAGAGGGCCAGATGAAGCGAATACAGGAGAAGTCCTGCGCCTGCGCCAAGTGCCCCTCCCAGAACGATCTCTCCCGCGGGCTCACATCCTGACAGGATGCGCCCTCCTGTCACGGCGAGCACCAAGCAGATCACAAAGATCAGTGCGACCGTTTTGCGGGAGGCCCACACGGGCCCCATTGCATCAAGGGTTTCCGAAAAAGTAAGCATGGAGCGACCCAGATAGGCAATCACGCCCATGATCGAAAACATGCCAAAGGACGGATACGAGGCGTGCGAAAAGAGTCGTCGGAAGTCCGTGCGACCGATCTTATATCCCATACGACAGGCGGCAGACGGCTCTTGGACCGGGGATGCGCCAACAGATTGTGCCATGACCCAGCCCACAAGCTTGTGGGAAAGGATCAATTCTACTACAAACAGGGCGAAGACGCCAAAGGGGGCATGTTGGGTGAGGACATAGAGTAAAAAGGATCCGAACAGGAGTGAATCGGGCATCATACGATGGAGTTCTGCGGTGGCGTGTACGACAGATCCGCCGAGTGCGGACAGGGCTGATGTCTCCGCGGCCATCTCTAGTATAGACCTGCCATTTCAAATCTAAAGCCATGTGATGATGTCTTGATAGACTGCGCGTGAGATGGGGATTCCATCGTATTACCGACAATTGCTACAAGATGTTCCTGAATTAGTCATCAAACAGCATCCGACAGATGCTCTTTCATGGCTCTTTATGGATTATAATGGGTTGATCTATCACTGTCTTCAACGCACGGATGTTCCACTGTATGAAGAGGCTCATCACGACGAATGGGAGGCGGCCTTTCTCGAGATCGTCGTATCCTCTACCCTCGCGATGATTCGTCACGTCGCACCGACCGTGGGGGTCTTTCTCGCGATCGATGGAGTGGTGCCGATGGCCAAAATGCGCCAACAGCGCCTTCGGCGCTTTACCTCGGTCTGGCTTCGGAAACAAGAGCCCTCACAGGCGACTCGTTGGGATACCAATGCGATTACCCCTGGAACCGTCTTTATGACACGGCTTCGTCTACGTTTGGAGCGCATGATTCAAGAACACGGAACGGCCACGTGGCATCTCTCCTCCAGCGATGAGCCAGGAGAGGGGGAACATAAAATCCTCTCTGCCTGGCGAACGGGAGCCTATCAGGGTTCGGTGGCCATCTATGGCTTGGATGCGGATCTCATTGTGTTGTCTCTCCTTGGTATGGAGACGGCGGGGCGCTCCCAGGTTTGGCTTTTTCGGGAAGGGGCTGCGAGCCCCGCGGAGCACACGCAAGCATCCCCACAAGAGAGAGACGGGGGACACTTCGTTTCCCCTCACAGAAGTGTCTCCACGGGAGCAACATATGGTGATAGAAGTGTCTCCACGGGAGAGGGGTGTGGGTTGTCCCCACAGGAATGGTTCTCCGTTCACGCCCTTCGTCATTGGCTGATTCGTGAGGTGAACCCCGCGCTCCATCGCACCTTCCTTCTCAGCTACACGATGGCCATGTCCTTTCTGGGAAATGATTTTCTTCCTCGCTCCATCGGTCTCACCCTACGCCAAGAGGGTCACCGTGTCTTGATGGAGGCGCTTCATCTTCTCTTGTCCCAAGGGGCATTCCTTGTGTGTCCTTCGACACTCGAGCTCCAAGAAGAGGGTCTCTTGCGCCTGCTTCGCATCTTTTCTTCCCAAGAGGAAACTCATATTGCGCACGCCCTCTTTCAAAAGCAGCGACAGGCGCGATATGTGGATCGTGTTCCACTAGGAGACAAAGACTGGCCCCTCACACAGAACGAGGAGGCCGTTCTTCTTCGCGGGAAAAACGCCCTTGTTCCAGGGTGGCACACCCTGTATCAGACGACCTTCTTTCCTGGTCAAGAACGGGCCCACATCTGTTCGGAATATTTGTATGGTATTCAATGGAATTGGGCATATTATACGGGGCACTACGCAGACGTGTGCTTTAACTGGTATTATCCCTTTTCTCTCCCGCCTCTGTGGTCGTGGTTGTGTGAGGAGAGATGCCCTGTGTTTCCTGGAACCGTCTACGTGCGTGGAACCGACATCCGACCCGTGGAGCAACTGGCCGTGGTCCTCCCTCTGGAAAGTTGGGGGCTTCTTCCACCCTGTGCGGAACGATCTGTGCCTCTTCTTGCGCCCTATTGGTTTCCTTCCTCGTTTTCTTTTCACTCGGTGGGGAAACGATTCTTTTGGGAATGTGAGGCGATGATTCCCATTCCGAGTATTCTTGAGGTGAAGCGGGTGCTTTCTTATGTGGCGCGAGAGAGAGCAGGAAACGTCGAGAGAACCGATGGAAAGGAGGTGGCATCCTCCTGAAGAATGATCATGTCCATTCGCGGCGCGTGAAGAGGATACTCCTTCATAAACGCGCGAATCAGCGGATTCTCTTGGTCGACCAGCGCAATGAAATGGCACGAATGAGTCTGAACAAGGTCCATCAGATGTTTGGTCTGTGTGACGGCCGCCATCTGCTCCGTGTAGGTCGTGGGACGGCCCTGGCGAAGCGCACTGAGATCCCAGATTTCGTCGAGCTTCGGAAAAAACTGCTTTTGCTGAAAAGAGCAGCGCTTGGTCAGAAAGGTTTTGACCTCGGACAGCGAATCATCTAGGCGAGTCACAGGGGTATCCGATACATAAATGACAATATGATCTTGTGCCAACAATCGTGTACACAGATCGTGATTCAATCCCTCATGAAGCGAAGGGAGCACCAGTGAAATCTTCTTGTCCGTGGGAATCGTCGTCCGCCAATAGTCGGTCGCCCATTCTTTCTCTTTTCGATCGACCTCGTCATTTCGAATCAGACTCGTCTGGAAATAATACGAGGGAACGCCTGCCGTCTGGAACTGACTATAGAGACTGTGAGAGTCCTTGGGAAAACACGTGCCTCCATATCCGAATCGCCCCTGTGCGCCTGGAACATCAAGATGCGTCGTTCCGATACGCGGGTCGAGACGGATCACCTCCTTGACACGATCGTAGTTCACTCCTTTGGCCTGTGCGAAGGCGTAGAGTTCATTGAAGAGGCCCACTTTGGCGGCGAGAAAACAGTTCTTCGCCAGTTTCAAGAATTCTGCTTCCGACGTAGTCATCCATGCGATCTCGGAGCTGACAATGACGCCGTCTTTCCAACAGGTCTGGATCAGTGTCGTCACGCGCTTGATGAACTCCTCGTTTTGTTCCGCGCGACCGTCTCCCTCCAGTGTGCCAAAGACCCACTGTTTCGTATGAATGAAATCATTTTTCCAATTGGCTTCCGTCAAGAACTCGGGCATAAAATAGGCACCCACTGATTGCGAAAACCCCACAGGGACCGTGGAACGAACAATCTTATAGGGGTTCTGTAGCGTCTGAAGCGCATCCAGAAGGAGTCCTGTATGACAGGAGGCGTGGTGATCCATGGGAGTCGGAAGGCAAAAGAAGACCAGATCGCAGTGCTCGAGATCGGCCATGGTCGTTCCGAGAGGATGACAGAGCTCAGGACGGATGTCATAGACGGTGATGTCAATCGATACGCACTCCAGCAGACGTGTGGCGCGACCGATATATCCGTTTCCTACAATACCGATACGCAGCATACAGTCTCCGCGATTTCTCATCATTCTGGGATGTCTCCTAGAGGTGTCTTTATATGGTTGCGTTGTGATTGCGTTGTGGTATGCCTCTATGGGAGAGAAGCTCTAGGTAGATGGAGAAGATCCGTGCCATCCTTCAAGACTATCATACGTTACGAACCTCCCGAAAACCCACTCCATGGCCCTATGGATATACCAATGTCTACGAAAACATTCAACATGATCTCCTGTTGATGAATTTTATAGAGACACGGGTGGAACCATTGGAGGCCGCACTTGCGGAGTATATTGCTTCCCCGCCGCTCACGTTTTTACAGGAGTGGCTGGAATACGGAAT
>Ga0316230_1001838_pt1 | contig 20238 bp, 19 predicted proteins | sample TBH18025metaG_FD_206004 | JGI IMG/M metagenome (GOLD analysis project Ga0316230, IMG submission 206004) | Freshwater microbial communities from Trout Bog Lake, Wisconsin, USA - TBH18025 | ecosystem: Environmental > Aquatic > Freshwater > Lake > Hypolimnion/Profundal zone | place: USA: Wisconsin...
TGCAATGCAGAACACATGATGCAGTTGGAGGCCCTATACCAAAGCCGCGCCTGGGACAAGTGGTGGTCAAACCGTTACCTGCTGAATTGAGCCCCTCCCGAAAAGATTGGCAGACCCAGCGGCGATGGCGGATTTCCAATTCATAACCGGGCGCAACAAAAAACCCCGTGGGCGTGGGTGCGACACGGTGTTTCACTTGACAAGGGTTTAGGAAAAAACACCGAAACCACGGAAAACACGGGGAAAACACGGTATTGCCGGTAAGCCCGGCAAAACCACGGTGGATACTATACCGGAGCCAGAGTGGATACCAGAGTGGATAACGAGTTAGAAAAAGGGTTGTTGAGGCGAGAGTGGATGCCCTTGCACTGGGCGCATTCCCATCATCCGCACCGCCATGCCCGAATTCCGCCGCTGAACACTTCCCCGGCCGGGCGCAACCGAGAGGTCTATGGGAACCCGTAAAAAGAGTTGCCGTCGCAACGCCAGACACCATCGCATGAACGGCTGACCACTGTACGACACTGGCATAGCGGCAGCATCGCCAAAGGAGGCCCACCGCTTTGGCGTCAAGGCTCATACAGTGGTAAGCTATCGGCCTGTCTTGGGTTAAGCATCGGGCATGGCCTGCATTCCCTGCGCCCTTCGGGGCCGGGGATGGGCCATGCGGCAACCCATCTCGGCTTGGCGAAGGATGGAATGAGTACCCCGTATCATGCTCGATATTTTGCTCACGAGCTAATCGGAGGAGTCATTCTGGAAACTCGTGGAGGAGAAGCGGGTGTGGTGGGGGCCGAACAACGACAGTATGCCTGCCCAGAAGCGTTTTCTCTCGGAAGTTCAGCAAGGACGTGTGCCGCAGACGCTGTGGCCCTACAAGGAAGTCGGACATACCCAAGACGCCAAAAAGGAACTGCTGTCAATCGTGCCATACACAAACAATGTGGATGTCATTAACACGGTCAAGCCAACATCGCTGATTCGGCGAGTGATTCAGTTGGGTACGCCAAGCGACTCGAAATGCGTCGTCTTGGACTTTTTTGCAGGAAGTGGAACAACCATCCAGTCAGTGTTACAGCAGAATGCCGACGACGGAGGCAGGCGAAGTTTTCTCGCCGTTGAGATGGGCAACTATTTCGAGACAACGACGAAGGTACGAGCCATTCGTTCATTGTCCAATCCTGTATGGAAGGATGGATCGCCTATTGGCGACAAGCACGGCAGCGGGATTATCAAATACCAGACGCTGGAATCGTACGAGGATGCACTGAATAACTTGGAACTGTCACGCACAACGGCGCAGGGCATGTTGCTCGATGCCAATGCCGAGTTGCGTGAGCAGTATGCCCTGAGTTACATGTTGGATGTGGAGAGCCGGGGGAGTCAGTCGCTGCTCAATGTGAAGGCGTTTCACGATCCCGACAACTACAGGCTGAAGATCGAACGTGGCGGCGTCACACAGAGCGTCAATGTGGATCTTGTGGAGACGTTTAACTGGCTACTTGGCTTGATTGTCAAGCACATCGACCTGATCCGTGGCGTCCGGGTTATCGACGGCACTACTCCGCAGGGCGAAAGGGTGCTGGTCCTGTGGCGAAATGTGGGCGAAATGGACGGCGACAGACTCGACCAGTGGTTTGAGCGACAAGGCTACAACACCCGTGACCTCGAATATGACGTAATCTATGTGAACGGCGACAACAATCTCGAAAACCTGCGTCGGCCTGACCAGACATGGAAGGTTCGACTGATCGAGGAAGAATTCCAGCGACTCATGTTTGACGTTCAGGAAATGTAAGAGAGACGCATGGCGAAGCGAAGAACATCTCGATCTGGCGACCCCCTGTTTCCAGAGGCACTGCCGTTGAAGTTTGACCAACGGCTGGTGCTGCTTCAATGGATGCTGCGGCTCTTTGACAAGAAGGAGTTTGGCGGCATCAGCAAGGCCACACTCGAAAAGCATCATGTGCTGTTTCAGGATGACAGGGACACGTACATCGGAAAGATGTTGAATGGGATGATCGACTGACCGCAGGTCTGGATGCGCTGGGTGTGAGGAGGTTCGGAATGGCACGCTATAATGACGCCATCGGCTACTTGCTTGAGATACGCCAGCAGGTTGCTTCCCCTTGGTTTTCGTGCCTGTGTGACTTGGCCATTGCCTCGACCGGAAGCCGCCCCGGTAGAAGTGAGCAACCTGAGCCGTCAAAGCATGAAAATCTTTGGTTCTCATGCCGACGATTATACGCCTCGTTTTCGGGCAGAGTGGATACCAGAGTGGATACCAATCCAGAAAACGGCATTTTGGGCATTTACCCCATGCAGCAAATGCCTTGTTTTAAGGCACTTGGCGCTAGCGCAATAAAAAACCCCGTAGGCGTGGGTGAGACCTACGGGGCAAGGAGGGAAGAAACACTTCGCAAAATCGCTACGTCATAGCCGCGACAAAATTCACACCATCGCGGGAAAACCTCGTCTCATATCGTCCTTGCCGGAGCCAATTCTTAACCTCGTCCTTGCAAGCACGAATAAACTTCAAGCTACGTAAATTTAGCAAACCAGATTACATAAATCCAGAGCCAAATGTGTTTTTTTGGGAAATTATTATCCTCGGCAAGGCGGACGGGTGGCTGCGGGAGCGGGGAAATGGCAGAGCTTGTTTATGCTTGTTTTGCGACTTGACACCCGTTCTTTGGCCGCTACACTGCTCGATTCGTTACGGGAGTGTTCAATTGCGCTCCGCAGTGTTATTGTGCGCTTTAGCTGCGCAAGAGGAAGCGAAACAATGAGTACGTTCATGCCCAAACCGGGCGAGATAAAAGGCGAGTGGCACGTTATTGATGGCACCAATCAGGTGCTCGGACGTCTGGCTGCCCGCATCTCCACTATCCTTCAAGGCAAGCACAAGCCGACTTACACCCGGCACATTGATACGGGTGACTTTGTCATCCTCCTCAACGCCGAGAAGGTGCGCGTCACCGGCCGCAAAGCCGAGGCCCTCCAGTATGATACTTATTCACGCCATCCCGGCGGCCGCCACCTGTACACCTACCGCACCATGAAGGAACTGCATCCCGAGAAGCTGGTGGAACTGGCCGTCAGACGCATGCTGCCCAAGAGCAAGATGGGTCACAACATCCTGAGCAAACTCAAGATATATCGCGGAACCGAGCACCCGCACAGTGCCCAGCAGCCTAAGGAACTGAAGCTCGCCTGAGGAATTATAACTTGGAATCGTCGATGTCCGAACAAGAAACGCAAACCGCCGCCGTCGTTACCGCTCCAGCCCTGGCCGCGCCACAATCCGCGCCGGTCGCTGTGGCCATACCAGTTTCTCCAGTGACCGCCCCGGCCCTCGGCGAGGCGCCCAAGGTCAAGCCCGTCTACGTCTGGGGCACAGGCCGGCGCAAGACCGCCGTCGCCAGGGTGCGCATTGCCGCCGGCAGCGGTAAGATCGAAATCAACGGTCGCACCATCAACGATTACTTCTCCGCCGAGCAGGATCGCAAGGCGATCTTTGGCCCGTTGGAAGTGACCAATACCGGCGGCAAGATGGACGTGTTCATCAATGCCAACGGCGGCGGTCTGAGCGGCCAGGCCGGAGCCATCCTTATGGGTCTGGGTCGGGCTTTGCTCAAGTACGATCAGGCATTTGAGGTTGCCCTGCGCAACAGCGGCTTCCTGACGCGCGACAGCCGCATGAAAGAACGCAAAAAATACGGCCAGCGCGGTGCGCGTCGCCGGTTCCAGTTCTCCAAGCGATGATCCATCGCAGCCGGAGGATTTACCATGGCCAAAGCGAAGAAATCCAATCAGTCCCAAGGCGCTACCGGCGGCAAGGCGCCGGCCAGGAAGCCCGCGCCGGCGGCATCCGGCCAGAGGCCGGTGGTTGACACCTCGATTGCCGCCCAGCTTGCCGCACGCATGGTTGCGGCCAGGGCCGCTGGGCTGGGCACGGTTCCGCCGTCAGGCGGGCACGAGACTTCGGCCTTTAAGCAGATGAAGGAACACCTGGCCAAACCGCACCTGGCGGGCGTCAACAGTTTCCTTAACAGCACCGCCGCCCCCGGCACGCAGAAACTCCCCTTGTCGCATGGCATCAACAAGCAGGTCGGCCACAACCAGACTTTCGGCGCCGATGCCACCCGCACCGGAATTCCCCGGCGGACCAGCGGCTAAGGGCGGTCTGGGGGCGCAAATCAAGGGGGAAGGCGAAATCACCGTCGATATTTTTGAGCGTTGATGGCATAAGCTGTCTCAATGCCACGCCAAGCCTCTTTGCTTTGCCGAGGCGTTGCTGCCGGAATTCAGGAAAACAACACTTCGTTTTCTGGCCTGCACGAGTCACTTGGCCAGTTCTTTCTCGATGGCTTCGATGACGTTTTTGTCGTCGGGCTTTTCCTTCGGTTCAAATCTGGCCACTACTTTGCCATCGCTGGAGACGAGGAATTTGGTGAAATTCCACTTGATCGCCCCGGCGCATGAGCCGTTGGTCTGGGGCGAAGTCAGAAACTGATAAAGGGGCGCCTGGCCGTCGCCTTTCACCACTATCTTGGCAAACAGATCGAAGGTGACATGGTACTTGTCGGTGCAGAATCTGCGGATATCCGCGTCGGTGCCGGGTTCCTGTTGGTTAAATTCGTTGGCGGGGAAGGCCAGAATAGCCAGGCCCCTGGGACCGTAGGTCTTGTAGAGTTCCTCCAGAGCCGCGTACTGCGGCGTCAAGCCACACTTGCTGGCGGTGTTCACTATGAGCAGAACCTTGCCCTTGTAGGCGGAAAGAGGAACCTGGCCGCCGGCATTGTTGGTGACGGTGAAGTCAAGCACGGAAGAGGCCGGGCGGGTCGCCGGAGCCTCGGCGAGAGTTGGAGCGGCCAGAACCAGGCCGAAAAAGAAGCCAACGGCGACGCTAAGAATCAAGGGAGATGACATGGGGTCCTTTCTGATTAGCAGTAGGACTATTGTAGGCGCCGAGAGTGGCATGTGGCCTGCGATAAGCCCCTACCAATACACTTGATGATGCACAGGTCTTGCGCGATGCCGTCCGGAAGGCCAAAGGCAAACCCTTCGTCTGGTTCAGTAGGCTTTGAGGACATGAACCACATTTAAACAGGCGTACAGAAACAATACTGCAAAAAGTCCATCGCCCCGGAGTACCGGGGCGATGGTGGAACTGTGAAATTATTTCTGCGCACCTTACTAACGGCGTCGGCGCCGCAGCATGGCCAATCCGCCCAGCGCCAAGAGGCTCATTGTTCCTGGCTCGGGAACCGCGATGGAGTAGGCGTCCATAAATCCCAAGGGTGGTTTGCCGTCGATGTTCCCGTCCTGGATCACCGTAACCGCTTGAATTGGTGTGGTTCCGTTCCAGTCAATTTCCACAAAGGGGCAGTATTCGTTGGACAAACTGATCTTCGTTACCTGGGCATCGCTCAGCGGTTGCCCCACACCCTGTACCAAGACGTCAACAACGTCGGCGCTGGCCAACACGTTATTGCTGTCATCGTAGTAAATGCCGCTAGTTTTATTATAAGGGGCGTTGGTGCTGGCGGGGAGAAATAGGCCAAACTTTTTTGCGGGGGTGGTCAACGTAAATTGCATCCCGAAAAAATAATCCCCGTAACTGCCGAGGCGGGGAATGTGGGAAGGGAAGCGGGGATCAATCGGGGTACTCTCGTCGTTAACCACTGCAGGTATAGTATCGTCAAAGGTCACAGTGCTGGGATCCAGTGGAGTATCATAATTGCCAGGAGTTGTGTAGTCGTAATTGCCAACTTGCTCCATGGCCACGGCCGAATTATGCACGGGCATCGTGACGCAACTGAGGTTGGGATTGCTGCTGTTTACCGCGCCGCCGGTGTAATAACTAGGACTGAAGGGAATGCCCTCGGCGTAGTTGTCGTAGATCAGGTTGGCCCCGGCCATACCTGAGGCGGCAGGAACAGGAAAGGCGCGGATGGGCCCAGTTAAGCCCGTGAGGTCGCTGCTCTGGATGTCAAACTGGCTGATCGTCGCGCCGGTGTATGTCCCTGCGACGGCGGCACCTGCCCCGAGCAGCAGAATGATTGCAGATATGGAAGCAAACGACATCCTTGCCAAGGGATACCAACGCCTTGTGTTCGTTGTCTGCATCTTCATTCTCCTCTTACTCTTCCTCGTGCGGCCTACCAAGTGCTGCGGTGTCGCGACTGAGATCTTGACTTCTGGCGTTGCTCCACCAAAGAGCTGTAACAAGCGCCATTAAATTGAGCCGGTAGGCCACTGAGCCTTTTGCAACCTCCGCACGAAGTTCGGCAGAACATCCACCGCGTGTGTCTTCGGCAAGGTATCATAAGACTGCCAACTCTTAACACTAACATTTACACACAATTTGTCAATAAAATTATTTTATGATTAATAAAATTATGTAACCGATTGTCGATGCAATTATTATGTTGGAATGGTTGTGATACAATTCTAGTCTTCGCGCGATTAACGCCAGTAACTCAGCAAACCTACAGGCACGGACTGGCCGAATTTGGCAAACTCGGGCAAACCATTCAAGTTTGGCTCTTTACCAATCTGGAAGAGGAACTCGGCCAGCGCGATGACCGGTATCACCCATTCGTTGCCATTTGCCATCCACAAAACACCATCCACGTCCTCTTGACATTTTCCTCTCCTGTCCGTATCCCTACCCCATGGAACACGTCAAGATTATCTCCGACGGCATTACGTTCGACGATGTGCTGCTGATTCCCGCCCGCAGTGATTTTGTGCCTGCCGAAGCGGACACCCGCGCCCGCCTGACGCGCAGCATTGAACTCAACATACCCCTGGTTTCCTCGCCCATGGATACCGTGACCGAGGCCGCCTTGGCCATCGCCCTGGCCCAGGAAGGCGGTATCGGCATCATCCACAAAAATCTTTCCGTCGAGAACCAGGCCCGCGAGGTGGAAAAGGTCAAGCGGTCGGAGAATGGCGTTATCGTCGACCCCATAACCCTGTCGCCCAAAGCCTCCATCGGAACCGCCCGCCAGGTCATGAAGGATTACAACGTCAGCGGCATACCCATTGTAGAAGGGGCTGCGGAGGACATCGGCGAGGTTGGTCGCCGTCGCGCCGGCACCGGCCATGATGGCAGTTTCCGCGGCGGCAAGCTCGTCGGCATCATGACCCGCCGGGACCTCAAGTTCCAGGAAGATGATTCCCGCCGCATTGGCGAGGTCATGACTCACGAAAATCTGGTCATCGCTCCCGATAACACCACACTCGATGACGCCGAACGCATCCTCTATCGCGCTAAAGTCGAGAAACTCCTGTTGGCCGACAAGGAAGGCCGGCTTTCCGGGCTGATTACCATGCGGGACATCGACAAGCTCCATCAGTTCCCCAACGCCTGCAAGGACAAGCGCGGCCGCTTGCGCGTCGGGGCGGCCACCGGCGTGCGCGATTTCGCCCGCGTGGAAAAACTCATCGGGGCCGATGTGGATGTCATAATCGTTGACACCGCCCACGGGCACAGCAAGAACGTCCTGGAGACGGTCCGCGAGATCAAGAAGAATTGGGACATACAGGTGATCGCCGGCAACATCGCCACCGCCGATGGCGCCCGCGACCTCATCGACGCTGGCGTCGATGCCGTCAAGGTGGGCATAGGCCCCGGCGCCATCTGCACCACCCGCATAATCAGCGGTGTGGGCGTGCCCCAGATCACGGCGATTCTGGATGCGACCAGCGTCGCCGAGGCGGCCGGCGTGCCGGTCATCGCCGACGGCGGCGTCCGTCACAGCGGCGACATCACCAAGGCCATCGCCGCCGGGGCCAGCAGCGTGATGATGGGCAGTCTGTTCGCCGGCCTTAACGAAGCTCCGGGCGAACTGGTCATTTATCAGGGAAGGCGCTATAAAACCTATCGGGGAATGGGTAGCATGGGGGCCATGGTCCAGGGATCTAAAGACCGTTATGGTCAGGCTGGCGTCAAAGATGCCAGCAAGCTTGTTCCCGAAGGCGTCGAAGGCCGTGTCCCTTACCGCGGTCCCCTGGGCGATTTTGTTTACCAATTGGTCGGTGGCCTGCGCGCTGGCATGGGCTACTGCGGAACCAGAAATATCGAAGAATTGCGCAAACAAGCCCGCTTCTGTCGTATTTCCGCCGCCTCCATGGCCGAAAGCCACCCGCACGATATAACCATTACCCGAGAATCTCCCAATTACAGCGTGGACTATGCCGTGGAATCGTGACGAGAATGCGGTAATGCAAAACTGTTCGTCTGGAGACACTGCCGCCTAAAGCCTACAGTCTAACAGCCGCGAAAGGCCAGCCATGAAACACATCCTGCTCCTGACCATGCTCGTCGCGGCTTGCTGCACTGTGGGGTGTACCATGGAGGACAGCTCCAAGCCGACTACACGCCAGTCACGCGACCCATATACCTACACGCCTCGTCCCAGTGACGAGGAAATGAATATTTCCGGCGGCGCCATCAACAACTACGATGATAAGGGCATGCGAAGGGATCTGGACCATGTACTCAACCCATGAAAAAATCGGCGCGTTGCATGTTTTCGTTTCCAAGTCTTGGACGGCCTTGCTGACTATGACGGCGGCCATGGCCCTGCTTGTCACCGGCTGCCAGAGCGATTCGTGTTCCACTTGCGCGTCTCAGGCGGCCAACCCCGGTACTGCTCAGATGGTCAGGGAACAACAGCCTGCCGAGACTATGGTGCCACCGCTGGATTGGCAGACGACTCCCCGGTCCACAAATGCTTGGGAGTCAAGTCGTTATGATCCGGTCCAGGCCGATCCGCCTGCTGATGCGGCGGTGCAGATTCGCAACTGGGGCCAGTCCGTTTCTTCCTACCAGACCGGCAATTTCGTCGCCGGCCCCATTTATAAGATACCGGTTGCCGACCTGTCCCAGCCGTGTGACAATGACTGGATTCAGCTTTTACTGGAGCCGCTGGCCTTCGTAGGCCAAAGCGCAGCGACTCCGGTGTGGGCCTGCGTCCAGTGGCCGTGGTCGCCCGTTGAGTATCATGCCGTGCAATTCCCGCCTTCAATGACGGGTTCCCTGGCGCTCATGCCTTCATCGGCCACGCAGCCGTGTCAGGCGTGCGATCGCCCCTGCCAAACATGCGGTGGATCGTGCTGTGGCGCGACCACGCAGCCTTCCAGGTAGGTTGCTGGTTTGCAGTAATGCACGGCTCTGGCCTCGGTTTTACGGCATCATACGCATTTCCCATCTTCTGAGGATTCCCCTGCCATGTCCCTTTCGCGCCAGCATATCTGTCAAAGCGCCGCTGCCAGGCTTGCGGCTTGTGCCCCGGGGCTGGCTTCGATGAAGGCCCTGATTGGCTTCGACGGGTTTGTCGATTCGATTATCGACGTCGTGGATAAGCGTCAGGACACTGATCACTACGAACCCTGCCGGACCATTGCCCAGTTTGCCGGGAAGATCGCCGCCGCCGCCGGCGAATCGAGCAATTATGAACTGGTCATCAAGAAGACTAAACTCGGCGGCAATGGCCCCATCATGGCCAACGCCATGGCTTGCGCCGGCATGGCGGTGACTTATGTCGGCGGGGTCGGATATCCCACGGTGCATCCTGTTTATGCGGAACTCCAGAAGAATGCCACCGTTATCAGCATGGCCGAGACCAGTTATACCGATGCCCTGGAATTTCAGGACGGCAAGCTGATGCTGGGCCGTCACCAGTACATCAAGGAAGTGAACTGGGACAACCTGGTTTCTCGCGTTGGCCTTGCCCGGATGATCGCCCTGGCCCGCCAGTCCCGTCTCATCGGCATGGTCAACTGGACCATGCTTACGCAGATGAATCACATGTGGGCTAAGCTCACGGAGGAAGTCCTCCCGCATCTCGATCGCCGGCAAACCATGGCGTTCATAGACTTATGCGATCCCGAGAAGCGCACCGCCCCCGACATCGCCCACATGCTCGCTTTGCTGCCGCGCATGCAGGGCTGCGTGGATGTGATCCTGGGCTTAAACCTCAAGGAGTGCATCCAGATCGCCCAAGCCCTGGGTCTTCCGCCAACGGTCGATGACAACGCCGCCATCTGCGGCCAGGCCGATGCCATTCGCCGCAAGCTCGATCTGGCCTGTGTCGTCGTACACCCCCGGCGTGGCGCCGCCGCCGCCATCGCCGGCGAAACCGCCTGGTTTGATGGTCCCTTTGTCCAACAGCCCTTGATCAGCACCGGGGCCGGCGACCATTTCAACGCCGGCTTCTGCACCGGCCGCGTCCTGGGCCTGAGCCTCGAAGAAAGCCTCTGCACCGGCGTCGCCACCAGCGGTTATTATGTCCGCCAGGCCGCCAGCCCATCTGCCGGCCAACTGGCCGATTTCATTCGCCAACTCCCTGCGCCGGAACGCTGATTTGTTTTTGCCTGGCTCCTCACTACGCTTGCATGACAAGTAGTGGCTACAAAAGACCAACCCCGAGCGGGGTCGCTCGGGGTTTACTCCTTGCCCGGTGGCCGAAACCAACTGCTGTACTCAAAAATGTTGCCTTAAAAGCACGGCGATCTTAATGGCGGGTGGCCATACGGTGTCCCGAATGCATGCTGGTCACGCCGTGTCCGCCCGTGCTGTGCGTTTTGTTGGATGCGGTGGCGTGCTTAACACTGTGGCTGGCCTTCTTGTGGTGCTTGGCCTTGCTGTGTTTGACCGCTGCCTTATGGGCCACGGGTTTGTCCGTGTGTGTGGCCGACAGGGCGGTGGGGGTGTGGGTGGTTCGTAAAAGCGAACTATGACCGCTTACGGTCGCGCCCACGGCGGGAATAGCCGCGCACAACAGTCCGGTCCCAATCCACGTCATGATCTTCTTGCTTAACATGGCTACTCCTTTGCCTGATCCATTAACGCCATCCCATGGACAAGGGGACTAAAAGTCCGCAAGCATTTTGGCCATGGTAGCGACGCCGACAGTTGGTTCTGCTCAGCGGCGAATGGTGTTCTGTTCGATAACCGCATCGCGCAACACGCGCGATGGCTATCTTCATTATCGGACGCTCAGCGAAGGAAGGATTAAAAAATGGACGGCGATTCCCGCGGCAAATGCTGAACCCGGTACCACCCTGGGCCGTTCGTTACTTAAAGATCTCATTCAAGAAATCCTGCATGGCCTGCCAGGACCGCTTGTCGGCTTTCTCGTTGTAGGCCACGTTGGCAAGGTTGTGGCTGTCGGCTTGGGGATTGGTGAACGCGTGTTTGGCCCCGCCATACACGATCACCTGCCAGTCCACGCCCCCTTTGCGCATTTCATCCTCAAAAGTCGCCACCTGGGCCGGCGGCACGGCGCTATCATCCCCGCCGGTGCATACCAGAACCTTCCCTTTTATATTCCGGGCATCGTCAGGATTCTTTGTTTCCAGTCCGCCGTGAAAGCTCACCACGCCCGCCAGTGGCGCTCCCGCCCGCGCCAACTCCAGGCAGACCGTCCCCCCGAAACAGTATCCGATGGCCGCGGCGTGTTTTTTGTCCACGCGGGCATGGGCCAGCAGCACCTCGAGTCCGGCTCTGGCCCGCGTTCGCATCAGGGCCTGGTCGGCGCGGAATGGCCCGGCCAGTTTCATGGCCTCCTGTGGATCCTTGGCGACGACGCCCTTGCCGTACATGTCAAGGGCGAAGGCGACGTATCCCAGTTTGGCAAGCATCTCCGCGCGTTGGCGCGCATACCCATCGTGGCCCCACCATTCGTGTGCCACCAGTATCCCCGGCCGCGGCCCCGGCAGGGCATCATCGTACGCCAGATAGCCCTGGAGGGCGGTGTCGCCATCCTTGTAGTCCACCGCCTCGCCCTTTATTTCCGCATGGGCCCGATGAGCCATTGCCAACAGTGCAGCGCTCAACAAAGTTATGGTGAATATCCTCATCATTGTTCCTTTCAAGCCATTGTTGGGCCGCAAGGGCGCTGAAGGCAAGGCGGGGGAAAGGCAAATACAAAATAGGCAATAGAAAAACGCAAAATAAAGTGTCAGGATAGACGGCCCATAGCGACCGGCGCGCCTCTTCGCAGAAACGGCGTCCGGCCGCTTCGTATCGCTTGAGCATCCCCTGAGGTGTACGAGTCCGAGACGTTCTGGCTCAACCAGAAGACGATCGCCGAGCTGTTTTGGGTGGATATTCGCACTATCAGCGAGCATTTGCATAACATTTTTGCCGCCAGAGAGTTAGATGAGACATCAATTATCCTAAAAATCCTGACCGTTGTCCAAAGTGCGGAACCATGCCATGCCCAACCTGCGGTTACGATCTTCGTGCCACGCCGGACAGATGCCCCGAATGTTGCACGATGCCTCTCAAACCAACGAAAGAGGCTACAGCCTGAGACACCCGCTCCACTGAACTACGGCCTGGCCTTCTGTTTGGGCCTTGGCAGGATACAATGCCGCTAGAAAAGATCGACCAATGAGCAAGACCTTTCTCCCCATGCTTCTGGCAGTCATCCTGGCGGTATCCATCACCCGCGGCCAACCGGCGACAGCACCCTCGAAAGCCGATCAGCAACAGGCCATTATCGAGATCGAGAATCTGGGAGGTCACGTTGACACGGACGACTCCGCCCCTGACCGGCCGGTCGTCACCGTGGATTTCACCAATACCAGGGTGACCGATGCCGGTCTGGCATGTCTCAAGGCGTTGGGCCAACTGCAAACGCTGGAACTGGGGCAGACCGGAGTGACCGATGCCGCCATGGAAAACATCAAGGGGCTCAGCAAGCTGAAATGGCTGAACCTGAGCGGCACCAAGATCACCGATGCCGCCTTGGAGAACATCAAGGATCTGAGCCAGCTGCAATGGCTGGTCTTAACTTCTACCAAGGTCACCGACGCCGGGCTGGAGCGCCTCGCGGTACTGAGTAAGCTCAAAACGCTGAACCTGCGGCATACCAACGTGACCGAACAGGGTGTGAACAAACTTCAGGAAGCGTTGCCCCAGTGCAAGATACTCTACCCTTGAACGATCCAACGGATTGATCCGGGGACTCCATGCTTATTTCTGGCAACGTGAAGTTGCCGTCAGGTATGGCGTCCCTGGAATATAATGCAAATGGTAATCAAGAATTAATTTCCGGACGCCAGCACCACCACCCGGAAGCCGATGTCGCCGCCCCGGTTGGCTGTACCGTCCCTGCCACGGGTGGCCGAGCGGCAGACCCCCGGACCGCTTCTCCAAGATCCGCCACGCAAGACGCGGAGGCTGCCAGTGTCTGCTCCTGTGGGGTCGCTGGTTGCTCCCTTTTCGTAGTTCCCATAGCGATCCTGGCACCACTGCCAGGCGTTGCCGGTCATGTCATGCAGCCCAAACGCGTTGGCTTTGAAGCTCCCCACCGGCGAGGTGAACACAACATCGTCATCCCAACTGAAGATCGCCATCAGGTTGCGGAATTTCTTCCTCAGACTCTGATCCGCACAATTCGCCCAGCCCTTCCCATCATCGGGATTGTCGCCCCACGGATACGCCGTCTTCGTACCCGCCCGGCAGGCGTACTCCCACTGTGCCTCCGTCGGCAACACTACCGTCTTGCCGCTCTTCTTCGACAGCCATTGGCAGAATGCCCTGGCATCATTCCAGCTTACCTCCACCACCGGATGATCCCCCTTCTGATCGAAGCCAGGATTCTGCCACGAGATGCCGTCCACCTTGTTGTGGTACACAACATTGCCGTCTTTGACTCCAAAGTCCGACCAACCCGCCTGCTCGGCATCGGCCTTGTAGCCACTGTCCTTCACGAACGCCGCGAACTGGTCCACCGTCACATGGGTGATGCCCATGTGGAAGGGTTTCGAGATTGTCGCCTCATGCTGAACCTCATCCTTGAAAAGATCAGTGACAATGTCTTCCGGCACGCCGCCAGCCACGGCCTGTTTGATGGCAGCCTTCTTCTCCTCCTCCGGACTGCCCATGGTGAACTTGCCCGCCGGTATCAGCACCAGCTTCAGCGTCGCTTTGTCGCCAAGGTCGAGGGTCAGGTCCTTGGCGGGTTGCGTCGAAGGTGCGTCAGCCGCCAGCGTTGCGGGCGTTCCCGTAGTTGTCAGGAACAGCCATACGGCAGTCACTATTGTGCTTACGATGATGCCGGTGGTCTTGAGTATGGTCGTTTCTCCTGTTTCGTGAAGGCCATAGTCTACGCCCGCGGAAACCGCAGGCAAGAAGCAACAGAGTTGTCGGCAAGTCAGGCGCCCGGCATTCAGGCCGCAACCGCCATCGCAGCTGGTAACTGTTTACCGTCCGCGGGACGATTTTGAACAGAGAACCTTGCTGTAGATCCGATAAAGTGCACAGCGAGGTAGAACTATCGAATATGACCAGCTAGCCAAGCGTTACGACGAGGTCATGGGCCAGATGCAATTCTACCGGTTTCAGGCCTGCCATCTTGAATCGGAACTGCACGTTGTACGACCTGCCATGTATAAGGCGAATCAGAGGATCGGGGCTCTGGAAGACCAGAACCTGGCGCTTCGTGATGAGAATAAAGTGTTGTGGAAGCGTGTGGCCGAACTGACCGGCAAGCTGGTCCGAAGCCCCTAACAGGTCCCAGCATTCGTGAAGGCCAACCGTCTGCGTCCCAGAGGCAAGGGTCCAGGTCGAGCCAAGGGGCACGAACCAGCCCATCGTCCAGTTCCCAAGGAGATCGATCAGCACCTGGAGGTTCCGGTACTGGCGGGGCCAACCTTGAGCGAGACTGACGCCGACCGCATCGCCAAACGGCTGCGTCGTCATGCCCAGGAGTTTACGGTCTTCCTATGGGACCAGACTGTGCCAGCGGACAACAACGCCGCCGAAAGGGCATTGCGTCCCGCGGTAGTGATGCGCAAGATCACTGGGGGCAGCCGGGGCGAACGCGGGGCGCAGGCCACGGCGGTTCTCATGAGTGTTCTGAAAACCGCATCCCAGCAGGAGCGGCCACTGTTCGATACCCTCAAGACATTGATGATGAACACTTGGGCCGGCAAGAATCCCGGCTTGCTTACCGATGTCCTGTCAAATACATCTTAATTGCTCAGGGACGGTAAACAGTTACAGGGCATCAACAAGCTAAACACCAAGTCGATTCTGGTCAGGATAAATCAACCTGAACTTTTGTCTGGCCTGGCGAAAGTCTTATGGAAGTGAACACCGGCATCTGGGCCCATCCGTGTTCATCTGTGGCCACATCCTCTCCCCCGACAGCCCAACAACCGCTTTCACCCAATCTTACTGCCTCCCTTGTGTAACTGGCTCGCCTGGTCCCATACAGCTATTTCCTGGTGTCGGCGGCGGCGCCATGACCGATGGCGACCACATGGCCGTTGGCCAGCGACAGGTAAGCATTGCCGCCAGCTACGGCGATTGCTTCGGAGGTGGCCGGGGCGGGCAGATCCAGTTCACAGGTGGTGGCGCCATCTTTCATGGAGAGCATGATCAACCTCCCCGCGGAGCGCTTCGACGATAGACTGGCCAGCGGCACCACGGCCGCCAGGAGGCGATCGGACGCCAGGGCGAGAGATTCAACCTGCTGCTCAGGCAGTTCCACCGACCAGAGCGGCGGATCCTTCAGAATGGGAACGACGTTATCGATCTTGATTCTGGGCCGGGCGACGATGGTGGTGGCAAGTTTCTTGTGGATGTTGTCCGGGAGGCGGCGCTCGGCGGCTACGACCCGGGCGCCGCTGACATCAAAGACGACTAGCTGCCCCTCAAGGCCGCTGTTCCACTGGACGTTGAAACGGTTCTGGACGATGCCGTTGGCGCCGGTATGCCAGGTGCGGTCCATCAGCGCGCCGACGGGCCCTATATAGGCATGGTATTGACCGTTGCGGGTTCCACGACGCAACGCGTCAATCTGCTCGCGGGGGAGCGGGGAGCCGGTCTTGATATCCATGCGTGAGGTCGTGCTGCCGCCGATGCTGACGCACCGGGCATCGGCAACGGCGATGTCCGCCAGCCCGACAAAACCCTTCGCGTCGTCGGCTGGGGCCATGAAATGCTGCTCCCAGGCCAAAACTCCCGAAAGGACCTGCATGGCGCAGACGTTCACTCCACCGTCGGCCTCCGTGCTGTGACCGGCGACAGCGATGGCCAGGCCGTCCTTGACGAGAACGCCGCCGACCACCGGCCAGGGAGACTCGACCTGGCCGAAGGCGACGATCCTGCGTTCGAGCAGGGCAACCTGAAATTTCCAGACCAGGCGGCCATCGGCGACACTCAGGGCATAGACCCAGCCGTCGTGGCAGCCGGCGAGGGCCAGTTGGCCGGCAATAGTGGGTGGAGTATCCACGCGGCCGCCGAGGGTCGTCCGCCAGACGATGGTTCCGTTGCTGCGGTTGAGGGCGATGATGGAATGCTCACGCGGACAGCCAACCAGCACCAGCGATCCGGCGACAGTCGGCGCGGTAATGCGGTCGTCACCGGCGGGATCTGCGGCGCATTCATCACTAAGAAGGCTACCGAACACATTATCAGAGCCGCAAACCAGGGATGGCGACTGCCAGAGGATATCCAACTTGTCGGGCAGACCGGAGGGACTGGCGCCCGACCGGGCCGGATCGTGGCGGAAAGTCGGCCAGTCAGCCGGATCATCGGCCGCAGGGGCCGGCTCCGTCGCCAGGGCGGCGCCGAACCGCCGGATTTGGGGCGTATCGGCGGGTCTGGTTGCGGACGCCGCGATGCCGATAAAAGCGTTGACAACGCCGCTCACGCAGACGCACGTGTTGGGCGCCGAATAGAACATTCCATTGGCGAGTGTCGCCCCGTTTCTGCAGGCCGGCCTGGAGGCGCGGAAGCGATTGATCGCACCATCGGAAAAGTCCATAAAATCCGCGGGCCTGGCAAAGATCATGTAGCGGTCGGTGGCGACGTCGGTATAACAACCTCCGCCGGACCGGGCCGGGGTGGCCACGGTGCGGACGACCTTGCCGGTCTTGAGGTCAAGACCGTCAAACTCCTGGCCCTTGCCGACCGCGAGGTTTGATCGTTCGACCCAGACGAGTCCCGCGGCGTAGAGGACGTTCCAGCGATCCGGCTCGGTGGCCGAGGGTGTGCTACCGTTGGTCCAGGCGTACTTGTAGGTCCAGAGCGTCCTGCCGTCGACGCCACTGAGGCCTTTGACCATCTTGACCTTCTCGGCAGGCAGCTCGCCTTCAACCACCACAACGCCATCGCGGGCGAAGATCATGTTGGCCCCCGGCTGTCGGCCGGGAATGGCCGGCTGAGTGGCCGGCGCGTCAAAGAGCGCCACCTTCCAGTTTTCCTTCCCGGAGGCAAGGTCGATGGCGCGAAGTTCGCGAGCCTTCCTGTTGAAGGCCAAGAGCTGCTCATCGGCAATGATCTGCGGCATTCCGGCGACCGGGAGTTTCCAGAGTTGCATGCCGGCGGCGATATCAATGGCGCGCAGCTCCCTGTCGGCGGCGATCAGCAGCTTGCCCCCCTTGAGCAGCAAGGTGGAATATCCCGAGCCGCCGTCCACCTTGCCCCAGTTGGCGACGATCCTTCCGGTGGCGCCGTCGATGGCGACGGCCTGGCCGTGGTGCAGGCCGTAGATGCGCTGGTCATCAGCGACCAGCGCCGTCCCACCGCCGTCGAAGCCCCGTCGCCACAGAGACAGCCCGTTAAAGGCGTCGCGGGCGACGAGAAAACACGGATATGCGGTCGTGGCAGGTGCGGGTGGATCATCGACAACTGCAGGGCCGGAGAAAGTCGCGAGCCCCGCCTGGCCGGCGGTGAGCAGGTAGTAGTTGCGCCCACCGGCAGACAGGATCGCCTGGTAGAAAGAATCGGACGCGGCCGGGTAGATGGGGCCGGCCAGCCACTGAATGCGCTGGGGAAGACCAATAAAGCTATCATGACTGACGGGGTTGCCGTCGGGGCCGTGGCGGCAATGGGTCCACTGGTCCATCCCGGCCGGGCGTGGCTTGGTGAAGGCAGTCCAACCGCCTGCTCCGGCCCTGCGGAGGAGCGTGCCGACGTCGTTGGGGGCATTGCCAATGAGCATGGCCCCGCCGGGCTGAAGGACCCGGGCGCATTCATCCAGCGACGGCCATCCGGCCCCGGCGCCCTGCAGACGGGCGGCATCGGCGATAATGATGATGGTGGCCAGGTTGTCGGCCATGGGCAGCGCCGGGCCGGCCAGTTCCTGGGCTGATACCGGACCATAGAGCCCGACGGACCGAATGTACTGGCGGGCATTGTCAATCTCGGCGACACGGACCGGCTGAAGCTGCTGCACCAGGAGTTGCCTTGCGCTGCCGACATGGAGGGCAACGGCCAGCTTCGGGTCAGCTCCCAGATAAAGGCACATCCCGGCATCTCTTCCGACCAGGCGCAGCAACTCATCGGCGGTCCTGGCCGCCCCGGGATCAACAAGGTTGGCCGGAAACCCCGCGGGACCTGTGGCCGGCACAGGATCAGCATGGGCCGGCCAATACAGGCACCAGCACATCAGGCAAGCGCCCAAAAGCATCGTCAGTCGCATAACAGACCTTTCATCAGCAAGGCCGGCGTTAATTGCGAGTTAATGATAGGGAACTTGATCGCATTGGGAAGCGAGGAATCACAAATCGGGTACCTCTTCTCTTCCTCTTGGCCTTTGTTTCTTGGTGGTTAAATCTTCTTCCGTCACCCACGCCAAGATCGGCCGTCGCGGCCACTGGCACTGGTTCCTCCCCAACACAACCTCCATCCCCATCAACGTCATGGTCAGTAATAGGGAAATTCCCCCCGCCTCCGGTTACAATCTCCAGCCTATGGCCACGGAACTTATCGAATTCGTCGAGCGGATGCCCCATAGCCCGGTGGTGCTGGTCGGGGATTTAATGGTGGATCGGTATCTCTACGGGAACGCCGAACGCCTCAGCGCCGAGGCCCCGGTGCCAATCCTGAAAGTCGTGCGTGAGGAACATCGGCTCGGAGGCGCCGGCAACGTGGCGGCGGACCTGGCGGCCTTGGAAGCTGAAGTCAGGGTCGTAGGCATCATCGGCAAAGACCCTATGGCCCAGACCGCCCGCGGCCTGCTGTCGGCCTGCCATGCCAAAACCGACTGGGTCATCGAATGCCCCGACCGCCCCACCATCGCCAAGGTGCGACTGGTGGGCCTGGCCCAACACCGCCACCCGCAACAAATGATGCGGCTGGACTACGAAGAAACCGCGCCCATCGACGATAAACTGGCCGATGATGTGCTCGAACGCGTCGAGTCGGCGCTGGAAGGGGCCAGCGCCCTGTGCATCGAGGACTACAACAAAGGTATGCTCACCAGCGATGTCTGCCAACGCATCATCAAAGCCGCCAAGGCCAGGGGAGTGCCGGTCCTGGTGGACCCGGCGGCAATCAATGACTACCGCAAGTACCGCGGCTGCACCACCATCACCCCCAATCGCACCGAGACCGAACTGGCCACGGGCCTGCCCTGCAATTCACTGGAGGAATACCGGATTTGCGCCACGCACCTGCTGGAAAAACTCCAGATGGAGGCGGCGGTGCTGACCCTGGACAAGGACGGGGCCTACGTGGCCACCAACACTGGGCGGCAAGAGTGGCTCAAGACCCGCCCCCGGCGGGTTTACGATGTCACCGGAGCCGGGGACATGGTGCTGGCGATGCTCACCGTCGCCAGGGCCGCCGGAGCAAGCTGGCATGACGCCGTGGCCCTGGCCAACGTCGCCGGCGGCCTCGAGGTCGAGCGCTTCGGCGCTGTGCCCATCACCCGCCCGGAGATCGTCGCTGAACTGCTGACCGAAATACACGAGCGGCTTGGCAAGCAACGGACGCTGCCCCAGTTGCTCGAAGAACTGCAGCGCCAGCGGGCCAGCGGCAAGCGGATCGTCTTCACCAACGGCTGTTTCGACCTGATCCATCTGGGACACGTCAGTTACTTCCGCTTCGCCAAGCAGCAGGGCGACCTGCTGGTGGTCGCGGTCAATACCGACGACAGTATCCGGCGGCTCAAAGGCGATAAACGCCCGATCATCAACGAGCACGACCGCATCAGCGTCCTGGAGGAACTAGAAAGCATCGACTACCTGGTGCGTTTCGACCAGGACACGCCGCTGTCGCTCATTCAGCAGATCAAGCCGGATGTGCTGGTCAAGGGCGCTGACTACGCCAAAGAACAGATCGTGGGCTGGGACGTGGTGGAAGCCAACGGCGGCCGCGTCGCCCTGGCGCCGCTGGTGGATGGGCAATCGACATCGGGAGTTATTAAGCGGATTCTTCAAGCCTATGGTCCGCAAGAGAACGCTGAACGGTAAAGGACT